>Ga0105046_10014067_pt1 | contig 12356 bp, 4 predicted proteins | sample MAT03_FD_78385 | JGI IMG/M metagenome (GOLD analysis project Ga0105046, IMG submission 78385) | Freshwater microbial communities from Lake Fryxell liftoff mats and glacier meltwater in Antarctica - MAT-03 (megahit assembly) | ecosystem: Environmental > Aquatic > Freshwater > Ice > Liftoff...
GTCCGGCAGCAGTGAGGCCGCACGCAGGCCATCGCTCATTTGAGGGCCGACACCGTACGGTCCTTCCAGCATCAGCTGCGGGGTGACGATCACTCCCTGTGTAATGCAGAAGGCGTGCGTACTGGTGAAGGTGAACGTGCCGCCGCTGGCGAGCACGTTGTTCTGCGCATCGCGCAGGCTGAAGCTTCCGTTGCCGTAAGCGCAGCACATGCCGTCGCCATAGCTGTCGCTGATCACAAGTTCATGACAGCCATTGGGTATGCACACGACAATGGGCGGCTGCGGATACACGCCATTGGTCGCCTGTGTCGTGTAAGGCCCACCACTGGCGTAGATGTTCGATCCGTTGCGGATCACCCACGTCGTCTCCGAACCGTAGCGGTCCAGGTCAAGCTGAAGCGTGAGCGTGTTCGGGCCGGTGGTGATGTTGCTGGTCCCCGTATTGTTCCCGAGGGCTTGGTCCGTTCCGCCGTTGGGTGCGCTCACCGTTGCGGTGAAGGTGAGGTAGCCAGCAGGCAGGCTCACGCTGCCGACGGGCACCACGACGGAAGCCCCGGTCAACAAACTGCCCGACCATGGGATATTTCCCGATCCGCCGCCGGTGATCGACCAGCCCAATTGGAAGCTCGTAATGGTAGTGGTGCCACCATTACGGACGGTGACACTCGGGGTGATCGATGATGCACAGGAATTCCCGCTGGCACCTATGATGGCGGTCACTTGCGCATCAAGCGCCAGCGTCGGCGTATTCGGATCATAGCCATTGACCGTGTTCCCACAATTGCCCAGCCATGTGGTGAGCGACGAATAGCTCACCGCGAAACGGCCGAAGTAATCGTTCACGTTGTTGGTGCAGGTCGCCTCGCCGCCATACAACTGCCCGATGAGGCGCTTGTTCTGGTCCCAGAGTCCGCTGCCGCTGGAGCCCGGTTCGGTGGTGCCATCATCCCACGCGGCGATCCGCCAGCACGCCGCACCTCCGTATGTCGCGGTAGTGCCCGCCTGGTTCTCGAAACTGATCTTCTTGATGTCGCCTTGCGGGTGGTGGATGCATGTGGCGTTCGTCGGGGCTGTGCCACTCCTGTCCCAGCCACTATAGAACACATTGTAGGCTGCCGGAGGCGCGCTGTTCAGTTGCAACAGGGCCACGTCACTGCCCGCGCTGTTCGCCAGCACGGTGGCACCGCTCACGGTCTGGTTCGTTGGGCCGTTGGTCGTTGGGGTACACGTAGGGCTGTTCCAGTTGAAGCGGAATACCCACGTGCTCACGTTCAGGTTACCGGGCAGGCAATGGTTCGCCGTGAGGAAGTAGGGGGTGCCGTTGCTCGCGCAGTTGTTGATCAACGTTCCTGTGCAGATGCCGCTGCCGCTCACCACGATCATCGCTACACTGCGGATCTGATCGGCCCAGGGAGCGCCCTCTGGACAGACCACGTTGTTGTTGCAGCTGCCCGAATCGCCTAGCCCACGCGCGTACTTGAACACATCGCGATAGCCATGGGTGACCTGTCCGATGTGCAAGCGGCCCAGAGCAAGGCCGGCCGGCACCTGGTACTCCACGATGATCCATGGTCCACGCACGGGTTGAACTCCGAGCACATGCTCACCGTGGTCGTTCTCCCTGGTAAAAGCACCGATATGCGAACCGGATGGATCGATCACGAATACGCTGGCGCCAGGAGCGATGGCGAAATCGTCGAACACGATGTTGATGCTGATCGCGTTCGGGCATTCGATCCCGATCCGCCACACCCGGGTGCCGTCCATCAATGTGGTCCACGTTCCAGCGTTCCCGATGCCCAGATCCACAGCATGGTTGTAACCGAAGCGATAGGGGATCGACTTGTCCACGTCATTCACCACATCCTGGGTCGCCAACGCGACCACGTCCACATCCGGCAGACGAACGCCAGCAGGTGCTGGAAGTTCAGCGGCGCGGCTGGTGGAGAAAGGGGCACCGCCATGTTCGATCTGGGCTTGTGCGAGCTGAAGCAATAGAGCGCTGGAGAGTACCAGGGCACTGCGAAGGGTGGGCATTGTTCTCATGATCGTCCGCGAAAGTAGACCGAATGAAAGGGCGGGTCCAGTGCCCTTTCTACTGGGTTTCAACAGGGTAGGGTTCCAAATAAGAACGCGCCGGGTGAGGCGCGTTCCGCAACGGGTTCCGGATCGCCTTTATGGGTTGGGCAACTGCTCGGTTCGCGTAGCCGTGGGCACACTCCCACCAATGTTCACCAAGATCCCATCGCGGTCGTTGCCACCTCCGGTATACATCACGATCCCGCTCAAGTTGGTATCCTCCAGATAGTAGCCTGCCACAGTGCCCGTGGGCACTCCACCACCCACAACGCTCAAGATCGGATCGCGATCGTTGTTCTGTCCCATGTAGCGCAGGGTCCTGTCACGGAAGGCATTGCCGGCCCAGAGCAGCATAGTTCCGAAGGCGCTCTTGCGGGCATCCGTACCGTAGGTATTGGTCAGTGTACTGCGAAAGTCCACCGTGGTGGGAGTGGAACCCATCGCAACGGTGGTACCGGTCATCGTGCCGAAGTGGTTGCGGTGGCGCATCGTGAGGTTGTAGTTGCCCGGAGCCACCTGGAGCAATACCGGCGAAACGCCATCAGCACCCACAACGTCCCCATCGCGCTGCAACAATGCGCTCCGTGTAGCGAGCACAGCATAGGGAGAAGTGGCGCTCCTTGCTTCCACGAACACCCAGTCGACGATCGCGTTGGGGCCGGTAATGGCGAACACACCAGTACTAACTTGTTCGTTACCGCCGCCCGCCGCATGCACGAACCCCAAGCCCGCGTAAGGCTCCAACGCGGGGATAAGCCCCGCCACACGCAGATCGTCGCGCATCATCTGGTCCGCATCCCTATACGGTCCTTCAAGCCATACCTGCGGACGAACGGCGATCGTGTTGGGCACCACCAGACAACCGTTCACAATGCTGGAGAGTGTGTTGTTCGCGTCCTTGTTCACGATGTCGGTGATGTGGGCGATACATACCGTAGCACTGGTGAGGGCGAGATAATTGATCCGGAGGAGCGGTACGAACGCGTTGTTCTTCACCAACGACGTATCGATGTATGACATGCCGATGATCTTCGTGCCACCTAAGGAGGCGGTGTTAACGAATTCACCGGCGAGGTTCGGTGCCAGATTCGTCACCGACTGCACCGTGAGGCCGCTCATCTCGAACTCGTACCCGATCACGCGGCAGGTAGGGTTGCGGATCCACACCTCCACGGTCTTCGCGATGGGGTCCAGGTTGGCCAGTTGAAGGTCCACCTGATCGCTGCTGCTCAGGTAACCGCGCGGGAATTCACACCAGGGGTGATAGTGCAATATGTGCCCTGTTTGGCCGTGGACACTTTGTTGGTTGTAGCAACTGGCCATCAACGCGGCATCGGTCACTGTGATCAGGTTGTCATTGTTCAAGTCCGTGCATGAGGAAGGCGTGATGTCGTTACCCAGGATCGATCCGACGTATTCCATCGCATCAGGCTGGGTCTGCAGTCCATCGTTGTTCAGGTCGCCACGTTTGGTGGTACCTGCGCACACGCCGTTGCAATCGTAGCGCGCATCGCCGTATGCCTGGCCCAGGCAGTCGGTATAGGTGGGGCAGGTGCCGACGACCGAGAACGTTGGAACCACCCCACCGCCGGGGTTGGTGATGTTCAGGCAGACCTGGGCGAAGTTGTTCGTGTAATCTGTTTCGTGCCGACCCAAAGCGTCTGGAGAGCGTTGCCAGTTCGTGCGGAGTACGAGGGTGTACTGCCCCGACGGAACGTTGGTGATATCGATCCAGTTGCAGGTGGTACCCGAGCCGTACACATCATAGCAGCCTTTGCTGATGCCCATGTTGCTGCAGCCGAACTGGCCTGTGTATCCGGGGTTGCAGCCCACATCGATCACGCAGTAGCCGTTCTTGAACCCTGCTGGGATCGCATTGCCCCCATTGTCGAACAACAGGTAATCCGCATAGCCCGCATAGTGCGCGTGCCCGTGGCAGTTGTTCGTGCTGAACATCTGCGGTTGCGAACTCGGACTGCCGATGTAATAGTCCGTGGTGCCAATGTTGTCAATGCGTGTGGTGAACCGGATCACATAGCGCTGACCCATGCCGCCAACACAGCCTTCAGCAGGTGCGCATTGATCGGTGATGTTCACGGATTGCAAATTGAGACTGCTCTGCAAAGAGGGCGAGTGCATCGTCAGGTCAGGGCCAGCGGGGCACAAGGGGTTGCCAAAGGCGATGCAGCAGTTCGTGCAGGCCACCGTGGCGAGCGGCTCATAGTTGCACGATGCCGTGTTCATGCAACCGACCACCGGACCATTGTAGACGATCGACACGGTGACGGCGCTCCCGCACGCACCAGCGTTATCGCCAACGCGCAAGTGGTGCAGCACACCGGCGGGCATGTTCGCGTTCACCACAGCTTGCACCCCGCAGCCACCCAGGTTGTCATCCGCGAACGTTGCGCCTTCAACACCGCTGCTCAACACGATCGAGCCACAGGCCATGTCGTACACCCAGAGCCGGGTGTCGCAGGTGTTGGTACCACAGGTGGTGATGACGTACGCTCCGGTTTGTGCCGGTGTGAAGTCGTACCACTGTTCGATGGACGTGGTGGTGAAGGTGGCAAGCGTTTGAGGGTAGACTCCGGTGATCGGCGCAAGGGTAAGCGGAAGCGCGGTGCTACAACTGAATCCAGGAGGGCAATTGAAGGTGGTCTCCTCGTACGAACCGAAAACCCCACCCGCGCGAACGAGCACCTCGTTCAAGTACAGCCAGTAACCGCCATAGCCGTAACTGTTGTGCCAGAGGCCGTCCCCCGCCGTATCGTTTATGCGGAATACCAGGCAGGTGTTCGAAGGCACGCAGAGCGTCGTGCTGTTGGTGGTGCCACTGGCGAGTGTCGCTCCCGAGGTTCCGTTCTTCAAGGTCCAGCTCGTCTCACCGGGATAGTTGTCTCCCACGATATGGATCCGCACCCGCGACTGGCCACCGGGGCATGTGTAGCTGCACGTACCGTTGTTCACATTCACCGAAGCACTGTAGTTGGCCGCTGTTGTTTCATTGCAACCGAACACCGGGGTCAGGTTGCCCACGAACACATCGTCCAGGCCGATATCGCTCGAAGCCCCGGATCCAGTTATCGCCCGGAAGCGCACACGCAGGTTGGTCTGGCCCGCCCATGGTGCCAGGTTGAGCCAGCCTTGCTTCCAATAGATCCCCTGATCACCGCTTATGGTCCAGTGGTTCTGGGTGATGATGCCGTTCGCGTTGATGTCCACCACGAGTGTTCCCAACTGTGTACCCTGCATGTGGTACCAGAACGTGAGGTACGGCGAAGCGAGGCCCGCGATATTGTAGCAGGGTGATTGGAAGATGGCTGACTTGTTGGGTGCGCTCCCGGCCGCAGCAGCCGAGAGATACATGTACTTGCCGCTCGTGTTGTTGCTGGTGTGGTCGCCGATGGGCCCAGTATTGGCCGTCGGTGTGCCATTGTTGTCAACCCACCAGTCGAGATCATCACCGGACACGTTCGTCCAGTTGTTGATCAGGGTACCGGGTGTGCCCACGGTGAAGCCCGTGAACGCTTCGTTCGAGGGAAATGTGGTGACACATTGTGCTGTGACAGATACGGCGGCAGATAGCAATGCCGTCAGCAGGGTCAAGTTCCGGAGCATGGGAGGAGCAGGTTGGAAGCTCTGCAAAGTAGTAGTTGCGGGCAGCCGCACCAAACCAGGTTACACCTCAGCCCGCGGTGCCGAGGACCACACCGTTATCTTCGTCGCGTAACAACACGACCCCATGGCTTACGGACTCTTGAAAGGAAAACGCGGCATCATCAGCGGTGCCCTCAACGAACAAAGCATCGCCTGGAAAGTGGCCGAACTGGCCCACGCCGAAGGGGGGGCGTTCGTGCTTACGAACGCTCCGGTGGCCATGCGGATGGGGGAGATCAACAAACTCGCCGAAAGCACCGGATCATCGGTGGTCCCCGCCGATGCCACCAACGATGCCGACCTGGACAAACTTTTCGCGGAAGCCACTGAAAAGCTGGGAGGGCCGGTCGATTTCCTTCTCCACAGCATCGGCATGAGCCCGAACGTGCGCAAAGGCCGCACCTACGATGATCTGAACTACGAATGGTACAAGCAGACCTTGGACGTGAGCGCCATGAGCCTGCACCGCATGTTGCAAGCGGCGAACAAACGAAACGCACTTGCCGAGGGCGGCTCCGTGGTCGCGCTCAGTTACATCGCTGCACAACGTGTGTTCCCCGACTATGGTGACATGGCCGATGCCAAGGCGCTCTTGGAATCCATCGCCCGGAGCTGGGGCTACCGCTTGGGCAAGGAGCGCAAGGTGCGGGTGAACACGGTGAGCCAGAGCCCCACAATGACCACCGCGGGCAGCGGTATCAAGGGCTTCGACGGCTTTTTTGGTTTCGCCCAGGAGATGAGCCCACTTGGAAATGCACCTGCCCAGGATTGCGCCAACTACTGCATTTCCCTTTTCAGTGATCTTACCCGCTTCGTCACCATGCAGAACCTTTATCACGATGGAGGCTTCAGCAGCACTGGCGTCACACAAGGGGTGATGGCGGGGTTCATGAAGCAGGGGTAGGAGGGGTCTGAACGAAGCGTCCCGCGGGTACTGGCCTTTGTTAGTGAGGAGTGGCCCGCGTCAGGATCGGCCCTATTTTCGCCTCGCCCGAGAATGAGACTCCTTCACACCTGCATCTGCCTCGTACTTGGTCTGTTGTCTGGACAAGCTCTTCATGCGCAATCCGGCAAGGCCTTTTTCAAGGAGGCCGAGAAGCTGCGCGCTGAACAGCAGTTGGACCAGGCCGTGGAGAAATACGGCCTCGCGATCGCCGTCGACCCGAACATGCTGAAGGCCTACCAGGCCCGCGCGGAAGTGTTCGCCCTGCTTGGTCGCAAGGTCGAATGTGCCCGTGACCTTGGAAAAGCGGCAGACCTCGATCCCAGTGAAGCCGGGTACGCTGCTGCCGCAGGCAGGGCCTTCCTCGATATTGACAGTGCTGCGAAGGCCGTCCATTATTGCGACCTCGCTTTGCGCGTTGACCCCAAGCACATGGACGCGCTGATGACCAAGGTGCGGGCCTGTCTGGCGTTGAACGACCTGGACTGCGCGACGAAGACCTCGGATGCCGCTCTCGCCTTAAAGGCTACCACGGACACCTACTTCCTGCACGGTTTGGTGCGCACCGCCACCCGCGATCACAAGACAGCGGAGTTCGATCTGGACAAGGTGATCGAGTGGAACCACCTCTATGAACCGGCCTACGTCGCCTTGTCCGAAGTGCAGCTCTCCCTTTACGAACAGTACTCCGGCCCCACCATGAAGATGCGCACGTTGGAGAAGGCGATCGACAAGTGTACACGTGCGCTCGAACTCAACCAGCAGAGCACCGATGCGCTCTTCACGCGAAGCAAGGCGCTGGCGTTGCAGAAGGAGTATGCGAAGGCCATCGATGACATCAGCCGCTGCATCGCGTTGGGCCGGAGCGATCGCGTGGTGTTCCTCCAGCGTGCGCGCTACTACCAGGGCTATGGCCAGCACCAGAACGCGGTGAACGACCTGAACAAGGTGCTCCTCGAACAGCCCAAGGACGTGGAAGCGCTGCTCTTGCGAGCCGAATGCAAGGAGGCGAACGTGGACATGGAAGGTGCCCTGAAAGACCTTGGTCTTGCGACCAAGGCCATGGAGGGCGATCCAGCGTTCGGTGCGGACCAGCGCAGGACCATTGAAGAGTCACGCGCGCGCATCGCGCATCAGGTCTTTGAAATGAACCGCGAGAGCGATGCACCGCTGATCACAGTGATCGAACCGTTCCGTGTCGCCGACGCCGCACAGGTGTCCACCGCGCTGGCCTATGTGAAGGTTTCCGGCTATGTGCGGGACAAGAGCCTGCTCAAGGCCATCACCGTGAACGGAGGGGCGGCGGATTTCACAATCGACGAGAAGGACCCGCAGTTCGTGGTGAGCGTGCCGTTGGACCCTACGGCATCGGAGATCGTGGTACAGGCGATCGACGTGTACGAGAATATGAGCAGTGAAGTATTGCGTGTGGAACGCACCGAGGGCATTGCTCCGAGCGTGGAGATCACCTCACCCGTGCCCACGGGCGATCGCCAGATCACGGTTACGGCAGGCAAGGACGACGTCTTTATCGAGGGCCGGATCATGGACGCCAGCTTGATCCGTCTGGTCGCGGTGAACGGCGTGAACGCCAGCTACGCACCGGACCGGATCGATCCGGACTTCGGCATCAAGGTAGACCTGAAGGACAAGGACCGTTTCGTGGTCCGTGTGGAGGACCAGTTCGGCAACGCCACCGAAGCGATCTATACCGTGGTGCGCAAAGCCGAACCCGTTGCAGTGGTGCGCACGCCCACCGAGCATGCCTCACCCAGCAGCACCACCGGTAGCACATGGGTGATCTACATTGAGAACACCAACTACCGCAGCATGCCTGCGCTCCAGAGCTCCGCTGCGGACCTCGCCAAGATGCAGAAGGCCTTCGGTAATTACAGTGTGGGGCGCACCATCAACAAAAAGAATCTGACCAAGGAACAACTCGAGCGGTTCTTCAACATCGAATTGCGTGACCTCGTGCGCACCAACAAGGTGAACACCATCCTCGTTTGGTATTCCGGCCATGGCCGCACCGTCGGTGGTAAAGCGTATTGGGTGCCCATCGATGGCAAGAAGGACGATATCTACAGCTACTTCAACTATGGTTCGCTGAAAGCGCAGATGCAGAACTACAGCGAGAGCGTGAACAACACCGTGGTGGTGTCCGATGCCGCTGGTGGAGATGCATCGTTCTACGAATTGACCCGGTGACACGCATGCGCGAATCCCTCTTTACGCGATCGCTTTTCCTGCTTCTCATGGCGCTCGCCCCGGTGGTGGTGTTAGCCCAGCGGTTCTTCTTCGAGAACATCTCGGTGCAACAGGGCCTGCCCGCTTCCAAGGTCTACGCTGCGGTCCAGGACAGTTTCGGTACGGTATGGATCGGCACCGAGGCCGGCCTGGCGAGCTACGATGGGAATGCCGTAGTGAACCATGGCACCCAGGAGGGTGTGGCGAGCAATGGTGCGCGCACACTGCTCATCGATCGCGATGGCCGCTTGTGGGCCGGCCACCTGGATGGCGGCGTAACCCTGTTCGATCAGCACAGCTTTCGCGCGTTCACTGTGGGTACCGGCATACAGAGCGCCATCACCGGTATGGCACAGGATCGCGAGGGTGCGATCTGGCTGGTCACCGCCGGACAGGGTGCCTGGCGGTTGGGCAACGTACCGCAGGAAGGGAACGCGATCACCGCCACGCACTTCGGTGCGCAGGAAGGACTGGAGGAAAAACTGCTCAGCGCAACTCCCCTGAGCGATGGCCGGATCTGCTTTCTGGAGGACGGAGGTAGCTTCAAGTACCTCAAAGATGGACGCGCCGTTGAACTCGCCCTGCCCGGCATACAAGGGGTGTTCCGCTATTCCGCCTTGTTCGAGGACAGCCGCAAGGCGCTCTGGGTCGGTACCCAGGGTGGTGGTGCCTTTCGTATACAACCTGACGGCAAACGCATGGACAACTTCGACCCCAGCAGCGGGATGCGGAGCGCCACGGTCTATTGTTTCGGTGAGGACGGAGATGGTCAAGTGTGGATCGGCACCCTCGACGGAGGTGTCTCCATCGTGGGCAAGAACGGACTGCGCACATACGACGTGAACAATGGTCTGCACTCCCGGTTTGTTCGTTGTGTAAGCCGCGACCGGGAGGGTAACTTGTTGATCGGGACCAACGATGCCGGGCTCGATATTTTCAAAGGCGACCGGTTCATGAGCTTCGGCGAGGCGGATGGCTTGACCGATCCGCAGGTGTACGCCGTGATGGAAGACCGGCATGGCCGGACCTGGTTCGGTACCAACGGCGGTATCATGATCCTTACCGAGAAGAACGGCACTTCCACGCTGGAGACCGTAACCCAGCAACAGGGACGACTCACCACCAATTTCGTTCGGTGTCTGCGCGAGGATGAAAAAGGCTTCGTGTGGGTGGGAACTGACAATGGGGGCCTTTTGCGCTATGACCCCAGCACATCAAGGGCGCAATACGACATCGAACTCTCCGGAAGTCTGGCGGATGGCAAGGTGACCGCGTTGGAGATCGGCCAGATGGGTGAAGTGTGGGTGGGCGGCCTCAATGGTTTGCGGCGCCACCTGCCCGGTTCAGGGACCGTGCCAACCGTGTATACCGAGAACGAAGGTCTCGCTGGCAACCACGTCACAGCGATCTACCGCGATGGCAAGGGCACCATTTGGGTGGGCAGCACCGTGAAGGGTGTAACCCGCATCGACAATGGCCAGGCGAAGGCTGTGGACCTGGGTCGAGCGTTCACGGCGACCGCGTTCGCGCAGGACGGGGAAGGCCGGTTGTGGGTGGGCACCGAAGGCCAGGGCATCATCGTCGTGCAGAACGGAAAGGAAGTGCAGCACTTCACCACCGAGGAAGGGTTGTTGAGCAATACCATCAAGGCTCTCGGCGTGGATGAATTCGGCCATGTGTGGATCGGCACCAACAAGGGCTTGAATAAATGGCGCCCGAAGAAAGGTGGCTTCATCGCATTCACCGAACGCGCCGGCTTCACTGGGATCGAGGTCAAACCGAACGCGGTATGGACCACACGCAAGGGCGATGTGTGGTTCGGTACAGCGAACGGCGCCACACGCGTGGGCAGCGAGAAAGGCAACGAACGCACCGTACCACCGCTGGTCTCCGTGCGCGGTTGGAAGGTGAACCTGGAGGATCAGCCGTTGGCGAACGATCCGTCGCTGGACCACACCGAGCGCAACGTGCGCATCATCTTCAGCAGTGTCGCCTTGAGCGATCCCGGAGCGGTGCGCTACATGTACATGCTCGGTGGCCTGGACGAGGGCTGGCAGCCGATCACCACCAACACCGATGCCTACTATCCCGCGCTGCCTCCGGGTAAGTATAAATTCAAGGTGAAGGCCATGGACCGCTCCGGAGTCTGGACCGATCCGCCAGCGGAGTTCGATTTCACCATCCTGCCTCCCTGGTACCGGTCCTGGTGGTTCTACACCACGCTCGTCCTGTTCGTCGGTGCATCACTGTTCAGCTACATCAAGGTGCGCGAGCGCCAGTTGCGCATGCGGAACATTGTTCTGGAGAAGAAAGTGGAAGAGCGTACCGCCGAAGTGGTGGCCCAGAGCAAGGAGATCGAAGGCCAGAAAGTGCGGATCGAGGACCTGTTGCTGAACATCCTGCCGAAGGAGATCAGCGAGGAACTGAAGGAGAACGGCAAAGCCACGGCACGACGGCACGCGGAAGTGACGGTGATGTTCACCGACATGAAGGGTTTCACCAAAGTGGCGGAGAAGATGACCCCGGAAGAACTCGTGGACGAATTGGACGAGTGCTTCATCAGCTTCGATGAGATCATCGGGCGATACGGTATTGAGAAGATCAAGACGATCGGCGACAGCTACATGAGCGCCTGCGGTGTGCCGAGCCAGGACCCGCACCATGCCGCCAAGAGCGTGCTCGCGGCACTGGAGATCCGGGAGTTGATGGAAAGGTGGCGACGCGAACGCATGGCGAACGGGAAGGAGCCCTGGATGCTGCGGATCGGATTGCATACCGGCCCGGTGGTGGCCGGCGTGGTGGGTCGCCGCAAATTCGCCTACGACATCTGGGGCGACACGGTGAACACCGCGAGCCGCATGGAGAGCAGCGGCGTAGCAGGAGAGGTGAACATCAGCGGCGCGACTTACGTGGCCGTGAAAGACTATTTCGAATGTGAGCACCGCGGGCAGGTGGAGGCGAAGAACAAGGGCGCCATCGACATGTATTTCGTCCGGCGGATCAAGGCTCCATACGCTGATGGGCAGGGCGCACTGCCGAACGAGTCCTTCCTGCGCTCGCTCGGTATCTCCTCAGCGACCCAGCAGCGCGCGTAGTTCGGCGATCATCATTGCCGTGGCGCCCCAAACCACATGGCCTTGCACATCGAAGTAGGGGATCTCCGCCGTGCGACCCAACACCGGGATGTACTGCTCACGCCGTTTCAGGATGGCATCGCTCAACAAGAGCTCGAATGGCACGTCGATCAATTCCTCCACTTCCTTCGGGTCCGGTGCGACGGAGACTAGCCGCTCGGCGTAGCCCACGTACGGTGTTACCAAAGCACGGCTCGGCGGAATGTACACCGGTGTGAGCCCGCCGAGCACTTCAATGCCGCTGGTAATGGCACCGGTCTCCTCACCGAATTCACGCAGCGCTGTATCCTCCA
>Ga0105046_10014069_pt1 | contig 12355 bp, 11 predicted proteins | sample MAT03_FD_78385 | JGI IMG/M metagenome (GOLD analysis project Ga0105046, IMG submission 78385) | Freshwater microbial communities from Lake Fryxell liftoff mats and glacier meltwater in Antarctica - MAT-03 (megahit assembly) | ecosystem: Environmental > Aquatic > Freshwater > Ice > Liftoff...
TGATCGAGTACATGATGGCGGGTGCGACCGCGGTGGAAGTCGGCTATGCGAGCTTTCGCAATCCGACCGCGATGATCGCGATGATCGAGGGCGTCGAGCGCTGGTGCGAGGCCCATGGCATAGCGAAAGTGTCCGCGCTGACAGGCTCGATGATCGATCATCCGCCTCGCGACACCTATGAGGCCGGTATGATGGGTATCAGCTGAAAGATCACACAATCGCGGGTGGTGGCGCTGATGTCATGGAACTAGAAAACTCGTTCGACGTGCCGTTGCCGCCTGCGCAAGCCTGGGCCTGGCTGCTCGACATCGAACGCATCGCCACCTGCCTGCCGGGCGCGGAGCTGACCCAGATCGTCGACGCCCAGACCTACAAGGGCAAAGTCGGCGTGCGGCTGGGGCCGGTTGCGCTTTCTTTCGTCGGTCAGGCAAAGCTGGAGCAGACCGACGCCGCGCAGCACAAGGCGCGGATGCGGGCGACCGGTGCCGACGCCAAGGGCCGCGGCAGCACCTCGGCGGTGATCGACTTCGCGCTGTTGCCGATCGGCGACGGCAGCAGCACGCGGGTGAACATCCACAGCAATGTCACGCTGACCGGCTCGGTGGCGCAATACGGGCGCGGGGCCGGCATGATCCAGAGTGTGGCCGAGCAGATCATTGGCCAGTTCGGCGAATGCCTGCGCAGCCGTATCCAGGCCTCGGCGTTCGCGGTGCCTGAGCACAGTGCGATTGCCGAGATGGATGCTGCAGCCGCGGCTCTGGACCCTTCTGGCCAGGTGTTGCCGACCGCTGCTCCGCAGGTGGCCGCGGCGCCTCTGCCAGCGAAGCCGATCTCCGGCTTTGCGCTGCTCGCGCGCGCGCTGCTTGCCTCGCTGCGCCGGCTGTTCGGCGGAAAGCCCTCGGCATGAAGCCCGGTGTTTTCAGCTGGCATCCGGCACGCAGTGTCGACGAGGCGGTGGCGCTGCTCGCCGAATACGCGCCGCAGGACGGGCGGGTGATCGCCGGTGGGCAGAGTCTGGTGCCGAGCATGGCGCTGCGCCTGGCGTTTCCTGCGCACCTGATCGATATCAACGGCGTCGAAGAACTCGCGCGGGTGCGGGTCGAGGGCAGTGAACTCGCGATCGGTGCCTGTGTGCGCCATGCGGCGTTTCAGCGGCCAGTCGAGCCCGGGGCGCTCGGCCAGGCGCTCGCGCAGGTAGTGCACCACATCGCGCACTCTCCGATCCGCGCCCGGGGCACCTTCTGCGGCAGCGTGGCCAATGCCGATCCGGCCTCCGAGTGGTGCCTGGTGGCGGCGACACTGGGTGCGAAGATGATCGCCCGCAGTGCCCGCGGCACGCGGGTGATCGATGCCGCCGATTTCTTCCAGGGCATCATGACCACGGCATTGGCCGAAGATGAACTGCTGACCGAAGTGCGTCTGCCGCTGCTGCCCGTCGGGACGCGCGCAGGCTTCTACGAGTTCAGCCGGCGCGCCGGCGACTATGCGCTCGCCATGGCCTTCGTCTGCTGGCAGGAAGTGGAAGGCAGGATGCGTGATGTACGAATCGGTACCGGCAGCATCGAGGCGCAGCCGCGGCGTATCGCTGCCGCCGAGGCGCTGCTCGAAGGTCAGATGGCCACACCCGCCGCGATCGAGGCTGGAGTCGAGGCTGCAATTCAGGCGGTATGCGCAGCGGTCGATCCGCTGGAAGACTTCCATACCTCTGCGCAGTATCGGCGCGATCTGATCGGCACTGCGGTCAGGCGTGCGTTCAGCCACGCATTGAGCGACACCGCCAGGCAGTCCCCATGAACGAGCCACTTGCGATCACCCTCCAGGTCAACGGCCAGTCGCACGACATCCGGGTCGAGCCGCGCAAGACCCTGTCCGATGCACTGCGCATCGACTGCGGACTCACCGGCACCAACGTCGGCTGTGAGCACGGCGTGTGTGGTGCGTGCACCGTGCTGCTGGACGGCGAGCCGGTGCGTGCCTGCCTGATGTTTGCGGTGCAGGCGCAGGGGCGGCAACTGCGCACGGTCGAAGGCCTGGCTCGGGAGGGGCGGCTGCATCCGCTGCAGCAGGCGTTCATCGACAATCATTCTCTGCAGTGCGGCTTCTGCACTTCCGGCTTCCTGATGCTGGCTGCCGGCACGCTGGAAAACCAGCCGGACATCGACGATGCCGGTCTGCGCGAGGTGCTGTCATCGAACCTGTGCCGGTGCACCGGCTACCAGAACATCCTGCGGGCAGTCGGCCAGGTGCGCGACAGTCTGAAGACGAGCGGAGGCGGGAGATGAGCGGAGGCTGGCAATGAGCGGAGGCGGGCAATGACCGGCAGCCACGCTGCGCACCCGAGCAGCCTGCGTGAAGGCGAGCGGCACAATGGCGACACCAACCCGCGGCGCAAGGTGGTTGGCCAGCGGGTCACCCGTCTGGAGGACCCGCCGCTGGTGACCGGACGCGGCACCTATGTCGGCAATCTGAATTTTCCGCACCAGTTGCACATGCGGGTGGTGCGCTCGAACTATGCGCATGCCCTGATCCGCTCGATCGACACGGCGGCCGCACGCGCGCATCCGGGCTGCATCGCGATCTGGACCGGCGCCGATGTTGCCGACATCCCGCCGATCACCTTCCGGCCGACCAGCGTCCAGGGGCTGGAGCCCTATCGCCAGTACATCCTGGCGCGCGACCGGGTGCGCTATGTCGGCGAGCCGATCGCCGTGGTGTTCGCTGCCGATCCTTACACCGCCGAGGACATCGCCGAGATGGTCACTCTGGACGCAGAAGAGCTGCCGGTGATCCTCTCGGCCGACACGCCACCAGGTGAGTTCGCGCCCGGGCTGTCGACCGAGGCGGTGATCATGCGCAAGAACTTCGGCGATGTGGATGCCGCCTTTCGCGCGGCGTATACGGTGGTCGAGGTCGATGTGCAGGTCGGCCGTCACTCCGGCGTACCGCTGGAGAATCGCGGTGCGCTCGCCCGTCTCGATCACTCGCGCGATGTGCTCGAACTCTACGGTGCCGGCAAGCGGCCGCATGCGCATCGCGATGCCGTGGCAGCACTGATCGGGCGCAGTCCGGCGAGCATGCATTTCTATGAAGGCCATATCGGTGGCGGCTTCGGCGTGCGTGGCGAGATCTATCCGGAAGATGTGCTGACCTGTCTGGCCGCGGTGCGCTTCGATCGGCCGGTTAAATGGATCGAGGACCGGCGCGAGAATCTGATGGCCTGCAACCACTCGCGCGAGCAGCATCATGTGGTGCGCGCTGCGCTTGATGCGGATGCGCGCCTGCTGGCGGTCGACGCGAAGCTCTGGCATGACCAGGGGGCCTATGTGCGCACCCACGGCGCGCGCGTGCCCGACATGGCGATGGGCACCCTGCTCGGCGGCTACGACGTGCCGGCTTACCGTGCCATCGCCTATGTGCGGATGACCAACAAGACGCCGGCGGCGACCTATCGCTGTCCGGGACGCTTCGAGTCGACCTATGCCTGCGAACGGCTGATGGATGCGGTCGCCGAGAAGTTCGGGCTCTCGCGCATCGAGGTGCGCCGGCGCAACCTGATCCGCAAGGCGCAGTTCCCCTACCCGCGGGCGATGGACATCCTCGACCATCCGGTCGAACTCGACTCGGGCGACTTCGCACTGCTGCTCGAGAAGACCCTTCCGCATCTGGGCTGGGATGCGCTGCAGGCCGAACTCGCGCAGCGGCGGGCCAACGGCGAGCTGGTCGGCGTGGGCATGGGTTTCTTCATGGAGAAGAGCGGCCTGGGTCCGGTGGATGGCGTACGGGTGACGGTGGATATCCAGGGCAAGGTGCAGGTGGTGACCGGGGCATCATCGATCGGTCAGGGTGTGGAGACGGTGATGGCGCAGATCTGCGCCGACGGTCTGGGGGTGGACTACCGCGACATCAAGGTCATTCACGGTCGCACCGACATGCTCGAGTACGGCATCGGTGCTCATGCCTCGCGCGCGACGGTGATGACCGGTGGCGCGACCCGGATTGCAGCACTCAACGTGCGGCGCAAGGCGCTCGAGTTCGCCGCCCAACACATGATCGAGGCGCCAGTCGAGTTGCTCGATATCGTCGATGGCAGGGTCGTGCGCACCGATCGTCCGGGCGAGCCCGGCATTGCGATAGGCAAGGTGGCCGCAGCACTCTCGCCCAGTCCGACTTCGGTGGCCTTCGGCACGCCCGGGTTGACCGCCGAGGGCTGGTTCGAGACCGCCGGGCTCGCCCATCCGTATGGCATTCACACCGCGGTGGTCAAGGTCGATCCCGATACCGGCCAGACCATCGTCGAACGCTTCCATGTCGCCTATGACATCGGCTGCGCGATCAACCCGATGCTGGTCGAAGGCCAGATCGTCGGCGGGGTGGCCCAGGGGCTCGGTGGGGCACTGTACGAGGAGTTCGTCTACGACGAGCGCGGCGAGCCGCTGTCGGTGACCTTCGCCGACTACCTGATGCCCACGGCCAATGAGATGCCCCCGGTCGAGGTGCTGCTCACCGAGGATGCCCCCAGCCCGAACAATGCACTGGGCATGAAAGGTGCCGGTGAGGCGGGCATCACCGGCGTTGGGGCGGCGATTGCCGCGGCGATCGATGACGCGATCGGCATGCCCGGGGCGATCACCCGGTTGCCGGTCACGCCGCAACGGCTGAAAGCCATTCTCGACAAACGCGCTGGAGTTCATGCATGAAGAAAATCGCCGCTCGATTGCGCACGCTCGCCCTGGCCCTGTTTGCCGGGCTCATGTCCAGCTTGCTCGCCGCGCCTGCCTGGTCGCAGGCCTATCCATCGCGCCCGATCCGCATGATCGTGCCGTTCCCGGCCGGGGGCGGTTCGGATTCGACCGCACGTATCCTGAGCCAGCGCCTGTCCGACCGGCTGAAGCAGACGATCGTGATCGAGAACCGCACCGGCGCGGGCGGGGCGATCGGCACCGAGTTCGCAGCACGCGCAGCACCCGACGGCTATACGCTGCTGCTCGGTTCGGCCTCGGAGATCGTCATGCTGCCGGCGGTGGCGACCAACCTGTCGTTCGATCCGCTCAAGGACTTCGTCGCCATAGGACGTGTGGCCGATGTGCCGCTGCTGCTGGTCATCCACCCGGCGCTACCGGTGACCAGTACGAAGGAGCTGATCGCACTCGCCCGAAAGCGGCCGGGCGAGATCAATTTCGGCTCGGCAGGCAATGGGTCAACCTCGCATCTTTCCATGGCGCTGTTCAACTCGCTGACTGGCATCAAGATGGTGCATGTGCCGTACAAGGGAAGCGTACAGGCGACCACCGATCTGGTCGCCGGCACGTTGCAGGCCGGGACCAATACGATGCCCGCGTCGCTGCCGTTCGTGAAGGCGGGTCGTCTGCGCGCGCTGGCGATCACCACGCCGAAGCGCTCGCCGTTGCTGCCGGAGGTACCCACGGTCGCCGAATCCGGCGTACCGGGCTTCGAAGTCACGCTCTGGACCGGGCTGTTTGCACCGACCGGCACGCCGAAGGACATCATTGCCCAGCTCGGTCGGGAGACCGAGTCGGTACTGCAGATGCCCGAGACCCGGGAGGCGCTTGCCAAGCTCGGATCGGAGGCGAACTTCTCGGGGCTGGAGCCGTTCACCGCCTTCCTCAGGGCCGATCACGCACGCTGGGTCAAGTTGACGCGTGACGCGAATATCCGGTTGGAACAATGATGCTGATCGGCTGCCCGATCGTGGCCTTTTAGATCCGCATGCGTGCGACCTTCAAGTGAAACCACCCGCCTTCGAATATCACGACCCACGCAGTGTCGATGAAGCGGTCGCGCTGATGGCGCGACTGGACGACGCCCGGGTGCTCGCCGGCGGGCAGTCGATGATGCCGATGCTCAACATGCGTTTCGTGTTGCCGGAGCATCTGATCGATCTTGGGCAGATCAAGGCGCTCAGCCATATCGACGCCCATGCCGATCGCCTGTCCATCGGTGCCATGACCCGGCAGCGCGACCTGGAGTACTCGCCCCTGGTGCGCGCACATTGCCCGCTGCTCACCGAGGCCATCCAGTGGGTGGGGCATCGGCAGACACGCAATCGCGGCACCTTCGGCGGCTCGCTCTGCCAGCTCGATCCGGCTGCAGAACTGCCCGCGGTCTGTGCCGCGCTCGATGCCACATTGACGGTGGCCAGTGTGCGCGGTGAGCGCAGTCTGGCGTTTGCCGATTTTCCGGCGGGCTACATGACACCGTCGATCCAACCCGACGAGCTGCTCACCCGGATCGAACTGCCGCACTGGCCGGTCGGGCATGGCTATGGGTTCGTCGAGTTCGCTCGCCGCCATGGCGACTATGCGGTGGTGCTGGCGGCGGCGCTGTTGAGCGTAGATGCCGCCGGGCGCATCACCCGTGCCTCGGTCACGCTCGGCGGCATCGGGCCGGCGCCGGTGCGGGTGACGGGGGTCGAGCAGGCGCTGGTCGGCCAGACAGCATCGGCCGCATTGTTTCGCGAGACTACCGAAGCCTGCCGAAGCCTCGATGCAATGGAAGACATCCATGCCCCGGCGTCGTACCGCCAGCAGCTCGCGGTGGTGATGGCGCGGCGCGCGCTGGATGCTGCGCTCGCGCGAGTGCAGCAGGTTCGCTGAGTTTCCAATAAGTGCCAGATAAGTGCCCCCTGAGTGCCCACTGAGGACAGACGATGGATCAGTCCACCGATAGCACCACCTGCCGCCGCATCGCACTCACCGTCAACGGTCGGACAGTCGAGGCCGTGGTCGAGGTGCGGCACACGCTCGCTGATTTCCTGCGTCACCAGCTCGAGCTGACCGGCACGCATCTTGGCTGCGAGCATGGCGTGTGCGGCGCCTGCACCGTGCTGGTCGATGGTCGCTCGACTCGCGGCTGTCTGATGCTGGCAGTGCAGGCCAATGGTTGTGCGGTGACCACGGTCGAGGGGCTGGCTGCGGCCGACGGCACGTTGCATCCGTTGCAGCAGGCGTTCAAGGATCATCATGGCCTGCAGTGCGGCTTCTGCACGCCGGGCATGCTGACCACGCTGGTCGAGCTGCTCGCCGACAACCCGCAGCCCGATGAACATGAGGTACGGGTGGCGATTTCCGGCAATCTGTGCCGCTGTACTGGCTATCAGGCGATTGTCGATGCGACGCTCGCCGCAGCGCGTGCGATGCAGGCCCCAGGCGCGGCCCGACGCCCGGTCGAGGCGCCCGTGCTGCCGGCTGGCGGGGCCGCGCGATGAGCCTGGCCGCACCGATCATCAGCCCGGCCCGCCCGGGTGGCCCCGGCGAAACACTGATCGGCAGGAGCGTGCCACGCCTCGAGGACGATGCGCTGCTGCGCGGGCAGGGCCGCTATGTCGATGACATCCATCTGCCCGGCATGCTGCAGGCGGCCTTCGTGCGCAGCCCGCACGCTCATGCCGCGATTCGCCGCATCGATGCATCGGCAGCACTGGCCATGCCCGGTGTACGGGCGGTCTACACCTACGACGATTTCCGGCCGCATCTGGTGACCGATCGGCTGGTCGTCGGGCTGCCCAGCGCGCACTACAAGCAGGACCATCACCGGCCGGTGCTTGCCGCCGACGAAACGGTGCATGTAGGCGAGCCGGTGGCCATCGTGCTCGCCGACAGCCGCTATCTCGCGGAAGACGCTGCGATGCTGGTCGAGGTCGAGTTCGACCCGCTGGCTGCGGTGTCCGATTGCCGCGCTGCGCTCGCCGCCGATGCGCCACTGGTGCATCGCGAGTCGCCGCACAATCTGCTGGCTGAGTTCGACATGACCTATGGCGATGCCGCGCGGGTGTTCGCCGAGGCGAAGCATGTGTTCCGCGAATCGTTCTGGCAGCACCGCGGTGGCAGTCATTCGATCGAATGCCGCGGCTGCGTGGCGCGCCATGACGCGATGGAAGACCGCACCACACTGTGGACCTCGACCCAGATGCCGCACGCCGCGATGCGGGTGATCTGCGAGATTCTCGGTCTGCACGAGAAGCAGATCCGGGTGACCACGCCCGATGTCGGCGGCGGCTTCGGGCCGAAGCTGGTCACCTATCCGGAAGAGGTGTGCGTGACGCTGGCGGCGCGCCTGTGCGGTCATCCGGTCAAGTGGATCGAGGACCGGCGCGAGCATTTCATCGCCACCACCCAGGAGCGCGATCAGTACTGGGAGACCGAGATCGCGGTCGATGATGAGGGCCATGTGCTCGGCATCCGCGGCGACATCGTCCATGACCATGGGGCATACACCGCGCGCGGCATCAACCTCGCACACAACTCGGCCGAGAACGTGCCGCTCGGCTATGAAGTGCCGAACTATGCGATGAATGTGAAGGTGGCGCTCACCAACAAGGTGCCGGTGACGCCGGTGCGTGGCGCCGGTCATCCCCAGGGCACCTTCGTGATGGAGCGGCTGCTCGATCGGGTCGCGCGGGAACTCAAGCTCGACCGGGCGGAGATTCGCCGGCGCAACATGATCGCCGCCGACAGGATGCCCTATCGCACCCAGTTGAAGGCGCGCGGCGGCCAGTGGGTGACACTCGACAGTGGCGACTTCCCCGCGTGCATGGCCGAGGCGCTGGAGCGCGCCGACTGGGCCGGCTTCCCGGTGCGCCAGGCCAAGGCGCTGGCTGAGGGTCGCTATCTGGGTATCGGTGTGTCGAACTTCGTCAAGGGCACTGGACGCGGACCGTTCGAATCGGTGACCGTGCGCATCGGCCCGTCCGGCAAGGTGCAGGTGCTGGCCGGTGCGGCGGCGATCGGGCAGGGCACACGCACCATGCTCTCGCAGGTGGTGGCCGAGCAGCTCGGGCGTGATCTGTCGAACATCATCGTGACCACCGGTGACACTGATGCCACCGTGATGGGCCTGGGTGCATCCAACAGCCGGCAGACCGTGGTGGCAGGGTCGTCAGCGCATGTGGCCGCGCAGAACGTGCGAGCCAAGGTGCTCAAGGCGGCGGCAGCGCTGCTCAAGGCGACCGAGGCTGAACTGGAGATCGTCGGCACCGAGGTGGTCGTCCATGGCCAGCCCGCGCGTCGTACCGCACTGGGTGCGATCGCCCGTGCACTGGCCGGCACCGCTGGCTACACGCTGCCCGGCGGCGTCACGCCAGGTCTCGAAGCCACCGAGCAGGTGATCATCGACGACATGGCGTTCTCCAACGGCACCGCGGTGGTCGAACTTGAGGTCGATGCCGAGACCGGCGGCGTGCACTTCCATCGACTGGTGTTCGTCCATGACGCCGGTCGGATGCTGAACCCGATGATCGTCGACGGCCAGTTGGCCGGTGGCATTGCCCATGGTATCGGCAATGCGCTGTTCGAGTGGATGGGTTACGACGAGAACGCGCAGCCGGTGACCACCAACCTGGGCGAGTACCTGCTGGTCACCTCGACCGAGATGCCGCGGATGGAGCTGTTCCATCGCGAGACGCCCACGCCGATCAACCCGCTCGGGGTCAAGGGTGTGGGCGAATGCGGCGTGATTCCGATGACCCCGGCGATCATGTCGGCGCTCGAGGACGCGCTGTCCCCGTTCGATGTACGCATCAACCAGACCCCGATCTCCCCAGCGCAGCTTTATGCGCTGATTGCAGCCAAGGCGAAGCCATGATGCGACGTATCTGGACCGGCACATCTGCCGGCAACGGAAAAGGGGTCGATTTCTGCCAGCAAGGCGTTCGTCTGGTCCCGCCGCGCTCCACGGAAATCGACCCTGACCCCGTTTCCGCGAGTCGGTCGCGGCGCACGCTCCTCAAGGCAGGCGTCGGCGCCGTCTCGATGCTGGCCATCCCTGCCTCGTTCGCCCAGGCGAGCTACCCGTCACGCCCGATCCGTCTGGTCGTCGCCTTCGGCGCTGGCGGTATCGCCGACACCATCGCACGCACGATCAGCACTCGCCTCTCGGAGCGGCTCGGCCAGCAGGTGATCGTGGACAACCGCCCCGGAGCGGGCGGCGCACTGGGTGCGAAGATCGTCAATGGCGCGCAGCCCGACGGCCATACGCTGCTGGTGACCACCGCGGCCGTCTCGGTAAACGCAAACGCGTCGAAGGAGGCGGTCGACCCGGTCAATGGCCTGACCCCGATCATCAATGCCGCCAGCACGCCGACCATCTTCGCCGTCCATGCTTCCAGCCCGGCGAAGGGACTGATGGAGTTCGTCAAGGGTGCCAAGGGCGCGCGCTTCACCTTCGCCACGGCCGGCATCGGTACCACCGAACATCTGACTGCCGAGTTCGTGTTCCGGCCGATCACCGGCATCGAAGCGGTGCATGTGCCGTTCACCGGCGGCGTGGCGCCGGTGTCGGCAGTGGTGGCGCAGCAGGTCGACCTGGCCGCGACCACCATCCCGACCGCCTTCGGGCAGATCAAGAGCGGAACGCTGCGGGTGGTCGCGGTGGCGGCGAAGTCGCGCATGCCGCTGCTGCCCGAGGTGCCGACGCTGCGCGAGGCCGGCTTTGCCGACTTCGAGAACAGTTCCTGGATTGGCTTGTTTGCACCGCCCAAGCTCGCGCCGTCGATTGCGCGCCGGATCAATGATGAAGTCAACGCCGTGCTCAAGCTGCCAGAAGTGCGCGAACGGCTGGTGACGCTGGGTTTCGATCCGCGCGGGGGCAGCGCGAACGATTTCGCGGCTTATGTGCGGAGCGAAGTCGAGAAGTGGGGCAGGGTGATCAAGGTCACCGGGATCACGCCAGCCTGACCGGGCGTCCACTGCACCGGGCGCGGCTCAGCCAGGCCTTGCCTGCACTTGCGTCTGCAGGCCAGCGCCGCCAGGGTGCCGATACCTGCCACCGAGCCGGGCTGCACCACCACCGAAGAGGTCTACAGCAAGGTCTTCGTTGCCAAGGCCTTCTTCGAGGACGGGCGCCGCGGGCCGCTGTCCGAATCCAACGTCGACGCGGGTGTGCTGTTCTGCAAGAAGGACGACGTGGCCCTGCTGCTGGGCAAGGCCACCCCGGCATGCCAGGCCGAAGCGCAGCGCCGCCGCGCCAAAGGAAAAATTCTCTACACCTGCCCGCCGGGCTACTACCTGGGTGGCACCAGCGACAACCCGTTTGCCCCTTGCTTCCCGAACTGAACGGCGTGCTGTCATGCACGAAGTGCGCGAGCGGCTGGTGACGCCGGGCTTCGATCCGCGCTATCTTTGCCGCGGTCGTCTTGGCCCACCACACACGGGGACAGCACATGAAGGCAGCCTTCTTTCGCAAACACGGTGACCCTGAGGAACTGGAATACGGCGAGTATCCCGATCCTGTCGCCAAACCCGGCGAACTGCTGGTCGAGGTGCATGCGGCCAGTGTGAACGGCGCGGACTGGCGTGTGGTGGCAGGATCCTATGGCCCCGTGGCCTTCTTCCCCTACAGCCCCGGCCGCGACTTCTCCGGCGTGGTCAGCGCGCTGGGCGACGGCGTCACCGACTTCAAGGTGGGCGACGAGGTGTTCGGCGTCTGCGACGTGGGCATCGAGGCCGCCTACGCCGAGAAGGTCGCGATCCGGGCATCGCTCGTTGCACGCAAGCCGGCCGGCCTGTCGCATGTCGAGAGCGCCGCGGTCGCACTCATCGGCCTTACCGCGCTGTGCGCGGTGGAGGACACGCTCAAGGTGAAGGCCGGCGAGACCGTGCTGGTGCAGGGCGGTGCCGGCGGCGTCGCGAGCTTCGCGCTGCAGGTTGCGAAACACACGGGTTGCCGGGTGGTCACGACCACCAGCGCGGCGAACATCGACTATGTGCGCAGCCTGGGCCCGGACCAGGTGATCGATTACAACAAGGAAGATTTCAGCCAGTTGCTGTCCGGGGTGGACGCGGTGTTCGACACGGTGGGCGGCGATGTCGGGATCCGTTCCTACCTCGTGCTCAGCCCTGGCGGTCGGGCCGCGTTCATCGCCTCGGGGCCGAAGGCGCCGCCGACGCCACGCACCGACGTGATCGGGCTCAGGCCGGCGGTCCCCCGCGACCGAGCCCATCTCGACCGAGTCAGCGCGCTTATCGCCGCCAGTGCCGTAAAGGTGCCCGAGATCACGACCTATGCGCTGGCCGAAGCTGCGAAGGCGAACGCACTGAGCAAGGGGCGGCACTTCCGCGGCAAGCTGGTACTGCGTTGCCGGTGATACCGGTCAAGTTTCCGGGTAACCTGCGACGCTTGAATCGGTGAGCGAAGGTAGCCGATTCAAGATCGAGGACCGAGAACGAAATTATCCAGCATGCGCATCGAGTCCCCGCTCTTCTTCCTCTACGGAAGCATCCTGTTCGCTATCCTCTGGCTGGCCATCCGCACCCTTTCCCCGGCGCGAATGAAGCGGCACCTGATGGCGCTGGCATTCGCGTTGACCGCAAGCCCTGTCGTGGTCGCAGGTCACGGCGAA
>Ga0105046_10014071_pt1 | contig 12355 bp, 11 predicted proteins | sample MAT03_FD_78385 | JGI IMG/M metagenome (GOLD analysis project Ga0105046, IMG submission 78385) | Freshwater microbial communities from Lake Fryxell liftoff mats and glacier meltwater in Antarctica - MAT-03 (megahit assembly) | ecosystem: Environmental > Aquatic > Freshwater > Ice > Liftoff...
GACTTGGGTCATAAAAGGCATTTTAACCGGCGACTTGGAGAAACTCAACCATGCGGCGGCACGGGATCGAGAAGCCGTGCCGCCGGAATTTTTACTTCTTCGCCCGGTCCACGGTGAACGTCACCTTGTTGACGCCGGGCTTGACCGTGGCGATCAACCCGGAAGTGGCGAGTTCGGAGTACTTCGTGTCCAGCTTCGCGGGGGGTACTTGGGCTCCCTCGGGAGTGGGACGGTGTTCGAGAATCATCACCCGGTACTCTCCGACCGGCGCGCCGTCGCCGGGGGTGGTAGTCGTGAGCGTGAAGGTGCCGTCGGCCCCGATGCTGCCGCGGGCGCTGACCCGGAGCTCGGCCGACTCGAACGCGACCTGGCTGCGTTCGAGTTCGGTAATCGGCTTGCCGTCCGACCAGACGAGGTTGCCTTCGACCTGTCCCATCTTCTGGCCGCACCCGGCGGCAAACAAAACCGCGAAGGCAACGGCCGCGCCGCGGAATCCTACGTGTCGCATGGAGTCGCTCCGCGCTGGGGTTAGTTGAGGCCCGTAATTACTTGGTCGTCGCTGCGCCCCGACAATGCGCGGAGGTTGGTCGTGTCCAGGCTGTTGCGAACGGCTCTCACGCTGCCGTCGCAAAAGGCGAACTGGCAAATGCCCGAGTGGTAACTGCCGAACTTCCGCGCCCGGAAGGCGTCGCCGCTGGTGCTCAGCGTCACGTCGTCCGGGCCTTGGGCGAGCGGGTCTTCCAACCCGGCGACTCGGCCGCAGAAGCTCGTCCACGACCCGTCGAATGCCGGTCCGTCGCCGGCGAGCGCTCGGCCGAGGCCGCTCCGCGGGACGTGCTTTTCGCCGATCAAGAAGGTGTTGCTGGTCCCGTCGGAAATCGACACGAGTTTCGTCGTGCTCGTGAACGACGGAATCGGAGTGGCGTTTGTCGCGGCCCCTTGGGCCGGCGCTGCAATCGACGGCGTGCCGATGATGATCGGCCCATTGGCCGTGAGCGAGAACCACGCACCCGCCAAGTTGTTCGTCGACCCCCGGAAATCTCCGACGTTGGCCGCGTAGTCCGTCATGCTGCCCGCAGGGTTATTCCCCGCGCTGAACCGGTATTGCGCCCCGACGTTCTGGGGGGTCCAGTTCGGTGGAGTCACCACGTCCGCCGAGCCGAACGACTCGGACGTACTCAGCGTCGTCGGGCCGCGACGGCTCGGGCAGTAGAACGCCTTGACGTGGGTCTGTCGGGCCACGGCCGTTTGCGCGGCGTACTTCAACTGGATGTTCCACTGCGTGTGCAGGTTTTGCTGCTCGATGAACGGCAGGATGAGCACCATCCACGTCCCCCACCCGTCGTTGCCGGCGATCCGCACCGGCGGGAGGAACCCGACGGAATCGTGGTAGTTGTGAACGCTGAGGCTGAGTTGCTTGAGGTTGTTCTGGCACGTACTCCGTGCGGCCGCTTCACGGACTTTCTGAATTGCGGGGAGCAAGAGCCCGATCAAAATGGCAATGATGGCGATGACGACTAACAATTCGATGAGCGTGAACCCGCCCGACCTCCGGTGCGGAAGCTGAGAATGGGACATTGCGACCTCCGACGATTAAAGGGAGAGGCTCGACACGCTCAAAGAATGGTGAAGCGTGTTATTCGAGACATTGAAATGAGAATACAGCGGCTCGTTTCGATTCGCTACGCGAAACGGGCCGCTCGATTGGCGATTTGGGCCAATCTCCCAGTTGCGCTACCGAATCCGCTCTTGCATCCTCTTCAAGAACTCGTCGCGCACTTTCGCACGCGGGTCGAATCGCGGTGGTCCGAGCGGCTTGGGCCGACCATCGAGAATGATGTGGTCCGCATCGAGGTGCCCCGTCACCTCGTAGGCGTCGTCGGGTAGGGTCGTCGTTTCGATGAGTTTGAAGGTCAGCGTACCGACGATTTCCTCGTTGAGCATCCGCTTGAGCACGGCAGAACGGACGACTTTCGTATCGGGATCGAGTTCGAGCTCCACTTGTCGGAACCGCGGGAACGGGTTGGCCGTCGTGGGCCGCAGAGTGGCTTCGATGCGGATCGGTTCGCCGGGAAGTCCGTCGTCGCGGCGGGCGAGTTCGTTCGATTCGAGCAGTTCGCTGAGAGTCGCCACGATTCGCAGGCTCATGAGTTCGCAGTACTTGGCGATGGGCTCGCCGACTTCGTTCGCGTCGTAAACGAGGCCGCGCTTGCGCGTGGGCGTGACCCAGATTTTGCCATCTTTAGTTTGGCCCCACGCCACGGCGTGGCCGTCGGGCGAGACGGTTTCGATCCAGAATTGATCGCCGCGTGTCCAGAGCTTCGATTTTCGGACGAGCGGTTCGAGCTTCACTTTCCGCAGCGGTGCGGGATCCCATTCGGCCGTCACATCGTAGCAGCGGTCCGTCGATTCCGAGTGGACGACGCGCGCCTTCTCGACGACCTCCGCGGCCGTCTCTTTCGCCGCGACTTCTTTCGGACCGCCCACCAGGAACAAGAATGCAACCCCCGCGGCGAGGGCCGCTCCCACGAGGGCGCCGCCCGCGGCTTGCCACCACCGCGATCCCGTGGATGGCGCTGCCCGACCCGCGCGTACTCGGCCCAGTATAGCCCTAGCATCGACCGATTGAGCTTCTTGCTCGAGATGGTCGCGCACGAGGCGGTCGAGTGGGTCGTTTTCCGGAGGGATCGGCGGAGTCATTCTGGGGCTTCCCCTCCGAGATACGGCTTGAGGTAGTCGGCGAGTTGCTGCCGAGCTCGATAGACCAAAACCCCAGCGTTGGTCGGCGTCACGCTCAAAATCTCGGCGATTTCTTGCTGCGAATGCCCGAGCGACTTCAGTTCGAGCGCCGCCCGCTGCTGGGGCGGCAAACGCTTCAAGCCTTCGGCGACGGCATCCGCCAGTTCGCGGTGAACGAGTTCGTCCGACGCAGACCTGGCCTTCGGGTCGGGCGGGTCGTCGGGTCGTTCACTACCGTCGGACGAGTCGGTGCGGACCAGGCGAAACAACGTGCGGCGGCGCGACTTTAGGTTGATGCACGCGTTGGAAATCGCCCGCAACAGCGGCTTGAACCCGTCCCGCGACAAGTCGTAAACGTCCGCCTTGTCGAGCAGCCGGCAGTAGCAATCCTGCACCACGTCCTCGGCCTCGTGCGGGTTCCGCAGCAGCGACCGGGCGTAGGCGACGGCCCGTGGCGCGGTCTCCAGCACCCACGCGTCCAAAGCCTGGGACGAACCCCCGTCGGCCACGAAACTCCCTCGTTCGACCCGGGAGAAGAACACTAGCGGTCCGAACATATTACAACGTAGGGCACGTTTTTAACGTGCCGGACTTCGGGCACGTTTAAAACGTACCCCACATACAATGCGATTATGCCTCACGACCTGATCCTCGGCACGGCCGGGCACATCGACCACGGCAAGACCTCGCTCGTCAAGGCCCTCACCGGCATCGATTGCGATCGACTGCCCGAAGAGAAGGCCCGCGGCATCACCGTCGATATCGGCTTCGCATCCCTCGTCCTCGGCAACCGCACGCTCGGCATCGTGGACGTTCCGGGGCACGAGCGGTTCGTCAAGAACATGCTCGCCGGGGCGACGGGGATCGACCTCGCGATGCTCGTCGTCGCGGCGGACGATTCGGTCATGCCGCAAACCCGCGAGCACCTCGCCATTCTCAAGCTCCTCGGCATCCGCCGCGGGGTCATTGCGCTCACGAAATCCGACCTGGTTGACGGCGTGACTCGCGAGGTAGTCGAACTGGAAATTCGCGAACTCGTGAAGGGCAGTTTTCTGGAAGCGGCGAAGATAGTCCCGGTCTCATCCCGCACGGGGCAGGGGATCGACGATCTAAAATCCGCCTTGCTCGCGGTTTTAGAAAGCGAGTCGGACCGCGAGGAGTTCGATTCTTTTCGCCTCGCCATCGACCGGTCGTTCGTGGTGCAAGGCCACGGTACGGTCGTCACGGGATCGGTCGCATCGGGCAGCGTTCGAATCGGCGACGCGATCGAATGGCACAAGGGAGACGGGACCAGCGAGATCGTCCGCGTCCGGGGCTTGAACCACCACGGGACCGTGGTGGAAGCACTCCGCCGCGGCCAGCGTGCCGCGATCAACCTCGCAGGGGTTCCCCATGAGTTCGTCCATCGCGGTCAGGAACTCGCCGCGCCGGGATCTCTCAGCCCGAGTCGGGTTTTGACGGTTCGCGTTACCGCTCTCGCGGAGGCGAATCGGCCACTCAAACACCGCTTGCCCGTCCGCTTGCACATCGGCACCGCGGAGGTGATGGCGACGCTTTCCCTGCTCGACGCCGACCGCGTGCTCCCGGACCGATGGGCCCTCGCACAGCTTTCCCTCGATCGACCCGCCACCTCGGTGTGGGGGCAACCGTTCGTGCTTCGCGATTCGTCCGCGGAAATGACGATCGGCGGCGGACAGGTACTCCAACCAACCGCGAAGAAACTCCGTCGCCGGCACCTCGAATCGATCGTCCGCGTGGAGCAGTTGTGGAACGAAGACCCCGCGGCGCGCGTTGCCGCGGCCGCGTGGCTCGCAGGGTTGGAAGGAGCCAGTTCCGCAGAACTGATGGTGTCCGCGGGGATTTCGGGTGCGCCCTCCAACGAGTTGATCGGACAGCTTGCCGCACGCGGTACGCTTGCGGTACTGAAGCTCTCCGTCAACCAGCACGTTTATCTCCAGGCCGAGCGCGTGACCGAACTCGACGGGCAAATACTCGCTGCGTTGGGTGCGCTGCACGCAGATAATCCGCTCGCGACTGCGCACGACCGAGTGCGACTGATTGCACACCTCTCGTACTTGGCGAAAGAGGCGGTGCTGCAAGCGGCCGTAGATCGCTTGCTGCGCGAGAAGAAACTCGTCGGCGACGCGAAGCGCATTGCGAGAGCCGATTTCAAACCGAAACTGAGCACGAATCAGCGAAAGCTGAAGGACAAGATCGTCGAGGCGATCCGCGAGGGCGGGTTTCAACCGCCGGAACCTGCGGCGTTCGCGAACCAGGCGGGTGGCAATGCATCGTCGTTGAATGAGATTTTCGAAGTCGCGTGTGCCGAGGGATTGCTCGTGCGCGTCACGAGCGAGTTGTACCTCGCCGCAGAGACTGAGGCGGCGATGCGCGAGCGAGTCCGAGAACTCTTGCGGAGGAGTTCGGGTGCGACGGTCGGGGAGATTCGGGATTTGCTGGGGACGACGCGGAAGTTCGCAGTGCCGCTCTGCGAGTACCTCGACCGGGTGAAGCTTACGAAGCGGATGGGCGATGTGCGGATGCTCGCCGAACCGATCGAGCGCGCTAGCGCGCCCGATCGCAGTTGATTCGATCAGTAGCGGTCGCCGCCGCCGCCGCCATAGCCGCCTCCTCCACCTCCGGTTCCGCCGCCGCCGTAACCGCCTCCTCCACCTCCTGTTCCGCCGCCGCCGTAGCCTCCGCGGCCGCCCCCACCACTCCCGCCGCCGCCGCCGTAGCCACCGCGGCCTCCGCCACCGCCGCCGTAGCCTCCTCCGCTGGAGCTACCGCCCCCACCTCCGTAGCCACCCCCCCCGCCGCCGCCACCGTAGCCGCCGCGGCCTCCACCCCCGCCTCCGCCGCCGCGGGGGCGTTCTTCGCGGGGCTTGGCTTCGTTCACCGTGAGCGAGCGGCCCTGGAAGTCGTACCCGTTCATGGCCTGGATCGCCTCCTCGGCGCCGGACGACATCTCGACGAAGGCGAACCCACGCGACCGCCCGGTTTCCCGGTCGGTAATGATTTGGGTCTTCGTCACCGTGCCGAATTGACCGAAGAGTTGTTCCAGGTCCGCACCAGTGGTCGAGAACGGAAGGTTCCCGACATACAGATTCTTGCTGCTCATGCAGCTCCCCTTGAGTTCGGCGGGCGTTTTTTCTGTCCGACCGATCCCACGCGATTCCGACTCGACCGCCGGCCTTCGGCGGTTCGGAAGAGACCTGAACACGGTGCCTTCAACGAGAACTACCACCGTCAACGACCCACTCGCGATGCGGGACTGGGACGCACCGGAGTGCGGTCCCGATCGCGGGGAGATGGGAGTCGCCGTCACGGCCCGCCGGTTTGTCGAAGCGAAGCGAACCGCCGCTCCGCTCATCGTGCCGAACGCGAACGCCAACGACCCGTTCATTCTTCCTGGCCGACGGGTCCACTCCCGCCGTCTTCCGCGAGTGTAAATCCGCGATTCGTCGGATGGTAGTACGAATTGGAAAATCTCTCACATTCCGTTCGCGGGCTCGAACGAACCGTCCGTCCCGAACGAGATTGGATTCGGCCGCCATTTCAGGGTGGAGATCGCTTCGCCCTTCGCCATTGCCAGCATCGCGCTCGCGAGGTTGAACTCCGCAATTGCCCGCAGTCCGATGTACGACGTGGTGAGGCGAGGATTGATCTCGATCGCGCGGTCGTCGGATCCATCGGGGTTGGAACCGAGCACCGAATCGACGCCGACGTAACCCGCCAGGCCCGAGACGCAATCCAGAGCTCGACTGGCGATTTGAACGGCGCGCTCGGCCAATTCGCCCGGAATCGGCAACTCGCCGCCCCGGTATTGGAAGTGGCCGTCGTCGGAGAGCCGTTGAAAAGTCGGCACGAGGGGCACTCGCGACTCGGGGCCGACGAGGAAGGCCACGCTCGCGGCGCGACCCGGAACGTACTCTTGAACGATGGCTCCGGCGCGGAGCGGGATCGGACCCGTTTCGATATAGTCCGTATCGGTCGAACCCGCTCCGTCTCGCGGCTTCACGACGACGGGGTAGTGCTGGCCCCAAAAGCCTTTCGCGAGCCAGGTTCGAGGCGTCGGTACCGCATAATTATGCCAGTGTTCGTACAGGGCGAATTTATCGGACGTGAGTCGAACGGCCTCATCGCTCGGCCCGAGCAGTCGGCTCCGCGACTCGCGGACCCAATTGCAGCGGACTTCCAAAATGCGATCGAATTCCGGGGCGATCACTACGGTCCAGTCCGCCTCTGCGGCGATCTCGCGGAAGCGGGCTTCCTCGGTGTCCGGGGCCGAGCCGTCGAAAGTGAGTGTTGAACAACCTTCGACCGCGGCGAAGTCCGCGACTAAGGCGTTCCGCATGGCCTGGCCTTCGCGGAAAAAAGCGTGGGCCGGGTCGGAAGCATCCCGACCCAAGCCCACGGCACAGCAATACTCGTAGACAAAGACCTTCACGAGGGCACTACCGCGGGGCCAAGATCGGGGCGAGCGGCGGGGCGTCCACGGCCGGGATGCCCGACTCGCGAGGACTGTTGACCGGTGCGAGCGGCTCGGCCGCGACCGTCGTCCGCTTCGGCAGAGTCAGCGTTCCGATCGGGGCGAATCCACCACTCGCCGCTTCGGGTGCCGCTCCGGGTCTCGGCATCGGCGCACTCGGTTGTCCCGCGGGCGGCATCGGACGTGGCGATTGACCGGGAGGCAAGCCCGTGCCGGGCTGCCAGAGTTCCCACGGCTTCGTTTGTTGCGGAGCGGGTGCTGCGGCAGGGCCGCCGTCGGCCGGCAAGTTCGGGTATTCCGTCATCGGCTGCCAACCGGCGAGCGAGATCGTGTCCGCGGGGTGTTCCCGGAGCTTCAACGCCACGTCCCGAGCGCGGAAGTGATCGACCGCTTTCTTGTGAACGTGGCCCGGTAGTGGGCCGTCTGCAACGGTCACGTTGTTGTAGGTCTGGGTCGTCCCCTTCGCGAATTCGAGGCTCGCCAGAGCGATGTTGTACTGGGCCACGGCCTGGTACTCCGCCGCAGTCGCTTGAGCCAAGTTCTGCTGAACCTGGATCAAGTTGAACGTGAAGCTCGGCGCTTCTTCCCCCTTGATTTGCCCGGCGACCCGCAACTCCTGGTCGCGCTTCACGTACTCGATCAACGCGTCCTTTTCGGCCTGGCGGAATTTGATTTCTTCGTTCGTCTGGATGACCCGCCGGTACTGGTCGGCCACGATTTCCACCGTCTTTCGCTCGTTGTCCATGAGGTAGTAGTACGTCTTGTGCAGGTTCAACTGAGCTTGGCGGACGAGGGCGTTCGCATCGCGGAAACCGAGGGGCATGTCCAATCGCAGGCCGAGCGTCCAGCTATTGAACTGGTTGGCGGCGAGGCCCTGGAGGGCGTTGAAGCTCGGCTCTTCGGCGCTGTTGCGGCCGTCGAGCCGGCGGCCGAGGCCCGCGATGTCGTAGCTGGAGAAGAACCGCAAGTCCGGCTGGCGGAGGTTCCGCTGGAGGATCAAGTCGAGTTGCCTCGCCTTCAAATCCTGCCGGATGATCGCGAGTTCGGGCCGCATTTGCAGGGCGTCGTTGGCGACCTGGTAGTAATCCGGCTGGAAGGGGACGCGGGTCGGTTCGTCGATGGGGACGAGCCGGGTTCCGTCGTCGGACCGCATGCCGAGCAGGCCGCGGAGTTGCCGTTCGCTGGCCAGGACTTGCCCGCGGGCAGTCAGCGCTTGGGCCTGGAAGCGGTGGTACTGGGCCTTGGTCTGGTACATCAACTGCGGTCGAAAGCTCCCGATGCGGGCCCGTTCGCGGGCGAACGAGTAGGCGTCGAGCGATTGCTTGAGGCCGTCTTCCTGAGCGACGAGGTTGTGGTACGAGCTGAACAGGTTCCAGTACGCGGTTTCGACGTTGAGCAGCATCGTGTTGACGACGCGGTCGAACTCGGCCTTCTGCTGCTCGTTGCGGATGCGGGTGACGAGGATGCCTTCGCTCCCTTGACCGCCGCTGGGCCGCAAGCCGGAGATCAGCGTGCTGCCGGGGTGCCCCGTGAGCAGTTGATTGACCTCGATCCCGAAGCCCTGCAAGAGGGGCTGTTCGAAGACGAACTGAACCCGAGGCGTGTACGAGGTCGTGAGTGCGACGAACTGTTGATTGGCCGGCGGCGCGGACAGGTTCAGGTAGCTCGTACTGAGCACGATCCCCGCGACGCCCCCGGTTGGCAGCGGCTTGGCGAGCGTGCTGCTGAGGTTCGCCGTGTCCCCGTTGCTGAAGCTCTGCTGCAGGGTCAGCGTCGGTTGGTCCTGCTTGTTCCAGGTGATGCTGTTGATCCAGCGGGCATCGAACTTCGACAAGGCGCGTTCAATTTCCGCTCCGCTGATCGCGGGGTCGAGGGCGAAGGTCTTGATCGCGTCGGTGCCGCTCGCGCCCCGGCCGGTGGACGACGACAGGGCGTCGCTGATGTTGCCGGGGTTCGTGCCGGGGCCGCCGACGTTGCCCTGCTCGAGGGCCACGGCGATGGCCTCTTTGAGCGTGAGGTAGCGGGCCGGGCGGGACGGATCGAGGACCGTGGCCGGCAGCGCGCCGGGCTGGCTCATCGACGGGACGATCGCCTCCGCGGGGTGCGATTCCAGCTTCGCGAGGTTCGCGTTCTGCACCGCGTCCTTGTAGTCGGACGGTTCCAGAAAGACTTGCTGCTTGCACCCGCCCGCGAAGGCGAGGCCCAGAAGTCCGCCCATCACCCGTCTCGTCCATCGCGTCCGCTTCATGGTGGTCCCCGCCTTCCGGACTCGGCATCGAATGCGCCATCGCGCCCCCGCACCGGTGGGCATTCGAGAGGTTCATCGGCCGAAACTCGCGGAAGAATTTACGGGTCTTGCCGAAGAAACCGGTTAGTTCGGGGAATGAATCGCCAAAAGGCGATAACTTCGGAAAGGGGCTCAAGTCGGGGCGAATGGGTCGCGAGTGAGGCCCGGAGATTCAGGATGGTGGGGGAGTTGAGGGTACGTTCGGACGGGGAACGATGGCCACGACGGGAAGCCCGAGTAGTTTCTTGATCGGGATCAATTCACCCACGTCGTTGCCCTCGACGAGGTGGCCGAGGAACTGGAATAGGTAGCCGAGGACGAATAGGCCGATTCCCCAATACCAGGCGAGGAAGGGTAAGAGGCCAAGGCCGATGAGCGTCAGCGGAATGCCGATCAGGTGGATGCCGAAGTTGAACGGGTGCCGATGGCGCTCTCGCCAGTTGCGGATCGCTTTTTTGGCGAACTTCCACGTTTTGCGGGCGATCGGAAAGCGTTTGCGGGGCGTGGGTTCGCTCATGGCGTCGAAGTGTAAAGGAATCAACGGCTTGCGGCCACTCTTTCCTTGCAGCAACGGCTTGGGGCCTCCGCGGGCTTGGCGGGGAACCATCTGCTCAACCAACTCGTTACCGCGCGCGCCCCCCGTTTGACGAGTTGGTTTGGAGCGTCTGGTAAGCATCCAGTTAGGGCTTCCAAAATCGACTCGCTCGACGACTCCCTTACGGGCGTTTGGGCTCAGATCGAACCGATTGGAGGATCGTCTCGCGAGACGATGAAATGATGAATCACCTCGCGAAGGTGCCACGGTGTCAGCGCCTACCGATTCACGGTGCCATGACACCCATGGCACCGTGGCACCTTGAAACACGACCACGTTGATAAAGGTGCAGGAGCGGTTTTGAGTGATGGTTTTCACTCAAAATTCGGGTCAAAAGGCACCGAAACGCATCACTTTTCGATCGAATTGGGCCCCCGAAGGCCCGAAAACGGGTTGTTTTGAGTGGAATCGTGGCGGTTTCGAGCCGTTTGGGGCTCAAAATGCGTGATTGCGGCCTGTGCGGAGGCGTGATAGAGCCACTCATTCGCTTGCAGCAGACTGCCGATCGACCTCACTCGGTTTCAGCTGAGACCGAACGCTAGTGAGAGTAGCGCTCACGACCTGACTGGCGTTGGGGCTCGGAAAATCGAACTCTCGAGCCATGGCGCCCGACTCGAGAGCGATTTCGAAATCGACTCAATTTCGCCGTGCGACATTTCGAGATCGATCAACCGCCGAAGGTGGGGTTGTACGGGGTCCGCGGGTCGTCGGTGCCACTGGTGAGTTCGGACTTTTTGCCCAGGCCGCAGTGGACGAGGGCTACTTCGGCGCGGGTGTCCACGGAACCCGGTCCGCCCGGGGCACCGTTGAGGTGGGCGAGTTCGTGGATGAGCGTGGCGAGCACGGTCCATTTGCCGACCTTGTAAGCCCGCGGCCCGAGGGCGAGTTCCTTGCCGTTGATCTGGCCGAGGCCGAACTCGACGAGCGAGGGGCCGAAGTTGATCCAGATGCTGCTGTCCGCCAGGAGTTGGGTGAGCGTTCGCCCGCCGGGCAAGGTTTTGAAGTACACGTCCGCACTCGGCATTCCATTGGCCACGGCCTTCGCCTTCGTGCGGACCCACTGAGTCGTTTTCAGCCGGTCGCTCGGCACGGCGACGAAGCCGGCCTTCGGGCTGACGTGATCGCCGACGTTGATTTGAATTCCCATGATGCTCGCCTTTCGAGGGAGAAAAGTTTCGGGCGACGCGTGGCCGAGGTGCCACGGGAGAGGAATGGAAAGGCGGAGGCATTCCTTTCAAAAGACTTCCAAAATCGGATTGGGCATCGGACATCGCGATTCGATGAAAAGAACACTTTAATCGTTGATTTCAAACGGTTGTTGGGTATATTTGACTGTGGCCATTGGAAAACAAACGTTTGTTTCGGTTGGTTCCGATGCTTGAAGCTTTAACAGTTGCTCTATCCGAACCTCGCCAACGGCTTCTGGAAGCTGCGGAGGAAGTGTTTGCCGCGAAGGGGTTCGACGGCGCCACGATCCGCGATATTTGCGACCGGGCTGGAATGAACATCGCCGCGGTCAACTATCACTTTGGGGACAAGGAACGGCTGTACATGGAGTGCGTGAAGCACGCCCATGCGTGCAGCTCGGCCGGGGCGCAGTTGCCCGAGTGGGAGCCCGGAACGCCACCCGTGGAAAAGCTCCGCGTTTTCATCCGGACCATGCTGCGGCAGATGCACGGACCCGTGCGGGCGAGCTCGCTGCAACTGATGATGCGGGAAATGGCGAATCCCTCCCCCGCGGCCGAGGCGGTGGTCGCACAGTTCATCCGACCGATGGCCCACGGGCTCTACGCGATCGTGACCGAAATGTTTCCGGACCTGCCCGAAAAGACTCGCTTGATGATCGCCTTCAGCGTCGTCGGCCAGTGCCTCTTCTACCGGCAGAACCGCAAGGTGTCCGAACTGCTTTTCGACAAAGAGCGCATCGAGACGCTCGACTTGGAATCCGTGACCGAGCACGTCTCGAAGTTCACGCTCGCGGCGCTGGGGCAGGGGTCGCCGTATGGGGGTTCGCCATGAACTGGGTCGCACTGCGAATGCTCTTCGGCGACCGCACGAAGTATTTGGGCATCGTCTTCGGCGTCAGCTTCGCGGCGCTGCTCATGGCGCAGCAGAGTTCGATCTTCTGCGGGTTGATGCGCAACACGACCAGTCAAATTCGCGACATCGAAGGCGGCGACATCTGGGTGATGGACCCGAACGTCCAGTTCATCGACGACACGAAGCCGATGAGCGAGAACGA
>Ga0105046_10014072_pt1 | contig 12354 bp, 12 predicted proteins | sample MAT03_FD_78385 | JGI IMG/M metagenome (GOLD analysis project Ga0105046, IMG submission 78385) | Freshwater microbial communities from Lake Fryxell liftoff mats and glacier meltwater in Antarctica - MAT-03 (megahit assembly) | ecosystem: Environmental > Aquatic > Freshwater > Ice > Liftoff...
ACTGGTTTATCAGACTTAACTTTCCCAAAAATAGAGTGGTTTTGAATGAATTGAGAAATTTTTTCCCCGATTGCATTCATTTGAGCTTTAAATTTCGTCTTAAAATTTGCCCAAATAGTAGGATTTGCCACTTCTGTTTTAGTCTTCGAAAGAGCACTTTCGCCTGTTTTTGAAATTTCTTGTCTACCTGGTTCTTCAAGCGGATTATTATGCTCACGACTAGCATACAGAGGATTACTATTATCAAATTTTACGTGCTCTTGGCCACTAGGCGAATTTAGACCTGGAGGAAGTGCCATGTTAACCTCTCTTATAAATTAAGCTGCATTAATCTTATTTTTATTATAACATTTTTAGTTAATTTTTTAATTATTGATTTAATTAATTCGATAATTAATATAAAATCTTTCGAAAAGGAGTGTGCAAGTGAAATATTTGATTGCATTATTATGTATGGGAATTGGCTTTTTTCTTGGGTATATTCCCTTTAAAAATGAGAAAAAAGACCCAGAAATGACCGAAGTTCAAAATGAAAACCATTTAGACTCCAAAATTCTCGAAATTCTTAAAACCCCAACACGTGTCAAGTTTACCCGAGTTTCTCCAACTGGCTTTGCCCCGGGTGGAACCGGAAAAGAGTATTTGCTGCAAAATACTTCTATTGTATTGAATTCTTTTCAGACAGGGCGATTGCAAAAGCTTTTACTTTCATCTGAAAATTTTATATGGAATAAAACTAAAAGAGGGTTATTTTTACCCACTTCCGTGTTTTATTTTGAAAAAGGGGCAAGAATTGTTATCGTTCTCATCAGCTTGCCCCTTAATCAAATTCAAATGATTGAAGATGAGAGAATGGTCACTCTTGACTATGATCCTATGCAGGGTGTATTTAACGAATATATCAATGAATTAATTAAAGATTTAAAGTAGATAGGTGTTTGATGAAGTTGCTTAAATGTCCAAAAGCCTTGTGTAAGCTCCTATGGGGAACCTTGCTCTTTAGCGCTTTAGCTTCTCCAATTGAGGCGGCTGATTTACATGCGATCATTGTTACTGATACGTTGGCGGTTAACATCGGAGCTTCTGTGGAAGCTGACCTTCAAAAAGTAGATCGAGAGGTCACGCGCATTTCTTTATATGCTGATCTTCCCTATAAAAAATACATTATTAAAGGGCGTGAGATTACTTCTAAGGTGATTTTAGCGACGATTAAGTCTCTTGCTGTCAATAGCGATGATGTCGTGTTTTTCTACTTTTCTGGTCATGGTTATCGAACCCGTTTGAAAAAGAGCGATTGGCCAAATCTTTTTATCACGCGTGAAAATTGCGGAATTGATTTTGATCTAATTCGCAGCGAGGTAGAGAAAAAATGCCCACGGTTAATGGTTATCTTTGCAGATGTGTGCAACAATATTGTGCCAGATGTTTTTGCTCCCAGGTTAATTTCTAAAGGCTTAAGGCTTGAGTCATCTTCTGCAATTAACGAGGCTTATATCTCCCTCTATCGCAATTCCTTTGGAAAAATTTTGATTTCTGGGGCTCAGACAGGGGAATTTGCCTGGTGTACTCCTAGAGGTGCGCTTTTTACGGATGCGTGGATCGAAAGTATGGTCGAAGAGGGGTCTTTTGGAAATCTTGCAGAGTGGGAAAATGTCTTAAATCGAGCTTCCTTGCGAGTTAAAGAAGATCAAAATCCCTTTTTTGAAATTAATCTAAAACAAAAGAGCCCGCTTTAAACGGGCTCTTTAATGATTAAGAAGAAGGATTAATAATCCATTCCAGCTGGCATTGCTTGAGCTTGTTTCTCTTCAACAATATCAACAACTGTTGCTTCTGTAGTCAAGAGAAGCGCTGCAATTGAAACAGCATTCTCAAGGGCACAGCGTGTAACTTTAGCTGGGTCAAGAATACCGGCTTCAAACATGTCAACATAATCTCCGGTTAATGCATTATAACCGTGAGTGGCAGGGAGCTTTTCTACTTGTTGTAAAATGATAGAGCCTTCTTGGCCTGCATTTTCAACGATTTGACGTAGAGGAGAAGTGAGGGCTCTTGCAATAATCAAGACACCTGTTTTCTCATCGCCATCTAGCGTCCCAGCTAGTTGATTCAATATTGGAATACAGCGTATGTATGCCACGCCGCCGCCAGGGAGAATTCCTTCTTCAATAGCTGCAGCTGTTGCATGTTGAGCATCGTCAACGCGGTCTTTTTTCTCTTTCATTTCAACTTCAGTTGCTGCACCAACACGGATAACCGCTACACCACCGGAAAGCTTTGCCAAGCGTTCTTGCAGTTTTTCACGGTCATAGTCAGATTCGCTTTCTTCAATTTGACGTTTAAGCTGAGCCACGCGGTTCTTCATCAGCTCTTTATCGCCTTGCCCTTCGACTAGAGTTGTATCATCTTTTTTAACAATGATTTTCTTAGCTTTTCCAAGCATTTCAAGCGTTGTGCTTTCTAGCTTCATGCCAAGCTCTTCGCTGATGACTTGCGCGCCTGTCAAAATAGCAAGGTCGTCTAGGATTGCTTTGCGGCGATCGCCAAAGCCTGGTGCCTTAACGGCACAAACTTTTAGGCCCGCTCTTAAACGGTTCACAACGAGCGTAGCCAAAGCTTCGCCTTCGATATCTTCAGCAATAATTAGCAGAGACTTTCCACTTTCTGCAACGGCTTGCAGGATAGGGATCATTTCTTTGACGGCTGAAATTTTCTTTTCGTGAATTAAGATGTAAGGATTTTCAAGGATGCACTCTTGCGTCTCTGGATTTGTCATGAAATAAGCAGAGAGGTAGCCGCGGTCAAAATTCATGCCTTTGACAACTTCTAAAGTTGTTTCAAAGCCTTTTGCTTCTTCCACGGTAATTGTCCCATCTTTACCAACTTTTTCCATCGCGTCAGCGATGATCTTACCAATTTCATGGTCATTGTTGGCCGAAATGGTGGCAACTTGAGCGATTTCTTGTTGATTTTTGATTGGCTTACTGAGAGCTGCAAGCTCTTTAACGATAGTTTTTACAGCTTTTTCCATGCCGCGTTTGAGATCCATCGGGTTAGCTCCGGCCGCGACATTGCGTAGTCCTTCACTAAAGATTGCTTCTGCTAACACAGTCGCTGTTGTGGTTCCATCGCCAGCTTTATCAGCTGTTTTACTTGCGACTTCTTTAACCATTTGAGCGCCCATGTTTTCATGCTTATCTTCAAGCTCGATCTCTTTAGCAACTGTCACACCATCTTTCGTGATATGGGGCGTGCCATAAGATTTATCAATGATGACATTGCGTCCCTTAGGTCCTAGAGTTACTTTAACGGCATTTGTTAAAGTGCGAACTCCTTTTAAAATTTTCTGACGTGCATCTTCTTTAAATTTGATGTTTTTTGCAGCCATGATAATAACTCCTTAATATCAATTGATGATGAAGTATGTATTTAGTTTTGAATGATTGCGATCAGATCGTCGCTACGAACGATAACATATTCTTGGTCATCAAGAGTCACTTCTTGTCCCGAATATTTTTCCATTAGTACGACATCCCCAATTTTGACTGGTGAGGGAATTAAATTGCCGTTTTTATCTTTTTTGCCAGTTCCAACTGCAATCACTTCTGCTTGTTCTTGTTTTTTCTTAGCTGTATCTGGAAGGATAATTCCCCCTTTTAGCTTTTCATCAGCTTCAAGACGGCGAACTAAGACGCGATTGCCTAGGGGAGTTAGTTTTGTTTTAGTTTGAGTAGCTTTCATTTCTTCTGTTTGAGCCATAGGTATTCTCCTTTTTTTAAGTTACATCTCTCGCAAGTGGTCCACTCACGGTTGTTGAAATCAAAAGATATAGCGTACTGAACATTTTTTCGCAAGCATTTTTAGCAGACAAGCTTTTTGAGTGCTAAGAAAAAAGAAGCTGCTCTAGCTGAGCCACATTTTCTTTAAATGTGCGGATCGCAGATTTAACTGGTGCAGGGGTTTGCATATCAACTCCAGCTTTTTGCAGCATTTCAATAGGGTATGTACTTGAACCGCCTTTTAAGAAATTAATATAGGCTTCTCTAGCAATTGTATCCCCCTTGATAATTTTATTTGAGAGAGCTAAAGCTGCGCTAATGCCTGTGGCGTATTGAAACACATAGAAGTTATAATAAAAGTGGGGAATGCGGGCCCATTCAATTTCGGCCTGTTCATGCACAACTGTTCCTGGGCCAAAATATTTTTGATTGAGCTCTCGATATTCTTTCTTTAAGGCCGCCGGAGTCATCGGGATATTCTTTTCGGTCATCTCGTGCATAAAAAGCTCAAACTCTGCAAACATCGTTTGGCGGAATAGTGTGGCTCGGGTATCTTCAACTTTCTGATTAATGAGATAGATTTTCTCTTCCTTAGTTTTGGCGCGTTCCAAAAGCAGATGGGTGAGCAGGTCTTCATTGAAAGTGGAAGCGACTTCAGCTAAAAAAATAGGGTAATCGCTATAATGATAAGGCTGGTAAGTATGCGAGAAGTAACTATGCATACTATGGCCGGCTTCATGGGCTAAAGTAAAAGCATCGCGCAGTAGTTCTTTATAATTCATCAAGATATAGGGCATACTGCCGTAGCAACCGCTTGAGTAAGCCCCTGATCGTTTATTTTTATTTTCGTAGCGGTCTACCCAGCGCTGGTCTTTAAGTCCTTTGCGCAGCAGATCTTGATATTCGGTACCCAAAGGGGCCACTGATTGAATAATCAAATCTTCGGCTTCTTCATAAGGAATTTTCATCTCAATTTCTTGAATCAGCGGCACATACATATCATATAAATGCAGAACATCTAATCCTAAAATACGTCTTCTGAGATCAATATAGTGATGCAATGTGGGTAATTCCTCATTCACAGCTTGGATGAGGGCATGATAAACTTGAGGTTCAATATTTTTAGGAAATAAAGCTGCATCTAAGCAAGAACTGTAACGATGGGCGCGTGCATTAAAAAGATGGCTTTGCATAGCTCCTTGCAGCAGTTCTGCTAGGGTATTTTCATATTTTAAAAATTTCCCATGCAGTTGGTTAAAAGCATTTCTACGCAAAACTTGATCATGATCCCGCAAATAAATTCCATAGGAAGCATGACTAAGTGGTTTTTCTTCCCCTTTGCTATTAGTGACTTTGCCAAAATCAAAATCAGCATCGTTTAAGGCATTAAAGGCTTTATAAGATGTTTGCAATGCTTTACCTGCCATGGCGCAAATCTCTTCTTGCTCAGGTGAGAGCGTATGCGCCTTTTTTCGCAGAATTTTTTCGAGATAAAACCTGTAAGTATTCAGCACAGGGGAGTCTAACAATATTTGAATTTGAGCTGGGGATAAAGTGAGTAGTTCAGGCTCTATCCAAGAAACAGCTTGTCCAAAATCGTGAATGACAGCGGTGATTTTGTTAAAGCCAACTTTGTGCTGGTCATGGGCAATATCTTCATCATTGCGAAGGTGGGCATAGGTATAGAGCTGAGATAATTTGCGATCTTCTTCAAATAAAAGATCGAGTGCTTTCTTTAAAGATTCCGGACTTTGGGTGAGTTTATCTTTAAAGGCAGCGATATCAGGCCAAGTTGGGTGAGGGGTATCTCCTACGGTTTTAATAAACTCTGACTGCCAATCTTGAAAAGAAGGGTAAAGAGCTTCAACATTCCAACAGTCTTGTGCCGCAACTAAATTTCGAGGTTTAAGAGTCATAAAATCTTCCTATATGCTATAGTGATACAACATTAATAATCGCAAATTAAGAATAATTGAGATTTTGGATTATAGGCCTTGTCAAGAGCCGCGAATCAGCTGATTTTCTAAGGCAAGCTTAGTAAGCAAGACTCGAGCGATTAAAGGCTTTCATGAGTTTATACTGATGTGACCGAATTTTTGCTATGGAAACCTAGTTTTTTGTAGAAAAATAGGCTCGAGAGAAAAAATAATTTGCAAGTAATTCATGAGAGGATTATCCATCGTATACCGAGGATGAGAATTTTACGGTAAGTCTAAAATCCGGAGGAAAAATGTCAAATACACGTGATTCTTTTGATAGGTGTAGGGCTAAAGGAGTATTCATAGTTCGCAATGAACGAGGGTTGCATACTCGTCCTTCAACAGAAATTGTTAAGTGTGCGGCTGCTTTTAAGGCAGATGTGCGTTTGACATATCAAAAAACAGAAGTGAATGCGAAGTCGCTTTTAGGGATTTTGATGTTGGCTGCTACTCGAGGTTCGCGTATTTCGGTTACTGCTGAAGGAGAAGATGCACAGCAAGCGGTGGATACTCTTATTGATTTAGCGCGCAATAAATTCAATATCAATTATTGAATATTAAAGCTTCTCACAGCAAGCTTAAAGTTGCTTTTAACGGTTTAGAAGTTCATTCAATCCTCTACTGGGATCGTCTTTTCCAAAACATCTCGCGTACAGAACACTGGCACATTATTCATCAAGGCCAATGTAATACAGTCGCTTGGTCGAGCATCGATTTCGATAATGTGTCGAATGTCTCCAACGGTCTGCTCTAAAAATAAGCGTGCGAAATAAACTGTGTCTTGTAAATCATTGATCACTACTTGAAGAATTCTAACTTCCAAGCCTTGAAAAATCGAATCGATCAAATCATGCGTCAATGGGCGCTCTTTCTCCAAACCAGTTAAACACATTTGGAGATTGCGTCCAGTGGTTGGATCTGTATAAATCGCAAATCGTTTTTCCCCGCTGCCTAAAATCACGACCGTATAAGCACGGGTTTGCATAATTTTATCGAATGAAAGAGGGATTAATTCAGAGTGCATGGAGAAATCCTAGTACGCTATAGTTTGCTTCGAAGTGTAATGTCATGTTTTTCATGAGTGAATTTCAACCTTTCCTTTGGGAAATCCCACGATTACTCGACCAGCTAAATGGAAAAAAAAACCTGTTTCAACCACTCCAGGAACAGAACGTAAGCGTTCATTTAATTCCTCTGGATTTAAGCAGGGCTGGGGAATAATGATATCATAAATAAAATTTCCATTATCCGAGACATACGGGATTCCTGCTTTTTCGCGCAACTTTCCTGTTAAACCGAGGTCGTTTATTTTTTTTATAATCGCATGATGTAAGAAAGTAACGATTTCAACGGGTAGTGGAAAATCATGAAAGGTCTCGACGACTTTTGTTGAATCTACTACCACCACCATTTCTTTGCTGATGGAAGCTAAAATTTTTTCACGCAATAAGGCGCCGCCGCCCCCCTTAATCATCCGTTTTTGCGCATCTATTTGATCAGCACCATCCACGGTGATATCTAAAGATGTGATACGATCGAGCGGTAAAAGAGGAATGCCATTGTCCTTGGCTAATTGAGCGGATTGCTCAGAAGAAGCGACTGCCTGGATATGCAAACCCTTTCGACACGCCTCACCTAAGGCTTCAATAAAGTAATAAGTCGTTGAACCTGTTCCTAGTCCAACATGCATGCCGGGAGTAATAAATTCGAGTGCGGCTTGTCCAGCCTTCTCTTTAGCAATTGAAATAGTATTTGACATTTACCGGAGATCCTTATTAAATTGACCCATCTTTAAATCGGAATTGTACTCGATGAGATAGTTTAGATCATTCAAATTGATTTTGAGACCGCAAGTGATTACATTACAAGAACTTTCTAAAATATTAGACTCCTTGATGCAAACTCCAGGTTTATCGGACTACTGTCCGAATGGGGTTCATGTTGAGGGGCAGGCTGAAATTCATAAAATCGGCTTGGCTGTTTCTGCTAGTTTAGCGACGATTGAAAAGGCAGTAGACTTAAAGTGCCAAGCCTTAATTGTCCACCATGGCCTTTTTTGGAATAAAGACGAATATCCTTTGATTGGGACTAAACAAAAAAAATTAGCCCTGCTATTAAAGCATGGAATTTCGTTAATCGCCTATCATCTACCATTAGATATGCATTCTGAATTGGGAAATAATTGGAAAGCCGCCAAAGATTTAGGTTGGACTAATCTTAAACCTTTTGGCTTTATGAATAGGCTCCCTTTAGGTGTTCAGGGAAAAATTCCACCTCAAACACGTCAGGCCTTTAAAGAAAAACTGGAGGGTTACTATCAGCATTCAGCCAGCATCGCCTGGGGAGGAAAAGAAATAGTCGAATCTGTGGGACTCATTTCTGGAGGAGCTCATCGATCAATTTTAGAAGCCGCTCAAGAAGGTTTGGATTGTTTTGTGACCGGAAGTTTTGATGAGCCGACCTGGCATCAAGCTTTTGAAGAAAAAATTAATTTTTTTGCGCTCGGACATTCAGCCACCGAGCGCGTGGGTCCTCAAGCTTTGGGAAAATATCTGCAATCAACAATTGGAATTGAATGCCCCTTCATTGACATCCCGAATCCTTTTTAAATGCCAAATGAATTTTGGCTTCTTTCTTTTTTTTAGATAGTATAATTAAATTTTTATGTATGTAAACGTGAATATCTGTTGTAGATTATTGACAGAAAATCACTTAACCATACAGAATACCACCATTTAGCTCCTGTTTCAAAGATGTATCGATTTTAAAATAAGACAAGGATTTGTCATGCAAAATGTCATTGATATTCTTCAAGAACGCGGCTTCATCGAGGCTATGACGAGTAACAATCTTCGTGAAATTGCATCTGAGCCTTTGAAGGTATATTGCGGCTTCGATCCTACAGCGGAAAGTTTACACGTTGGAAATCTTGTGCCTATTATGGGACTAGCTTGGTTTCAGCGCTGTGGACACACCCCAGTCGCAATTGTGGGGGGAGCTACGGGCATGATTGGAGATCCTTCAGGCAAAAGTCAAGAGCGGAATCTTTTAGATGAGTATGCTCTCCAAAAAAATGTTAAAGGCATTCAAAAAAATCTGGAATCTGTTCTTCGTTATTCTTCTCAAAGCAACGAAGCAATCATGTTAAATAACTTCGATTGGTTTAAAGGCTTCTCTTTAATCGATTTTTTACGTGATGTGGGCAAATACTTTCGCGTAGGTCAAATGCTTGCTAAAGATAGCGTCAAAACGCGAATGGATTCTGAAGATGGCCTAAGCTTCACGGAATTTAGCTATCAACTTTTACAAGGCTATGATTTTTTGCACCTATTTGATCATCATGGAGTCACTCTCGAATTAGGCGGCAGCGATCAATGGGGAAACATTATAGCCGGGACTGATTTAGTTCGTAAAGTGCGTGGAAAAGTTGTGCATGGCCTCACATTCCCCCTTTTAACACGCAGCGATGGAAAGAAGTTTGGAAAGTCTGAGCAAGGTGCCGTTTGGCTTTCTGCCGAAATGCTTTCTCCTTATGAGTTTTATCAGTATTTTTTCCGCATCCCAGATGCTGATGTCATTAAACTCATGAAAATGCTGACTTTCATGGAAATGGAAGAAATCCGCGATTACGAAAAAAGCATGATGGCTTCTGATTACAAGCCCAATACCGCTCAGCGAAAACTTGCAGAAGAAGTGACACGCATTGTTCATGGAGAAGAGGGGCTTCAAATAGCTCTTAGAGTGACCCAAGGCGCCTCGCCTGGATCTACCACAGCACTCGACTCTGAAACTTTAAAAAATTTAGCGGCTGACATGCCCAGTTTCGTTGTCTCGTTAGATCAGATTGCGAATCGAAAACTAGTAGATTTGGTCAACGAAACGACTCCTGAGCGCAGTAAGGGAGACCTTCGCAAAATGATTAAAAATGGCGGTGTCTACCTGAATAATCTGCGGGTTGAAGATGAAAACCATGTTTTAACCCAAAGCACCCTAATTGATGGACATGTGATGTTAATTGCACTCGGCAAGAAAAATAAAATGATTATTCGTGTTTCTGCAACAGGCGACACTCGTAAAATTTTAAAAGAAGATGAGAAAAAAGCTCCTGATTAAAAAATATTATTGAAACGAAATTCGCGTTTCGTATGATAGAGAAATTATGATGTAAGCCATCAAAAAGCGATCTGCCTAGAATCATCGAGTGAAAGAAATGTAACACTCGTCAGAAACTTCGCACCATACTTTGCCCAATATATGAAGAGATCAAACGGGATTTGAAAAATCACTTGATTGAAAATGAACGGGATAAGACAATATCAATGATTGCCCGACGATTTAGACGCAGCCTATAGCACCTTTATAACTTTAAGGAGTCCTACAGTTATGACAACAACTCTAACAAAAAAAAGCACGATGACAAAGAAAAAACTCATCAATTCAATCGCTCAAGAAAAACAAATTCACCCAAACGATGTCCGAAATGTCATTCAAGCTTTTCTAGACAGAATGACAGAGGCTCTATCTGAAGGAGAAAGACTTGAATTTCGCGATTTTGGCGTATTTGAAGTCGTTGAACGTAAGCAAAAAATCGGCCGTAATCCAAAAAATGCCGCAGTACCCATCGTTATTCCTGCGCGTTCTGCCGTTAAATTTACTCCCGGAAAAAAAATGCGCAAACTCATTGAAAAGTAAAATTTTTAAATGAATGTGCACAAAAAGTTGAGCATGAAGGATATTACACACGTTTTCCTGCCTCGCTCTCTTTTTGCTTGTAATTCAGCCCTAGAGCGATCTCTTAAAGGGTTGAATGAGCTGTTGAAGATCTCAGCATGCTCGCTTGTTCTCAGGATGGTGAACGTGTAAGTACACAAAATTCTAATGACACTACGTGACTTAAAAAATATATATCTCGAAACTCGCACTGATTTTTTGGCTTCACCTCTGAGTGCATTTACGGCGGCCATCCTAGAATCTCGTCCGCTTGATTTTGCTTGTTTTAATTCATTTGAAACTTTTTTTGAAAACCAAGATGCGATTAAAACGCCCTTTAAATTCCTTTCTGAAGGGTATCAGTTATTATCATTGGCCTTGATTCGAATCCTTGCCGAGAATTCCTCAGTCGATTATGAGGAATGGCTCCAGGCAAAAATCAACAATTATGTTCAAACTAGCACTTGGACAGAATTTCAGCTTTTAGCGATCCTGAAAGCTATTTTAGCTAATCTCGCAGATCAACCTATGGTGCCCCATTCCCCTCAACTATTAAAAGGGGGAGCTGCATTTCTTGAATGGAAAGGGCTTTGGAGTTGGGGTAAAGCAACACATGGGCCTCTGCATTCTGATCTAGGGTGCTTATGGGGACTTTTTGGGTATTTATCTCAAGACAATACCTGGATTGAAGCCGCTAAAGAAGTCGCTAATTGGCAACTTAATACACTGAATGTCGATTTTCTTCCTATAAAGAGCCTTTTCACTCTTGAAGAAAATGCTGTATTTCCAAAAATTTTGATTTCGAATTACCTGTTATTTTCCATGATTGCTGCCCTCACAGGGGATAAGCATTTTAAATTTGCTGCAAACAAGCAGCTTGAACATTTGAATCAGTGTCAAAACGTTAAAATATCCGATGAATCTCTATTGATGGAAGTCTTCCTCAAACGAATTGAGGGGTTGGTTTCTGAAGAAGAGTTTGCTTTGCCTCCTTGGATCAGCGATCAAGAAGTCGGGTTGCTAGGTTTTCGCTCACCAACAGAAACAGTCATGTGTGTCGGAAAAGGTGGACAGACAGGTCTAGGGTATTTGAATTTCGCTGAAATCGGGATTGTCAATTATGGACCGCAACATTTACCCCTCGGAGATTGTCAAGCCTTTGGCATCGAAGAAAGCACTCTTGAAACCCTCGTTTGTCAATTAAATCCTTCAAAAAACGGTTTTCATCTTTCAAGTACAGCTCGTTTGACTCCCAAACAAGTCGACTTAAACTCTTTTGTGAATTTTCGGAATGGAATTCCAAGTAACATTTGGGTCGATCTAAAGCATACATTCACTTTAGATGATAAAAAATTGGAGGTCGCAGCAAATTTTTTCTCTCTGAGTGAAATGCAAGAATTAGCCTTTGTTTTTTTTGTAACAGCCGATTGTTGTTATCTTGAAAAAGGGACGGTTATTTATCCAAAAACTTTTACCCATTATCGTGGGATTGAGAATACTTTGATCTTTAAGCGTGGAGAGAAAAGATTATCGATCAAAGCTCATGCACCGCTTAATGTAGAGGTTATCCCTTTAAGTGGGGGTGAGAACTTTTGGGGAGCAGATTTTCTGGTCGCATATCCAATGAATTCGATCTCTACTTCATTTGAATGGAAAATCTCCAAAGTCTAATTTAAAATTTTTTTATAGAACTTATTAAGTAATTGTTAATATTTTATATGTTGTTATTTAATATTTTTAAAAAATAGTCTTATTTTACATTTACTCGACTTTGCAAAAAAATGTGCAAAGTCAGGCAGCTTGCATCAATATTCGTACCAGGAAATCTCTTACCGATGCTCTTAGCCCTTCGTCCTGTAGTTGAATTTTGATGGAAGGGTCTGAAA
>Ga0105046_10014073_pt1 | contig 12354 bp, 5 predicted proteins | sample MAT03_FD_78385 | JGI IMG/M metagenome (GOLD analysis project Ga0105046, IMG submission 78385) | Freshwater microbial communities from Lake Fryxell liftoff mats and glacier meltwater in Antarctica - MAT-03 (megahit assembly) | ecosystem: Environmental > Aquatic > Freshwater > Ice > Liftoff...
AAGGGGATCAGCGGCTTGTAGTCCACGCCGTAAATGCGGCAGACGAACTTCAGGTTGTCCAGGCCGGTCAGGTGGACCTGGAACGCACCACCGAAGGCCAGTGGCCAGGACACGCTCATGTGGCGCCGGATGCGCCCGGAGGTCGGATGTTCGGCACCGCTGATCAGCCGGATCAGTGTCGACTTTCCCGCGCCGTTGCGTCCGAGGATGCCGACATTGCGGCCGCGCTCCAACCGCAGGTTCACACGGTCAAGCACGGTGCGCGGACCGAAGCGCGTGTCATAGGTCTTGCAGACGTCCTCGATGGAGATCATTGTGCCTCAACCCGTCGGGCTGCCTCGCGCACCATGTACAGCCCCACCAGGCTAAGCACGAGGCAGAAGGCCGCCAGGTAGCCGGCATCGTAATGTGTCCGTACGACATTGCCGAAATACCCCTCGCGCAGGATCTCGACCGCATGGACCATCGGCAGCAGCAGCACGATCTCCTGCAGACGGGTGGGCAGCCAGTCGACCATGAATGCCGCGCCGGACAGCGGGAACAGAAGATAGGCGCTGGGCGGCCAGAGCTTCTCGACAATGTGGCTGTAGGCCGCCGCCGCGCCGATCAGCAGCGCCAGTGATGTTCCGAACCACGCCAGCAGCGCCCAGCCGAAAAGCACCTGCAGGGGGTCGATTGGCGGCGCCATCCAGCCCATCGAGATGCTCAGGATGGACAGAATCGCAAAGGACGCCGTCGCGCCCGTGATCTCCAGCATGCTGCGCACCAGGAAGATGTCAATGACACGCACATTGCGGTGGTAGAGGAGGTTCAGGTTGGACGCCACTGCACCCAGACTGTGGTTGGTGCAGTTGCGCCACAGCAGCACCGACGAATAGCCGGTAATGGCAAATGCCACGATGGGAATATTCGAGCCGTGGTTCATGCCGAGGGCGGTCCATAGCGCGGCCACCCCGACGGTGAAGATCATGGGCTCCACGAACACCCACAAGACACCCAGGTTCTGGCGTCCGAAACGCGTGATGATTTCACGCATCATCAAGGCGTACAGCACCCTCCGCTGCACCGCCAGGGAGCGCAGCAGGCTGGTTTCCGGAGGTGCGGCAGGGTCCACCTGTGTTACTCCGTGTGTTCCCGGACGCTGGCCACGAGCAGCGACACGACGCCCCACGCGATCAACCCGAGCAGGAAAACGGTCAGCACCGAGCGCAGTCGGCGCGGTTCCATCGCCCGGTCCGGCCGGTTGGGTTGCACCAGGCGCTCCAGGTACAACTGCTTGCGGACCGCCTCGCTCTTGGCCGACTCCAGCGCCACCAGGGCGGTGGCCAGCTGGCGATCGGCAAAACCCTTCTCGAGCGCGATCCGGTCGTAACTGGCCGATTTGGCGGACAGGGAGCGGGTGTCACCGGTGACCTGGGCCTTTTCCCGTTCGATCGTCTTGCGCAGGTTGTCGACCTGGTCCTTGAGGGCCGTGATGTTGGGGCTGCTGGGCGATATGCGGCTGAGTTGCAGCAACTGCGCCTCTGACGCAATGAGTTCCTCCTGCAGCTTGGCGACACCCATGAGTTGAATCGCGGACTGCTTCTCGGGATCGAAGACCGACTGCTTGGTGCGAAAACCCGACAGCGCGACCGCGGCGGACTTGGAGCGCTCCTCCGCCACCTGCACTTCCTGCTGGGCCACGGCGATCAGGTCCAGGCGGCTGCGGTTGTTGAGGTTGTTGACCAGGCGCTCGCCCATTTGCAGCAGCAGCTCGTTGATCTTGAGCGCGTCGTCCGCTGTGAACGCACGCACCTGCAGGACCGATATTGATGATGCGGTGTTGTAATCGATGCTAACGCGGTTGCGGTAATAGCGGTGAAAGGCCTCGAAGCTGTCATCCCAGTCCAACCCGGGAAATCGGTTGATGAAGTCGTTGTCCAGGCTGGAATAAGCCTTGCGCACCGCCAGTTGCCGGTCCAGTTCGGCCAGTGCGTCCCGCGACATCACGTAGTCGTGGACTGAATAGGTATCGTCCTGCGAGCGCGTGAAGCCGGTGTTCTGCAACAAGGCTCCGATACCGGTCTGCAGTTGGCGCTGCGGGTTGCGCACCACGAAGCGCGACTCGGAGATATATACGTCCGAGGCGATGGCCCCGTAGTACGCCGCTGCCAGCAGCGTGGGGCCGAGCACCGTGAGCAGGAAGATCCCGTTGAGGGCGCGGAACCAGGATCGGATTTTGTTGGCCATGAATTAGGGGAGTCTCAAAGGCGCGCCAGCTCTTCGGACAGGCAGATGATGGTTTGGTCGATCTGCGCCTCGGTGTGGGCGCAGGTCAGGAAGAAGCGCAGCCGCGCAGATTTTTCCGGCACTGCAGGATACAGGATCGGTTGCACGTTGATTCCGCGCTCGAACAACGCTTCGGACAGTTTTGCCGCGCGCAGCGATCCGCCCGTCAGCGCGGGTATGACGGCCAGGCCCACGCTCAGGCCGGTGTCCACGCCGGCGGCTTTTGCGCGCTCCAGGAAGTAGGCCCCGCGCTGCTGCAGCGCCCGGACCCGCTGCGGTTCACTGCGCATGACTTGAAGTGCGGCCAGGCTGGCGGCCGCCATGGGGGGCGGCATGCCCACGCTGTACAGGAAGCCGGGCGCCATGAACTTGAGGTGTTCCACCAGCGCCGACTCGCCCGCGATGTAGCCGCCACATCCTGCCAGTGCCTTGCTCAGTGTTCCCATCCAGATGTCCACGTCGCTGCCGGCAAGCGAAAAATGCTCGCGGATGCCCAGCCCATTCGCGCCCATGACACCAAGTGAATGGGCCTCATCGACCATCAGGAAGGCATGGTGGCGGCGCTTGACCTCTACAAACCGGGTCAGATCGGGATAGTCGCCGTCCATGCTGTAGACGCCCTCGAGAACGATCAGCACGCGCTCGTAGCTGCTGCGTTGTTCGCTCAGCATCCTGTCCAATGCGGCCCAATCGTTGTGGGCGAAGGACAAGCGCCGGGCGCCGGACAGTTGCACTCCCTGCAGGGTGCTGTTGTGGATCAGCGCGTCGTGGATCACGAGGTCCCTGGGGCCGAACAGGTAGCCGATGGTGGTGACGTTGGTGGCGTGTCCGCTCACGAAGGTGATGGCATCGTCGACGCCGTACAGATCAGCCAGCGCGCGCTCGAACTCGCGGTGGATTGGCCGCTCGCCGGATACCAGACGGCTCGCCGATACGGTGGTGCCATACCGGTCGATCGCCGCCTTCGCCGCGCCAGTCACGGCCGGGTCGCCCGCCATGCCGAGGTAGTTGTAGCTGCCGTAGTTGATGAACGCGCGGCCGTCGATCATAGTTGTCGCGCCGACGTGCCCCTGGTGCTGCTTGAAGAACGGGTTGGCAACACCGAGCCGGGCTCCGCCTTCGTGCATGATGCGCAGTTGCTGGTAGCCGGGATGCAGGGCAAAGCGGTAAAACGACTCGGGCACGGTGGCGCCGTCCTCGGACTTTCGCGGCGTCGCGGCCCGCCCCGATTCGGCGCCGGTCTGCTGCAGGCGCCGCTCCAGTGATCGCTGGATCAATTGGTCCTTGACGCGTGCGCTCAGGCCGGCAATGCCCTTGGCAACCATCAGTGGATGATCCTCACGTGCTTGCGCTGCGATCCAGAAGACAGCAGGTCGTTGGCAAACAGGGCGATGGTCTCGGCGTCCACCTGAACCGCATGCTGGCTGACGGCGGAATGCACTTGGGTCTCGAGCAAACTGCTGTCGATGGATTCCGCGTCCGCGTGGTTGCCCCTGAGCTGGGCGATGATCCGGTCGGCGAGTTTGGCCACGGTCGGGCTGTCACTGAGCACCATGACAGGAAGTTTGACGCCGAACCGCGATTCAATCGCCAGCGCCAGTTCGACGCCCATGAGAGAGTCCAGTCCCAGGTCGTACACCGAGCCCATGTCGTCGATCTTGTCCGGCGCCACACGCAGGATTTCGCTGATTTCAGTCTTCAGCATCGCGCGAAAGGCGACGGCCAGCGCGTCGGGGGCCAGATCGGTCAGCATCCGGGCGACGTCTTGCGGTTGCTCGTCGGCGACGGCGTGGTCGCCACTGTAGACCGCCATGTCGCTGAATTTGGGTTCCGACGCGCTCGGCAGGAAGCGCGCCATGGTGCGCCAGTTCAGATCGGCCACGCACAGGCCCGAGCGGTCGGTCAGCATCAATTCTTCGAGCATTTGGAGCGCCTGCGCGCTCGTGAGCGCGTGGCCTCCGGTGCGCGCATGCAATGCGTCCTTGATCGCGAGGTTGCGAGCCAGGTAGCCGACATCGTCGATCGGTCCCCAGCACACGCACAGGGCTGGCAGCCCGGCTGCCCGGCGCTTCTGCGCTAGCGATTCCAGCCAGGCGTTCGCTGCCACGTAGGCCGACTGGCCGGGGTTGCCAAAGGCAGTGGTGACCGATGAATACAGTACGAAGAAGTCCAACGGGATGGATGCGGTGAGCTGGTGCAAATTCCATGCGCCCAGCGCCTTGGGTGCGAAGACACGGCGCAGGCGCCCGATATCCGTGTTGCCAACCATGGCATCGTCGAACACCGCTGCCGCGTGCACGACGCCGCGCAGCGCAGGCATGGTGACGGCGATCACCTGCGCGAGGACCTGCATGGCCTGGGCATCGCTGACATCACAGGCGACGGCGCGCACCTGTACGCCAGAACTCTCCATCGCGGCGACGGCCGCTTGCGCTTCGCCCGATACCGGGCCACTGCGGCTGAGCAGCACCAGATGCCGCGCACCTTTGCTTACCAGCCATTGCGCCGTGCGCAGGCCGAAGCCGCCCAGGCCGCCCGTGACCAGGTAGGTAGCGTCGCCCCGCAATTGCAGCGGCGTCCTGCGGGGCGGCGCACGCAAGGCGTGGGGGATGCCGCGGCGGTAGGTGACGACCACCTTGCCGATATGGCGCGACTGCTGCATGTGGCGGAACGCGTCGACCACGTGCTCGGCCTCGAATGCTGCAAATGGCAATGGATGCAGCACGCCGCTGGCGAACAGGGCCATGACCTCCTGAAACAAGGTTTGCGAGAGCGCAGGCTGTTCAACCAGCAACTGGTCTGCGTCGATGCCGAAGTAGGAAATATTATTGCGAAACGGACGCAGCCCGATCCTGGTGTTCTCGTAGAAGTCGCGCTTGCCGAGCTCAAGAAAGCGGCCAAAGGGCTTGAGGATGCGCAGGCTGCGGTTGACGGCTTCGCCTGCCAGCGAATTGAGCACCACGTCGACACCGCGTCCACCGGTCAGGGCCATGATCTGGTCGGTGAATGCCAGCGAACGCGAGTCGAACACATGGTCCGCGCCCATCAGCCGCAGGAAGTCGCGTTTCTCGTCCGACCCGGCGGTGGCGAAAATCTCCGCGCCGAGGTGGCGCGCAATCTGCATCGCCGCAATGCCCACGCCGCCGGCAGCGCCCTGGATCAGGATGCGCTCGCCTTCGCGCAGCTGCGCCAGCTGGTGGATGGCGTAGTAGGCGGTGAAGAAAGTGGTTGGTATGGTCGCCGCCGCTTCCATGGACATGGCGCCCGGAAAAAGGGCTGCGGCGGACGCACGCGTGGTAACCGACCTGCCAAAGCAGGAGCTGGCGAAGGCGACCACGCGGTCTCCCGGCGCAAGAGCGCGCACCGCCGGGCCGACAGCGCAGACCGTGCCGGCACATTCCAGCCCCATGCTGGCGCCAGCGAAGCCGGCCTCGACCGCTTCGTCCGGCAACATGCCCAGGGCGTACATGACGTCACGAAAGTTCAGTCCGGTGGCTTCGACATCGATGCGTACGTCGTCGGGTCCGAGATCCGGCTGTGCGTACGGCTCCCAACGCAGGTTGCGCAACTGGCCGGGCACGCTAAAGGCCAGCCGGATATTCTGGCCGCCGCGATCTTGCGTCGGCTGTGGCAGATAACGCGGCGCGTGGCGCAGGCGCGGCGCGTACCTGGCGCCGTGGCCACGCAACAGGAGTTCACTTTCCTGGTCAGGGTCGAGCAACTCGACCAACAGGTCGCGTGCCAACCGATCCTGCGCTGCGGGGTCTTGTGGCGGGTCGATGTCCACCACACGCGGATTGAGGCGGATCGGCTCGTTGCGCAAGACCCGCACGAAAGCGCGAAGCGAGGCATCGCCGGCGGCCTGCTGCTGCTGGGGCGACGTCGTGACGAACCAGCAGGTCAGCGACAGCTCGAGCTGCTCGCAGGCTTGGACAAGGGCAGTGGCCAGTTCGCAGCGCAAGGAAGGCTGGGGCGACAGCGCGGATCCTGGATCACCGGGCTGGGGAGCATGCCCCGGATCTGTCGCGGGAAGGTCGACCAGCCCAGCGATCGCGCCATGCTGCGATCGAAGCGTCGCGAGCTGTGCGGCGACATGGGCCGGGTCGGTCCAGTCCGCCTGCGCCGTCTTGCGGATCACCAGCGTGGCATGGCCGCCAGCCTGCAGCTGCCCGGCGAGCTGGTCGGAAAATGATGGACGCGGCGCATCTTCAGGGGCGAGCACGAGCCAGATACCTACGGGTACCGGTGGCTGCATGGGCGCCGGTTGCCAATCGGCGACGGCCGTGACTGTCGCTAGGAGAAGGCAGGGCGCCGCCGCATTGGTCGCGGGATCGTCGCTCAAGGGGATGGAATCGTCCACCGAGAAGCCTTCGCCGCGCAGCAACTGCTGCCATTGCAGGCGGCTTCCCATGGGTTGGCGCAGGCCCGTGTCGGTTGGATCGGACCACCATGCGCCCTCTGTGCCAAAGATCAGTGAAGGCCATCGCGCTGCGGGCAGGCCGAGAAAAAGCAGTACGCCGCCAGGGGCCAACATCTGGCGCGTCTGGCGCAGCGCCTTCAGTAGATCGGCGGGTGTGGCGAAGGCCTGAACCATGATGGCCATGTCGCAGGTGGACGCGTCCGTGGCGTCGACCGCCTGACCCAGCGCCATGGTCCTGATCCGTGGAAGGTGTGTGCTGGGTACCTGTTCGTATCCGGATTGCCCAGGGTCGGAAGCGTTGCCATTGCTTGCCACAGCCAGGCAGTCGAGGATGTCGTCGGATAGCCCGTGCAGGATCTGCGGCGCCAACTCTGGCGCCCCCTCGCAGACCTCGATGAGACGCATGCGCTGGCCGGGTGGCAATTGCCCCAGGTGCTGGCGCACGCACTGAATCAGCGCTTGTTCGATCATGCCCCAGCCATGCGGGCCGAGCAGTGCCGCCAATGCGTTGCGGGAGGTCAATCCGCGCGTGCCCAACTGGGCCGGCCCGGCCCGCCCATCGAACAGGTCGGCCAGATGCAAGCCGACGCGGCCCGCCGCATGGACCAAGGCAAAGTGATCAGGGTGCTCGGAGATCAGGGCATTCCAGATGGCCACGGGTTCAGGCAGGGGAACATCCGGGTTGAACTGCCAGCCACCCGGGCCGCGCACCAAAACGCCATCCTCCTCGAGCGTGCTGAGCATCCAGACGAACAAATGCGTGAGATCCTCATGGCCTTCGATCAACTCGGTGGCGCGCTCGTCGGACAAAAGGTCAGTCGCACCGACCAGGCGCCGAAGTGCAACGGATGCGAAGGACGCGCTTAACGCGTCCAGCAGCGGTTCGACGGTTTGCAGGTAGCCCTGAAAGACCCGGTCCGCGCAGATGCCACGTGCGGCGAGCTGCATCGACTCGCGCACGCGTCTGTCCAGGCCGGTGACTGCCTGCGCGCGTCGGCCGTGCCGTGGCATGGGCACGGTGGCGTACTCGAGCAGGATCCCGTGGTCACTGGTGGCCCGGCGCATGGGAACGCTTTTGAAGCGCACAGTCTCGACCGAAGCAACCAGCAATCCTTCGCCGTTGAACAGGTGAAAACTGGCGCTTAAGCTGTGCGGCGTCGCCCGCAGGAGGCGGGCCTGGGCAATAACCGGCTGGCCCCTGCCACGGTGTAGCCGTAGCCCGGCGATGCGCGTCGGAACATAGGCCATGGAGGCGCTGTTCTCGTTGATCTGCTGGCGCAGCAGATGTACGACCAGCTGGAACGCGCCATCGAGCAAGGACGGGTGCAGCAGATGACTCGACAACTCCGCTTCGATGCTGGAGGGCGCGCACAGGCGGGCCCACACGCTGTCACCCTCGATCCAGCCGGATTGCACGGCGAAGAATGCCGGTCCGTATTCCAGACCGATGGAATGCATCAGTGTCAGATGCTCGTCCCCCGTGAAGTCGGCTGCCCGGCCTGGCAGACTGGCCATGCCATGCGCAGCCAGTGCGCTGGCGCTGGACTCAATGAGGATACGTCCCTGAGCGTGAACCGTCCATGCTTCGTTGCTGAACCTGTCGCGTGCCTTGACCCAGAAGCCGCCATCCAGCGGATCAAGGTCGACGCGCATCGTCTTGGCCGAGTCCTGCTCCAGCACAAGGGGGGCCTTGATGTCCAGTTCGTCCAGTTCCAGCACGCTCGCCGGTGCTTGCGGATCGGCTTGCCACAGCGCCGCCACGGCCAGGCCCAACTCCACGAAGGCCGCGCCGGGAAACACGATGCCACCTGCCACCACGTGATCGGCCAGTGCGGGCTGTAGTTGCGGGTCGATCTGGTTCTCCCATCCGTGTTCGGTCTGCGCGCGCCGGTAACCCAGCAGCGGGTGCACCGACTTGCGGAGTAGCAAGCGATGGGATTCCGAAGTCACGGCATGCCACAGCTTCTCTTTCTGCCAGGGGTAGTTGGGCAATGCCACCAGGCGACCGGTATCAGGGAAGAAGCTGCCGACATCGACCGGTGCCCCGGCCAGCAGGGCCTGCGATGCGGCGCTCCAGACCCGCTCCGGCGAATCATCGCCGCGCCCCAGTGTCGCGACGCTGCGGCCGACGTGCTGGGGATGGTCCTTCAGCGTGCTGTCGATGTAGCCTTTGAGGACGGCATGCGGGCCAATTTCAACGTAAAGGGTCGAACCAGCCCCCAGGATGGACGTGATCGCGCGTTCGAACAGCACGGGGCGGCGGATGTTCTGCCACCAATAGTCGGCGTCTAGCTGCGTACCGGCCAAACGGGCCCCGGTAACCGTGGATACCAGCGCGACGGTCTCCGTGCGAGGGCGCAGCAACTCCAGTCTGCTGCGCAGCTCGTGCTTGATCGGGTCCATCAGCGGGCAATGGAAGGCGTAATCGAGGTCCAGGCGCTTATAGGTAACGTTACGCGTCGCGAGCGCGAGTTCGAGTTCGTCCAGTGCCTGCGTGTCCCCGGCGAGGGTCACACCGCGCGCACTGTTGACGCTGGCGATGGCAATGCGCTGTTCCAGGGCCGCGTCGTGCAGGATCGCGAGAATGCCTGGCTCGCCCACGGCGGCGGCTGTCATTTGTCCGAGTCCCCGGGTGCTGCCCTGCAACTGGCTGCGGTGGAAGATGACCTGCACCGCCTGCTCCAGCGTGAGCGCGCCTGAGGCCCAGGCAGCCGCGACCTCGCCAACGCTGTGGCCTGTCACAACGGCCGGCATGATTCCCCGGGAGCGCAGCATTTCGGTGATCCCGACCTGCATCGCGAACAGCGCTGGTTGCGCGATTTCGGTGCTCGCATAGCGGCCGGCCCCATTCTTGCCTGCGAGCTCTGCTTCGAGCGAGAAGTCGGCGTATTTCTCGAAAATCTGCTCCACAGCCAGCACCGCGCCACGGAACACGGCGTCTTCGGCCAGCAGTCGCCGTCCCATGCCCTCCCATTGGGAGCCGTTGCCGGAGTAGACGAATGCCACCGTGACGGGTGCTGCCAGTGCAGTGCAGGAGACGACGGGTGTGTCGGAGCCCTTGCCCTGCGCGAAATTCTCCAGCGCGGTCGCAAGCGACTTGTGGGTCGCTCCGTAGACGATGGCCCGGTGCTCGTGCCATTCGCGGCGCAGTGTCGCGGTGCTCGCGATGTCGTACATGCTGGTGCCGGCATTGGTTCGCAGGAAATGGGCGAGGTTGCTGGCTGCGGCTTTCAATGCGGCTTCCGATTTACCCGATATCACCACCGGCATGACCACACTCCGCGGCCGTTGGGCAGCCTTTAGCTTGACGGTCGTCACTTTGGGATGGGGTGATTCCAGGATGACGTGCGCATTGGCGCCACCGAATCCGAACGAATTGACGCCGATCACGAGCCGGCCAGTAGCGGCCAGGGGCGTGTTCGCGGTGACGATACGCAGGTTCCAGTCTGCCAGGCGGATGTGGGGATTCGGATTCTCCAGATGAATCGTGGCGGGCACTACGCGGTAATGCAGGCAGTGCAGCGCCTTGACCAGGCCGGCGACGCCAGATGCTGCTTCCAGGTGACCGAGGTTGCTTTTCACCGAGCCGATCAGCAATGGCTGGTCCCGGTCGCGATGGCGGCCCAGCGCATCCCCCAACGCGCCAGTCTCGATGGGATCGCCGACCGGTGTGCCGGTTCCGTGGGCTTCGATGTAGGAAATATCCGAAGGCGCGATGCCGGCGGCTTTGTAGGCCTGTGACAGCAGGGAACTCTGCGCGCGGCCACTGGGGACGGTCAGGCCTGATTTCTTGCCGTCCGTGTTGACGACCGACCCGGCCACGATGGCCCAGATCGGATCCCCGTCGGCGACGGCCTGCTCGTATTCCTTGAGCACGAAGACTCCGCCACCTTCGGAGCGTACGTACCCGTCACCGCTGGCGTCGAACACACTGCACAGGCCTTTGCGGGAAAGCATGGACGCCTTGGAAAAGGCGACAAAGCCGAGCGGATGCAGATGCAGGCTTACGCCGCCGGCCAGCGCGACCGGGCATTCGCCCGAAGCAATCGCGCGGCATGCCTGATGAAAAGCGACCAGTGAGGAAGAGCAGGCGGTGTCGATTGCCATGCTGGGGCCGCGCAAATCGAAAACATAGGAGATCCTGTTGGCTGTGATACTTGACGTGTTGCCAGTGATCATCAGAGAGTCAATAGCGCCAAGGTCATCGGCCATGCGCATGCCATAGTCACCGGAGGAAATTCCAACATAGACGCCGCACGCGCTGCCGCGCACCGCGGACGGTTTGATTCCGGCGTGTTCGAATGCCTCCCAACTGAGCTCGAGCATCAGCCGCTGCTGCGGATCCATCTGAGCGGCTTCCCGCGGCGAAATGCCGAAAAATCCCGCGTCGAATCCTGTCACGTCACCCAAGGTGCCCGCGGCAAACGTATAACTGGTTCCCCGATTGCTCCTGCGCGGGTGCCTGAATGACTCGAGGTCCCAACGCGAAGGGTCCACTTCGGTGACCAGGTTGCGTCCGGCCATAAGGTCGGCCCAGTAACTTTCGCGATCGGTCCCCGGAAATCGGAACGACATGCCGATGATGGCCACATTTCTCAAGATTCACTGCCCTTCAGTTTTGTTGTGTGTTTTGTCCCGGCGCTCCCTGCGAGACCGGCGAGAGGGAATCTGCTAGCGGCCATCGTATCAAAATTGAGGCATGAAAGTGGCATTCTTCACCACGCACTGGTGCGGCAATCACCAGTGGCTCAGGGTAAACCTTGCCTCCACCCGAGTCCAGCCTCCCTAGAATGTGTTGCACTACAGTACACCCTCCACGCCACGGCAACGACCAGGCCCACAGGACCCCGACCATGACCAGCAAGCATCCCGAAGGCCCCCGCAAGGCCCAGCGGGTGATCAAGAAATACCCCAACCGGCGCCTCTACGACACCGACACTTCCACCTACATCACGCTGTCCGAAGTGCGGCAGTTGGTGATGGACTGCGAGCCGTTCGTGGTGTGCGATGCGAAAACCGGTGAAGACCTCACGCGCAGCATCCTGATGCAGATCATCCTCGAGCAGGAGGCCAATGGGTCGCCCATGTTCACGGCGCCGGTGTTGGCCAACATCATCCGTTTCTATGGCCACACCATGCAGGGTTTCATGGGGGGGTACCTGGAAAGGAACATGCAGACCCTGGTTGACATGCAGGCGCGCATGGGCGAGCAGTCCAAGGCCCTGACACCCGATATGTGGGCCCAGTTCATGAACATGCAGGCGCCCTTGTTGCAAGGCATGATGGGCAGCAGCCTGGAGCAGTCCAAGTCGCTGCTGACGCAGATGCAGGAGCAGATGCAAAAGCAGGCCGAGCAGGTTCTGGGCACATTTGGTTTGAAGCGTTGAGCCCCTTGCGCAACCTGCACTGCGGCTTGGCACGACAATAGGGAGATGAGCGAAGTTCTGTCCCCTGCCATCAAAACGCCCAAAGTCGGCTTCATCAGCCTGGGTTGCCCGAAGGCCTTGACCGATTCCGAATTGATCCTGACCCAGCTCAGCGCGGAGGGGTACCAAACCTCCAAGTCACTGGCTGGTGCTGACCTGGTCATTGTCAACACCTGCGGTTTCATCGACGAGGCAGTGCGTGAGAGTCTGGACTCGATTGGCGAGGCGCTGGCAGAAAAT
>Ga0105046_10014074_pt1 | contig 12354 bp, 13 predicted proteins | sample MAT03_FD_78385 | JGI IMG/M metagenome (GOLD analysis project Ga0105046, IMG submission 78385) | Freshwater microbial communities from Lake Fryxell liftoff mats and glacier meltwater in Antarctica - MAT-03 (megahit assembly) | ecosystem: Environmental > Aquatic > Freshwater > Ice > Liftoff...
GGTAAGAAGTAAATACAAATAATACCCCCTAAATCCCCCTAAAGGGGACTTTCAATATAATTATTAAAGAATAATTAACATTTATGAAACAAGACATTATACTTTCAGGAGTTGGCGGACAAGGCATCGTATCCATTGCATCTGTGATTGGGTTGGCTGCACTGGAAGAAAATTTACATATCAAACAAAGTGAAGTACATGGAATGAGTCAGCGGGGTGGTGCTGTGACGTCACACCTCCGCATATCTTCTCAACCTGTATCATCCGATTTAATCCCACTGGGAAAAGCAGATATGATCCTGAGTGCCGAACCCATGGAATCGCTCCGTTATTTGCCTTATCTTGCAAAAGAATCCTGGGTAGTGACCAACTCAAAACCTTTTGTCAATATCAGCAATTATCCTGACCCAGAAAAAATACTGAATGAACTCGCCAAACTTCCACACAGCGTTTTAGCCGATGCAGAACAACTGGCCGAAGAAGCAGGTTCGGTGCGTACTTCCAACATGGTGATGCTGGGTGTCGCTTCTCCCTTGCTGGTGATTTCGGTGGAAGCACTAAAAAAAGGAATTGAAAAGCTTTTTGCCTCCAAGTCAAATGATATTATTGAAATGAATATTAAAGCATTTATGATTGGACGTGCTTTTGCCGAAAGTAAAGGATTGTAAATATTAACGAAAAGAGACTGTGTGAAAAGTCGGATTTTAAGGCGGAATTGCAAATTCAGCCTAGCATATATAACTGATTATTAAAATTAAATGCTGAGCGGAATTTGTAATTCCGCTCTAAATTTTAACTTTTAAACAACCTCCTGGCCATTTAACTCCCAACCAACATTTTTCCTTTTCAAGCTCCACAACATACTTTTTTCTGTTATCTTATTAACAATATCATTTGATATTAAACCAATTTTAATATATTTGCGCCGACGATAAATTTTATCATTAAAAATCATTAAAACATGGATGCACAGGCACTTTCGTTAAATAAAACCATCGAGCAACAAAACGACAATATTCTTCACATGCTTTCTGACAGGGGTAAGAATATTTTCTTTCCTAAACTTGGAATTTTATCTCAGTCGGCACAAGCCAAAGGAAAAAATATCAATGCAACAATTGGCGAAGCTGTTGAAGACGATGGTACATCCATGCATTTACCTGCTTTCGACGCTCTGGTCAACCTTCCTGTAAACAGTATTTTCCCATATGCACCCAGCTTTGGAAAACCTGATCTGCGTGACTTATGGAAGTCTTTTATATTCAAGAAAAATCCTTCATTGACTAATGCAGTTATCAGCAAACCCATTGCAACCAATGGTTTAACACACGGTATCAGTATTCTGGGATATTTATTTGCCGATGCCGGCAATTCCATTGTCTTGTCCGATTTATACTGGGAAAATTATAATTTGATTTTTGAAAATGCCTACGGTGCAAAAGTTGAAACTTTTGAGCTTTTCAAAAACGGAGGGTTTAATATAGAAGCTTTTTCACAGAAACTAGACGAAGTGCAGGGCGATAAAGTAAGCATTCTTTTGAATTTCCCTAATAATCCTTCAGGATATACTCCATTGATTCATGAGATAGATCTGATCGTTTCTGAGATTGAAAAACTGGCCAAAAAAGGGAAGAATGTTGTGGTGATGATCGATGATGCTTATTTCGGTTTAGTGTATGAAGATAATGTATATACAGAATCAATTTTTGTAAAACTATCCAATCTTCATGAAAAGGTTTTGGCTATTAAACTCGATGGCCCAACTAAAGAAGATTATGTATGGGGATTCCGGGTAGGTTTTATCACTTATGCCATCAAAGGAGGAACTCCCGAATTATACGAAGCCCTTGAAAATAAAACGGCAGGTGCTATCCGCGGAAACATATCAAACATCAGCCAGTTATCGCAATCGTTGCTTCAAACGGTTTATTCTGATGCTGACTATGATAATTCAAAAAAACGAAAATTTGATATTTTAAAATCACGGTACAATATTTTAAAGGATACATTTAAAAACACCCGTTACACCGAATATTTTGAACCGGTACCTTTTAACTCGGGTTATTTTATGTGTGTGAGGCTGAAAAAGAATTTAAATGCGGAACAAGTGAGGCTTCAATTATTAAATCATTACAGCACCGGAGTTATTGTTCTTGGAAATGTAATCCGCCTTGCATTTTCAGCAGTACCACAGGCAAAAATACCTGAGCTGATGGAAAACCTATACAACGCCTGCAAAGATGTTGACAATGCCAAATAATTACGTTTTGAAATAAATACTGGTTTACAGTTTAAAATATAATACCATCGTCAATGAATAAAGTTGAAACCGGATCGGATAAATCCCTTCTTATTAAGAAATTATCGGAAGATGTTAAAAAATCTGCTTATATCGTTCCCGAATTATTTGAAAAATTCAATGTAAAACGTGGATTACGCAATGCCGACCATACCGGTGTTCTTGTAGGACTTACCAATGTTGGGGATGTTGTTGGATATAAGAAAGAAGGTGAAAAAATGATTCCGGTGGATGGAAAGCTTATCTACCGTGGCATCGATGTAGAAGGCCTGGTACAGGGTGCTATCAACCAAAAACGCCACGGATTCGACGAAGTGGTTTATCTTCTTCTCTCGGGAAAACTTCCGAATAAGGAAGAACTGGCAATTTTTATGGAACATATGGGTTCGATGAGAGAACTACCCGATGAATTCACCAAGAATATGATCCTCACGTTGAACGGTAACAGCATTATGAATATGCTGGCCCGGTCGGTGCTTGGATTGTATACCCTCGATCCCAGGGCTGAAGAAACATCTCTCGAAAATATGGTTGATCAATCTCTGAACCTGATTGCGAAGTTCCCCACAATTATAGCATATTCGTACCATGCGATGCGTCACGCTTTTCAGCGGAAGACACTATCCATACGTCACCCGCACAAAGAATTGAGCACTGCTGAGAACTTTTTGCTGATGTTGAAAGGAGAAGGCAAATACACCCAGCTTGAAGCTGATATCCTTGATCTTTCCCTTATTTTACATGCTGATCACGGGGGCGGAAACAATTCTACCTTTACCATACGTGTAACCAGTTCTACAGAAACCGATACCTATTCGGCAGTTGCTTCGGCTATCGCATCACTAAAAGGACCGCTTCACGGAGGTGCCAATCATGAAGTGCTAAACATGATGGATAATATCAAGGAGAACGTAAAAAATTGGGACAGTGAACAAGAAGTTACCGATTATATCTATAAAATTTTAAAGAAAAAAGCTTATGACGGTTCCGGTAAAATATATGGAATTGGACATGCTGTTTATACTATTTCCGATCCACGAGCCATACTTTTAAAGAAACAAGCCCGGGAACTGGCTGTTGAAAAAGGCCGACTCGATGAATTCGAACTCTATCAGATGATCGAACGCCTCGCCCCACAGATATTTTATGAATTTAAAGGCGATAAGGTAGCCAAACGGGTGTGTGCCAACGTCGATTTTTACTCAGGTTTTGTATACAACTGTATTGGCATACGCGATTCGGTGTATACCCCCTTATTTGCCATGTCGCGTATTGCAGGCTGGTGCTCGCATCGTTTGGAAGAACTCACTTTCGATGCCCGTCGTATTATCCGCCCGGCCTACAAAAACGTGTTTGGCAGCCAGGAATATGTGAATCTGGAGGATAGGGAATAATAAGTCGTTTGTCGTAAATCGTAAGTCATAAGAAAAAAGGGAATAGGGAATAGTCGTAAGTCTTAGGTCATAAGTCGTAAGATTGGAAGAAAAGAGGTATTAGTGGTTAGCAGTTAGATAGTTAGATAACAGCCGAATAAACTTTGTAAAAGTATATAAGAAAAAGATGGCTGGGGTAATCTGCCAGCTTTTTCTGTTTTTCTGATAAAAGGGTGTTTCGACTCCGCTCAACGACCGTGAAACCACCTTATGAATTTTACTCTTTAAAATATTTCAACACAGTGTCACTCTCAAACTCCATTGCATAGCTAAATACAGGTTCTTTATCGATTCTGAATAAAAACATATCCCCCTGGATTTCCTTTCTTCTGAGTCGGGTTTCCTGATGTTGGGAGTTCTTTAACACTAGAAATTCTTCATTACAACCAATGTTCTTTATTTAAAAAGAATCGAGTACTTCGGCTGCCACTCCCTGATACCAGGTCATATCAGCCACAATTTCGTTGTAGGCATCTTCATCATTTTCGGCTTGCATTTTGGCTATCTCTGCGGTATCGGGCCATAAAAAGATAACACAATTCTCATAAGATTGAAGCCAATAATGCATCCGGGCTCAACTCTTCTAACCGAATTTAAATCCGATTGAATAAAATCATAATTCGTCAATATTAATATACTATTAGTCAACTCTTTTATAATATTCAAAAGTCCTTATTCTAATTTTGTTTCTTAAAATTGATTTTTAACTGAATCGTTTCCGCCTTAAGTTTTCTTCCATATATCGAACTGAATACTGGTCCTTTTTTTTGAGCCTTTATATCTGAATTTAGATTTACTATCTTTTAAGATCATGTTATGGGAAAAATTAGCACGGTAAAATCCTGGTTTACCGCATTAAAAGCGTCATAACCAAACACTTCCCGGAGCTTTTCGAGAAGGTTAACTACCTGACAGACAATCGAAAACGATCCGAATACACGACGATAGAGATTGTCACAGGGGCATTGTTCATGTTCCTGCTTAAGGAAACCTCGCGCAATGCATATAATAACGACCGTCGCGATGCGATATTTGCTAAAAACTATTCGCGGTATCTTAAATTACGCTTGCCCCACCCCGATACCATCGAAGATGTAATGCGTATACTGTTGCCTGACCAGTTGGAATTGCTCAAATCCCAATTAGTAAGCAGCCTAATTGAAAAAAAACTGTTTCGCAAATTTCGTTTTATGGGTTCGTACTATTATGTGGCCGTTGATGCCACGGGTACGCATACATTCGACCACAAGCATTGCGAACATTGCCTTACAAAGACATCGAAAAATGGCGTTACCACATGGTTTCATTACGTACTTGAAGCAAAATTGGTAACATCGGCAGGGCATGCCATATCGCTGGCATCGGAATTTATAGAAAACATCCCGGGACGGGATTACGAAAAACAGGATTGCGAACGAAAAGCATTCGTGCGCCTGGCAGCAAAAATAAAGAAACACTTTCCGCGCCTACCCATTTGTATACTGGCCGATGGCCTGTACCCCAACAATACTGTGTTTCAAATATGCCGTCAAAACGGTTGGCAATTTATCATTACCCTCAAAGACGGTTGTTTAAAGACCTTCCATGCCGAAGTGGAATTATTAAAAGCAACCATTCAAAAACGTGAAGTCCATCGCAGGAACAAAACCGAGAATATTAAACTCGAATACCGCTTTCTGAATGATATTGAATACGATGGGCACAATTACCACTGGCTTTCGTGCAAAGAAACAAAAACGCAGCATACAGATGGCACGGTGAAAGAAAAAACGTTCGTGTACATTACCAATGTGAAGCAAGCACAGGACAACGTAGTAGAAACAGCCGATGGAGGCAGGCTGAGGTGGAAAATAGAAAACGAAGGCTTTAATGTTCAAAAGAACCTGGGTTACGAGCTGGGGCACAAGTATTCACAGGTATCATATCCCGCCCTGCGGAATTATTACCAAATATTGCAAATCGCACATGCGATAAACCAATTTGTCGAAAAAAGTCATGACGTAAAAACATTACTAAGAGAATATTCCGGGCAATCCATTAAAGCATTATGGAAGAACCTAATGGTATCCCTAAAAAGCATTCCTTATACCCCCGAACAATTGATGGCCTTTTTATCAAGTTGACACAATCAAACACGGCTTAATACCCGTCGCGGAAACACCCCATTCCCGAACTTGGGGCTAACACAATAAAAAAGGAAAAAGTAAAAAGAAAAATCATTTTAAGGTATGGTACCACGCTGGCAGGATTTGTTTGCCTATTGGGAAAGTATTGCCCTATCTGAAACCTACATCATAAAAGTGTCTAAAAATTATTGTCGCCGAGTTCTTGGCTTTGGAAAACCCAATAGGTAAACAACTAATTTTACCGGGAGATGAGAATAGAAACAGGATACATTTAACCATTGTAGGTGTAATTGATGATTTCCATTATGAATCACTGCATAAGGCTGTAAATCCACTTTTATTATTCCTCATTCCTGAAAATAATGAAGGATATGTAAATATTCGGGCAATGGCTGGTAAAGAAAAAGATGTACTTGAATATGTGAACCTCACCTGGAAGAACATGGTACCTGAAATGCCACTTCAATATTTCTATTTCGACGACCAGTTTGATAGAATGTATAAAAAAGAAATTGAGACCCAACGTTTAATGAATGCATTTGCACTGATAGCAATTTTGATTGCATCCCTTGGTTTATTTGGCCTTGTTGCTTTTATGGCTGAACGTCGTACTAAGGAATTGGGAGTAAGAAAAGTACTAGGATCGTCGGTCTGGGGAATCGTGAAACTGTTGACCATTGAAATAACTGTGCTTGTGCTTATATCGTACATTATCGCCGCACCTTTGGCTTACCTGTGGATGAAACAATGGCTGTTACATTTTGCTTATCAAACACCCATTTATCCCTGGATTTTTGTTGCCGGACTAACAATTGCAATGATTATAGCCTGGCTAACAGTAAGTGTACTGGCGATAAAATCTGCCACCAGAAATCCCATAGAAGCTTTAAGATATGAATAACAGATTTTTATGATGGAAAAAATATACAACGTAGGTTTACATTAGTTAGTAGTTGGTTTATTAGTTAGTAATTGAAACAACAGGGCAGTTGAGAAATTTTACCTGGTTTTCAAATCATTAGGAATCTTCCTTTTTATTCTTCTTCTTTTTTTGATTTTTTTCAACTTTTAACCGAGAATGTCTAAGTTGTTTAGCTTCAATGTAAAAAATAATTTCTTCAGAAATATTTTTGGTTTGATCCCCTACTCTTTCTAATCGTTTAATAATTAAAAATAAATCGAGGAAATGAACAACATCTTTTGGATTATCTTTAATGAATGAAGCAATTTGCTTATTTGAATTTCTATTCACATTGTCCAGTTTCTCATCTTTCTGGAAAATAGACATTGCTATTTCGTTATTTTCTTTTTCGAATGCTTCTAATGAATCTTTTAACATCTCAAGACAAACTTCAAACATTACCGGAATTTTAGCTTCTTCCAATATCTTGTTATGAAATCGTTTTTCGCTATTTTTAACTAATTTGGCAATACTTTTGGCGTAATCTCCCACACGTTCAAGGTTATAATTAATTTTAAGCACTGAAAGAACAAAACGCAGATCATTAGCCAATGGATTAAATAAAGCCAGGATGTTTTCACATTCCATATTTATTTTTAGCTCAAAATCATCTACCCTTTTTTCATTTGCATATACTTCGGCAATAGTTTCCTTATCACTATCGAACAATGAAATTTGGGCAGATGATAATTGATTGATTACTAAATTCCACATTTCTTTAATATCTGCTTTAAGCATTTTTAATTCTTCATCCAGGTGACTCATGGTTATTCATTTTAGCTATGCAAATTTTCAAAATTTTATTGGATTATTATCCTGTTTATAAATTATTGTTGTAATTTCTTTACAACAAGTTATTATCCAAAACGACCTGTAACATAGTTTTGTGTTTTAATATCCTTAGGACTGGTAAATATTTGTTTAGTTTCGCCATATTCAACCAAATCGCCCAGATAAAAGAAAGCAGTATGATCGCTCACGCGTCCGGCTTGCTGCATGTTATGTGTGACAATTACAATGGTGTAATTTTTTTTGAGTTCGTAAATGAGGTCTTCAATTTTTGTTGTAGAAATAGGATCGAGTGCCGAAGCGGGTTCGTCCATCAGTACTATCGAAGGCTCGATGGCAAGAGCCCTTGCAATGCAAAGCCTTTGTTGCTGACCTCCCGACAATTCAAAAGCCGATTTTTTAAGTTTATCTTTCACTTCATCCCATAAAGCAGCTTTGCGAATAGAATCTTCGACTTTTTCTGTAATATATTTATTATCTGTTATGCCATTCACCCGCAAACCATAGGCAACATTTTCGAAAATAGACTTTGGAAAAGGATTAGGCTTTTGAAAAACCATTCCTACTTTTTTCCGTAATTCGTCCACATCCAGATCTTTTTTGTAAATATCGGAACCATCTACCAGAGCATCACCTGTAATCCGAACATTATCAATCAAATCGTTCATGCGGTTAAAAACGCGCAATAAGGTAGATTTACCACAACCCGATGGTCCTATGAAAGCTGTTACGGTATTTGAAGCTGCATTAAAATCGATATGCTTTAAGGCTTGAAAATCCCCGTAAAATAAATTTAAATCCCTTGTTTCTATTGCGTATTCTACCATTTTGTAAATCTAAAAAATATTATTTCATTTGCACTTTTTTTCCAAAGTACCTTCGCAATGCATTCGCCAATAAGTTAACAATTAATACGATGGCAATAAGAACCAATGCAGTTCCATAAGCCATAGAGCGCGATTCTTCGACATTTGTGCCACTTGTTGTGAGAACATATAAATGATAGGGTAATGCCATTACCTGATCAAAAATACTGGTAGGTAATTTTGGAAGAAAATAGGCTGCAACGGTAAACAATATGGGGGCAGTTTCGCCCGAAACCCTGCTGATAGAAAGTATCATTCCGGTGATGATGTTCGGAAAGGCTATTGGAAGCACTACCTTGCTGATAGTCTGGAGTTTTGTTGCACCTAATGCATAACTGCCGATACGTAATGAATTATCCACTGATTTCAAAGCCTCTTCAGTTGTCCGGATTATAACCGGCAATACCATTAAACCTAGCGTTAGAGAACCTGCTATGATTGAATCTCCAAAATTGAGTGTATTCACAAATAAAGCCATACCAAATAAGCCAAATACAATGGATGGAACACCGGCAAGATTATCTGTCATGCTGCGAACAAATCTTTTAAACAAGGAATCTTTTAAAAATTCGTTGATATAAATACCCGATAAAACGCCTACCGGGAAAGCAAAAATCATACTTCCGGCAATTAAACAGAGGGTACCGACAATTGCGGGTAAAATCCCACCTTTTGTCATTCCATCTTCAGGCATGGATGTAATAAATTCCCAACTTATTGCCGAATAACCATGGTAAATGATAAACCCAAGTATTATAATCAAAATGGCAACTACCATAAAGCTTATCAGGCGGAAAATATTAAACGCAATGGCCTGATTGATTTTTTTCCGAGTATTCATTAGCTCATAAGTTTTTTACGTCGCAGCTTCACATAATCAACGAGAAGATTAAACGTTAGGGTGATGAGAAACAAAATAATTCCCAGAGCAAACAAAGCTTTAAAGTGAGCACCACCAAACGGTGCTTCTCCAAGTTCTGCTGCTATGGTTGCCGGAATTGTCCGTACAGGTTCAAGAATTGATGTTGGAATAACCGATGCATTTCCGGTTACCATCAACACAGCCATAGTTTCGCCAACAGCCCGGCCTATTCCCAAAATGGAAGCAGTGGTAATTCCCGACATAGAATAAGGAATGGTAACCCTCACCATCGTTTGCCATCGTGAAGCACCTAAAGCAAGGCTAGCTTCTTTAAGCGAAACAGGCGTAGTTCGTAAAGCATCTTCCGAAATGGTGATGATGGTAGGAAGAGCCATAATGGCAAGAATGATCATTCCTGCAAGGGCCGTTTCCCCAACGGGAAGATTAAAAGTATTTCGAATAAAAGGCACCAGTACAACTAATCCAAAAAAACCATAAACCACCGAAGGAATACCTGCTAACAATTCAATTAAGGGTTTTAAAAAGTTCCGGAATTTATTGCCTGATACTTCAGCAAGATAAATCGATACCGATAAACCGATGGGCAAAGCCAGTAGTATTGCACCAAAACTGACCCACAGTGTTCCCAAAATTAAAGGAAGTACTCCAAATTGAGCTGCAGGAGTAGCAGTGGGTATCCATTCCCTGCCTCCGATAAAGCTGGAAATGGTTATATTAGCTTGTTGCAATCGTGTGCCTTTGAAATTCTCCGGAAAATACTTATCAGGAAAATAGGCAATAATTCCCGGATTCGCTGCGATAATAGAATCTACTTTTACAGGCAGGTTTTCATATTCCGGGCCAAGCTCTTCCTCTGTAGTGTAATTGGTAATTTCCCCTAATGTAAACAGGAGAATGGTATCGTTTTTACCTCCTAACTCCGACCAATTTGTTATTTGCTGGTCGAATATATTTTTGACTTCTACCGATGTGAGTTTTTTAATCGGATTCTCTTTGTTTAAAGCCAAAACATGGTTAGGTTCAAAAGAAGTGGTATTGAAAATACCTAACCCTTCCTTAAAAAGAAAAAAAACAATAAGCAGCACCGTTATACTTGTAATGGTGCTGCTTGCAAATAGAATACCTATGACAGTTTTCTCCTTTAGTTTTTTGGTTTTAATCACTGCTTTTAAAATTAATAAAATCTACTTAAGAGGAACATAACCTTCACTCAGTACTGTTTTTTGACCTTCGTCGCTCAAAATATAATTTATATATGGTGCTAATGTTTTTTCAGAAGCAATCAAGTAATAATAAAATAATGGACGGGTTACAGGATACGACTTGTTTTTGGCATTCTCAACCGAAGGAGTGACATATGTCTTTCCTTTATCGTATGATACTTTAATTGCTTTTACATTTTTTTCAATGTAAGCCAGTCCAACATAACCTATGGCTCCCGGTGTTTGACTTATCGATTGTACAATAGCTCCGGTAGCTGGCATTAATAAAGCTGTCGACCCAAAATTTTTCTTATTAAGAACATGCTCCCTGAAAAATTCATAAGTACCTGAACTGGTCTCACGTGAATAAACAATAATTTTTAAATCGGCACCACCAACATCTTTCCAGTTGTTTATTTTGCCAGTAAATATACCTTCGAGTTGTTCACGTGTAAGTTGACTCAATTTATTCGAGGGATGAACAATAACTGCAAGGGCATCGTATGCGATAATTACTTCTTTAAATGCTTTACCGGCATCCTGCATTTTGAGTTTTTCATCCATTTTCATACTCCGGGAAGATTGAGCTATATCGGTAGTACCGCTCATTATTGCAGAAAGACCAACTCCGGAGCCACCTCCTGTTACACTGATAGACGATCCCGGGTTCTTTTTCATATAATTTTCTGCTTCCTTTTGAGATAAAGGCAAAACCGTATCACTACCTTTTATTTTGCACACGACTTTCTGAGCTTCAACAGCATTCAGACTGAGTCCAAAAATTATCATCCATATTATTTGTAACTTTTTCATATTAAAATGTTTTTCGTTAATTTTTAAAATGTTGCATTATTAAAATTTATATTGTAACCTTAAAGTGAATACATTGTCATTTCTGTCGGTTGCCCAGGTTTTTGCAGTATTGTTTTTTGCAATTGCCAACGGAGCATTGCTGGTCTCATTTTTTACCATGTCGTAATAGGCAGTAATTTTAACATGGCTATTCCATCGATAAATCCAGCCTAATCCCAGTGTTGAAAATTTAACATCGGTTGCACCAGTGTTAGTACCAGTTACACCAATTTCGTTCCCGCTAACTTTTGTATTTGGATCGTACCAATCGTATTTTACCACTAACTGATGACGCGTGTTAAATATATTTTGTAAAAAGTAAATATAACCTCCGCTGACGTTTCGTAAATAGGCATCAGTTATAGGTTGGGCAACAGGACTTGCCGAATTTGAGGCAGTACCGGGTTGTTTTCCTGTAATGTATTCTCCTCTTATCGTTGTTATCCCAATTGGGTTATTTGTAAAGCTCAGTTGTGCATCCAAACCAAAGTATTCACGTTTAACTTTATCGCCTACTTTGGTAGAATCTTTTGAGAAACTACTATCTTCAATCTTGTAAATATATTTAGTATCCTGTCTCCAGCCTCCACTGTAATAAGATGCTCCAAAACCAACACCTACACTTTCGTTTAACAAATTTTTAAAAAAAGATAATCTTCCGATAAAATCTTTATAAGAGTCGAATTCAACTGCCGCGGGTCCACTTCCATTAAACATGCCGCCTTCAAGTTTAAAGAAATAGAAACTGGAAGTCTTTGGAGGTAAAACCGTTAATTTTGCACCAACTTCCCTTTCTCCCGGAAAAAGCGTCTGAAAAATTCTTGATCTTTCAGGAGATTCCCTGCTACTGGAAGAATATGAAATTTCGTAGCCGAATGGACGATCGAAAATACCACCGGTAAAAGAAAGTGTTTGCAGCCATGGTTCAGTAAATGATGCATAA
>Ga0105046_10014075_pt1 | contig 12354 bp, 9 predicted proteins | sample MAT03_FD_78385 | JGI IMG/M metagenome (GOLD analysis project Ga0105046, IMG submission 78385) | Freshwater microbial communities from Lake Fryxell liftoff mats and glacier meltwater in Antarctica - MAT-03 (megahit assembly) | ecosystem: Environmental > Aquatic > Freshwater > Ice > Liftoff...
CCGCAGACGCGGCACTGATACCCGAAAGCAGGAACACGGTACTCCCCGTGATGAGGTAGCTCATCAAAAGGAACTTCAAACTCACGCCGCCGTGCAGTTGCGTGATCGCCAAAATAGGCAGCCCCGCGAACAGGATGCCGAGGAGGAACGACACCCGGCCGAGGAACTTGCCGAAGACGATTTCCCTCGGCGTGAGATCGCTCACCAGCAAGAATACCAGCGTGCGGCGATCCTTTTCCTCGGCGATCCCCCCGGCGGCGTAGGCGGGCGTCAACAGCGTGAGGATACCCAATTGCGCGAGCACGAACGTGAGCGAGAACGATTCGCCGAACTTGGCGGAATCGCGGATATTGAGTTGTTGGCTTTCACCGAGGAAGAGTTCGAGCGGGCTGGAGTGCCGGAACCAGATCAGGCTGAAAGCAGTGAGAACGAGGAAGAGTGAGAAGGCGAGAATGAACCGAGCTCGGGCATCTTGTCCGCGGCGGGCGAGGCGCACGAGTTCCCAACGGAACAGCGGGCCGACGAATCGGGAACGCGGCGGTGGGCGTTTCGCTTTGGCCATCGGCTATTTCTCTTGCGAATCCTGCAATCCGAGCACCAAACCCAAAAGCCCGGCGGGGCGGAAGGTTCCCGCATTCCATCCTTCGTACTCTTTTGCCGCCTTTTTGTCTCGCGCGGCGAGCGCATTTTGCCGGCAACCGTAGAGGGCGGCGCAAGCGTGCCCGACCACGGCTTGGGTAACGGGGGGCTTCGGCAATGCGGCGACGTCGATCTTGGGGTTGGGGCTTGCCGCCCGGCCGCGGATCGATTCCGCTTCGGCTAACGCTTGGACGTTGGAATCGAAAAGCAATTCCGCGAAGCCCTTCTCCCCGGCTTTCCCGGCCGTGTAACTCAGGCGAATCAGCACCATCGGCGAGATGCCTTTACCGAAGGTGGCTTTCTCCCGCTTTGCGATCTCCAACGCCGCGGCGAGGGCGGGTTTCGGATCGTCGGAGAATTCCGCCACGAGCGCTAAGGCAATCAAACGTTGTTCCGGCGTACCGGAACGTTTGGCGAGCGCGGGGGCATCCGGCCCGGTGATGTTTTGGTATCGCTTATCCAAGCTCGGGTTGAAATCGTCGCCGGGTTGAGCGGCTTGGTTCGGGGCTGCGCCCATGCGCATGCGTTCGTAGGCCACGTGCGCCTTGGCTTCGATCATTTCCGGTTCGTGGAACCCCTGCGAGAGGATTTCGTTCAATGTTTCCAACTGCTCCTTGGCGATCAACACCCGAGAAACGCGGCGAATTACCGAAAGTCGGAAATCGAACTCGGCAGCTTTGCCCTCGGCTTTCAACGCCAATAGCACCCTTCGCAACTCGGCTTGAACGTCGTTCCCGTTGCCGTTGAAACGGGGTTTGTTGCCCATTTGCAGTTCGGGCTTCCACGGCAGTCGGATCTCGCCGATCACTTGTTCCGGAGTGCCGCCCAACCTGAGGATCGCCACGGCGAGTTCGCCGAGGAGGTAATCGCGTTCGTAGGATTTCGGCGATTCTTCGAGTTGCTGCCGCGCTTTGCTGAAGAGGCCGAGCGATTCTTTCACTTTCGTTTTGTCGTTCAAGCGGATCGTCGCTTCCCCGGCGGCGGTGTTGTACGCGGCCCGGAAGAGCGCCGCTTGCCTCAAGGCGAAGCCGCCATCGTCTTTCACATCTTGGATCGAAGCGACCGCCGCTTCGTAAAGCTTGTTGTCGCCCCGTTCTGTTCGGCCGCGGAAGATCGAGAATATGCCGAGCCCAATCAGGCAGACTGCGACCAATACGATGAAGCCACGTTTGAGCTTCGTTCCCAAAGGGAGGGGCTCCACCTCGGCTTCGGGGATCGCACCGGCTTGCACCAGCGAATCGATATTCACGGTCTTGGTTTGCTGATCCTTCAGATCGTCCGGCAGTTCCGGACCGCGTGCCAAGCTCGGCCGCTGGGCGTTCGGATCGCGCCAATCGATCTTCACTTCCTTCTTTTCCGGAATCTTCTGGCGAGCTTTGCACTCCGGGCAAAGAACGTTTTTCCCCTGTTGCGAAACCGGCAGAAGCCACTTGTGATCGCAGAATTGGCAGGCGTACTCGAAGGTTTTCACTTCCTCGGTCGCGGTGTCTTTCTTCTCCGGTTCCTCATTGAGCATCGCCGCGGCGAGGCGTTCCGCTTCGGCTTGAGTCTCCTCTCGCGATTTCTCCACCGGCTTCGGTTCCGGGGGTTTCGGTTTCGCTTGTGGGGGTGCGACCGGCGCCGCGATCAAATCCCCGTTGGAACTCGGTGCCGCCGGGATCGAGATAATCTGGGCGCACTCGGGGTTGGGGCACTTGATCCGCTTCCCGGCATATTCATCCTTGAGTTTCCACTTTTTGTGGCAATGCGGGCACGGGACGGAAATCGGCATATTGGGCCGCTCGAAGCTTGCTGAAGGAACACTTGCATTATGTTCCCCGCCCGCACCGGCGGCAATCGAATTGATTCTGAACCGGGAGAGTGGGAGGATTCAACCGCCAAATCGCCAAAACGCCAAGAAGGCAAAGATTCTTCCTTGGCGTTTTGTCGCCTTGGCGGTTTATCCCATTTCCTTATTTCCCCTCGATGGGGCGGGGTTTGTTCAGCAGTTCGGGCAAGCTCGGCGAAATCGTCGCGCGGGGCTTCGGCAACTGTTCGCTCTTGGTCGTGCTCGGCGCGACCGCGAACGGGGCCATCGGTTCCATCCTCACATCGTCGAAGTAGACCGTACCCATTCCGGTGAGAGCGAGGGTGAGGCCGAGTTTGCCCGTTTCCGGAACTTGCCGGTACATGTGGTACTGCTTCCAACGGTCGTGGGCGAGGAGTCGGATCGCCAGCGGTTCGCCACCGTTGGTGTCGTACACCAACACCCCATCGGCGGAGGAAACGATGCCGGGCTTGGCAATCTTCACCCAGAAACTGATTCGTACCCACGAGCCCGGGGCGAACTCGGCCGTGGGGCTATCCACGGCGAGGAAAGAACGTTCGAGGGCCACGGGTGGCTTGGTTTCCCCTTCTTTGGCGGGCTTGGGTCGGATTTGCAACCTCAAGCAGTGGCGGCCGAGGTCCGGCCTCGGCAGAGAATCGATGATGTCTGCCGCCGTGGGCACGATGCGGCCGGGTACGAAATTGCGATCCTTCTTGTACGGTTGGCGTTCTGCGGGCGGATCGATAATTCCATCGGCGTCCGTTTGAACGATGGACGCGATACCGACGACCGGATCGAGGAACGTTTTACGCGTGAGCCAACCGGGCACGGAAGAAACGGCGGCCCCTTCGGGCGGCGTCGGGCCGCCGAGTTCGAACGTTCCGTGCGCGAGTACGTTTCCTACGGGACGGGTTTGCTGGATGTATTTCGTGAGTTCCCAATGCCGGGGCAGCGAGAAGAAGCTCACGGCGTAGGGGCTGGAACTCGGCGAATCGAGCGGTTCCACCGCTTTATTCCAATGTTCTCGCATCAGTACGCGGATCGGCCGGAGTGCCCGGCGCGCCTCGCGGTAGGCGAGATCGGGTTGGTTGTTGTCGGTGAATAAGGAAGCGCGGTCGATCAACTTCTTGGCTTCGCAGAAAAGGTCGTTCGCCTCGGGGAAGTTCGGGCCGCCCGCCGCGAGGATTTTCCCGTGGACGGTGAGAGCCTTGTTGTACTGCACCACCGCTTGTTCCCGCGCCCAGTGGGCCACGGTGGGCGAGAGCTTGTGGCGAGTGTTATCTTGCCACCGTACGACTTTTCCCTTTTCGCTCAAATCGGTGGTGAACACGATCGCCGCGGTGGTATCGAATTCGCGCAGGGTGATTTCTGTACCGGCGGTCACGCGGCGGGAATCCTTGATTTCATCCACGCCCGCGGGAGAAATCAACCACGGGATCGCACCCTCCGGCACGAGCGGCACATTGATGGTGAGGCTGCTCACCGTGCCTTGTTCGGGGCAGTATTGATCGTTGGCTCCGAGCCACACCGGCAACACCACCACTTCCTTCGGCCCGCGGATCACCGCGGCTTTCACCATCGGATGGCTGGTCGGGTACCATTTCGCGGGTTCCTGCGCGTTTAGCAGCACCGGTTCCAAGAGTTCCATTTCCACGTTCAGCAAAGCGATTTCCAACAGCCGATCCCGGCCGTGCAGTTGATCGGAGAGGAATTTATCGGACCAGAAGCCTATGCCCCGGTATCCGGAGGCGAGCGCGAGGTACGTCAACACTCGAATTTGTTCCGGATGCGGGCCGATCGGTTCCTCGCAGCGATCGATATCGGCCCGGCCCATGTTCAACTTCATGTACCAATCGGGCAAATGGGTTTGAATCCACGTCCACGAGAGTTTACCGGGGGACGTGAGCGATTTGCGTTGGGCCAGCCAATCGCGGTAGTGGTTCATATCGAGGCTGGTGAACAGCGGCCAACGGTGGGCACCCACGGCATCGACGTAGTTCGAATACGCTTCGTAACCGTCCCACAGGTCGATGGCCCGGGGCCGTCGCGGATCGAATTTCTTCACCGCTTCGGATACTGCGGCGACGCGCTTGATCTGTTCCGTCGTTCGACCGGAACCGAAATCCCACATCAGTACCGCATCGGTGGCCAAGAATCGGCGGAAGTGGGCCGCGAGGGCATCGGCATCTTTTTGCATATGGGCCGGATCGCCTTGGTTCGGCTTGGCCGGATCCCAATCGGCTTGTGGCAAAGGCAACGTCGGCACGAGCCAGAACTTCCCGCGCACGGCTTCTTCGTAAGTTTCGTTCGAGACTTCACCCGGGAACCAGATCGTGTTGAACCGTGCCACGTCCAACACCCAAAGCGGCGTATCGGAATGCCGGATCGCCCGCATGAGAAACGGTTTGTTATCGACGAGCAAATCGCCGTTCGAGAATTCCACCGAGGGAATCCGCCCCTTCACTTGGGCCAACGGTTTGCCGAGCTTCCCCGGTTTCTCGCCGACTTCCCCCCCTTGGTTCGCGGGAACCGGGCCGACTTCGAGATCGTCGATCCAAACCTCCGAGATCCCCGCGGCGGTGTACACGTTCAACACCAGTTGATCGATGTAGGCATCGCTGGCATCCACGGCCCGGCCGAGCTTCGCCGTGAGCACCGGCAGGTTTTTGCGGAGGGAATCGCGGGCATCGCCGAGCGAGAGTTGCTGCCATTGTTGAACGCGGGTGTAAGTATCCCCGGTAATGAACGTGGTGAGGGCGGCATCCGCGTTCCGCGGATCCTTCTCGCGGGGAAGCACCACCCGGGCCTTCAATTGAACGCCGGGTTTGAACCCCTTCACCCACAGGCGAGCCACCAACTCGGCCGTGATGGCGACGCGCGGCGTTTCGTAGTAGTAGTGAACGAACTCGGCGTCGGTCGAACCGGGTGCCGGTTTGGCTTCGATCTTGATGTATTCGGATGTGGTCGCGTTTCGGGCCTTCTCATCCGAAATCTTGTGCGACTTTTCTTCGAAGTGGATGTTCGCATCCCCACGCACCCAAAAGGCATCTCGGCCCGAGAAGCCGTTGCGGTGAAGATCGTCGGCGCGCAACCCCGGCCCGACAGAAATGATTGCGACCCCCAAGAGCACGGGCAACGCGGCGGTAAATGTGCGGCGAACCATAGGAGAACCCCCTCACGAATCCCTCGGCAATCCGAAGCGATACCGCGCCGGGGCGAAATGGGGAAGGGGAGTTTTTCTATGGCACCGATTCTGCTGCGGTGTGTGGCCCGCAATTAAGTTTCGGAGTGGATCGACACGATTGCAGTCTGCTGCGGAACGTCGTCTTGAATGGGTTTAGCCCCGAATTTCATTTTCACCGCGTAGGCCCAATAAATAAACAATAGTTCGCATCCGGCGGAAATATTGCAGGGATTGCTTTTCTCACAATTCCACGGCGGGGGTTTGCGAAGGTTTCTCGAATTGGAGTCACTTTCTCTGGCCATGACGGGTGCGGGGTTCTAGCATTCTTATTTGGTCAAAAAATTGGGCGGGCGACTCGGCATGTTGGGAATAACGGAAATCGCACCGATCTTGGTATCGGCGGCCAACCGATTGAGAAGCCTCGCGGGCTCCACCTTCGTGGTGAAGCTCGGCGGCAGCGCGATGGAAGAGCCGACGACGACCAAAGGCACGCTCGAATCCCTCGTCGCCTTGCAAACCTTCGGCATCCGCATCATCCTCGTCCACGGGGGCGGTAAGCCGATCGATCGGGCCATGGCCGCCGCCGGGATCGAATCGGTGAAAGTGCAAGGCCGACGCTACACCGACGCGGCAACGCTGGAAATCGTGGTGAAAGTGCTCGGCGATCTCAATCGAGGGATCGTTCAAACGATCCGCGATCTCGGCGGGCGGGCGGAAGGCATTGCAGATGCCAAGGCATTTCCACTTCGCGGTTCCCGATTGATGCTCCCCGGCCTCGATTTGCAACCGGTCGATCTCGGCTTCGTCGGCAAAGTCGATTCGGTTGATGTGCGAGCGTTCCAAATGGATGACAGTATGCCCGTGGTTCCCTCGTTGGCCCGCGAGGAATCGGGCGGTTGGCTGAATGTGAATGCCGATACCGTGGCTTCCGCGATAGCCGGGGCATTCAAAGCCGAGGCCGCGTTTTTTCTCACCGATACGCCCGGAGTTCTTGCGAACCGGAACGATCCTACTTCTCTCTATGCTCACCTCACGGTCGCCCAGTGCCGGAACATGATCTCGGAAGGCGTGATCGCGGGCGGTATGATTCCCAAGGTGGAAGCCTGCTTCGAAGCTTTGGATGCGGGAGCGAAGCGGGCCGCAATTTTGGATGGTCGCAACCCTCACGCTCTCCTCGGTGAGTTCCTCACCGAGATCCCAGCGGGCACCGTGATTCGGAAGTCTGAAACGAATTAACGACTGACAACTATGACTATCAATCTTCGACACAGATAAATAGTTGACAGTTCATAGTCGTGAGTGAGTCATCAGTCTGATCTGCACCGTCAAGACAATCGCAACGATTATATTCCAAGTGAGATTCCGATGACTACCGCCGAAACCATCGCCATCGCCAAGAAATACCTCATCGGTAACTACACGCGATACCCGGTCTGTCTCGTCCGCGGCGAAGGGTCGTGGGTGTGGGATGCCGAGGGGAATCGCTACCTCGATTTCTTCCCCGGCTGGGGTTGCGGCATCCTCGGCCATTGCCCGCCGAAGGTCGTCGCAGCGGTGCGCGAACAAATGGGCATCCTCATCCACGTTCCCAATTCTTGGTACACCGAACCGCAGGCGCTCCTCGCCAAGGCCCTCAGCGATCGCACCGGTTGGGGCGGCCAATGCTTTTTCTGCAACAGCGGCACCGAGGCCAACGAAGCCGCGATCAAGCTCGCACGCCTGAACGGTAAGCCGAAGGGCAAGTACAAGATCATCACCTTCACCGATAGTTTCCACGGCCGCACCTACGGTTCACTGTCGGCCACGGCTCAGCCCAAGTATCACGCCGGGCTCGAACCGATTCTTCCCGGTTTCATCTACGCACCCTACGGCGATCTCGCCGCGACCAAAGAACTCATCGACGACGAAACCGCCGCGATTCTTTTGGAACCGATCCAAGGCGAAGGTGGTATCAACCTTCCCCCGCCCGGTTTCCTCGAAGGCTTGCGGAAGCTCTGCGATGATCGCGGAATGCTGTTGATGTTCGACGAGGTGCAAACCGGCATGGGGCGAACCGGGAAGTGGTACGCGCACCAACATTGGAACATCGTGCCCGATGTCGTTACGCTCGCCAAAGCCATCGGCGGCGGCGTCGCACTCGGGGGATTAATCGCAAAGCCGGAGGTGGCGGAGAAGTTGAAACCCGGCACCCACGCGGCCACCTTCGGCGGCAACCCCATCGCCTGCCGGGCCGCGCTAGCCACGATCGAAACATTCGAGGAACAGGGCTTGCTCGAACGTGCCACGCAAGTCGGCGAACGCTTCCGCCACCATTTTGAAGCCTTGAAAGCCAAGTGCCCGAAGATCGCGGAAATTCGCATCCTCGGCACCATGATCGGCCTGCAACTCGCCATCGACGGCGCCCCGATCGTGCAGAAATGTTTGGAACGCGGGCTGCTCATCAACTGCACCCATCAAACGGTGATTCGATTGTTGCCGGCCGTCGATATTTCTGCGGAACAGATCGACGAAGGCTGCGCGATTCTCGCGGATGTGTTGATGAAGATGTGATCGATTTTTTCCGAGCCGCGAGCGTGAGCGACCGGTCGCTTACGCTCGCGGCTCGGACGGAATAATTCCACGAAGGCTTCCTTCCAATGGTTCATTTTTTGAATCTGTTCGACTTCTCGCCCGAGGGTGTGCAGCAACTTCTCGCGGATGCCGCCAAACTGAAGGCGGAACGCAAGGCGGGTACGCCCAACACCCGGCTCGCCGGGAAAGTGATCGGCCTCGTGTTCGAGAAACCGTCGCTGCGCACCCGCGTGAGCTTTGAAGCCGGGATCGCTCAATTGGGTGGAACCAGCCTGTTCTTCCCCGGCAACGAGATCGGCCTCGGCTGGCGCGAAACCCTCGAAGATTTCTCCCGCACGATGAGCCGGTACGTCGATGCGATGGTGATGCGCGTCTTTCGGCACGAAACGCTGGAAGCGGTCGCGAATGCTTCCAGCGTTCCCATCGTCAACGGTTTATCCGATCGTTCGCACCCCTGCCAAGCACTCGCCGATATTCTCACGCTCCAGGAATGCTTCGGCGATGTGAAGAATAAGACCGTAGCATTCATCGGCGACGGGAACAACGTATCGCGCTCGCTGGCAATCGCGTGTGCTGTGGTGGGGGCGAAGCTCGCATTGGCTTGCCCGAAAGGATACGAGTTCGACGGAGATTTCCTGAAACGATTCGCCGCGAAGTTCGGCGAGAAGAATCTGCCGAAGACGTTCCACGATGCGGCTACAGCCGTGAAGAATGCCGACGCGATTTATACCGACGTTTGGACGAGCATGGGCCAAGAAGCGGAACGCGAAGAGCGATTGCAGAAGTTTTCGGGGTTCCAAGTGAACGAAGCCTTGTTGTCGAAAGCACCGAAACATTGCAAGGTGTTGCATTGTCTGCCGGCCCACCGCGGCGAAGAGATCACCGATGCCGTGGTCGATGGCCCGCAAAGTGTGGTATTCGATCAAGCCGAGAACCGGCTGCACGCCCAGAAGGCGATACTGGTGAAGTTGCTTGTCAATTAACTACGGACTGTCCACTGTCAACGAATCACTTTTCATTCTCACTCGTTCGGATTTAAGAGTAGTTGTTAGCCCATATCTGACAGTTTTGAGTCAAATCTATTTCCTGCCGAGGAATCGCCCGAGCATCGGCCAACGTTTCGGCTTCGGCTGAGGGTGGGCGGAATCGACGTTCGGATTCTTCGATCTTTCGATGGTTTCCCACGCCTCGGCGAGATCGTAGTTCAACGGGCGGAAGAGCGAATTCGCCGCGTGATTGCGGCTGACGCGGATCGGCGGGATCGAAGCATCCGAGGGATCGAACGTGGCGACGATCAAACCGTCGCCGCTGAACGATTCGTGAATGTCGTGTTCGGCCAGCACCCGGCCGCCGTGGGTTCGCACGAAGTCTAGGCATTTCTGGTGCGTGAGCGGATCGCCACTGATGCTATGGTGATGCGTCGAAAGCACGAGGAAGCGAATCTTGCCGCGTTTCAAACTTTCCATTGCCACGTGGAGCATTCGCAGTTCGGCCCCTTGAATGTCGGCCAGTAACAGCTCCACCGGCCCCGTGAGCAACTCATCGACGGTCAACTGACGAACCGAATGAACATCGCCGTTCTCGCACGTGAACGGCACCTCCGGCTTCGATTCGCCGCCGATACAACCCTCGTGGAAGTCGCCCCAAGCTCCGTTCAATTCAAAGTTGTTCTTGCCGACGTTCAAATAATTCGGATCGGGTTCGACGAGCGTCGCCCGGCTGTGCGGCACCGCTTTCAAATACCAGAGCGAATAATAGGCCCAGTAGCTGCCGAGTTCGACGATGCATGTGCCGGGCCGGGCATGGCGGAGCAATAGGTGAAACGCCCATTCTTCTTGGGGTTCGTGGTGCCCTTTCAACCGGCGGATGATTTCGGTCATCCACGGGCCGCAGTAACCATCGGCTCGCACCTTCACGCCGTTGTGCATCCGTTGCACGGAATCGTGGACTTCCCCCGCCCCCGGCACTTTCGCAATCGCGTTGCAATCGGTGCAAGCCGCCGTCATTTCAATGCGGCGGAGAGCGTCTGCGGTGAAGGGGGCATCGTTCACGGTCTAGCGCTCGATGAAGGAACACAACTCTTGCCCCACGAGCAGGGCGAACTCGGCATCCGCATTGCGACCCGGTCGCCCGAGTAATCGAACGGCGCGATTGTCGTTCAACCGCCGTAATCCGGTGTGGAACTCGGGGATCGAAATCGCGGGGCGTTTGTCGCGCATCGCCTCGAAGAGTTCCCCGAGCGGGCAGGGGTTCGGCGCCCCGGCCAGCGTTCGCCGATCCAAGTACTCCAAGGCATCCACGGCCCACGGCACCAACTGCGAAATCGCGGCGGGCACGTCCGGCCCTTGCGCTTCGACCCTCCGCAACGCGACATCCAAGCGTCGGCTGAGTTCATCGAGCTTACCCATCACTTCGCGGGCGCGGTCTTCAAACTTCGCCGAGATTGTGTCGAGTTCGTTCCGGGTTTCCACGAGCCAACCCGGCACCCCGGCCCGCGAGGAAGCCAGTACCACCTTCAGTTCATGCAACACTTGTTTGGGGGAATCGTGGGCGTGAACGTAATCCACACCCCGGGGCGTGGCCCGTACCCATTCGACAATGAACTTGCCCTTCGATTCGGTGCGGACACTTTCGAGGTAACCCCGTTTGATGGCATCGAGCGCCGCCTCGGAGGATAGCCCGGTGCGGGCGGGGAACAACCCCGGCAGTTTGCCGGATTGAAACAGGCGGTGTTCTTTCGGCTCCGCGATGGCGGTTTTCAGGGCGGCGATGAGAAATTCTTCCCGGCGTTGAAGCTCGGCCGCCGTGGGGTCGGGCTGGGGTGGCAGTTCGAGTTCCAGCGGGGGAGGGGCGGTATCCATACCACACGCACGGGGTGTACGATTCCAACGGAATGCGGATACTGTAACGGAACGGGCCGTGCCCTGCCAAGCCCAACGAGATTCCCGGAGCCGACCGTGCCGAACGACGACCGATTGCGAATTCTCAGCGGCGTGCAACCTTCGGGGAAACTGCACCTCGGGAACTATTTCGGGGCCATCCAACAGCACATCGCTTTGCAGGATCAGGGCGAAGCATTTTACTTCATCGCCGATTATCATGCCCTCACCACGTTGCCCGATGCCGCGGCGAAGGAAGCCGAGGAGGCGAAGCGTGCCAACCGCCCGGCCCGCCCGGCCCGGCAGATTCTCGCCGAGAATGTTCGCGATGTCGCCCTCGATTACTTGGCACTCGGCCTCGACCCGAAAAAAGCGACCTTCTATAAGCAATCTGACGTTCCCGAAGTGACGGAACTGGCTTGGATGCTTTCGACCGTCACCGGCATGGGGTTGCTCGAACGGGCGCATTCGTTCAAAGATAAAGCCGCGAAGGGCATTTCCACGAGCGTCGGCCTGTTGACCTATCCCGTACTCATGGCGGCGGACATCCTCGCCGTGCGCTCGCACCTCGTGCCCGTGGGGAAAGATCAGGTTCAACATCTGGAAATGACGCGGGACATGGCGGGCTATTTCAATCAAGCCTACGGCGAAGTGTTCCCGATGCCGCAGGAACGCCTCGGGGAAGCAGCCCAAGTGCCCGGAACCGACGGCCAAAAGATGAGCAAGAGCTACGGCAACACCATCGAAATCTTCGCCGAGGGCAAGCCGCTCGAAAAGGCGGTGATGGCGGTGGTCACCGATTCTTCCCCGGTGGAAGCCCCCAAGAACCCGGATACCTGCAACGTATTCGCGCTGTACAAACTTTTTGCGACCGCATCGGAACAAGAAACGCTCGCGCAACTGTATCGCGTTCCTGCTACCGATGCGGAGAAACGCAACGGTCGCCCGTTCGGTTACGGCGACGCCAAAAAAATGTTGCACGGGCAGATCGATCGCTATTTCGCCCCGGCCCGAGCCAAACGGAAGCTGCTAGAGCGCGACCCGGGTTTGGTCGAGGAAGTGCTCTTGGCCGGGGCGAAACGCGCCCGCGAAGTCGCACGGGTGACATTGGGCTTGGTTCGCAAGTCGGTAGGCATGTCGGGCCAACCCGTAGCCTAATTAGAACGCCAATGCTTCATACCCTCACCCCTTGAGTGAGACGGTGGTTCGCGCAGCGAACCGGGAGAGGGGTTCTTTGATTTTTATCATTTCAACCCCTCTCCCCGCTTCTCGCA
>Ga0105046_10014077_pt1 | contig 12352 bp, 8 predicted proteins | sample MAT03_FD_78385 | JGI IMG/M metagenome (GOLD analysis project Ga0105046, IMG submission 78385) | Freshwater microbial communities from Lake Fryxell liftoff mats and glacier meltwater in Antarctica - MAT-03 (megahit assembly) | ecosystem: Environmental > Aquatic > Freshwater > Ice > Liftoff...
CAAACCAGCACTAACACTACCGCCTGGCGAATTGATGTACAGGTGAATGTCGGCTTTCGGGTCATCCGACTGAAGGAAGAGCATTTGAGCGACCAGTGCATTGGCGACTTCATCATCCACTTGGGAACCCAAGAAGATAATCCGGTCTTTGAGCAGACGACTGTAGATGTCGTAAACTCGTTCCTCGCGACCGCTTTTCTCGATAACGTACGGAATCATAGGCATAGTTGTATTTCAACTCCGAGCTAAATTTGTGTGTGTTGTGTGAGCTTGATTGGTTGGCCGCGTTATGCTTTTTCTTCAGGATCAACGGGCGTTTTCGTAAGAATCTCATCCACCAAGCCGTAATCCTTGGCCGCTTGCGCGGTTAGGAAGAAGTCGCGGTCAGAGTCTTTAGCAATCTGTTCCATTCCCTTGCCGGTGTGCGTTGCCAAGATGCCGTTCAGCAGATCTCGGTAGCGTAGAATTTCGATGGCTTGAATCTCGATGTCCGAGATTTGACCGGACACGCCACCTGCAGGTTGGTGAACCATCACGCGGCTATGTGGCAAGCAATAGCGTTTGCCCTTCGTTCCACCGGCCAGCAAAATCGCCGCACCGCTGGCTGCCTGGCCGACACAATAGGTCGCAACTGGGCAGGAAAGGATTTGCATTGTGTCATAAATGGCAAGTGTAGCGATGACTTCACCGCCGGGACTGTTGATGTAAAAGTGGATATCTTTGCGGCGATTTTCGCTTTGTAAATAAAGCAACTTCATCACAACGTCGTTGGCATTGCCGGTGTGGATATCGCCCTGCAGAAAGACGATTCGGTTCTCCAGCAGCAAGTCGCCGAGCGTCAATTGACGTTGACGTTGGTAGCTCTGGTAAGCGTGAGAATTGGTCAGCGAGTAATTCTGGTAATCGGAATTCAACGTACACTCCCTTTCGGCTGGATGCCTTCGTGATCTCAATCAGAAATGCGTTTGCAGTTTGTACACCACAATGTTGGCCCTTGGCCACGTTTTGGCAAGAGCACGTTTGTCTTTTTGGATAAGCTGGGTGAAGATGGGAAAAGAAAAAACCGAGCGGCTAACGAATTAGCGGCCCGGTTTGTAGTCTCAAGATCGGTTCGTACTCTCAAGTTTGAAGTACAGCAATATCGCTATCGCATGTTACTCTTGCATCTGTGCAGGTCCAGCGGCCTTTGGTCCGTCAGGCAGCTTAGGTGCGCCAGGAAGAGTTTCTGGTTCGTTATTGAACTTGGCATCTGGAATGTCAACCATTTCGCCAGCGATCAAGAAGTTGACATTGCTCGCTGGTGAACGATCCATAAGGAATTCTTCGTCTGGGACGGCGGTCACTTTTGCGGCTTCTGTGATCTTATCAATAACCTGACGCTCGATAATCTGATTGCGGATTGCGTCCATTTGACCGGATTTTTCCAGTTTGGCTCGGACGCGGCGCGGCGACGTATCGCTTTGCTCGGCAATCAGTTCGATTTCTTGATCGTAGTCATCGGCCGAAGGTTCTACCTTCAAATCTTCGGCGATTTTTTCAAGCACAAAGTGCTCACGCAAAGCGCGAATCGTTGACTCGCGAGCATTTAGGCGGGATGCGTTTAAGTAACCGGACACTTGCTCAGGGCTAAAACTATTGCGTTGCAATTCGAGTTGCAAGCGTTGCAGTTCTCGCTGAGTTTGGCGGCGGATCAGCGATTCTGGCATTTCCCAGTTAGCGCCGCGGGTGAGTTGATCGACAACTTGTTTGCGAACCGCTTGTTGCTGATGGTACTTGAATTGGCGTTCGAGTTCGGTGCGAACAAACGTCCGAAGTTCATCGACGCTTTCGAAACCGAGTTCATCAAGCTGCTTTGCCGATATGTCGCTGACTTCAATTCGGCGAATTTCGTGAAGTTCAAACTCCGCTTCGACTTCTTTGCTGCGGAAATCTTCGTTTGCTGCTGTATCGGAAATCTTGATCGTGCTGGTGAACTTTTCACCCTCTTTTTTACCAACAACTAGTTTATCGAAATCGTTGATTACAGCGTCACCGAAGGTCAAGTTCTTGCGAACGACCACGCTTTCTTCGTCGAGTTGGCTAAGTTTCTTGCCATCTACCGTGAAAGTTGCATTGAGGGTTACCGTGTCGCCAGCTTTCGCTTCACCTTCGATCGGTTCACCGGTCATGAAGCGAGTCAGGGTGCGAGCCAAGTGGTTGTCGACATGTTCTTCAGTCAAGTCGCAAGCAGGTCGCGTGAGACTAAGACCTTCCCACTTCGGTGTATCAAAGTCAGGACGGACTTCGATCTTGAATTCGTAGCGGAAGTCGCCTTCTGGCGGCAACAAAACGGCGTTGTAGTCAAAATCAGGTTCGCTGATCGCTGAAAAGTGGCCCGCATCCGTCACCAATTGCAGACTGTCCATGACGAGCGAGCTTTTTACTTGCTCGGCCACTTGGTCTTTAAATTGCGATTCGACCAACTTGCGAGGAGCTTTTCCATTTCGGAAGCCCGGCAATTGAGCCTTGGGGACGATATCGTTGAAAGCCTCTTTGCGATAACGATCTACCTCAGAGCGAGGGATCGTGATCACAACGTGTCGCTCACATGCCGAAGGCGAGTCAACTTTTACGTCGAAGTCGAGCTTTTTCTTTTCTTCGGGTAGAGCGTCGTTAACTTCGTCGTTTTCAATGTCGGTCGTTGCCATCGCCATTGGGCTCCGATTCATCCTGAAAAAAATTGATTAAAAAGGGAACGCGACCAAGCCGCTAGATGTCCCTCTTGCAGGCCGCCAGCGTTTCGTAGCCCGTTTAGGGAACGGATTTGCCGGCCTGCATGCCGTAAACTTAAGCACATTAAAATGAAAAAGGCCAAATTGGCCTAGAGCGGGTGATGGGATTCGAACCCACGACAACAACGTTGGCAACGTTGTGCTCTACCAACTGAGCTACACCCGCAAGGTGCGTCAAGGCCGATTTGCCCTACATTTTTAAAATTTCCGACCGTTCAGTTCACGTAACGCGTACTGGAAGTCCAAGTCGTGATGTGCAATTCAGGGTACGATTCACTTTCGTTAACCATCTCATGCTCATCGACTGGCTGAGATTATATGCTTCGGCGTTATCGTTGCAATAGATGATCTGAGTTCCTTTGTGGGCAATAGAAAGTTATTATCGCAAGGACGAGCTCGGCGACGATTTTTTAGCGAGCCAAACAGTCCGTATTTGTTGCAGCAGTACTTACAACGAAAAATCGAAGGCAAATGAATACCCCAGGTTTAACCCAAACGCCTCGAATCCATTACGCCAGCTATCCGCTCCTCTACGAGTCGCGGTCAAACGGCAAGGGATTGGCCAATACTGTACTTTCGATGGCTGCAATCTGCGTCTGCTGGCTAGCGTTTCTGATTCCAAACGCTATGGCTGGTTTGGTTTCAAGCGAAGTGGTTGTGGTCGTCAACGGCAAGTCTATGGATTCGCGAACGTTGGCAAATTTTTACGTTTCGCTGCGGAATATTCCCGCAGCCAACGTAGTGGTGCTCGACAAAGTGCCAAATTCCGAGGTTATATCTGTCGACGATTTTAGGGCGAAAATCCTGGCTCCGCTGTTGTTCGAATTGGATCGTCGCAAAATAAGCAGCCATGTGCAGTGCATCGCCTATTCGTGCGATTTTCCAACTTCGGTCGACATTACAACTGACATCAAGCCGCTCGGAAAACTGCCCGTTTTCTTTACTCCACGCGCGTCTATCAACGCCTTGACCTATTTTTACACGTTGGCTCAAGCGGCGAATCCAAATTACATCCAACTGCAAGCGAACAGTTACGCGCGTCGCGAAATGGACGCCTTTTTCACCAATCCACTTGGCTCTTTGACTGAAAGTGACTGGCAGGCGATCCAGAAGCAGATTGAATCAGGCGAACACAAAGAGGCAGGTGAAGAACTGGCAAAACTTGCTGAGAAATACAAAGAACACTACCCGATTAGCTACTTAGCGGCAGCCGAATTCGCTCAGGCTGGAGATCTTGCGACGGCGGTCAAATTCTTGGAAAAGGCTGTTGCGAGTGGATGGACCGCAGGTGGTTATCTGAAAGCGGACGATCGGTTCGAAGAGTGTCGGGACGATTCAAATTTTCAACTTTTGTTGCTTTCGCTCGATGATTCCCAAGTTAAGTATCAGCCTACGATCGGCTTCGAGGCCAAGCGTGCGTGGGGAACCAACGGGGTACCATCAGCCGATTTGCAGTTAGGTTCGCGTTATTTGCTCTGTACGGTTTTAGGAGTAACGCGCGGGGCCGGTACTTCACTTAAGCAAGCGATGGATATGCTCGAACGTTCAGCAGCGGCCGATTTTACACAGCCCAAGGGTGGATTCTATTTTTGCCTTACCAGCGATGTGCGTACAACGACCCGCAAACCAGGATTTGCGGATGCTATCGAGTCGCTAAAGACGCTTGGATTTTCAGCCGAAATCGTGCGAGATTCACTTCCGATGGGCAAGAAGGACGTCCTCGGCGCGATGGTCGGTACGCCGAATTTCGACTGGGCCGCTTCTAGCAGCGAGTTGTTACCAGGTTCGATCGCCGAGAACTTGACGAGTGTTGGCGCGGTTATGGATTCGCTGCGCGGGCAAACCAAATTGACGGAATTTCTCAAGGCCGGGGCGGCCGGAAGTAGCGGGACAGTGACAGAGCCCTATTCGATGCAAGCGAAATTTCCGCATCCTCAACTGTACGTTCACTACGCGAGAGGTTTGTCGCTCGCAGAAGCGTTTTACGCATCCGTAACTGGGCCCTATCAGCTATTGATCATTGGCGATCCGCTTTGCCAACCGTTTGCCGCTCCCCCTAGACCTGAACTCTCGAGCGAACTTCGAAAGTTGGCTCAGAATGAGTCGCTGAAATTTCCACTGAAGTACGCAACAGAGCCGATCCATGCTGGAAGTCGCCCACCCGTGAGTCCGCTCGTCGTCAGCATCCTGTTCGGCGACAATACGACTCGAATTGGTGCCGTCCAACCCAAAGCGGAAATCAAGCTAATTAATGCACCACTGGGTTATCATGAAGTTCGGTTGATAAGCATTGGCGATGACGCCTTAGTACAACGTAGCGAAGTGACATTGCCACTGTGGATTGGGGACGAAAATACCGTCTCGATCGTAGCACCAGAAAGCGTTTCGTTCAGAGACAGGAAGGTTACGATCACAGCCAAAGCTCAAACAGCAAAATCGCTGACGGTTTGGCACGAGAGCGAGCAATTGGCCATCGTTTCCAGCGACGAAGGAGAATTTGCAATTTCTGTGGAGGATTTAGGAATTGGGAAGGTACGTTTGCAAGCCCGCGCTGAACTTGAAAATGGCAGCGTCCTAAAAAGTTTGCCTGTGGTCTTGGAGGTTACTCCATAATAGCGGGTAAGCAGCCTACTACGAGTAGGATGGGACCATTTGTCCCGTCCCTCCCGCTTTCTGTGTCCCCGGAAGTATAGATGTGTCCCCAGAAGTCGAGTTGTTTTGAAAAACAGAACGCAAGCTGGAAGCTTACGCCACCATGCACAAACTCCAGTCGTATACAAATCAGTTCGCACAAGATCTAGGGCGACTGCTTAGCGGTTTCACTTAATCGGGTAGAATACTCGGCGAGTTAAATCTCTCGAATGCTCGCGCTCTAGGAAGGATCGAAATGTCATATACGGATAGCAATAAAGATGGCAAGAAATGGAAATCCGAGCCCAAAAGGCCGGAACCCATTCTCGACCGTACGCCGCCCTGCGATGTTTCGGCTGAAATAGCGGTGCTCGGCAGTATTTTGCTGATGCCGGACGTTTGCGATGATTTGGCTCTGGTGCTCAAAGCCGACGATTTCTACGACGACGCCAATAGAAAACTCTATCAGCATATGATGGGGATGATCGATATTGGCCAGAAAATTGACGTAACGCTGCTGGTCAATCGTCTGAAAACAATGGGCGACTATGAAGCGACCGGCGGCAGTGCGTACCTCGCGCAGTTGGCTAACGCAGTGCCCAATGCCGCTCATGCACTTTACTATGCCGACATCGTTCGCAGTAAAGGTACTTACCGAAGACTTATCGAAGCTAGCACGAGCATCTTACGAGATGCTTACGATGAGGCTTTTGACGCAAAGGAATTAGTCAGCCAAGCGGAGCAGCGAGTATTTCGAATTCAGGACGAACGCAGCAGCCAATCGGCGGAGTCAATCGGCGACTTGTTGACGTCAGCGATGGAACGCATCGACGCGAGGATGAAGGGCACGTTTGCGGTTGGCGGCGTGGATACGCACTTCAGAACTTACGACGAAATGTGCGGTGGTTTTCATAACGGTGAGTTGGTGATTCTTGCCGCACGTCCAAGTATGGGTAAGACTGCGTTCGCGATGAATGTTGCCGAAAACGTGGTGCTGCAAGGCCACGCGCCGGTTTTGTTTGTTAGCCTTGAAATGTCCGGCATCGAGCTTGCAGACCGCCTATTGTGCTCCGTCGCTCGAGTTGACGGTCGACGACTGCGTACCGGTACCATCAGCCAGGAGGAGCGCAAGCGGTTGGTTGAAAAGGCTATCATGATCGGCAACGCGCCGCTCTATGTGGACGATTCGCCAAGCCGCACAGTCAGCGAAATTGCTGCTGTGGCTCGCCGCATCAAGCAGCGCGACAAAAGGCTTGGCATGATCGTGATCGACTATTTGCAGTTGATCGAACCCGACAACCCAAAAGATCCTCGGCAGGAACAGGTTGCTAAAATCGCGCGTCGGCTGAAAGCCCTCGCGCGTGAAGCTTACGTCCCAGTCCTGTGCCTCGCCCAGCTCAACCGCCAAGCCGAGGAAGGCAAAGATCACCGTCCGCGGCTCAGTCACTTGCGGGAGTCGGGTGCGATTGAACAGGATGCTGACGTGGTAATGTTCGTTCATCGCGAGGAGTATTACCACCGCGGCGATGACGCATCACAATACGCCGGTCAAGCTGAAATTATTATCGCCAAGCAGCGTAACGGCCCCGTCGGTGAAATAGAGTTGACTTGGGAAAAAGAATACACTCGTTTCTCAGACCGCGCACCGGAAAGGCACTCGGAATTTGACAGCCGGAATGATTTTCAAACCGCCGGTGGCTATTGATTTCGAGTTAAGGCGCAAAGGCCTGAAAGGCCGACACACCTACTCCGAGTTTGAGCTATGTTTCCGGGGCGGTCTATTGATGTGTCCGTCGCTTCAGGCTTTTCCTTTGTATCGATCTCAACCGGTGGTTGAAACCACCGGCAAAGGATGTGCCAGCCCATCGGGCTTAAGAACGGTCCGAAAAATAATTGCGAACGAAAGTCGCATCAAAATAAAATGGCTAAAATGCTATTTGTCGCACGGCCCAGGCAGAGCCTGGGAACGAGTGGAACAGTGTTCACGTTGATTTGAGTGAAGTTTGGTAAAGGATTCTGTGTGCTATGAAATTGACTCAGAGAATAGTTTCGAGCTGCGCAACGAGTGTCGCGATGGCGTTGTGTTTACTCCCTGTAAACGTGCGAGCGCAAATTGATCGCAAGTCATTGCAGGATGCGTTGCACTTTCACGCGAGTTTCGATGGCGGCGCGGATGCAAAAGTGGCTGCAGTTGACGGTCGCATTTTTACCGCTGAGTCGCTTGAGCGAAAGCAACTGGAACCGGGTATTACGCGGGCCGATGTGACGATCGCCAAAGGAGCCGGCAAGTATGGTGACTGCTTGCGGTTCGCTGAAAAAGCCAAGCCGGTGATTTGCTACGCGGGCGAAACGATTCACTACCAACCGAAGGATTGGTCAGGAACCGTGTCGATGTGGATGCGATTGAATCCCGACGCCGATTTGAAGCCTGGCTATTGCGATCCGCTTCAGATTACGCAGTTCGCTTGGAACAACGGCGCGTTCTTTGTCGACTTTGACAAGGATTTGCCGCGAGACTTTCGTTTAGGAGTCTTCTCGGATCTGCAGTTTTGGAATCCAAAGAATGTCACTTGGGAGGCCTGGCCAGTCGAAAAGCGGCCAATGGTGACTGTTAAGAAGCCGCCGTTCTCTCGAGACGCTTGGACGCATGTTCTGTTCACTTTTTCCGGTGTCAATGACTCCAACAATCGTCCCGGAAAGGCAACTTTATATATCAACGGCCAACCGCAGGGGACGCTTGAGCAACCACTACAATTTACTTGGGATGTTAAGAAGGCAGCGATCATGCTGGGCATCGAGTACATTGGAGATATTGACGAATTAATGATCTTCCGCCGCGAACTGAATGCTGGCGAAGTGAAGTATCTCTACACATTGCCCGAATCGCTTTAAACCGTCAAGAACTCTGCAGAATCCAAACATGCGTCTAGCGAAATCACTGACGATCCTCTTTGTTTGCATTTACTTATGCAGCGTGCAGAGTGCCACCGCTCAGGCACCCCCGCCGCTGCACGAAGCCGAAGACCGTCCGACTCAACGTTGGTTACCACTTCCGCAAGGTGACGTAATCGAACTCAGCGAGCAGGCTCAGTTGTTGCAACAGTTAAGAGATTTGATTTCAAGCGAGTCTGGGACTGAGGCTGGAACTGGCGATTCACCGTTGCCGAAACTTAGCGAACAACAGCTCCGGGAGATGGAGAAGGCTCTCGAGAGTATGCGGGAGCAGATTGGCGAGGACAAGCTACCGAATCTCGAAAGCATCCCCAAGGAATGGATCGACCAAGCCCTATCGGACCCGATTCTCCGCAAACAAGCTCAGCAGTTACTCGAACAATACGCTCGCGATCGCAAACTTCCTTTGACTCCCCAGCGGACTCCGCTGAATTCCGACGGAGTCCCGTATCCTCGACGACAACCCAGCGACAAATCCGGCCAGAACCTGGATTCGAATCCGAAGCGAACTCCTAATTCCTCCACTAGGTCAAAATCACCAAGGCAATCCCTGCCCGGCAAGGAATCAAACGACCGTGCCTCAAACGACCCGGCCTCAAACGACCCGGCCTCAAGCGACCCCATTCCCAATGTTCCAACGCCTCGTAACGAAGCGCCAAATGGTCAAGCACTCGGTAGTAAAAAGCCTACGGAAAGCATTCAAGAACAACCGCTTACCCCGAATGGACTTCGCGGCGACAAGTCTAGCTCCGACGAATTTGGACAATCACCCGAGCGTCCAATACCAGCGCGTCCTGACGCGGAACGCATTGAAGCGTTACAGGAACTTTTTAAGAAACTGAAGACAATCGAAGGACAGCGGCAGTCAGAAAAGAACGTCCCCAAAAAGAACTTTGGATCTGCAAGCTCGAGAAGCCCAAGCCAGAGCAATTCAAATTCAAGTACCAACAATCGGGCAACGACGCCGAAACCGCCAAGCAGTCAGTCCAATCCTGCAATGCCACCCCGCAGTTCACGCAGTGGTTCAAAGCCAGCGCCAGCGCTATCTGACGAATCGCCAAAACAAGGTTCACCGACACTGACAGCGGCGGAGTCGCCGAATGGCGCTACTGGCAACGACCCATCGCTTGACCCACCCCTGCTTCCGCCGGAATCGGCCAATTCGAATTCAGCCAATTTGAATTCGGCCAGCTCAGATTTAGATAAGCCTGCACAATCAAAATCGAAAGCGCTCGAGCCGCTTAGGCAATCGGGCCCAGCGTCAAGAAAGCCTGATTCGCAATCGACTGACATGCGAGCCAATGGAAATCGACCGAATTCACCAGATCGAACACCCAGCGCCGGGCCAGTAGCCTCTAAAGACAACAACCAATCACGTGCTAAGTCCAGTGGATCTCCAGCGCCGGACGTGGATATCAAAACACAACTTGAACGTCATGGACTTGGCCGCGCATTGCAGAGCATCGTTGAGAAAACAATGAAGGAGCAAGGCGAGTCGAATTCCGCCAATAGCCAGACAACCAACAAGAGTGCCAGCGCTCCGTCGAAATCAAAAGATAATAGGACCGCAAGCAAGGCTGTGCCCCCAGCGGTGCCTTCAGTTTCTCCATCACAAAAATCGACAGCGAGCGTGCCAACTTTTCGAAATTCGGATGGAAACTCTAAGAGCAACGGAACTGGAGCGACGCCGAGTGTACCACCTTCCAGCAACAATCCAAACACATCGTCGACTATGTCAGGCATCCGTGACATGGCCGATCAATTTTGGGGAGCGATCCGCTCAACCCCGGGCGAGAATAGCGGCAGTTCATCAGCCAGTGCACCGAACAATGCAGCAGGCTTAGGGGAATTTGAATTTGCATGGAGCGGACGAGTTTGGCTGTTGCTTGGTCTCGCTTTGATTGGAATTGCGATGCTCATTTTGCTTGCCCGAAAGCGCATCGTACTAGCAACCGCTGCCAAAGAGGCCGAAGCTGAATTGGCGAACGAGATACTCAACGAAGGCATTCGAATTCGAGCGGACGTTGTACGAGCATTCCATCGTTTTGTGCTGCGTCGCGCACAACCGGTGGCGAATTGGTGGAATCATCGCTATGTCGCATTGAGGCTAACCGAGGCGTCGCCACAACTTCGATCCGTAATCTGGGACTTGGCTAGCGTCTACGAACACGCTCGCTACTTGCCGCCAGACGTAACGTTGAGTTCAGAAGAGATTGATCGCGTGCAAGCGGCATTGAAGCAATGTGTGGAAGGTAGTGTATAAATCGCTTGACTACAGGGTCATTTCAAGTTGGTGTCATTTCAAGTTGGTTATGAGTCGCCAATGCTGGGCTATCAGAAATGTAAGACGATCACAGCTTTGTACACGCTCATCGTGTGCAGTGTTTTGTTCGCATCGCCGTTAAACGCCCAGGAGCGATCCAGCGGAGTCCAGGAGAGACCCAGCGATCGAACTGAAGAGAGCTGGCATTTTGGATTTGACTTGCTGCAAATGTTGCTCGAAGACCGAGGACTACAAGTTAGCGGCGACATAGAGGAAGCATTGGGCTCGCCAAAGCAATCGGTGATCGTAATCACGGGTTTGCAGCCAGCGATATCAACTAACGATTGGGGACGGCTAATCGGATTCGTTTTGGATGGCGGTGCATTGCTGCTAGCGTCAGACAATTCATTTGCGTTGCCGGGGATCGGTCGTTTTTTGAAAGGACCTGTAACTTCAATTAACCCGAGCGACCAATATCAGGGTTTTCCTGATTGTTTGAGAATCTTACCAAAACCAGGCATTGAAAGTTTTTCCGGCGTTTCTGAGATTGTCACCAATCGATCGGGGTGGTTTGTACCGGAAAGTGTCGGTTGGCTCGAGTGGAATACGCTAGTTTCGTTATCGATTGACAGTCGGCCGGTATCAAGTCGAAATAGCGCAGTCTTAGCGGTTGGACGATGGGCGAAAGACGACGGGGTTGCGGTCATGTCGGCCGATGCCGGCTTGTTTAGTAATGGGATGATGTGGCATGGAGACAATGCAATTGCTGCGATCCGAGTCAGCGAGTTGCTATGCAGCGGAGTAAAGAAAACGCAACTCGTATTTCTGGCGGACGGCCAAGTCATGGACAGTTATCGAAATCGAATCGATATGACACCAAATTCTGACGAACCGCCCGAGGCCCCTCCCGTGCCGGAGCCTGAACTAAAAAAGGCTCTGCGATTGGCAAATGCGATCGCCAAAGAAGTTGCCGAGTCAAACGTATTGAATGAAGCGCTCAAGCAACAGCCACGCGGGGTTAGGCCCTCGCGTTACTTCCGAGCATTTTTGTATTTTGTGGCCGTTTTGATTCTACTGGCAATTATTTGGGTGTTGCTCGCCAGCGGTACATTGCAGGCGGTGTTCCTCTCGCCTCGAAAGATGCGATCGGCTTACGAAATGCGCGAACATACAAGCAGTCTTGCCAATGATTTCCGAAACTCGGCGGGCTTTTTAGCTCGGGATTTTTGTTGGGAACTGACGGGTTCGAGGCAAACAGCCGATTGGCAAAGTTACTTAGCAGCGCTGATGTCCACTCCCCATTCTACGCACAACTCACTTCCCAATGGGTCGACCCTGACCAAAATAGAGCAACATGAGCTGATGAGAATAATCGACATCGCTTGTAGAGGCTATCATGCCAGAATGACCAGTCAAGAATTTCAACTTTTGGGAAACTCGATAAGCAAACTCCGAAGTAAACATCGTATACAACCGCTTGTCCCGGTATGATGTGCACTCCAATTCATTACTCTTCATCCCGAAAACTGATTCGTGTCGTCAACTTCAAATCTCTGCCAGCTTGCTCAGCGTGTTCGTGACCTGCGCATTAAAACTCAGCAATCGGTCAGCCAAGTAGTGGTGGGGCTTGACGCAATCACAGATCAACTATTGATGGCCTTAATCGCGGGCGGGCACGTGCTGCTTGAAGGAGTTCCGGGCACAGCTAAGACTACGTTATGCCGAACGTTCTCGA
>Ga0105046_10014078_pt1 | contig 12351 bp, 9 predicted proteins | sample MAT03_FD_78385 | JGI IMG/M metagenome (GOLD analysis project Ga0105046, IMG submission 78385) | Freshwater microbial communities from Lake Fryxell liftoff mats and glacier meltwater in Antarctica - MAT-03 (megahit assembly) | ecosystem: Environmental > Aquatic > Freshwater > Ice > Liftoff...
CCGTTATCTTTCCTGAACTTTTTCCATTCATCTAATTCTTTTCCTGTTATGGAAAATTGTGAAAAAGCTTCATTCGATTTTCTTATTTGATTTATAGAATTAGAAATTACAGGGAGACTGTTGAATAAAATATCAGCAATTGTTTTACCTCCTACATCGGAATAATCATAATTTAAAAAAGAACCTTTTTCATCATTGTGAATATTTATCATGGCATTCCTCAGCTCATTGAAACCAAGACTTTGCAGCTCTTTATATAGTATTTCGCAAATGCCGGGAAGGTCATTGGGTTTTCTCATACTCATCGCAACTGTCCGAACTCTCTCCAGTGCAGTTTCAATTTCAAGTTCACGATTTCTAGATTCAAGCTCTGCTGTTATAATTTTCACAGCTTCACTAAGTTTGAGATTTTCTTTTTTTATATTTTCAAATGAAATTGTTTCGCCTTCATCTTTTTTGCTGAGCTTCATAATTTATTTATTACTTAAACATTAATATTTTTTAATATAGATATTAAAAATAAATTTATTACAGTGAAATTTATTTCAAGATAATAAATTTAATATTTTATTAAACTGCAATGCAGTGAAGAATTACAGCCGGTTTTTGATTTTACTTTTGCAACTGAATCTCTTATTATATTAATAAATATTGTTGTAACTTTTTTTAGATATTTTATTTATATATTAATGCTGAAAGTGTTTTGAAATTTTAAATAATTTTCTAAAATTTAAATTTAAATTAAATGAAAACATTATTTGCAATAACAGTTTCCGCAATTTTACTTTTATCTCTTTCTTCAGATATTTCTTATTCACAAACAAAAGGTCAGATTCATTTTGGACTCGGAAGCGCAGTAGTTAATTATTCTACTTTAAATACAGGTGTATCCGCAACTCTAATAGCAAGTGCCAGTAGTGGCGGCTCAGGCTCTACCAGCACAATAAGCTCTTTTTCTTTTCTGACGGGGTATTTTGTAGTTGATAAATTAAGATTAGACGGAGGACTCAGCGTAAGTGCGAATAACGGCTCTGATGCAGATATATATTTTAATCTCGGTGCAAGATATTTTTATTATCGTGATAAAAAAGTTAACCTGGACGGAGGAATCTCTGCCAATTTTGGACTAACAGCTGGAACAGAAAGAACTGTTAATTATATTTTTGAATCTTATCCATCCAGTTATGAAAGAAGAAAGCCGATTAATCTCAGTATTACCCCGATTGAATTTCAATACTGGCCTTTTGAAGGCGGTGCGTTAACAACTGATTTTACATATACAAAAATTTTTCTTAACGGAGGCAGTTCCACTCAGCAGCATTCCTACGGAATAAATATTGGTTTACTTATAAGATTGAATTAATTCAAAGACTTCGTATTTTGCTGTCCCGCATATTCATCCCGCTAATTATATTTTCGGGTTTGGATAATGTTTATGCCTGCCTCGCAGAATGCGGTCGGAAGATTTTACGGATAATTAAATATATTAAGGCATAAAGCTGCTGACTTCTATCTTCTTATTAAAAACAACAACTTTTGAATTCTCAGGAACCGGCTGCCAGATTTCTGTATACAATCCAATCGGTTCTGAAACAAGACAGACAGCAAAGTCACCGAACTTTTCTTCAATATCAGGATTCATTCGCTGAAGATCATCTAAACCCGGACTTATAAAAAGAGTTGGAGCGATACCGTCACTGCCGTATTTGAAACCCCATAAATTCTGACCATCTGAAATACCAAGTGTCATCCATAATGATTCAGCAGTACCTTTCTCTTTAGACAGTGACTCTACTACGCGCACCATTTTCTCAATTGCCATTGGGACATTTTCCTCAAGACCGAGAGTCAGTGCCAGATGAAACATAATTTCAGAATCAGTAGAGCCAAGTATATTCCCGAAATATTTTGGAGAGATCATTGCAAGAAGTTCCTGCTTCAATAGTTCAAATCTTGTTATCTGACCGTTGTGAACAAAAAGCCAGTTCTTATATCTGAAAGGATGACAATTAGTTTCCTGTATCGGGGCAAGTGATGCGGCACGGATATGTGCCAGAAAAGAATGAGACTCAATATGATTTGCAAGATCTATTAAGTTCGGATCATTCCATGCAGGTCTGATACTCCGGAACAATCCCGGAAAAGGCTGATTATCATACCAACCTATACCAAATCCGTCACCGTTTGTCGGGACACGCACAGAATTTGCATGCAAACTCTGGTCTATCAGATTATGCTTTGGCTTGATTATCAAATCACCCAGCAAAATCGGACCGCCTATATATGCTAACCATCTACACATTATATTACAAACTAAGTCAATTATTAAAATTATTCAAGTCTGCATGAATAACTATTAATTCATAATTAAATAACTTCTTATAAGTTCATTATTTTTAGAATAATAATATTAATTGATTTTTACTTTCTTATATCCTAAATATTTTTAAGAGCTATTAATTAATTTAAAAATATTTTGGAGATGCTATTATTTGTCATTAAAATAATTAACACTGCACTACCCTTTTACAATAAAAATTTGAAAGTTTCGGAAGGTCAATTTTATTTTTAATAAATTATTTTATTAAAAGAATCTTTAAATAACTTTTTGAGTTAAGTTATAGAAGTAAAAATAGATTTAAATTCTTGCCACATCATATCTAAAAAAGTAAGTTTAATTAAAATCTTAAATTAGGTAAGTTTATAATAATTCCAATAAAATCATGCCAAATATTAAAAAAATATACATAATCGCATTATTATTATCTATTTTACCGGGACAGTTTATTATTCCGGATAATTCAAATGCTCAATCCTTTAATTACCCGTTAGTTTTTGTTTCGCGGAATCTTGTATCTAACGGAAATATACTTTATCCGCAATCAGGTTTACTTCCCGGGATGGGATCATTTTCGAGATTTAAAGTTGTCGGCGGAAGACTAATGATGCGTGACACATCGGGAACTGTCAGTCCTTTAATTGACAGTACAATTGTATTTGGAGATATAAGTTTGATAGATGTTCAGCAGCCATGCGTTCACTGGAGCGGACAGAAAATTTTATTTGCCGGTATAGAAAACCGCGACAGCAACTGGAGAATTTATGAATTAAGATTAAGCACAAGAAGACTAACTAAAATTACTTTTACAAACAGAGACATTAATCTTTCACAGTTTGGTGCAGCGGCTTACCGGTTTTTAAAATATGATGATATAGATCCGGTATATTTACCTGACGGAAAAATCGTTTTTGCTTCGACGAGATTCCCCGGTCTTTCTCAATTTGGAAATGCACAAACAACAAATCTATATATAGTCGATACACTTGGAGCTAATATGTTCAGAATTACCACAGAAAGAAACAGCGGTGAAAAACCAACTATCGATCCAATAACCGGTGTTATATTATATTCAAGATGGTGGGCAAATATAGACAGACCGAGTGATGTAACAGCTTCCGGTTTTACACGTATTGATTCTCTTGCACTAACTACTGACAATGGAAATATATGGCAGGTCAATCAGATAAATCCTGATGCTGATGTATTAAAACAATATGCTACGGATCCCCGAAACAGAAAAAGTTTGTTTTCTTACAGACCGCGTGTGATGGCTGACGGTAAACTATTAAGTGTTTTTATTCCGCATTTACCTATGATAAATACAGGCGGTAGTCCGGGCATCAGATATTATACAAAAGGATTTTCAGAAGCTCACACTGTAATTGGTGCTGACAGTACTACTCCCCCTTATATTACAAGTCCTCCTTCTTATGGTACAATGATACCGCCTTATGCGACTGATCCTGTGCCTTTGCCTGATGGAAGGATTTTATTTTCTTATGCAACTTCCGTTATAAATCAGGATTACGGAATTTTTACCTGTAATCTTTCGGGTGGTGCAGTGACACCGGTTTTAGATTTGCCCGGAACATTAGAGCTTAATGCAGAATTATTAATGCCTCGTGCAACTCCTCCTTTAATCAGTTATCTCACAGCATTTGATACAAATCTTGTTCCTCCTACAACCAATCCAAATACTTTTTATCAGGGCGGACTTTTCAGATTTGATTGTCTGAATGTATATTCAAACGGACCTGTAGATGCACCGATTGATAATGCTCCTGTAATAAAAAAGAATGCTAAGTTCAGATTCTTTTTTAATTTCCAGAGAGAAGATCCAAACGGTCAGGACAGTCCGATTTTATTCAGGGAAATAGATTTAGACAGAGACGGTAAAATTGCAGAAGGAGATATGCCTGCAAATATATCTATGTTCGAGCAGATGATTGACAGCGCCGGAAATATTATGACTAATAAAAAAGGTGATTTTGCACATGTGCTTGGAATGAATTTCGGAAATAACGGCTCAGGTACAAAATGTGTCGGCTGTCATGTTGGTCATACGATGATTACAGTTCCGTTCAATGTAACCGAGGGTTCGTTCACAAATCTATCTACCTCTGCAGAAGTAACTGAAAGCAGTTTTAAAAATATTTCCGGAACAGATTATAAAGGTGAAAATGTAATTGACCGAATGGCAAGAAATTCCGATTTAAAAGTTAACTGGATAGCGAATGGTAATTTAAATGAAAGTGTAGTTTTAAAATGGGAAATTCCGATTGATGTGAGAAGATTTATTCTTTATGATATTCAGGCAAATCCTGCGAACAATACAAATATTCATGTGACTGATTGCGAAATATTTCTTTATAAAAATAACAGCATAGTAAATCATATTGCATCTACCGGTCCTTTAAATATAAATGGTCTGACTGTTCAGGTAAGTCCGATTACAACAATAGACAGTGCTAAGATTGTTGTGAAAAATTTCAGCGGACTTATAAACGGAGAGTCTCTTGCGGGACTTGCTGAGATTGAAACAAATTCACGTGTCAGCTCAATAGACCTTATGGGAATTAATAATTCTGTAAAAGCTGAAATTGATTTCAGACTTGAGCAGAATTTCCCGAATCCGTTTAATCCGACAACTTTAATCAGATTTTCAATTCCGTCAGCTTCCGGTAAATCTCAGAATGTTACGTTACAGGTTTTTGATATTACGGGAAAATTAATTTCGACTTTAATAAGCGGAAGGTTAGATGCAGGTGATAATTCAATTTCCTTTACAGCAAAAAATTTATCATCGGGAATTTATTTTTACAGACTTACAGCAGGAAATTTTGTACAATCAAAGAGAATGATATTGTTAAAGTAAATAAATTTTAAATTTAAAAATTATTTATTATGAATCAAAATTCTGAACCGGTCAGAGGTAACTTACTTATCTCAGCTCCATTTCTTAACGATATTTTCAGCAGGTCAGTAATACTTCTGACTGAAAGTAATGAAGAAGGTTCTGTTGGTTTTATTTTAAATAAATTAACTGAATTTAAACTTCACGAAATAATAGAAAACTTCCCGGAGTTTGATGCACCTGTATATATCGGAGGTCCTGTTCAGCAAAACACACTTAATTTCATTCACAAAGCCGGTGAAATCTTAGATGGCAGTCATGAAATTATGAAGGGAATTTACTGGGGCGGAAATTATGAAACTCTGAAAATACTGATTGAAAATAATTCTCTGAACCCTGAAGATTTTAAATTTTTACTCGGTTATTCAGGATGGGGTCCGCAACAGTTAGCTGAAGAATTGAAGATTAATTCATGGTATTTAAATAATCCTTCATACGAAATTATTTTTGATAAAGAACCTTCCAATCTCTGGAACAGAGTTCTGAAATCTATGGGGAAAAAATATTCTCTGATTTCTACTTTTCCTGCAGATCCGTCTGTAAATTAGTGAAAAGTAAAAGGTGAAAGGTGAAATGCTTGCCCGCCTTTGGCGGGTGAAAAGTGAAACAGATTCATTATTCATTATTCATTATTCATTATTCATTATTCTCCCAATTTCTTCTTCAATTGTATTCTGTCTGATTCCATAAGACTGAAGCAAATCTGTATTCATTGACACATCTCTCACTTTATGAAGGTTAGGAATATCATACATTGAAGTTTTCTCAATCAAAATATTTTCAAACTTCCCTGTTCTGCAAAGTATTTCACCGAGCTCAACTCTCGAGACTCTTTCTCTTCCGCCAAAATTAATTGTAATGTTTTTTAAATTTAATTTTAATAAATCATTTATAATTTCAGCAGCATTATTTAATGATAATGGTGTTCTGTACTGGTCAAAAAATAATTTCACTTTTTTATTTTCCTGAAAATTCAAAAGCATATTATGAAAATTATTGACAGAATGATTAATTCCCATTCCGTATAAAAGCGAAGTTCTTAAAATTATATAATTATTAAAAACTTTCTTAATTTCTTCTTCACTTTTAATTTTTGTTTCAGCATAAAAAGAAACCGGATTTAATAATGCATCTTCTTTCAGCATCAAACCCTGGTTGCCGTCATAGACGAGGTCAGTAGAAGTAAAAATTAATTTAGAATTATACTTTTCACACAATTCAGCAAGATATATAGTTGAATTTATATTTACATCAATTACAAATTCCTTCGGGAGTTCATCGCATAACTCCGGTCGTGAAATCGCTGCAGTATGGATCACAGCATCTGGTTTAAATTCAGAAAATAAGTTATTCAATTCAGAATAACCTGTCAGAGAAATTTTTTTCGAATTAAATTCATTGCAGTTTCCTGTATTCTCATTATATAAAGTAAGAATATTATTTTCCTTTGATAGAATTATATTCAGATATTGCCCGAGAAGACCGCTGCCGCCTGTGATAAGTATATTCATTTGAAAAATTTGTAAATTTATAAATTTTTAGAGGAAATTTAAATAAAATTAATAATAAATTATTGTTAAGTATTTATTTAAAAGGTGACAGTTAAATCACGAATAATTATATTGGAGTAAATTATAACATATCTACTATATCTCACCCCAAATTTTATAAAACATAATTTAAAAATCACATATAATTTTTTATGGATCATAATATTCAAATCAAAGGAATCTTAAAAGATAATTACAAAGATATACTTACTCCGGAAGCATTAAAGTTTATTTCAATTTTACAAAATAAATTTAATGGCAGAAGGAAAGAGTTACTTGAAAACAGGATTCTTAAGCAGGAAGAAATAAATTCCGGTAAAATGCCTGATTTTCCTGAAGAGACTAAAACTATCCGTGAGTCTGCCTGGAAAGTCGCTGAAATTCCGGAAGATTTAAAAGACAGGAGAGTTGAGATTACAGGACCTGTTGACAGGAAAATGATTATAAACGCAATGAATTCGGGAGCAAATGTTTTCATGGCAGATTTTGAAGATTCAAATTCCCCTACCTGGGATAATAATATTGAAGGTCAGATTAATTTAAAAGATGCCGTAAATAAAAATATTTCATTTACAAATCCATCCGGAAAAATTTATAAGCTTAATGATAAAACTGCTGTACTGATGGTTCGTCCTCGCGGCTGGCATCTTGAAGAGAAGAATGTTTTAAATAATGATGAAAATTTCTCTGCATCAATTTTTGATTTCGGATTATATTTTTTTCATAATGCAAAGAAGTTAATTGATAACGGCACAGGTCCCTATTTTTATTTGCCTAAATTAGAAAGTTATTATGAAGCGAGATTATGGAATGATATTTTTAACACAGCTCAGGATGAACTTGGAATTCCGCGCGGCACAATACGGGCGACAGTATTAATTGAGACAATTCTTGCGGCATTTGAGATGGATGAGATTCTTTATGAGTTACGTGAACATTCATCAGGACTTAACTGCGGACGCTGGGATTATATTTTCAGTTTTATAAAAAAATTCAGAAACTATAATGAGTTTGTTTTGCCCGACAGAAGTCAGGTGACAATGAAGGTACATTTTCTGAAATCATATTCGCAGCTTGTAATCAAGACCTGTCATAAGAGAGGTATACATGCAATGGGAGGAATGGCTGCACAGATTCCGATTAAAAATAATGAAATGGCAAATGAAGAAGCTATGTTGAAAGTTAAGGAAGATAAAGAACGGGAAGCAACTGAAGGGCATGACGGCACATGGGTGGCACATCCGGGTTTGATACAAATTGCAAAAGATATATTCGATAAAATAATGCCTGAGAAAAATCAAATAAATAAAATACGTGAAGATGTGAATATTACTGCAAAAGATTTACTGAGCATTCCAAAAGGTGAAATAACAGAGACAGGTCTGAGACAAAATATAAATATATCAGTACAATATCTTGAAGCCTGGCTTAACGGTAACGGCTGTGTACCAATTTATAATTTAATGGAAGATGCTGCAACTGCAGAGATTTCGAGAGCACAGATCTGGCAATGGATAAATCATGAAAAGGGAAAATTAAATGATGGAAGGAAGATCACAATTGAACTTTATAATGAAATTGTAAAAGAAGAATTGAATAAAATAAAACAGTTAGTCGGCGAAGAGAATTTTAATAATGGAAAATATGAACTTGCAGCAAAATTATTTAATCAACTTTCTACGGATAAAAACTTCAGTGAATTTTTAACATTATCAGCTTATAAAAATATTTAATATAATCATAAACCACACAATATGAGCAAACAGGAATCAATAAAAAAAATCGAATCATCATGGAAGAATGATGAAAGATGGAGAAATATAGAAAGACCATATTCAGCGGAAGAAGTATATAAACTGCAGGGCTCTGTGCAGATCGAACAGACACTTGCAAAGATGGGTGCCGAAAATTTATGGAAACTTTTACATACAGAAAAATTCATTCGTGCACTGGGAGCATTGACAGGAAATCAGGCAGTTCAGCAGGTGCAGGCAGGTTTGAAAGCAATTTATCTAAGTGGCTGGCAGGTAGCGGCTGATGCAAATAATGCAAGCCATACTTATCCGGATCAGAGTTTATACCCGGCGAATAGTGTGCCGTCTGTAGTTAAAAGAATAAATAATGCATTTGTCAGAGCTGATCAGATTTCACATATGGAAGGTAAAGAAGACATAAACTGGTTCGCACCGATAATAGCCGATGCAGAGGCAGGATTTGGAGGAACATTAAATGTGTTTGAACTTATGAAAGGAATGATAGAAGCCGGCGCAGCAGGAGTTCATTTTGAAGATCAATTAAGTTCAGCAAAAAAGTGCGGACATCTCGGCGGTAAAGTTCTGGTATCGACAAGAGAGTTTATAAACACATTAATTTCTGCAAGACTTGCATCAGATGTAATGGGAGTTCCGACAGTTCTGATTGCCCGTACAGATGCAAACAGTGCAAATCTTTTAACAAGCGATATTGATGAGAGAGATCATAAATTTATACATGGTAAACGAACTTTAGAAGGATTTTTTAATATTGAAGGTGGAATTGAATGTGCGATTGACCGTGGACTTGCATATGCACCTTATGCTGACTTAATTTGGTGTGAGACTGGAAAACCGGATATTGCGGAAGCAAAAGAATTTGCGGATGCAATTCATTCAAAATTTCCCGGAAAAATGCTTGCATATAATTGTTCACCTTCATTTAACTGGAAAAGAAATTTAAACGATAAACAGATTGCGGATTTTCAAAATGAATTAGGTGAGCTTGGATATAAATTCCAGTTTATAACCTTGGCAGGATTTCATGCACTTAATACATCAATGTTTGAACTTGCTCTGGGATACAGAGATTTGGGAATGTCAGCATTTACAAAATTGCAGGAATTAGAATTTGAACTGGAGAAAACTTCCGGATATGCTGCAATAAAGCATCAGACATTTGTAGGAACGGGATATTTTGATGAAATACAAATGGTTATTACTTCGGGTAATTCGGCGACTACAGCACTTTCAGGCTCTACAGAAGCAGAGCAATTTGGTAAATGAAAAATTAAATAAGTTTATTCTTTTTTTAAATATTTAATTGAATTTTTAACAACTTCTAATTAATTTTTAAGAAAAATAAAATACGAATTAAGATAATTCAATTATAAAAAACTATATAAATTTTCATCTTAGACAGTAAATATCAGTTTATTGAAAATTAAAACATTCTATATTAGTGTAAGAAATTTTAATACTATTAAATCTTTTTTTAATTTCATGGACAAATTGGAAATTGTTTTAGCTATTAGTTATTTGGAGCAACTCTTTTGGGATTTTGGGATTGTCGAAAAAAAGATTTATTTTTTTGAAAGAAAAGCTATTAATTTACCAAAATTATACAAAACACTTGTGCCACATTTTTAAAATGTGGCACACCTTATAGCAGAGTACAAAAGCCAGTACAAATACTTTTATTTATTCAAAAATATTTATGATTATTTATTCATCTGAATTATTTTAGATTCTTAAAATTCACTTTCAAAAGCATTTAATATTTTTCACATAATTAATATTTTTATAACATTGCAGATAAATATCAATATTCGTAATTTTCGATAATTAATAAAATGAAGGAGATAAAAATGAACACAATTTTAAAAAATAAATTTGCAAAAATTATTCTGATTATATTTTCTGTAACAATTTCAAATAAATTATTTGCAGAGGATGTAACTTTTACTCAGGGTACTTATCAGGAAGTTCTTGATAAAGCAAAAGCCGAAAACAAAGTCGTAATGATTGATTTTATAACTGACTGGTGTAAGTGGTGTGTAGAAACCGACAGAAAAGTTTACACAAATTCTGAAGTCGCTGCATTTGCAAATGCAAATCAGATTAACTGGAAAATTGATGCGGAAAAAGGCGAAGGAATTGAATTGCGAAAAAAGTATGGTGTTAAAGGATTTCCGACGATAGTTTTTACAGGTTCAGACGGAACTGAGATAGACAGAATTTATGGATACCTTCCGGTAGAGCAATTTATTGTAAAGATGAAAGATTATAATGCGGGAGTAAACACATATATTTCTTTGAAAAAAATGCTTGATGAAAATCCAAATGATGCAGCAACAAATTATTTAATGGCTGAAAAAATTAATTCTACCGGACTGGATGGTGATGTGAAAGTTTATTTGAATAATACAATTACTTCAGATCCTAATAATGAAAAAGGATATACAGATGATGCAAAATTCATGCTTGCTTATACAAATGAAGATCCGGAAGCATTGAAAGTTGCAATCAAAGATTATCCGGCAAGTGATAAGTTAAAGGACGGTTATTTGAATTTAGCAGGATATTATGCAGGAAAAGAAGATTATAAACTGGCAGAAGAAGTATATGGTTCAGCTTTTGCAAAATACGGAAAAAGTGATATTGATTTAAGACAGAGTTATGGTGATATGCTTTTAACAATGGGTTACACTACAATGAAAAATGAAAAGTCAACTAAGAAAGACAGAGAAGATGCAATAAAAACTCTGGAAAAATGTGTTGAATATGTTAATGGTTCTGTGAATGAAGCAAGTGCATTTTACGTTATGTCAGATTTGTATTTACAGAATAAGGACATTAAAAAAGCCAATGAATGTATAGACAAGTCAATTGCAATTTATGATAAAAAAGCTTACCGAGATCAGAAAAATAAAATCAATAAGTCGGAAGCGAAAAATTAAAATTTTAGTAATAGTCTCAAACTCAAAAACCGGCAGTTAATATAAATTAACTTCCGGTTTTTTTAATAACTTTATAAATTAAAACATATTCTTATGGAACAAAATATTAAAAATCACAAAAGATTATTACCGGGTTTTCATGGATTAACATTCATATTATTGTTAACTCTGTTTATTTCATCAATACACAGTTTATACAGATCATTTACTGAACATTACGATTTAAGATTCAGTGTAATGTTTTTCATAATTTCAATTTTAATGTTTTTAATGTTTTATTATGTAAGATCATTTCCTTTAAAAGCACAGGACAGAGCAATAAGAGCTGAGGAAAATCTGAGATATTTTAAATTAACAGGAAAATTATTTGATGATAAATTGAAGATGTCACAGATAATTGCATTAAGATTTGCCTCTGATAATGAATTAACAGGTTTAACTGAAAAAGCTATAAAAGAAAATTTAAGTAATTCTGAAATTAAAAAGCAGATAACAAACTGGAGAGCAGATTTTGAAAGAGTATAGAAAAGTATTCAATTAGAGATAAATTTAGAGATTTCTATAGATATTAACTAAGAAAACGAATAAATCAGTGTTTGATATTTAATTTAAATGGAAATATAATAATAAAGAGATACACTTCAATTAAAAAAGCGTAAATATTTATCTTTACAAATTCTATTAAATTTTGTAAGTTGTAACCAGACTAACCCAAAAAGTTGAAAAAAAGAATACACCCCTCAAGGCCGTTCAACCCCAAATTTTGAACGGTGAAAGGAGAAACGAGGAGTGTATTTTTTTATATTCAAACCTTAACCCGAAAAGAAACCTTAAC
>Ga0105046_10014081_pt1 | contig 12350 bp, 12 predicted proteins | sample MAT03_FD_78385 | JGI IMG/M metagenome (GOLD analysis project Ga0105046, IMG submission 78385) | Freshwater microbial communities from Lake Fryxell liftoff mats and glacier meltwater in Antarctica - MAT-03 (megahit assembly) | ecosystem: Environmental > Aquatic > Freshwater > Ice > Liftoff...
CCGGCTCGCTGGCCAGGGGGTGCGCGACAGGGTTTGTTTGTCGTCTACGGCGTGCAAAAATGTCAAGATCAGTAATCGACAAACATCCGTGACTCTGGGCTGAGTGGGCTGGTGTGGCGGGTGATTGGTGTCGTGGGAAATGTTTGTCGCTGGTACGATGCCGAAAAGTTTTTTCGTCACGCTTCAGACAAGGATGTCGCAATGGCACGCACCACAAACACATTGTCTCCTGAAATCGCCAGCAAACTGGCCGAAGTGGCCCGAGAGCTTCGGGAACACATTTTGGCGAACAGGTGTGCCGGGAATGGGGCACTCGGTTTACCCAGATCGAAGACCAGGGGATGCAGGTCGGGCTGGAACTGGCTCGCGTGTTCATGCAGCAGTCTGTCCGGTATCAAGCCGATGGTGAGATACCGCCGCAGGCCGTCGATTGTGACGTTGAGCAGGCGCTGATTGATAAGAATCGCCAACACGAAACCACCCTCGCACTGGTTTGAAGACAAGGCCGGGCTCTGTCTGGAACTGGGCGGACGTCGTGATGATGTGGCCGCTTCTCCCGATGCTGTCGATCCGTGTCCGCAGGCTCCCGGCATTCTGATGAACATCGAACGGGTCGAAACACTGACTCGTGAAATTGGCCGAAAAGCCGCAGAAAAGGCGGCCCTTTCGGGAACCGGCGAAAACTTGACGGATATGCCGCCGGTCGTTGACGGCTCCCCCGACCGACACGATCGACGATGGTCAGATCAATCTCAACGATGTTCAGACACTGCCCGATCTTCCCGGACTTCGCAGTTCGAAATGAACAACTGAGAACACGCAGTCAGTCGAAGTGCAGGCGGTCACTTTGACTACTTTAATGGTGAATCATCGCGGTGGGTTTTCGAAACGCAGCACGACCATCGGTACGAGCGGAAGACCAGTGCGGATCCAGTGCAGGTGGGTGACCGTCAGTTGCCATTCATGCCCCGGGAACTCGCTGTCGCTGCGTAGAATCTTTGTAATCTGTTCTGCTTGCACTGATGAGATCGGTTCACTGTTTAAACCATCAATGCCCGCCTTTTTTAGTATCGCGGTGGTGCCATAAGAGAGTCGAAAGACAACCAAGCCGTCTGGATGACTTCGCAGCCACTCGGCAAGCTCCTCACGATTCTCCGGGACTTCAACATGCCGGATCTTACCTAGATAATTCAGTTGTCCGTGGTAACTTCCATACCAGGCGACAGGGCCATCGTGGCTGGCGACGGAACCAGCCAGTGGACGAAGATCAAAACCAGCCCAGAGAGAAGGTCTAACGGCAATGATCACGATCACAAAGAACAGGACTGCTGTCGTACCGACTGCGAACACGGCAGATTCAATTCGCTTCCATGAAAGCGGAATCAATGCCGCTCCGCAAGCAATCAACGGAATACTGTACCAGTCGGAAATCAGGCCTTTGAGCCGTGTCTCTGCGAGAGCCGGAACGTGATTGGCAATCAGCGGGAAAGTGCCAAGCATCATCGTTCCCGTGATGGCAAATAACAGGTCTCGTTTCAGAACAGGCCCTTCGACTGCAGTAGCCAGTCGAGCAATAATTAAGGCAAACGCCGGGATTGCAGGCAGCAGATAATAGACCTGCTTGCCGCTTACCATGCTCAGGATTACAAACGAAGCTCCAGCCCAGCATGTCAAAAACTTCAATGACCCATCAAGCCTTATCTTTCGGATACCGCGCCAGACTGAGCCAAATAAAATCCACGGTGTCAGGCATAAGGGCAGCACTGGCAGATACCACCAGAACGGTTCGCGATGTGCGAACGAATTGATCATGCGACCGGCTGTTTGTCCAAACAGCAATTCGTCGCTGTAGGCCTTGCCGCCGGCAGTCGCAGATGGCAGTGCCCATGACAACCCAATAGCGGCTGCAATCACAATCGCTGTCAGACAACCGGCATACCAACGCAGACAAGATGTTCGCACCTGCAGCGACCACCAAGGTGCCAGCAGTGCTGCCGGCATGACATGCACAAGAATCACGGGGCCTTTTGAGAGAATGCCCATTCCCATCGCGATGCCAGCCAGCAGCCATCCGGATCGCGCGGCTCCTGTTTCAGCCTGCAGCACACCCAGCAGCGCTAGCAGCGTGGAGCAGGTGAGCAGCATGTCGAACATCGTGACAGGGCAGAAGACAATCCAAACCGTCATCGACAAAAGCATCATCGGTGCGCAGCGTTGAAATGAAATCGCCTCCGGCCAAAGTTTGCGTGCCATGATTGCTGTAAGAAGGAGGCACACGATTCCGATTGCTGGAGACACCAGTCGTGCGGCATATTCGCTTAGACCAGTAACGTACCAGACGGCGTTGATGAGCCAGAACAAGAGTGGCGGTTTATGAGCGTACGTCTGGGTGTTCAGATGCGAAACGAGATGATCGCCACTGACGTGCGCTTCCCACGCTACGGACATGTACCGCGTTTCATCAATCGGCAGCAGTGGGCGGCTGAGTAATTCGGTAACGACTAACAGAATCGCGAGGCAGATTGTCCATAGCAAATATCGCATGGCCGCAAAGGTATACTCTGACGGCCGTTTCCTGCAATCCTGGACACCGGGATTTGATGTAAACTTGTCATGTGTCTGTTGCTGAGATAAATTGCCGTATTCAGGTGAGAATCGCAATGCTCAAATGAAATTCGTTGATTGGGTAGCGGGAACTTGCGAATCACGCAGCCGGGATCGGCAGATCAGGAACGTTGGTTCTGAAATCGGTTTCGGCCTACCATTTGAGTTTGATTCGCATGAAGCGTGATCTTTTGTCGTTGGCCTATTGTTGTGTGCTTGCGTCCAGCGCGGGGCTGCTGTTGACGGCGTCCCGGCCACCCCAGGACCTGAAATTTGCGGAATCGAAGCTTCCCGCAGTTGAGGTCGCACAAAATGGGGGCGATCCCACGTTGAGATTCATTCAGCCGGCAGGCGGCCCACCTGCAGTGCATTCGGGAACGATCACGCGATTGCACGACGGTCGGATGCTGGCAGCATGGTTTGCAGGTACGCGTGAAGGAGCAAGCGACGTCAGAATCCTGATGGCCAGCCTTGCTCCGGGAGCATCGGAATGGTCGGAGCCGACCGCGATCGCCACGCGTGAACAGACCTCGAAAGATCTGAATCGATATATCGCTAAGCTTGGCAATCCAATTCTGTTTGCGGATTCAAGACAACGAATCTGGTTGTTCTATGTGACAGTTTCCATGGGCGGCTGGTCTGGCAGCAGTATCACTTTGAGACACTCGGACGATGACGGAGTGACCTGGACTGCAGCGCAGCGGCTTGTCACATCTCCGTTTCTGAATGTCAGTACGCTGGTCAAGGGATGTCCGATTGAATGCGAGACCGGGCATCTTCTGCTACCCGTTTACCACGAGTTCATCAGAAAGTTCGGAGAGGCACTCGTCATCAACCCTGACGGTGATCTCGTTTCAAAGATTCGGCTGACCGCAGAACGTGGTGCTATTCAGCCATGGATCGTGCCAATCAATCGACACGCATCGGAGGCCTTTTATCGCCAGTCGGGGCATCATCAGAAACTGGTTTTAACGAATCGTCTCAGCAACGTGTTCGATTCCGAATGTGCCTCGATTGAGTTTACAAATATCCCCAATCCTGATGCCGCGATTGCCGTCATTCGTCGCGATAACGGCGAGTTTTTGATGGCGTGTAGCCCAATGGAATCCGGACGTCACAAGCTTTCACTTGCGACATCGAAAGACGGGCTGGAGTGGAAAGTGATCCGCGACATTGAGGTCGGTGATCCGCCTGACGAGTTCTCGTATCCCTATCTGATTCAGGCAGCACGTGGAGAATATCATCTCGTTTATACCTGGAGTCGTACCCGCATGCGGTACGTCACGTTTGATGAGCAGTGGCTGGAGACGAAACCTTGACCCCTGCGTTCTGGATCTATTCGCATCTGGCATTTGTCCTGCTTATCGCCAGCATGCTGTCTCGATTGATGAAATATCGACCCTCGTTGCAGTCGATATTGTTGTGCCTGTTGATTCCGGCTGTGATTGGAGTACTGCCGATTCGCCAGACAGATGTGTCCGGGTTTGTCCTTGGGCACATGGGAACGTTGAGCGTTTCGATGATGGTTCTGCTGATATTTCAATTGTTGTTAAGTTGGCGCTTTGTTGAGGCGTTCAGCACGGCCGCCTGGCGGAATATGAACTTGTTCTGGTTCGCGATTGGGATGATTCTGTATCCCGCAGCTTTAGGGCTGTTTGACGAGGACATGTATTCGTATGGATTTCAGAATACAATGAGTTGGTGTGTATTGTGTGTGTCGATTGCTGCCGTTATTTGCAAATACCGGATCCTCGGTATTTCCCTTGCGTTATCTGTATTGGCCCATCAGTTGAAGTTACAGGAGTCCCGCAATCTTTGGGACTATATGATCGATCCATGGCTGTGGATCGCTGCTGCCATCGTCTTGATTGCAGGAGTATGTCGCCGACTTTTCTCCAGCAAGCAGCCAAATCCTGGCGAGCGGCAGGGTGTGAGCCCTCCGAGCGTGCAGCGAAATCTACCGACAGAGACATAGACCGCCGGCCAATGAGTCCAACGGTGTCTTTCCTGCCCATGGCAGAAAGAAAACTGCCAGGCACTATATCGCATCGAGGCACCGCGTTCTGAGGGCGGAAAGTGCGACTTGGGTAAACAGGAATCTGACTCGGAGGGATGATCCCCTACTGCTCGCCAAATTCTTTGTAATTCTGGATCGGTGGGTTTTCGTACCGTACGACGACATACGGTCGTAAGGGAAGACGCGGGCGAATCCAATAGAGCTGCGTGACGATGGGTTGCCAGTCGTGACCAGGAAACTCCGGATCGGTTCGCAGGATTTGTGTAATCGTCTCCAGCTGCGACGATGACGGCGCGGCACCGTTGGATGCATCAATGTCAACCAGCTTCATCGCATCCGCATTGGCGGCAGACAGTTCTTTGATCAGATGGCCTTCGGGATGTTCGGCCAGCCAGTTCGAAAGGTCTTCGGCGCTGCATGTTTCGTGGATGTAACGAAGTTCACCGAGATAATTCAGCTGTCCTTCATACCTGCCGTGCCATGCAACTCCGCCCTCATGACGTGCTGCTGCCTGCGCCATTGGTCGGTACTCAAAGTCTTTCCAGATTGTCGATCGTGCAGACACAATCAGAATGATGGCGAACAGAATCGATGAAGTGCCAACAGCAAACACAACCGACTCGATCCGCTTGAATGACAATGGAATCAGAATCGCTCCGCAGGCCATCAACGGGATCACATACCAGTCAGCAACCTTGCCCCGCATGACTGCCTCATACGATGACGATATATGGTTGGCGAATCGCGGCATAGTCGCGACAGCAACGGTCCCTGCAATCATGAACGCCAGATCACGTTTTGGAATTTGACCTTCGATCGTCGTCAGCAGTCGCGTCAATATCAATGCCAGGGCTGGGATCACCGGCAGTAAATAATGAATCTGCTTGCCGCTCAACAATGAAAGAATTAACAGCGAAGAGCCAGACCAGCAGATCAGGAACTTCATGGGAGAATCAAACTTAGCGACCTTCAATCCACGCCAGGTTGTGCCGATGGAAATCCAGGGCAGCAGACACAGTGGCAGGAATGGAATGTACCACCAGAATGGTTGGCGATGAGCAAATGAATTGACCATGCGACCTGCTGTTTGTCCGAACAACAATTCATCGGAGTACGCTTTCCCTCCGGCTGCAGCAGATGGAAGAGCCCATGAAAGTCCGATCGCAGACGCGATCACAATCGCGGCAAAACCGCCTGCATACCATTGTCCACCGCGTGTTCGAACTCGCAGCGACCACCATGGTGTCAGCAGTACAGTCGGCATGACGTGGACCAGAACGACAGGCCCCTTTGCGAGAATGCCAAGTCCTAATCCAGCGCCGACAATCAGCCAGCCTGTTTTGACGTCTCCAGCTTCCGCCCGCAGGACACCGAGCAGCGCCAGCATGGTGCAACTGGTCAACAGAGTGTCAAACATCGTAAGCGGGCAAAAGGCCATCCACAGAGTGATCGAAGCCAGCACCATCGGTGCGCAGCGGTGCAAGGCGGTTGATTCCGGCCACAAGCGCCGTGCCATCACGGCAGTCAGCAGCAAACAGACTATGCCAGACAGTGGTGAAACAAGGCGAGCGGCGTACTCGTTCAGGCCTGTTATGGACCAGACTGCATTGATCAGCCAGAACAGAAGCGGCGGCTTGTGAGCATACGTTTCTGTATTCAGATGCGAAACAAGATAATCCCCTGTGACATGAGCTTCCCACGCCACGGTCAGGTATCTGGTTTCATCAACTGGCAGCAATGGACGCCAGGCAATCGCACAGGCGACCATCAGTATTGCGAGGCAAATTGTCCAAAGCAAATATCGCATTCAATCAAGGCCGTCCAGTGCTCTGTCAAGGCTTGGAAAAGGGGCCAGGAACCAATAGCCAAATGGCCCAAAGGGTGCTCCGCACTATTGGTTCCTGACCCCTTTTCCAAGCACAACTCCTCGTTTCATGCTTGACAGAGCACTAGGCTGCCTTACGCTGCTGGCCAGTGGAAGCGACAGTGCGTTCCGCAGTCATCGGGATAGTCTCCGATTCCTGGTTAGCTGCGTTCTGCCTGGCGATGCGTTTGCGTTCGCTGCGAATCAACTGCAGGTTGCGCACGTAGATAAACATCCCGGACGATTGTCCAAAAATGAACACAATATCCTGCTTGTAGATCGCGTATGTCAACAACATCAACGCGCCGCCAATACTGAAGTACCAGAATGACGGTGGGACAACGCTGCGTTTTTCGCGTTCACTGCTAAGCCACTGCACGACGAATCGGGCTGTGAACAGGAGCTGCCCTGTCAAACCGAATGCTATCCAGATTTGTTCGTTCGTCATAAACCGGATCCATCCTTTCGACAACCGGAAGTCTGTTTCGACGCAAAAGCCAGGCAACGCCCATCAGGTCAACAATGCCTACCATCAAGCGTCGCAAGGTATCGTAATGCGACTGTCCGTGAACGCGGGGACGATGATTCACAGGATATGAAATCACTTTTCCGCCGCCACGCACAATTAAAGCGGGCAGAAATCGGTGCATGTGATTGAAGCGTGGCATGATTTCAAATGCCTGCTTCAGGAACACTTTGATTCCACAGCCGCTGTCCGGAGTCTCGTCGTGCAGAATCCGACTCCGTACTGCGTTGGCAATTCGTGAACTCACAAGTCGCCAACGGGAGTCTCGACGCTTGTTGCGGAAACCAGCAATCATGCGCGTTTCTTCCGTGCGACGCGATTGCAGCAGCAGTTCAACCATTGCGGGGATATCAGCCGGATCATTTTGCCCGTCCCCATCCAGTGTGGCAATGATATCGCCCGCAGCGGCATCGACCCCTGTCATCAGCGCGGTACTTTGGCCGCAGCTGGACGCATGTCGCACAATTCGGAGTTGAGGAAAATCAGCCTGAACATCATTCAGCACGGACTGCGTGTTATCGGAACTTCCATCATCAACAACGACAACTTCATAGGCCTCCATGCACGACAACGCGAGGCGGATTTCACGAAGGAGTTGAGGCAGATTGGCGGCTTCGTCATGAGCCGGAACAACAACTGAGAGCAGCATCTTGCTCCTCCTTTGATCTGTTATGGGATTTTGTCGTCCAATAAGGCGAGCGGCAGATTTCTGGTGACCAAAAAAAATCGGCGGCTAGCGCCCTGCGGCCAATAAAATCAGCCGCCACGCGCCAGCGTCCGGTTGTTCGGCTTGGTAGCTCCTGATCTTCCGCTCGCCTAACCATATTTTGAACAAATCGATTGCCCTGGAACGACACCTGTAGTTGATCGGCGGCTGTTCGGAGTTTGATTCGCGTGCCGTTTTTTGTCAATCTGTGTTTTCGGGACAAACTGCTGCCGGAGATCCAGCGTGTCTGGCCGTGTCTGAAAGGCTCACTGTCAAGCGGCAGCAATTGCCTGACCCGACAGATTAGTGTTTGTCCTTCGTCACATTGGTGAGGCGCGAGGTCAAATCCGGATGGCATGCCTCACTGTAGTAGAGGCGATTTGCCGTCTGGAACATCGACATCAGATTCGCAGCGTCCTCGGTGTACAGTTCGGTCTTCGGCGTGAGTTCCGAAGTGGCTGGATCCACATCAAAGCTGAATGTCCGCTTCTGAGAACTCAGAATCGTCAGATGATTCTTCGCATCCAGCATCGCGATTTCGTGATTGTGCTGCATGACGGCATAGCCATCTTTCGGGTCGAGCGCCAGTGCATCTCTGCCAAAAAAGATGGATCGGTACGTCCCTCCCAGTATCCCCATGATCGTGGGGGCAATGTCCAATGAACTTGCCAGCGTGTTGCACGTAGATGCTGTGGACTGTTGTGGATCGATCACAAGGACCGGAACACGGTACGATCGAACTGGAAACAACTGACTTCCATAGACTCTTGCACCATGGTCACCCATGACGATAAAAATCGTGTTCCTGTAGAATTCTTTCTCACGGACCCGCCTAAAGAAATCTCCAATGGCCCAGTCGGAATATCGGACGGCGTTTTCGCGAGTCTGTTCTTCACTCTCAATTCGCCCCGCCGGATAAGTAAATGGACGATGGTTGGAGACAGTCAGCAGTGTGGCAAAGAACGGATTCCCCTTTTGGTGAAATTTTTCGAGTTCCTCAGCAGCTCGATGAAACATGTCTTCATCCGAAACCCCCCAGGCGTTGACAAACACGGGGTCCACGTAGTCACTTTGTTCGACAAAATGATTGAACCCATTTGCAGTCATAAACGACTTCACCCCGTCGAACATACCTCGACCGCCGGTTGCAAACAATCGCTCGTAGCCACGTTCCGCAAGGACATGGGCCAAAGTAAAGACGTTCGTTGAGTGATCTCGTTTGAGAATTGATTCCGTGGGCAGCGGAGGCATTGCTGTAGTGACCGCTTCCAGTGCACGTGCTGTGCGATTTCCTGTGGCATACCAGTTGTTAAACAGCAGCCCCTGTTTGCAGAGCTTGTCGAATTCAGGCGACAGCCCGCGAGTGTCGCCCAGAGCCCCGATGAAATCGAAGCCCAGGCTTTCTACGAGAATCAAGACCACGTTTACGTCGCGCTGTGGACGATCCGTGGTCACCATCCGGTCCAATGGATGCTGAGAATCCTGAATGAAGCTGGAGTCCGGAGACTCGACCGCAGCCCTCGATCGAACCACCGCATCGGGTTCTGATGTCGTTTGATACAAGTCGTTAAAATCGAAACGACAGGTCCAGGCATAGTACACAATGCTGTAGATACCATTGCAGGCACACTCATTCGCCGTGCGGCTTCTCGTAACCTGTGCAGCGGACATCGGTGTGCAGAACCACATTGCCATAATGACGCCAAACGTGACTGTGACGATACTCCATCGGCGACCCGCCGGCATCACATCCTGAATGCGCATCAGGTATCGCTCACGCAGGACAGCGTAGACCACAACTCCCAGCAAGACGACGACGGTTATAATCTTGCCCGTTTGATAGGACTCCCAGATGTTGCAGCAGACTTCTGTTGGATAGACGAGATACTCAAACGCGATGTAGTTGAACCGCGTCCGGAATTCATCGAAGAACAGCCATTCGGCCAGTATGACGGACAACAGCATCCCGTAACCCATCAGCCACTGAAGCTCAAGGCTGATTTGCGTGAACCGACCCATCGATTTCGGATTTCTGATGAGTGTCAAAAAGATCAACTGTGGAAAGGCGGCGCAGAGTGTGACCAACAAGTCGAATCTCAGACCTGTCAGAAAGACCAGTGCCCACTCCGAAATGCTGAGTTCTGACGGTTCACTGAACCATAACAGCATCGCCAACCGCAGGACGGTAAAGCAGATCACGATTGTGACACAGATTTCGAGCACGACCGAGTATCGTCCAGCGACAGAAATTCGTCGAGAGCGGCGTGTCGGAGATTTCCCCAACGCATTTGGATCGAAAACGTTCTCAATCTTGACACTCATTCGAGGCTTTCTGGCACACGCATTCTGCTTGCGGCATTGGCGATGCCGTCGACAGACCATCTAATATGTCCATAATGCAGTGCAGTCTTGTCCTGATTGGCAATTCAGGTCAACGCCAGTTTCCGTTTGTCGCATAGTGGCGTAGCGGCAAATCCGACGGTCGAAAGCCGGACAATTGTGAAAGATTCCATTCGTCGTGAAGTTTTTTCCGAAAGCGAGATGATTCGCCGTGAGTTGAGCATTGGGCTTGATTCGACCTGTGTTTGGACGTATCCCACCTTGTCTGCAATGGCGTGAACTTAAGGAATTCCAGCGGCGAGCCGGGTACGTGAGTGCCCGGATTCTTCCAGCAACCGCAACGAATCAGGGGATTTACATCCCCCGCTCGCCTTAAGTCCACGCCATTGCACCATGTCTGCGGTCGCATCAGTGACCGCCCAGCAGTCAAAGGGTTTCTTGTGGAACTTCCGAATCTTCCGCCGCTTTTCGTGTATGGGGTGATTCTGGTTGGGTTTGTGATTACCAACCTGCTGCTGGCTCATACGCTGGGGCCTCGTAAACACACGCCCGTTAAGGATATGCCGTACGAATCCGGCATGGACCCGATCGGCGACGCACGACAGCCTTTTGACGTGCGGTTCTATCTCGTGGCAATTCTGTTTCTCGTCTTCGACGTGGAATTGCTGTTTTTGTACCCGTGGGCCGTGAGTGCCTATAGTGAGTTTGGAATTCCGCCGGAGCTTCGCGATACAGTGTTTGGAGTCATGCTTGTTTTCATGGCAACTCTGTCACTGGCGTGGGTTTATGCATGGCGGAAGGGAGTGTTTCGATGGCGGTAGGTCTCCCCGAAAATATCTTTATGACCAAACTGGATGCGGCGGCCAGCTGGGCTCGTTCCAACAGTTTATGGCCCATGCCATTTGCCACAGCCTGCTGCGGCATCGAACTGATGGCGACTGCGGCATCACGACACGACCTCGCTCGATTCGGTGCGGAAGTCATGCGATTCAGTCCACGCCAGTGTGATCTGTTGATTGTGGCTGGTCGAGTCGTCATGAAGATGCTTCCCGTGCTGCAGCGCATCTGGTTGCAGATGCCAGAACCCAAGTGGTGCATTTCCATGGGAGCCTGTGCGTGTTCAGGCGGTGTCTTTGATACTTACGCCGTCGTCCAGGGGGTTGACCGATTTATTCCGGTCGATATGTACGTTCCCGGCTGTCCGCCCCGTCCTGAGCAGTTGTTGGCTGCGGTGATTGACATGCAGGCAAAGGTTCGCCGAACCGGTACTGTCATGGGTAAAGAATTCATGGCTCGTGATACGCCGATGGGACCTGAACCATTCGAATCCGAGGAACGCTACCGCATTCAGGACGCCAATCTCGTGCAACTCGGAGATTTCTCCGCAGCAATGACGGCGGCCGGGATGAAGCGAGGAGCCGGGAATCATGGTTGAACTCTCCGCTTTACAGCAACGGTTCGGGACTGAACTGGTTGAGAGCACATTTCGCGACAATCGCCGGATTGATGTCCCTGCGGCGAAACTGTTTGATCTCCTGAGCTGCCTGAAAGCTGATCACGGCTTCAACACCTTGATTGATATGACGGCTGTTGATTATCTGGAATACGAAGGCGCAACGGACCGCTTCGGCGTCGTCTACATGCTGCTGGACGTGTTCGGTGGTGAGCGTCTGATTGTGCGTACGGCTGTGAACCTGCCAGATCCGAAGTTGCCATCAGTCTATTCGCTCTGGCGCGGGGCGGACTGGATGGAACGTGAAGTCTTCGACATGTTCGGAATCGTCTTCGACGGCCATCCGGATCTGCGGCGCATCCTGATGCCTGAAGAATTCGTGGCGTTTCCACTGCGGAAGGATTATCCGCTCAAGGGACGCGGCGAGCGGCATAATTTCCCGGTGATTACGCGGGCTGGCAGCTGAAGTGCCGTTCAGGCGAGCGGCTGGGCGTCAGCCCTCCGAGTGAGTTTTACCCGCGAATGTCGCGAATCGGCACGAATCGGATGCTGGCACAATGGTTTTGATCCTAAAGTACTCCCGTCTTGCATTTCAATTGGTGGTGATCCTGCTGTACGCTGCTGTCCCCGCTTGCGCCGACGCGCTGAAGCTGAACGGCACAACGATGGGTTCGTACTATGCGATCACCATCGATGGGGCGTCCGAGTCCAATGCCGCGGAGATCCAGGAAGAGATTGAAATGGTTCTTGCGGACGTCAATCGGCAGATGTCAACGTGGGATCCGGAATCGGAGATTTCCAGGTTCAATCAGTCCGAGAGTACCGACTGGTTTCCCGTGA
>Ga0105046_10014085_pt1 | contig 12348 bp, 10 predicted proteins | sample MAT03_FD_78385 | JGI IMG/M metagenome (GOLD analysis project Ga0105046, IMG submission 78385) | Freshwater microbial communities from Lake Fryxell liftoff mats and glacier meltwater in Antarctica - MAT-03 (megahit assembly) | ecosystem: Environmental > Aquatic > Freshwater > Ice > Liftoff...
ATCCTGGTGGTGGCGGCCGACGACGGCGTGATGCCGCAGACCAAGGAAGCCATCGCCCACGCCAAGGCGGCCAAGGTGCCGATCGTGGTGGCGATGAACAAGATCGACAAGCCGGGCGCCAACCTCGAGCGCCTGAAGGGCGAGTTGGTGGCCGAATCGGTGGTGCCCGAGGACTTCGGCGGTGAAACGCCGTTCGTGCCGGTGTCGGCCAAAACCGGCGAGGGCATCGACAACCTGCTGGAGCAGGTGCTGCTGCAGGCCGAGGTGCTTGAATTGCGGGCGCCCACCTCCGCGCTGGCCAAGGGCCTGGTGATCGAAGCCAAGCTCGACAAGGGCCGCGGCCCGGTGGCCACGGTGCTGGTGCAAAGCGGCACGCTCAAGCGGGGCGACGTGGTGCTGGCCGGCAGCAGCTTCGGCCGTGTGCGGGCCATGCTGGACGAGGACGGCAAGGCCGTGCTGGAAGCCGGCCCGTCGATCCCGGTCGAGATCCAGGGCCTGACCGAAGTGCCGCAGGCTGGCGATGAGTTCATGGTGCTGACCGACGAGCGCCGAGCCCGTGAAATCGCCACCTTCCGCCAGGGCAAGTACCGTGAAGTGACGCTGAACCGCCGCCAGGCTGCCAAGCTCGACAACATCTTCGACAACGTGGGCGAAGGCGCGGCGCAAACATTGGCGCTGATCATCAAGGCCGATGTGCAGGGCTCGCAAGAAGCGCTGGCGCAGTCGCTGCTCAAGCTCAGCACGCCCGAGGTCAAGGTGCAGATCGTGCACGCGGCCGTGGGCGGCATCAGCGAGAGCGACGTCAACCTGGCGATTGCCAGCAAGGCGGTCATCATCGGCTTCAACGTGCGGGCCGATACCAATGCCCGCAAGGTGGCCGAAGGCAACGGCGTCGACCTGCGCTACTACAACATCATCTACGACGCGGTCGACGAGGTGAAGGCTGCGATGACCGGCATGCTGGCCCCCGAGCAGCGCGAAGAGGTCATCGGCTCGGCCGAGATCCGCACGGTGTTCGTGGCCAGCAAGATCGGCACGGTGGCCGGTTGCATGGTCACCTCGGGTGTGGTGCGGCGCAACGCCAGGTTCCGCCTGCTGCGCGACAACGTGGTGATCTACACCGGCGAGCTCGATTCCCTGAAGCGCATGAAGGACGATGTGCGCGAAGTGGCCGAAGGCTTCGAGTGCGGTATCAAGCTGAAAAACTACAACGACATCGCCGAGGGCGATCAGCTGGAGTTCTTCGAGGTGAAGGAAGTCGCCCGAACCTTGTAAGGCGGATTTGCTCCTGACTGCAAACCCCGCCTACGCAAAGTAGGCGGGGTTTCTACTTTGGAGTCCGCCCCGTTTGACCAGGAACCCACCATGCGCCACAAACGTGCCATCCCCAACCGCAGCCTGCGCGTGTCCGACCAGATCCAGCGTGATCTGGGCGAATTGATCCGTGAGCTGAAGGACCCACGCATCGGCATGGTGACGATCAACAGCGTGCAGGTGACGCCCGACTACGCCCACGCCAAGGTTTATTTCTCAGTGCTGGTGGGCGACACGGCGGCCTGCGAAGAGGGCCTGAGCGAGGCGGCTGGCTTTTTGCGCAACGGCCTGTTCAAGCGGCTGCAGATCCACACCGTGCCGACGCTGCATTTCCAGTTCGACCGCACCACCGAGCACGCGGCCGAGTTGAGCGCGCTGATCCGCGAAGCCAATTCGACCCGAGCAAAAGAGGACTGACCCCTTGGCCCAGCCGGCGCGCCAGAAGATCCAACGCCATCCCGTGCATGGCGTGCTGTTGCTCGACAAGCCGTTGGGCTGGACGAGCAACGACGCGCTGCAGAAAGCGAAGTGGCTGCTGCGCGCTGAAAAGGCCGGCCACACCGGCACGCTGGATCCGCTGGCCACCGGGCTGCTGCCGCTGTGTTTTGGCGCCGCCACCAAGTTCAGCCAGGTCAGCCTGGACGCCGACAAGGCCTACCGCGCCACGCTGCGCCTGGGCCAGCGCACGACCACCGGTGACCTGGAAGGCGAGTTGCTGGACGAGCGGCCGGTGGCTGTCGACCGGCCCGCGCTGGAGGCGGTGATCGCCCGGTTCACCGGCGCCATCGACCAGCTGCCACCGATGTTTTCGGCGTTGAAAAAGAACGGCAAAGCGCTGTACGAATACGCCCGCGCCGGCCTGACGGTGGAACGTACGCCGCGCCAGGTGACCATTCACGCCATCGACATCATCGACTGGCAGGATGCCACGCTGGTGATCGACGTGCGTTGCAGCAAGGGCACCTACATCCGCACGCTGGCCGAGGACATCGGCGAGGCGCTGGGCTGCGGCGCCCACCTCACTGGGCTGCGCCGCACCGCCAGCGGGCCGCTGAGCCTGGCGGGTGCGGTGAGCTTGGCCGGGCTGGAAGCGCTGGACGAGCCGGCCCGCCTGGCGTTGCTGCAACCCGTTGACAGCCTGCTGGCCGACTGGCCCCGCCTGGCCTTGCCGGCAGACGAGGCGGGCAGGTTTCTCACCGGCCTGCGGCGGCGCGTGGCCCAGGCCGATGCGGCGGCGCTGCGGGTGTACGGGCCCGAGCCCGGTGCCTTCCTGGGCAGCGCCCACATCACCGCCGGCGAGCTGATCGCCGACCGCCTGCTGAGCCCCGCCGAGGTCAGCACGTTTTTGAATCCTGAGCCCGAGGCGCTGGCCCGGGCGGCCTGAATCTTCACGAGAACCACCATGACCCAACAGATCCGCAATATCGCCATCATCGCGCACGTCGACCACGGCAAGACCACGATGGTTGACCAACTGCTGCGCCAGAGCGGCACCTTCGCCGAGCATGAAAAAATCGTCGACACCGTGATGGACAGCAATGCCATCGAACGCGAGCGCGGCATCACCATCCTGGCCAAGAACTGCGCCGTCAGCTGGCAGGGCACGCACATCAACATCGTCGACACCCCCGGCCACGCCGACTTCGGCGGCGAGGTGGAGCGCGCACTGTCGATGGTGGACGGCGTGGTGCTGCTGATCGACGCGCAAGAAGGCCCGATGCCGCAAACCCGCTTCGTCACCAAGAAGGCGCTGGCGCTGGGCTTGAAGCCCATCGTCGTGGTCAACAAGGTCGACAAGCCGGGCGCCAAGCCCGACGCGGTGATCAATGCGGCCTTCGATTTGTTCGACAAGCTCGGCGCCACCGACGAACAGCTCGACTTCCCGGTGGTCTACGCCTCGGGCATCAACGGCTGGTCGTCGCTGGTCGAAGGCGCCCCGGGCGAGCAGTGGGGCCCCGACATGTCGGCGCTGTTCGAGACCATCCTCAAGCACGTCTCGCCCGAGCACGGTGACCCGGCCGCGCCGCTGCAGCTGCAGATCTCGGCGCTGGACTACTCCACCTTCGTCGGCCGCATCGGCGTGGGCCGCATCGGCGCCGGCACGATCAAGCCCGGCATGGACGTGCTGGTGATGGAAGGCCCCGATGGCAAAAGCAGCAAGGGCCGTGTCAACCAGGTGCTGACCTTTCGCGGCCTGGACCGGGTGCAGGTGACTGAAGCCGGCCCGGGCGACATCGTGCTGATCAACGGCATCGAGGGCATCGGCATCGGCGTGACGGTGACCGACCCGCTCAACCCGGCGCCGCTGCCGATGTTGAAGGTGGACGAGCCGACGCTGACGATGAACTTCTGCGTCAACACCAGCCCGCTGGCCGGGCGCGAAGGCAAGTTCGTCACCAGCCGCCAGCTGTGGGACCGGCTGCAAAAAGAGCTGCAGAGCAATGTGGCGCTGCGCGTGGCCGAGACCGACGAGGAAGGCATCTTCGAGGTGATGGGCCGCGGTGAACTGCACCTGACCATCCTGCTGGAAAACATGCGCCGCGAAGGTTATGAGCTGGCAGTGAGCAAGCCGCGCGTGGTGTTCCGCGACGTGGGCGGTGAGCGCCATGAGCCGATCGAGCTGGTGACGGCCGACGTGGAAGAGCAGCACCAGGGCGGGGTGATGCAGGCGCTGGGCGAGCGCAAGGGCGAGTTGGTCAACATGGAGCCGGACGGCCGGGGTCGTGTGCGGCTGGAGTACCGCATCCCGGCGCGCGGGCTGATCGGTTTCTCCAACGAGTTCATGAACCTGACCCGCGGCTCGGGCCTGATCGCCAACATCTTTGACGGCTACGAAGCCTACAAGGGCGAGATTTCCGGCCGCAAGAACGGTGTGCTGATCAGCATGGACGCCGGCGAGATCTTCACCTACGCGCTGGGCAAGCTGGACGACCGCGGCCGCATGTTCGTCAAGGCCAATGACCCGGTGTACGAGGGCATGATCGTGGGCATCCACAACCGCGAGAACGACCTGGTGGTCAACGCCACCCGCACCAAGCAGCTGACCAACTTCCGCGTCAGCGGCAAGGAAGACGCGATCAAGGTCACGCCGCCGATCGACCTCACGCTGGAATACGGTGTCGAGTTCATCGCGGACGACGAATTGGTCGAGATCACGCCCAAGAGCGTGCGGGTGCGCAAGCGGCACCTCACCGAGCATGACCGCCGTCGCGCCTCGCGCGACTCCTGATCAAGCCCCGGGGCCGCTTTGCGGCCCTTTGCAATGCAAGGATGAACCTGTGCGCCTGACGCATTCACGCGCTGTGCTGTTGATGGTGCTGGTCACGCTGCTGTGGAGCACTGCCGGCGTGGTGACCCGCCACCTGGAAGCCGCACGCAGCTTCGAGGTCACGTTCTGGCGCAGCGCGTTCAATGCGTTGGCGCTGGCCGCCGCGCTGCTGGCGATGCGGGGGCCCAAGCTGTTGGCCGACCTGCGCCGCGGCGGCTGGCCACTGTGGGTGTCGGGCGCCTGCTGGATGGTGATGTACACCAACTTCATGGTGGCCATCACGCTGACCACGGTGGCCACGGTGCTGATCACGATGTCGATCGCGCCGCTGCTCACGGCGCTGTTCGCCCGCCTCTTTTTGCACCACCGCCTGCCCACCCGGGCCTGGGTGGCCATCGGCGTGGCGGGTGTCGGCATCGCCTGGATGTTCGGCCAACAGGCCTTTGCGCCCGGCGTGTCGATGACCGGCGCGCTGGTGGCGCTGGGCGTGCCGATTGCCGGTGCCACCAACTGGACACTGCTGCAATACCTGCACCAGCGCCATGCTGCCGACCCGTCGATCGATGCGCCCGACATGTTGCCGGCGGTGCTGCTGGGCGCGCTGCTGTCGGCGGCGGTCACCTTGCCCTTTTCACTGCCGTTGTCGGCCACGGCGCATGACCTGTCGCTGCTGGCGCTGCTGGGCGTGGTGCAGTTGGCGATCCCCTGCCTGCTGGTGGTGCAGCTCACCCGCGTGCTGCCGGCGCCCGAAATTTCGCTGATCGGCCTGCTGGAGGTGATTTTCGGCGTGCTGTTGGCCTGGGTGGGCGCGGGTGAGGCACCGGGGCCCACCGCCTTGACCGGTGGCGCACTGGTGATCGGCGCGCTGCTGGTCAATGAGGGCCTGGCGCTGCGCGAACGGCAGGCCCGGCCGGTTGGATAGGGTTGGTGAATGGCCTTGTCCGCCCATCCACCCTTTGACCCAGACGCGCCGCTGGTGCTGCGCTTTGCCGCGCTGGGTGATGTGGTGCTGCTCACCGTGCTGCTGGCCGCGCTGCACCAGCGCTACGGCCGCCCGGTGCATGTGCTGGGTTCGGGCGCGTGGACGCCGGTGCTGCTGGGTGCCGACCCGGCCGTGGGCGATTGCCGCTTGCTCAGCAGCCGGCGGGCCCCGTACTGGCTGACGCCGTCGCAATGGATGGCCCAAGCCTGGCTGAAGGCGCACCGCGGCCCGGTCTACCTGTGCGACCCCGATGAATACGCCCAGCGTGTGGTGCAGCGCGCCGGCATCCCGGAAGGCCGGCTGGTGCGCGCCTGGCGCCACTGGCCGGGTGACGCCATCCACTGGGCCGACTGGTGGTTGCAGATCGCCGCGCTCGATGCGCCGGCCGTGCCCGGCCCGGCCACGCCGATCACCGTGCCGGCCCGGCCCCGGCTGTGCCCGCCCGCGGCCTGGTTTGCCGAAACGCAGGATTGGCTGCAAGCCCATGGTCTGGCCGGCCACCGGCTGGTGCTGCTGCAGCCCGGCCACAAAAAAACCCACAAGCGCGGCCGGCTGGCCACCGCCGGGCACGACAAGCACTGGCCGGCCGAGCATTGGGCGGCGGTGGCCCGCGGCATCCTGGCCGAACTGCCTGGCGCCGCGGTGCTGGTGTGCGGCTCGGCGCGCGAGGCCGGGCTGGCGCAGGCCATCGTCGATGCGGTGGGCGCTGCGCCACCGGGCACGCGGGTGGTCAACGCTGCCAAGCTCGACTTGAGCCTGCCGCGGCTGGTGGGTGTGGCGGCGCTGGCGCACAGCATGGTGTCGGTGGACACCGGCCCGGCCCACGTGGCGGGCGCGATGGACTGCCCGCTGGTGGTGCTGTACGGCCGCTTCGGCTGGGGCCGGTGGCTGGTGCGGGCGGCCACCGCCGATGTGATCGCGCTGGGCCCGCGTGAGCCCAGCAGCGACGCCAAGGTGGCCGATTTCTCGCCGGGCCAGGTGCTGGCGGCCTGGCGGCAACTGCGGCCCGCACAGGCGGCCCGTCCCGGCCCGTTCAGGGTCAACACCCGCCCAGCCGGACACGGCTGAGGCCTAGGATGCACGCATGAAGCAGCTCTCCGGCCTGGATGCCACCTTCCTCTACCTGGAAACCCCCGCGATGCCGATGCATGTCGGCGCGCTCAATATCTACGAGCTGCCGGCTGGCCACAAAGGCAGCTTCGTGGCCCAGTTGCGGCACCACATGGCCGAGCGGCTGCCGCTGGCGCCGGTGCTGCGCCGCCGGCTGTGGTGGATGCCGCTGAACCTGGCCAACCCGGCCTGGGTGGATGCCGTGCCCGACCTGAAGGCCCACATCGTCTCGGTCAAGCTGCCACCGTCGGCCAAACTGGGCGACGGTTTGCCGGCGCTGGAGGCGGCTGTCGGCGAGTTGCATGCCCAACTGCTGGACCGCAGCCGCCCGCTGTGGAAGTTTTTCGTGCTCGAAGGCCTGGCGCCCACGCCCGATGGCCGCAAGCGCGTGGGCCTGTATTCGCAGTTTCACCACGCCGCGGTGGACGGCCAGGCGGCGGTGGCGGTGGCGCACGTGGTCCTCGATGTCTCGCCACTGGGCCGCACGATCGAAAAGCGGCCCAGCAAGCGCAGCAAGGTCTTCAAGCTGGGTGTGGGCCAGATGCTGCGTGGCGCCATCGCCAACGAGGCGATGCAGGTGGCCAGCATCATCAAGGGCCTGCCAGCCACGCTGGGCACGCTGGCCGCCGGGGCGGGGGCCGCGCTGTCGCACACGGCGCTGCTGCGCGGCGCGGACAAGGGCCCGGCGGTCAGCAACGTGACGCTGGCGCCGCGCACCGTGCTGAACCAATCGGTCACCGCCGGCCGGGCGTTTGCCGCTGTCAGCCTGCCACTGGCCGAGCTGAAGGCGCTGGGCAAGCGCAACGAGGCCACACTGAACGACATCGTGCTGCTGCTGTGCAGCACCGCGCTGCGGCGCTACTTTTCCAAGCACGGCACGCTGCCCAAAAAATCTCTGATCGCCGCGGTGCCGGTGTCGTTGCGTGCCAAGGGCGACACCACGTCGGACACCCAGGCCTCGATGAGCGTGGTCAGCCTGGGCACTCACCTGGCTGATTTGCGCAAGCGGCTGCTGCACATCAAGGCCGCCACCACCGCCATGAAAGAGACGATGGGCAGCCTGAAAAGTGTACTGCCCACCGACTTTCCGTCGATCGGCGTGCCCTGGCTGGTGGAGGCAGTGACCGCGCTGTACGGCAAGGCGCGCGTGGCCGACCGCATCCCGCTGCTGGCCAATCTGACGATCAGCAATGTGCCCGGCCCACCGGTGCCGCTGTACCTGGCCGGCGCCCGCATGGTGGCCAACTTTCCCACCTCGATCGTGATGCACGGCATCGGGCTGAACATCACGGTGGAAAGTTACGACCAGCAGATGGACTTCGGCCTGATGGCCGATTCCGCGGCCATGCCCGATGTACGCATGCTGGCCGACGCCATCCGCGTGGCCTTCGACGACCTGTGCCTGCTCGATGTTGAATCGGCCGCGGTGCCACCCACCCTGAGTGATACCGGCCTGGCCGTGGTGGGCCAGGCCCGGCGCCGATTGCTGGGCGGCCTGGGGCAGGTCAGCGACGCGGTGGGCGATGCCGTGGGCAGCATGGTGGGCGGCGTGATGTCTGGCGCCATGAAGGGCACGATGAAGGGTGTGATGGGTGGCGTTCTGGGCAGCACCCTCGGCAGCGGGGTGGGCAAGGCGGTGGAGCAGGCCGTGTCGGCTGTGTCCGCCGTCACCCGGCGCAAGGCGCCCGCCAAGCCAGGCACGGCGCCGGCATCAACCAGCAAGTCAGCCGCCAAGGCAGCCAGCAAGCCCAAGGCGAGGTCGGCCGCCAAGCCGGCCCTGCAGCCCAGGCTGAAGACCGAAGCGGCCGTGCCGGCACGCCGGCCCCGCGGGCGTGCGGTCTAGCGTGGCGGGCCGCTCCTACCCCGCCAGCAGTTTGGGCCATTCGGCCACGCCGGGCGCCCGCCGCCGCGGCGCCATGCCCGGCCCGCAAACCGGCTACCACAGCGTGCTGCAGCCCGGTGACCTGGTCAGTGCGCCCAGCCCCTGGCTGATGATGCTGGAGGCCCGCGCGCCCTGGGAATACGCCAGCCTGCTGGCCGCCTTGCCCTGGTTGCGCCAACTGCCCAAAGGCGACGGCCATCCGGTGATCGTCTACCCCGGGCTGGGCGCGTCGGACATCAGCACGCTGCCACTTCGCAACTTTCTGGCCGACCACGGCTACGAGCCGCACCCCTGGCGGCAGGGCTTCAACCTGGGCCCCCGCGCGGGTGTGCTCGATGCCTGCCGCAGCCAGCTGGCCCTGCTGGCTGGCCGGCACGGCCGCCCGGTCAGCCTGGTCGGCTGGAGCCTGGGCGGGGTGTACGCCCGCGAGCTGGCCAAGGAGCAGCCGCAGCACGCCCGCTGCGTGATCACACTGGGCGCGCCGTTTGCGGGCCACCCGCGGGCCACCAACGCCTGGCGCTTCTACCAGTGGGTGAGCGGCACGCAGGTCGAGCACGACGAGGCGCTGATCGCCCAGTTGCGGCTGCCGCCCACGGTGCCCACCACCTCGATCTACAGCAAGACCGACGGCGTGGTGGCCTGGCAATGCAGCCAAAACGCCGGCCAGCCGCACACCGAGAACATCGAGGTGCACGCCAGCCATGTCGGCATGGGCATGAACCCGCTGGCGCTCTACGCCATTGCCGACCGGCTGCGCCAGGCGCCCGGTCAATGGCAGCGCTTTGACCTGCGTGGCGCGCGGCGCTGGTTCTACAAGATCACCCACCACTCGCCCTTGCAGGCGGCACAGCCCACCCCATGAAAATCCAGGCCAACGGCATCACGATCGAGGTTGACGTGCAGGGCCCGCCCGACGGCGAGCCGCTGCTGCTGGTGATGGGCCTGGGCATGCAGCTGGTGGCTTGGCCCGAAGAACTGGTGGCCGACCTGGTGGCGCGGGGTTTTCGTGTCATCCGGTTCGACAACCGCGACATCGGCCTGAGCCAGGGTTTTGATGCAGCTGGCGTGCCCAGCCTGCTGCGCACCCTGTTGCGCTACACCATGCGGCTGCCGGTGCGCGCCCCCTACCAGCTGCGCGACATGGCCAACGATGCGGTGGGCGTGCTCGATGCACTGGGCATCCGCAGCGCGCACGTGTGCGGCGCGTCGATGGGCGGCATGATCGCCCAACACCTGGCCGCGGCCCACCCCACGCGGGTGAAAAGCCTCACCTTGATGATGACCACCAGCGGTGCCCGACACCTGCCGCAACCCGGCATGAAGACCCGCCGTGCGCTGATGTCGCGGCCACGCAGCCATGCGGTGGCCGATGTGGTGGGGCACCTCGAAGGCTTGCTGCACACCATCGGCAGCCCGGCCTTCCGGCCCGACCTGCAGCGCCAGCGCATCCGGCTGGAAGCGGCGGTGCGCCGTGCCTGGCGGCCCAGCGGTACGGTGCGCCAATTGGTGGCCATCGTCGCCGATGGTGACCGCTCGGCGATGCTGGCCCGCCTCCGCGTACCCACCCGGGTGATCCATGGCGCCCAAGACCCGCTGGTGCCGCCCGCCGCCGCGCAAGACCTGGTGCAAAAAATCGCCGGCGCCACGCTCGACCTGGTGCCCGGCATGGGCCATGACCTGCCGCTGGCGCTGCTGCCCCGGCTGGCCGAGGGCATCGCCATCGCGGCGGGCCAGGGCTAGATCAAGAAAACTGGCCGGTGTCCACCCATTCGGCCGAGATCAATGACCACCAATCGGTGGCCTGGCCGCGCAGCACGTACTCATACGGCAGCCAACCATAGCCGCCATCGCCCCAGGGGGTGCCCCAGGAATTGCGGATCATCAGCGCGCCGGTGAAAGTGGGTGCGCCGGCGGCGGTGTTCTTGATCTTGATGCTGTCGTCGTAGCCGACCACCATCACCGCATGCCCACCCACCACCTTGTCAGTGGCCACCGGGAACGGCAGCGCCCCCTTGTTGGCCACGCTGGCCTGGTTGTAGCAGCTGTACACCGTGAAGCCGAAGAACGACGGCAGCCCGGCCGCCAGGTTGGTTTTGATGGCGGTCAGCAGCGCGGCGGGCGTGGTGCCCGGCGGGTCGAGCCGGTAATACTTGACCGCCTGGAAGTTGCTGGCAAACGAGTACAAAAAAGCGCTGGGCTCCTTGTCGTAGTCGGCCACCACATAGGGCCAATACTCCTCGGGCGGCACGCCAAACAGCGCCAGCGCCTTCAGCGTGCTGCGCAGGTAGGCGCCGGTGTCGCCGGTCCATTTCAGCAGGTTGCGGGTGGTCTTGTAGAGAAACAACCGCGACGCATCGACGTGCTTGCCGTAGGCGCGCCGCTCGTAGTACTCCACCAGGCCGACCCCGGCGTTGGCGGTGCACGAGCCGATGCTCAACTGGTTCTCGATCGGTGAGCACCAGGCGCGCAGGTCAACCGACTTGACCAGCTTCAGCGGCGCCGTCTTGGCGCCTGCGCCCTTGACCTTGGCCAGCAACGGCTTGACGGCCGGGCTGTCGACGTCGAAGTCGTGCACGCTGGGCATGTCGGGGCACCAGCCGAAGCTGTATTTGATGGTCGACTCAGACATGGGGTTCTCCTGGCGTGGTGGGAAAGCAAGGTGGTGTCGAAAGCGTGGGTACAGTTGGCTTGGCGAAGCGCGTCAGTGCGCCGTGGCGTGCACCTCTACCGAGTAGGTGTCAAGCGCCGCGGCATTGGCGTCCCAGGCCTGCCCCAGCCTGAGCTGCACGGTGGCAGTGCCCGCCTGGCGCACGGCAAAGCGCCAGGTGCGTTGGCCGCTGCCGCCCACGGCACCGGGTTTGCCTGGTGAAAAATCAGACGCTTCCAGCACCAGCACGTCGCCCGTGGTCAGGTTGGTCCAGGTGCAGCCGGTGGTGGGTGCTTCATCGAGTTGCACCACCAAGGCGCTGCCCACCACAGCATCGACGATCTGGCCTTGCTGTTGACGGGTCAAGCGGGTTTCGGCCATGCGGTACTCCGGCTGGGTGTCGATGCTGCGGCCACCGGCCACAGCACACTTGCATGGGCCGATTGAACCCGCCGGGCGCGCCTGTGGGAAGCCCCGGTCGCGCCGAACTTAGGGGGGGCTCAGGCGGTCACCAGGCCCAGCAGCGCCCGGGCCTCGGCGGGTGTGGCGATGCTGCGGCCGGCCTGGCTGGCGCAGCGCGCCAGCGCCTCGATCAACACACCGTTGCCAGTGGCGCGTTCACCGCCGGGCAGGTAGAAGGTGTCTTCCAGCCCGGTGCGCAGCATGCCGCCGAGCTCGGCCACGCGCTGGTGCACCGGCCAGATCTCGGCGCGGCCGATCAGCGTGGCCTGCCACACCGCGCGCGCGGGCAGCCAGCGCGGCAGCAGGGCCAGCAGATCGGCGTCGCAGGGCATGCCCGAGGCCACGCCCATCACGAAGTTCAGCTCCGGCACGCCGGGGATCATGCCGGCCTTCAGGTACATCGACACCGAGCGCACGATGCCCACGTCGAAGCACTCGAACTCGGGGTGGGTGTGGGTTTCGGCCATCACGTCCAGCATGGCCTGCACCTTGCTGACCGGGTTGTCAAACACCATCGGCGGCCAGGCCCATTGGCCGTCTTCCTTGATCTTCAGGTAGTTCAGGCTGCCGGCGTTGCAGGCGGCAATCTCGGGCTTGGTGCGCCGGATGCAGGCCACCGGGCCCGAGATGTCCTTGCCCACCACGCCGGTGGTCAGGTTGATGAGCACGCCGGGGCAGGCGGC
>Ga0105046_10014086_pt1 | contig 12347 bp, 11 predicted proteins | sample MAT03_FD_78385 | JGI IMG/M metagenome (GOLD analysis project Ga0105046, IMG submission 78385) | Freshwater microbial communities from Lake Fryxell liftoff mats and glacier meltwater in Antarctica - MAT-03 (megahit assembly) | ecosystem: Environmental > Aquatic > Freshwater > Ice > Liftoff...
AATGCCCAATGCCCAATGCCCAATGCCCAATGCCCAATGCCCAATGCCCAATGCCCAATGCCCAATGCCCAATGCCCAATGACAAATGACAAATGACTGATCCTAATCGAGTTTTGCGGCGTCTACCCATTTTTGTGGGTGGGCTAGGCGCTGTGCTTTTGCTGATTAACCGTTTATTGACACCGGAATTAACCCAGTCTCAATCGCGTGGTGATGTGGTGGGGGTAATTTTGAGCGCGGTGTTAATTTTAACGGGTTTAATTTGGCAGCAAGTTCAGCCGCGATCGCCTGATACTGTAGAACTAATTGGTGAAGTTGGTTTTGTACTAGCAGCAGATTTACCTGATGCCGTGAAAACAGAGCTAGCCTGGGCATCTCATTTATTGTTGACTAATACAGTAGCGCGATCGCTGGTGATTTTTTATCAAGGTAAAGTTTTGTTGCGTCGCGGGATTCTGGGTACTAAATCTGAGGTTGTACCAGGAGTAATCTTAAAACAGGTACTCGAAAAACAAAAGCCGATTTATCTAGTTGCGCTAAAAGTATATCCAGGTAGGCTTGAATTTGATTATTTACCAGAAAATACTCAAGGTGTAATTTGTCAACCTATTGGTAATCAAGGTGCCCTAATTTTGGGCGCGAATGCTCCTCGCAGTTACACCAAACAAGATGAAAACTGGATTGCGGGAATTGCTGACAAACTTGCTGTGACTCTTGGCTCTTAGCTAATTCACTAATTTAGAATTTAATCTAAAATCAGCAATCCAAAATCTAAAATCGTTCGACTGAGCGACTTGTACTGAGCGAAGTCGAAGTAAGCCGAAGTCTAAAATCTAAAATTTAATCACCAAGAAGTCAAAAAATTCCACCCTTCTTTTTCTTCCAGTGTTTTTCCTTCTTCTTCTTCTTTTTCTGCTGCTTCTTCCGGTGTCTTTAAATTTTTCTGTTGAATTACATTCTCATATTCTCCTGAATCAACCCATTTTAATAACTCGCCAGCCCGCATAACTACCCAGGAAAGTCCGGGTTCTGTATAGCTTAATATTTTCGTAACCTTATCAATGCTGTCAAAGTTATTGGATGCAAACTCACGGGCTTGAACAAGGAAATCTTCAATTACAGCAGTAGTCAAGTACTCATCTGGTAAACCCGCGAGTTTCATCAGTGTAGTAGTTGCTACATTAATATCCTGACAAGCAAGCATTGCAGCTCGATCAGCAGTAAACCTAGCCATCATCCGCCAATTATACAAACCCAGTTCCATCCCACTAGCTACCAAGCCACCAACTCCCAATGTGGTACTGTTCAACAAATTTTTCAAACTTGGCATAACAATTGCCATTTGGTGATAAACCATGTGCTGACTCTTGATACGAGCGATTTCGTGTCCAAAAACGTAAATCAACTCATCTGCGCCAAGCCACTCCATTGCATCTAAATTTATACCAACAAGGGGTTTTTCTACCCCAACAATGTAGGTTTCAATATGACCTGTACCTCGAAACAGATACAATTCAGGAAGTGGAGCAACATCAAGAATTTGGCAGGTTTCTACAAATGCTTCATGCAATTGGGGAAAATTACGGGATGAAATTTTGATTTCACTACCAAGGCTTTGCAGTCTGAGTAAGCGATCGATGCCGTATTCGTTAACTTTTTTAAGTAGCAGGGAGACACCGGGCATATTTTGCAAAGAAGCCAAGGCTTTGCGATCAAAAGGGTGTTCGTAGGCTGCTGAACTCAGTCCAGTTAAAATTTTTCTCGTCATGGGTTTTGAGCTTTATTTTGGAGTGTTTGGAAAGTTCAGTTACTCAGCACGAACGGCTTGTGCTGTCACTACGCCTGTGGTTATGGGTTTGGAATTCATGAATTGTCCCTGAGCGCGTGTACTTTTACGTAAATCCTAAATATAAATCGCATCTGGAGAGCAAATTAATTAGTCCGCCACGGCGAAAATAAAGCAACCATTTAAAATCCCTAAAAAGGTGATTCCATAATACTTTTGACTTTTGACTTCCGCCTTGCGGTATTAGTCCCCACAACCGACAATTACCAAGACGAGCCAAGAGCGATCTAGAGAGAGATTTTACCAGATTGAACCAGAAAATCATATTTGGTTCAGGTTGAAATCTAAGCATTTTTCACCATCTCGCCCAGATACAATATGCAGTAGGGGCGCACAGATGTATGCCCTTACTACTAACTGACTCAGAAATTTAGAATTCTATCTATGCAAATTATTTATTGGCTATTACTCGCTGTAATGCTTGTGGGTATCATTGGTGCTGTAGTTCCAGCTATTCCTGGTAGCAGCTTAATTTTAATTGCAATTATCGTCTGGGGAATCGTTAGTAGTTCCTTTGCGGCTATCAAGATTCCCCTAATTGTGACAATTATCGTTTTACTGCTCAGTATCGGAGTGGATTTTTTAGCTAGTTATGTGGGAGCAAAACAAGCTGGAGCTAGCAAGTGGGGTCAAATTGGCGCAATTGTCGGTTTGGTAGTGGGTTTTTTGGGATTATTGCCAACATTGCCTTTTGGTGGCCCACTGTTAGGTATTTTACTAGGGCCGCTTTTGGGAGCAATTATTGGTGAGTATCTTTACCGACGTGAATTCGGGTTAGCGGTTAAGGCGGGTATAGGAATTGTAGTCGGCTCTTTGGTTGGAAATTTGATTCAAGGCTTGTTAGCGATCGCAGCAGTTGTAGTTTTTGTTGTTACAACCTGGCCACAAGTATTTGGCTCTTAGCATTTGAAGGTAATAGGGAAAGATTAATTATCTTTTGCCTTAAATTTACGTAAGCTTTTTCAAAATCAAATCGGATTTTTATATTCTTCAAAGAGAGTTGGGTAATCTGCAACAATAAAAAACACTATAGCGGTTCCCATTCACATGCGGTACAACATTATATTGCGAAGTGTAAGGGCACGGCACTGCCGTGCCCCTACGGGTGTATCTCACGTAAACGAGAAAAGCTATAATACTGTTCAGTATACTTAAGTAAATATATTTACATTAAAGCTATTACGAAGAATTTTAATGCTAGGAATGAAAAAGATACGAAGACCAGTTATAGAAGTAATTAAAATTTTATGAAGATGGCTTAGTCATTAAAGATGTGATGAAGACCACTCAGTAAATATTGGCAGGTCTAAGTCTATGTGATTTTATGGAGACAAGAATTACATTAGGCAAGTTTCGCTTTCACTGACAGTATTTTCCATAAATTACTGAGATTAAAAGTAAAGCGATCGCTCTGATTTAAGGTTATTACTAGGAGCCTCAAATGATTATGATTGGTTTTAAATCTAAAGTACTAAACGCTACTCTGGCAGCTACTTTTGCAATCCCCTTGGCTACTGCTGGGATTTTTACATCTGCTGGTTCAGCTCAAGCTGTAACCCTGAGCGGGAGTATTGGTCTTAATGGTACATCTGTTATTCCTGATGATGGCATCAATCCAGCTACTACTAGTATTAAATTTGTTGATGTTGATGGTGTTAATGCTTTCGGTGATTTTGCAGCCTTCTTACCAAGCTTAAACTCAGGTATTAGCATTAACACTCTAAATTTAAGCAGGATAGCTGATGTACCATCAAGCGGATCAATCACACAAGCTACATACTCTACAGGCATTTACACTCCATTCATTAATTTCGGATCACGAACCCTGAATGGCACTAATGCCCTTCTTACCTTTGACCTAGATAATTCTGTAGTTACCAGAACTCAGTTTCCGAGTAACATTAGTGATACAACATTGAGTGGTATCACGGGGAAATTTAATTTCAATGGACAAACTATTGGGACGGGCTTTATAAACGCTTCTCTTTCTGGGGCTGCAAGCACTTACCAGTTAACTCTCGTCGCTCAAGCAGTTCCTGAGCCAACCACAATGCTAGGCTTAGGTTTAGTTGGTGCTGGCATGGTTATGTCTCGCCGTCGCAAAAGTGTCATTCAATAGACCTATCCTCAAATATAAAGAAGTTACTTTTAGTTGTTAAAAGTAACTTTAAGTTATCTATTCGACCTGGCTGGAATGCAAAATTTACCAACCAGGTCGAATTTTTTCTCCAGTCAGACAAATCTATAGCGGTTCTCACTTGAGTGAGGTACAAGAACCCCACCCCCAACCCCCTCCCCGCAAGCGAAGAGGGGGCTATGATGTACTTCATGTCATTAGGAAACTCTATATATTAAAGGTTAATTTTCTTAACCTGAGATAGACTTAAACTGATTGCAAAGATTGTTTCGCTTCAGTTGCGATCGCTTCCATTTCATCATCAACGAGAGTTTCTAATATAGATTTGGCTTCTGCACTACCCAAACGAGACAAGGCTTGTACAACTCTGTAACGAATTTGCCAATCTGGATTGGTAGCATAGGGAGCCAACAAAGGAACTGCTTGTAAATCTCCCAAGTCACCCAAGGAACTAATAGCAGCAGTTTGGACTAATTCGTTTTCTGATGAAAGCGCCTCTTTGAGTAGTTCAAAGGCTCGTGGATCGCCTAACTCTCCTAATGTGGCGATAATACTGAATTGTATTAGCCATTCAGTCGTTGTATGGTAAAGGTGCTGCAAGTCTTCAAAAGCTTCATGTAACTTCAGAGCGCCCAAACAGTCTGCTGCTGCTGCTTGTACATCTACTTCGGAGTCATGAAGCAAGCGATCGCGCAAGATATCTAAAGATAACTGTAAATCTTGCGTTCCGAGTGTATCCATTTGACTCACCGCCGAGTAACGGACACGAGAATTGCGATCGCCAATAGCACTTTGAATTAATTCAAAGCCAATTGCAGGTTCAAGTTGGCGGATTTGATTTACTGCACGTAAGCGATCGCCTAAATTCTCAGAACTGAGCAATTGCTTAACAGACTCCGGAGTAATGCTCATTTAGTTATCCTTAATTTTCAAAAGTGTAAAAAATAGTTAACAGTTATCAGACTGTTAACTTACTAATCTTGACTTGCTGCCATTGCCCGAATAATATCACCACGAGTGAGGATACCAATTACTTGACCCGTGCCGTCAAGTACTGGCAATCGGTGAACGCTGCGATCGTGCATGATTGTAGCGGCTTCCCTTAAAGTTTTATCAGGGGAAATAGTGATCGCGTTTTTACTCATTACCTCCCCAACGGTTTGCCCTAGCGCCTTGTGCAAATCACGTTCATAAGTAGCAGGATTTTTTAAATAGATAACGCTATCAAGAAACATGATGTACGCAGGTGGAGTAACACCAGTTTCTTGCCACATCAAATCGGTTTCTGAGATAATGCCCACCAATTTACCGACATCATCCACAACAGGTAGTCCGCTGATGTGGCGTTCTGCGAGAATTTGGATAGCTTCATTCAGTGGAGTTTCCACCCGGACGACAATTGGATCGCGGCTCATCACATCGGCAACGGTTTTAGGCATTTATTTTATTGACACCTTTAATCAAAGTCCCTGCGCCTATTGTAGAAAATTGCGGGACTTAACCTGATGCAATTAATAGATTGTTACGCTATTGAGCATTGGGTATTGGTTATTTCTCCCCCTGCTTCCCCTGCTCTCTTTCTCCCTGCTCCCTACTCCTCACCCCTTTTAAAGCAGCAATAATTTGAATATTTGCTTTAGGAAAAGTAAACTCCTCCAGTTCTTCCAACGTTACCCAGCGAATTTCATCGGATTCCAAAGGTTGGGGAACACCTGTAACATGGCGGCAGTGATGTACTGTGAGGGTAACGCGCAAGTCTGTATAGGTATGGTCAATAGTAATCAGATGCTCTCCTACTTCAATTACTATTCCCAGTTCTTCAGAAATTTCCCGTTGAATACACTCGCTGATAGTTTCACCAGGCTCAATTTTACCACCAGGAAATTCCCACAAACCGCCCATTGCTCCTTCTGGACGACGGCGATCAATTAAAATTTGCTCTTGAACGTTCCAAATTACTGCAACACCAATAATTTTATGGGGTGGGAGAGAGTTGGTTTTACTCATAGTTTATGGGGAGATAGGCAGAGATAAAGTTCCTAATTTTTAACTTTTAACCCTTGATTCAAAGTCCGCTATTGACTCATAATAAAACTCGGCAGACTAGTGTGAACTCTGCCGAGTTTGGATTTATTGCGAGTATGATTTATAGTCGTTAGTTTACCCACGCCTGTGTATTAATCATTTAGAGATACGCCCCTACTTGAACTGATTACCAAACTACATAAGTTCATAGAGAACCACATTCCAAACCTCTGCGATAATCTCTGCACTCCTAATATGCAGTTCGGCAAAGCGCCTATGCGTTTAAATTTCAATCTTAATTTGTCACTGTTTGGTATATTTTAAAAAGATTTAGCTGATTCTTGATTGGGAATTAAGAGCAGAGATTTCGCAGAGGTTTATTTTAAATTCGTATCGCCATGACTGTGACTAGCTGTAAACTCAACAACAATATTGAATTTACCATTTACATTTCTAGTCAATTTCGCTGCTCTTGGTTTCAGATCCTTGTAGAGCGATTTCAAAATCCATTCTCTGTTCCGCGTTACGCAAGAAATAACCACTAATCATAGCAGAAGCCAGAAGCCGACCCAGACTTTCTCGACTGGTAGTTACAGTAACGCCAAAGTTTTCTGAAGGTAGATTACCCAAAAGTCCTGTAATATTCCGTTCCATTACCTGAAAAACTTCGGTAGACGTGGGTTTAGATAGTTGGGTAACTGTTTCTGGACTCAATGATTTAACATACTGCCATAGTAAATCGCTAGTTTCCGATTCGCTATTGAAAAATTCTGAGACACGATTGGATGGGTTATTCATTTTTTAGCTCCTTAACTCCACTACTAGCTGCGGTGCTTGTGATTTGAATATTAAATGTCTGTTTTGGATTAGACTTAGCTAGCTATTTCGTCTTCCTGTCAACTAATGTAACAGCCAAGCTTAAGAGTGGAAGTAGGCGTAACCGTACCAAAGTCAGCGTATTTTCTCACCCCAATAAATAAACTTAGGAGTGAGGAGTTAATTAAAAACTCCTCACTCCTAACTCATAACTCATAACTCCTAACTTTCCCTTAACTTGCCAAATATTCACCCATGTTGGCTTTAGACTTGCGAAGTTTGGTTAAAGCTTCCCGCTCAATTTGCCGGACTCGTTCTCGGCTGATGTTCAGGATTTCACCAATTCTAGCCAGAGTCAGCGCTTGTCCATCAGTTAAGCCAAAGCGCAGCGTGATCACTTCCTTCTGTTGTGGCGTGAGGTCACCCATCAGGCGATCTAAGTCATAACATAAGGAAGATTGCATGACAAACTCTTCTGGAGATGCTCCTGGATCTTCCAGCATTTCTCCAAGTTCGGTGTCGTAATTATCACCCAGCCGCAAATCCAAGGAAAGGGGCAAACGCGCCTTTTCTAGATACTCTCGCACTTGTTTGGGGGTCAATTCTAATTCTTCAGCTAGCTCTCCAGCTGTCGGAGCGCGTCCCAATTTCTGAGACAATTGGCGCTGTGCCTTTTTAATTTTATTTAATTTTTCAGTGATATGGATAGGTAGCCGAATGGTACGAGCTTTTTCGGCTATAGCACGGGTGATAGCTTGCCGAATCCACCAATAGGCATAGGTAGAAAATCTATACCCTTTGGTAGGGTCAAACTTTTCTACGCCCCGTTGCATACCAATACTACCTTCTTGGATCAAGTCCAGTAAATCGACGTTGCGCTTTATGTACTTTTTGGCAACGGAGACTACCAGCCGCAAATTGGCTTCTACCATCTTACGTTTGGCAATCTCACCATCAGCGATCGCTTCGTTCAACTCTGCTGGTTCTAGCTTTGTCGTTTTGGCCCACTCTTCTAAAGTCGGTTGACGACCTAGCTGGGTGGCAAGAGATTCCCTTGATTCATGCAAAGCGCAGGAACGTTGCACCTGTTTACCATAGAAAATCTCTTCCTCGTGGGTTAAGAGTGGCACACGGCCAATCTCACGCAGGTAAGTCCGCACGAGGTCTGTGGCTGTCTGAGCGGTCTTCATGGCGCTACTCTTTGGTAATGATGGGTTTGGCGGTAGGGTCATTAAGGGATAGATGCTTTTTTAGGGGGCTACCCAGTCAGACTGGGAACCTATGCTATGGTTTGCAACTTACGCACCCGAGAAACTCGGCTGCTTATAATAATCAAATTTAGGCTTCTTAACTGCTAAAAGTTACAGCTATTTCCTAATTTTCACAAGTATCTACAGTTAGATAAAAAATCCCTTTTTAAACATTTTTCTATTGGAGCCGTATTAATAATTGTAACATTTATGAGAATATTTTGGCTATATGGCGACATTAAATTTCCTGGTTGTTCCAGTTCATGCAATATTGCCCTTGCTTTCAAGGTTGACTAGAAGTCAATTTAAGAAATTATCTGGTTAACATAAGCTTCCTCATATTTGTTAAAGTATCTCTAATGAGAACTATAGTCATTCTCTTATAACAATTACTTAATTTTCTTGGGGCATTGGGCATGGGGCATTGGGCATGGGGCATGAGGCATTGGGCATGGGGCATGGGGCTTGGGGCTTGGGGCATGGGGCATGAGGCATTGGGCATTGGGCATTGGGCATTGGGCATGGGGCTTGGGGCATTGGGCATTGGTTATTCTCCTTGTCTGCCTCATCTCCCCAACTCCTAACTCCTAAAACTCCCCACTCCCCACTCCCCACTCCCTACTACCTACTCCCTCGCAATCGGGCAGTACTCTTGAATGGTTTTTACGTCCAAAGTCGTATTTTGTAAAGAACGGATGGCGGCGACGGTAGCTTTTGCGCCGGCGATGGTAGTAATAATGGGAATTTTGTAAGCTAAGGCTGTGCGACGAATTAACCTAGCATCAGTCTGGGCTTCTTCCCCTGAAGGTGTGTTGATAATAAGTTGGATTTTTTTGTTTTTGATGGCATCTAGGACATGGGGACGGCCTTCATGGAGTTTCAGCACCAATTCAATATTTAACCCGTGTTCGAGAAGAACTCGCCGTGTACCAAGGGTAGCCATCACTGTAAAGCCCAAATCGATAAACTCCTTCACCAGAGCACCGGCAGACGCTTTATCGCGATCGCTCATTGATACAAATACAGTTCCCGTCAGTGGTAAACGCTCCCCAGCACCCAATTCTGCTTTGGCAAAGGCCCGGCCAAAGTCGCTGTCAATCCCCATCACCTCACCAGTAGAGCGCATTTCTGGGCCCAATATTGTATCAGTTCCAGGGAATTTATTAAAGGGTAATACTGCTTCTTTTACAGCAATATGTGTGGGAATGACTTCCTCGGTAAAATGTAGCTCCTCTAAGGTTTTACCCGACATAATTAAGGATGCTAGTTTCGCCAACTGTACACCCGTCGCTTTAGAAACAAAGGGCACTGTACGCGAGGCGCGGGGGTTGGCTTCCAAAATGTAAACTTGGGGAGAATAACTGCTTGCGCCGACAACGGCAAATTGGATATTCATCAACCCCACAACTGACAGGGCTTGCGCTAGCTGCACCGTCCAAGTGCGAATTTGATTGAGAACTGCTGGTGATAGGGAAATCGAAGGTAAGGAACAAGCGGAATCGCCTGAGTGAATCCCCGCTTGCTCGATGTGTTCCATGATGCCACCAATCACTACCCGTCCTGTGTGATCGGCGATCGCATCTACATCGACTTCGATCGCATTTTCCAAAAACTTATCAATCAAAATCGGATGTTCTGGTTCCACTAGTACCGCAAAGGTCATGTAGCGTTCCAACTCAGCATCAGAATACACGATTTCCATCGCTCGTCCACCCAATACATAGCTGGGACGTACTACCACTGGATAGCCAATGCGTTTGGCGACAATCAGCGCGTCTTCGTAACTTCGAGCAATACCGTTAGGCGGTTGGGCAATATTCAACTGTTGGAGAATCTTTTCAAACCGCTCCCGGTTTTCTGCCATGTCGATGGAATCTGGCGATGTACCCCAAATTTTAGTATTCAGTCCTGATGTGTCATTGTTAAGAAACTCTTGTAAAGGAATAGCCAACTTCAGTGGGGTTTGTCCACCAAACTGGACAATCACCCCCACTGGATTTTCAGTTTCGATGATATTAAGAACATCTTCTTTTGTTAAAGGCTCAAAGTAAAGGCGATCGCTAGTATCGTAGTCTGTGGAAACTGTCTCTGGGTTAGAGTTGACCATAATCGTCTCATACCCCGCTTTCTTCAAAGCATAAGCGGCGTGACAACAACAATAGTCAAACTCAATTCCCTGTCCAATGCGGTTGGGGCCACCACCCAAAATCAACACTTTTGGCTTGGTTGCGGGCATTACCTCTGTTTCTTCTTCGTAAGTAGAATAGTAGTAGGGAGTAAACGCTTCAAACTCAGCAGCGCAAGTATCTACGGTTTTGTAAACTGGGATAATCCCTAGTGATTTGCGGTAGGCGCGAACTTCATCTTCGGTGGTTTTGGTGGCATAAGCAATCTGGCGATCGCTATATCCGTCCCGCTTCACTTCATAAAGTTGCTCTTTTGTCAATTGCTGCAAGGGTGTCCGCTTGAGAAATTTCTCAACATCTAGCAGTTGCTGAAATTTATCTAGAAACCACGGGTCAATACCAGTCAGTTCGTAGATTTCCTCAGCACTAATGCCTAGTTGCAAGGCATGGCGCACCGAGAAAATGCGATCGGGGTTAGGTGTTCGTAATTGGGCGCGGATTTGTTCACCACTGGGTAATTTTTCGGCTTTGTCGCAACCCCAACCAGCGCGGCCGGTTTCGAGCGATCGCAGCGCCTTTTGGAAGGATTCGTTGAATGTGCGCCCAATTGCCATTACTTCGCCGACTGATTTCATTTGGGTTGTCAGTACTGGGTCAGAACCGGGGAATTTTTCAAAGGCGAAGCGAGGGATTTTTGTCACCACATAGTCAATTGTCGGCTCAAAGGACGCCGGAGTTTTCTTGGTGATGTCATTTTGAATTTCATTTAGGGTGTAGCCCACAGCCAATTTTGCGGCAATTTTGGCGATGGGGAAACCTGTAGCTTTGGAAGACAAAGCTGAACTGCGGGAAACGCGGGGGTTCATCTCAATTACAACCACATCCCCATTAACCGGATTAACAGCAAACTGGATATTAGAACCACCAGTTTCTACCCCTATCTCCCGGATGATTTTAATTGCCATATCCCGCAGCCTTTGATATTCTTTATCAGTGAGGGTTTGCGCGGGAGCGACGGTAATTGAGTCTCCGGTGTGAATGCCCATAGGGTCAATATTTTCGATGGAGCAGATAATCACCACGTTATCTGCCAAATCACGCATCACTTCGAGTTCATATTCTTTCCAGCCGAGTAAAGACTGGTCAATGAGAATTTGCGAAACGGGGCTGGCATCTATACCTACCTGTGCCATTTCTTCAAATTCTTCTTGGTTGTAAGCAATACCGCCGCCACTTCCACCCATTGTGAAAGCTGGACGAATAATTAGGGGATAAGTACCAATTTGGCGCGCAACAGCTTTGGCTTCTTCTAAAGTTTCGGCTGTGTCGCTGGGACACACAGCTACCCCAATCCTTGCCATTGCCTGACCAAAAAGCTTTCGATCTTCGGCTTTTTCGATGGCTGGTAGTTTAGCGCCAATTAACTCAACGCCGTACTTTTCCAACACTCCATTTTTGGCTAAAGCAACGGCGAGGTTGAGGGCGGTTTGTCCTCCCATCGTTGGTAGGAGAGCATCAGGGCGTTCTTTCTCAATGACTTTTTCGACCAATTCTGGAGTTAGCGGCTCAATGTAAGTGCGATCGGCCGTTTCCGGGTCGGTCATAATCGTTGCAGGGTTGGAGTTGACCAAAACCACTTCATAGCCTTCTTCTCGCAGCGCTTTGCAGGCTTGAGTGCCAGAGTAGTCAAACTCACAGGCTTGTCCAATCACAATTGGGCCAGAGCCTAACAGTAGAATCTTCCGGAGGTCGTCACGGCGGGGCATAGTAGTTGCCTTGGAATACGAGAATACAAATCCTGATTATTTTAAGGGTCTTTACCCCCTCTCGTGCTTTTTATTATTAAGTTTTCTAAGTTTGATATAGACAGGACTTACGCAGACAATAGCCGAAACCCTTATTTTTAGGTAGGGGCAATTCATGAATTGCCCCTACAGCGTGTACTTTTGCTTAAGTTCTAATCGAGAAGGAGTGGGGAGCATAATTAAGAATCAATGCCCCATACTCAATTATTATTTTGTATTTCGGTTCTACCGATCCCCTTATGCAAAATCGGGTTGAAAATCCTTAAAAGCTTTACCCCGTAAGTATTTCAACCAAAATAATATGTTGAAGCTTGATAAGCCTTGCCTTATAAGACTTTCACC
>Ga0105046_10014087_pt1 | contig 12347 bp, 10 predicted proteins | sample MAT03_FD_78385 | JGI IMG/M metagenome (GOLD analysis project Ga0105046, IMG submission 78385) | Freshwater microbial communities from Lake Fryxell liftoff mats and glacier meltwater in Antarctica - MAT-03 (megahit assembly) | ecosystem: Environmental > Aquatic > Freshwater > Ice > Liftoff...
AGTACCGCGCCTCGCCGTCCACCGTGTCGGCGCCGAACTCGATCCGGGCGCCGCCCGCGCGCTTCGCGGTGAACTTCCACGCGTTGCTCAGGAGGTTGTCGAGCACCAGGCCGAGCAGCCGCGGGTCGCCGTCGGCCGCGACGCCGCCCGCGATCACCACCGCGAGGTCGCGCCGCGGCCCCGCCTGCTCCAGGCGGGCGACGGCGGCGCGGGCGAGCGCGGAGAGGTCGACCGCCTCGCGGCGCAGGTCGCTCCGGGTCACCCGCGAGAGCGTAAGGACGTCATCGATGAGGTGCGCCATGAGCTGCGCCGCCTCGCGGACGTAGCGCAGGTGGCGCTGGCCGTCCGCGTCGAGCCGGTCGCCGCAGTCATCGAGGAGCGCCTGGCTGAAGCCGTCGATGGTGCGCAGCGGCGCGCGGAGGTCGTGGGCGACCGAGTAGCTGAAGGCCTCGAGCTCGCGGTTGGCGACCTCGGCGGCCTCCTTGGCGCGCTCGAGCTCGCGCCGGGTCCGCTTGATCTCCGTGATGTCCCGGGCGATCTTCGAGACGCCGACGAGGCGCCCGGCCGTGTCGCGCACCGGGGAGAGCGTCACCGAGACGTCGAGCAGGCGCCCGTCCTTCGTCTGCCGCTGGGTCTCGAAGTGGTCGATGCGCTCGCCCTCGACGAGGCGCGCCGCGATGGCGGCCTCGGCGTCCTTCAGGTGCTCGGGGAAGAGCGCCCCGATGCCCCGGCCGATCATCTCGTCCGCGGCGTAGCCGAACATCCGCTCGGCGCTGCGGTTCCAGCTCGTGACGACGCCGTCGAGGGTGCGGCCGATGATGGCGTCGTCGGAGTCGTTCACGATCGCGGCGAGGCGGTGGCGCCGCTCGGTGATGTCGAGCGACAGGATGCACACGCCCTGCGGGATGGGGACGAAGCGCAGGTCGTAGACCACCCGCGCGCCGTCCGGGTAGGCAAAATCGTTCTCCATCTGCGCGACGACGCGCTCGCGCATCGCCCGCTGCAGTTGCGCGAACATGGGCGTCTGCTCGATGCCCGGGTAGCACTCCATCATGGTGCGCCCGACGAGCTCCTCGCGGCGCCGGCGCGACTGCGCCACGAGGAGCTCGTTGACGTAGAGGTAGCGCCAGTCGAAGCTGATCACCTGGCAGCCCTCGAGCAGGCGGTCGAGGACGTCGCGCGAGAGGGTGCTGTCGCGCAGGGCCTCCTCCTGCCGCTTGCGATCGGTGAGGTCGACCGCCTGGATGGCGCGGTAGGTCACCCGCCCGACCGCGTCGCGCACCGCCGTCATCTGGATGGCCACCGGGAAGGAGGTCCCGTCCTTGCGGATGTGCTCGGAGTCGAAATCCTGCCGCCCCTGGTCGGGGGTGACGCGCACCAGCTCCGCGACGGCGGGGCGCACCTCGGGGGCGAACACGTCGAGCAGGGGGCTGCCCGCCAACGCCTCGGTCGTGTACCCGTGCATCCGCGCGAACGCCGGGTCGACCGCCTCGATCACCCTGCCGTCGCCCGAGGCGATCGCGACGCCCAGGCCGGCCTCGTCGAGCGCGTACGTCCAGCGCATGAGCTCGCGCTCGGCGGGCGAGAGGGGGCCCGCGGCGGTGCGGGCGTCGGGCGCCCCTGCGGTCTCGCGGTTCGCGTCGCGCACGACGGCATAGGAGCGCCAAGTCCGCGGCCCGTCAAGGACCTGCAGACCCTGGCGATCCATGCCGTCGGCGCGCGCGGGAACATCCCGATCCCGCTCCAGCTCGTGTATGGCGCGGCGGCATGGCGCTGGACGCTCGCCCGACAACGTACCTATCCTCCGAGGATGCGCGCGGGCTGGCTCCTTCTGACGGTGTTCCTTTGGACGGGCTGTCGCGCGGTGCTCGATTGGGAGAGCTTCCGGGCGGCCCCGTCCGACACGGGCGTCGCCGATGTCGCCGACGACGTCGCGCCCGCTGCGCCGCTCGACGCGCCCACCGACGACCTCGTCCTCGTCGAGGCCTCCGTCGAGCCTCCGCCGGATGCGCCCGCGGACGTCGCCCCGGACGCGCCCGCGGACGTCGCCCCGGATGCGCCCGCGGACGTCGCCCCGGATGCGCTCGCGGACGCGGCGCCCGACGCCGTCCCCGATGTCCCCGTGGCGCCGCCGGAGCTGGTCCCGCCGTCGCCCGTGGTGCAGCTCGTGGCGGGCGACCACCACACCTGCGCGCGGCTCACGGACGGGAGCGTCTGGTGCTGGGGCGACAACGAGTGGGGACAGCTCGGCGACCGCGGGACCTCGCGCCACCGCACCGCGCCCGCGCGCGTGGAGCTCCCCGCGGACGCGACGGCCGTGGACCTCACCGCGGGCGGCTTCCACACCTGCGCGCGCCTCGCTCCCAGCCAGACCGTTCACTGCTGGGGCCGCAACGACCTGCGCCAGCTCGGCGCGGGGATGGTCCTCGGCGCGTCGACCGTCCCGATCCCCGTCGCGGGGCTCGTCCCGGGGCCCTGGCGGCTCTCCGCCGGCCTCCACCACACCTGCGCGTCCAACCCCACGGTGGGGGTGTTCTGCTGGGGCTACAACGGCCTCAGCCAGTGCGGCCAGCCCTCCGCCGTCGTCGCCATCGATCCCCCCGCCCTCGTCGCGGGGACCTCGGGGTTCACCGCGTCCGCGGGCCGCTCCTTCACCTGCGCGTACGGCGGCGAGCGCGTGCTCTGCTGGGGCGCGAACGACTCCGGCCAGCTCGGCGTCCCGAGCTTCACCGGGGAGTCGCGCGCGACCGCGGAGCCCATCACGCCGCTGACCACCTCGGAGCCGTACACGGCGCTCTACGTCGGCGGCTTCACTGCGTGCGCGCGCAAGATGTCGGGGCTGACGGTGTGCTGGGGCCGCAACGACTACGGGCAGATCCCCGCCGGCGCGAACCCCCAGCGGATGCCCCTCTCGATCGCCTCGTACATCGGCGCGGAGCTCACCTTCGGCGGGGTCCACCAGTGCGCGCTGAGCACGTCCGACCGCACGTCACCGCTCCGTTGCTGGGGCTACAACGCGCTCGGCCAGGCCGGCGACGGCGCCCGCGCCACCACCCTCGGGCCCCCCGCGGCGCCGGCGCTCACGGGCGTCCAGCTCGTCGCCGCGGGCTTCAACCACACCTGCGCCGCGCTCCGGAGCGGCGTCGTCCGCTGCTGGGGTGCGCTCGAGTACGGCCAGCTCGGCAACGGCGCGAGCGCGCTCACCGCGGCGCCCTCGCCCGTCTCTGGGATCAACAACGCGGTCGCGCTCGCGGCCGGCTCCGACTTCACCTGCGCGGTGCTGGACGTGGCGGGCGAGCGGCGGCTGTCGTGCTGGGGGCACAACCAGGTCGGCCAGCTCGGCTCCCTCACGCCCGCCGCCGAGCCGACGCCGCAGCCCGTGCGAGATGGCATCACCGCGGGCGCCGTCCTCACCAACGTCGCCTCCGTCAGCCTCGGGACGCTCCACGGGTGCGCGCGCCTCACCGCCGGCGCGGTCCGCTGCTGGGGCTACAACTTCTTCGGCGAGCTCGGGCTCGGCACGCGGATGGCCGTCGCGTATTTCGCCGCGCAGGGGACCATCCCCCTCGGCGCGCTCCGCGCGGAGGACGTCACCTCGGGCGCCTACCACGGCTGCATGGTGCGCAACGACGGCTCCGTCGCCTGCTGGGGCGACGACCGTCTCGGCCAGTGCGGCCAGAGGGAGCCGACGGCCTTCCAGCTCTCCCCCGCCCCCGTCACGCTCCCGGGGGCGACCATGGCTGTGGCCGGCGGCGTCGAGCACTCGTGCGCGCTCGGCGCCGACGGCATGGTGCGCTGCTGGGGGCACAACCAGGCGGGCCAGTGCGGCGTGGCGATGCGCGAGTTCGTCACGCCCGGCGCGGCCGTCGCGGGCCCCATGGGGACGGTGAACAACCTCGCCGTGGGGGGCCTCCACGGCTGCGCCTGGCGGAGCGGCGGGTCGATGTACTGCTGGGGCTCCAACAACCGCGGGCAGCTCGGGCTCGATCCGGGGACGGTCCCCTTCACCGCGCGCGCGCAGCCGCTGACGCTGCCCGCCGTCGCGCAGGCGGCGGCGGGGCTCGAGCACACCTGCGCGCTCGCCAGCGGCGGGCTCCACTGCTGGGGCAACGGGCTGCGCGGGCAGATCGGCGCCGCGGACTTCCGCGACCGGAGCGCGCCCACCGCGGTCGCCGTGCCCGTGGGCGTGACCTTCACCCACCTCGTCGCGGGCGACCAGCACACCTGCGCCCTCGCGAGCGACCGCCGCGTGTTCTGCTGGGGGTCGAACCACGTCGGCCAGCTCGGGCGGACCGACACCTTCGCGGTGACTACAGCGGGGCTCGGCGGGGTCCGCTGGCGGTAACGTCCGCCGGTCAGTTGGGGAAGAGGGAGACGTTGTTCGACTCGGAGAGCTCGGTCACGAAGTTGTTGTAGTCGGCCGCGACGCGCCACGTGCCGCCCTGCGCCTTGAGCGCGCTGTACGTCCAGCCCGTGTTGCTCTCGAAGGTGAGCACCGCGCCGCGCGCGATCGTCGCGACGGGCTCGATCGCCGCCTCGCTCGTGGGGGCCACAGGTGGCCCCATCGGTCGACGCGCCGGGGAGCGTGACGATGATCGCGTAGGGCATGGAGCCCGCCGTCGCGCAGCCGCGGTTGCGGATTGCCGCGCGGAGCCGCGCGTAGCCGTTGATGTTCTGCACGGCGAAGCTGTCGACGACGAGGTCGGGGCGCGACGGCAGGAACACGCAGGGGTTGGGGTCGGTGGGCCCGCCGCCCCCGCGGGCGTCCTGCGAGGCGCTGGCGGTGTCGTCCTCCGCCGGGGCGCCGTAGCAGCCGTTGAGCCGAAGGGCGGCGGCGAGAAGGAGCGCGGAAGTGTTGCGGATCGTGTGGTTCATCGTGACCTCCGCCGAGGGCAAGCGCGGGCCGCAGAGCAGGATGGGAACCACACCCCCGCGCGCCGTGCGACACTCGTCGGCCTGAAGCCCGAGCGAGAGCGGCGGCATCGCGCCTCGACCGCGCGCCTCCAACGCGTTCATCCCGCGCGATCGGGGCGCTCCGTGTCGGCGCCTTGAATCGCGCACGCTGCTACCATACGGGCGCATCCCACGGGGCGACGGGCGGTACCAGCTACTCCACCGGGCTCCGCGCGTGGAAGATGCGCTGCGCCGCGACGCGCGCCCGCTCGCGCTCGCTCGCCACGAAGCGCCGCCCATCGCCGGGCCCCACCGCGTACACATGGTTGTCGTACCACCCGGTCACGAAGAACCGATGGCCCGCCCGCGCCGCCACGATGCCGCTGGCGTGGTCCATCGTCGGCAGCTCGACGCTCCGGGTGGTCCAGTCCTCGGTGTCCACCAGCGTCACGGTGCTCCCGCCGTAGTCCGCGGTCGCCACCACGCGGCCGTCGGCCGACACGTCCACCGCCTTCGGCGCGTCGCCCACCGGCACCCTCCGCTCCACCGCCAGCGTGCGCGCGTCGAGCACCAGGAGCGCGTCGTCGCCGAGGCACGACACGTACAGCCGCCGCTCGTCGGGCGAGAGCGCGAGGTGGCGCGGCACGTGGCACACCGCCTCCACGCGCCGTCGCTCCGCCCGCTCGGGCCCCGCGAACACGTCGAGCGAGTCGCCGTGGAAGTTGGCCACGTAGAGCGTCCCGTCGCGCGCCACCGCGAGGCCCCGCGGGCTGTGACCCACCGGGTGCGTGCGCACCACCGCGCCGGTCGCCGTGTCCACCTCGCTCACGCTCCGGCCGCTCCAGTTGGCGGCGAAGAGGCGGGCGCCGTCGTGCGTGAGCGCGAGCACCTTGGGGTGGCGCCCCACCGCGACGCTGCGGAGCGTCCGCCGGTCGCGCAGCCGGACGAAATGAACCACCGCGTCGCGGAAGTCGGAGACGTAGAGGCGCCTCCCGTCGGGGGACACCACGCTCTCGACGGCGACGCCCGGGAGGTAGACCCAGGCGGTGCGGCGGAGCGTCGCCACGTCGTAGAGCCCCACGTTGTCACCGCGGGTGTTGCCGTAGTTGGTGACGTAGAGCGTCGCGCCGTCGGGGGAGATCGACACGCCCTTGGGGAGCGAGCCGGTGAGGGCCCGGTCCTGCACGACGAGCGCGGGCGGCAGCGCCCACGCCCCGACGCCGAGCGTCAGGACCGCCATGCCGACGTACACCCGGTGCGCGCGAAGCCACATCGGCGGCGGACAGTACTCACACAGCCCCGCGGCGCGAGCACGAACGACCGCCTCCACCTCCGCCGACGCTCGCCAGCCCGGCACGAGCTTCAGCCTCCGAGCTGGTTGCGCGTGAGGCGATTGAGGAGGCTGAAGTGATCGTCGAGGGCCTCGTAGCAGTCGAGTTCGTCGCGGTCTGCGTCGGTGAGCATGCCCTCGCGCAGGAGGTCGAGCAGGTGCTCGATGCGCTGCGGCACGGCCGCGGAGGCGCGGAACATCGGCGCCCCGTCCACCAGCTCGACGCGCACCGCGCCCTCGACGGGAAACGACGCCGGCAGGCGATCGATGCGGAAGGTCGGTGCGTGGTGGGGGTGGCTCATCACCGCGGAAGGATAGGTCATCGCGTGGCGTCCCGTCGACCTGTCGAAGCGGAGTCACGACGCGGACCTCTCGGGCATCAACGTCGTGCCGCGCTTCGACCGCACCGACGTCGAGGTCGAGTAGGCCGCGCTACCCCGCCACCTCGCCATCCCCCGACCCCCGACCGTCGGCCTTTCTGCCATCCCCCCACCCTACCAAAACCGCCGACCGTCGGCCTTCTGGCCATGGTAGGGGGACACCTCTCAGCCTCCCAACCGCTCCCGGATGCGCCCGAGCACCCGCTCGTCCGCCGGGGGAAACTCATAGCGCTCAAGCTCCCCCCGCGTCGCCCAGGTGTGCGCCGCCACGCCGAGGTGCCGCACCTCCCCCTCGGTGATGCGGGCCTCGTAGAACAGCAGCAGCACGCTCTTCGTCGGGTAGCGCCAGTACGTCACGTCGAGCGCCTCGCCCACCGCCACCTCGACGCCGCACTCCTCGCGCATCTCCCGCACGAGCGCCTCCTCGGGCGACTCGCCGGGCTCCATCTTCCCGCCGGGGAACTCCCACGCCCCCGCGAGGTGCGTCCCCGCGGGCCGCTGCGTCAGGAGCACCCGATCGCCGTCGATGCACACCGCCGCCACCACCAGCACGGGCAGTCCCTCGCTCATGCGTCCTCCCGCTCCGGGTCGCGGAGCACCAGGGCCTGTCCCGCGAGCACGCCCGCGAGCGTGAGGGCCACCGCCGTGAGCCCCCACGACGGGAGCGCCATCGACACCGCCGCGCCGACCGCCGTCCCGACGGACCCGACGGCGAAGGCCCCGAGGCTCCGCTCCCGCGCGCGGCGGGCCATGCGGAGGGCCGCGGCGGCGTCGCGGAGGTCGTCCGAGGCGAGGGCCATGGCGGTGTCGGTCCCGGCGCCGCCGGCCGCGTCGACGGAGATGGCGACGTCGGCGGCGGCGAGCACGGCGCCGTCGCGCCCCGGCCGGCCGACCACCGCCACGCCGTGGCCCACCTCGGCGAGCGCGCGGACCACCGCGGGCCCCTCGTCGGGCAGCACCTCGGGCCGCAGGTTGGCGACGTCGAGCATCGCGCCGATCGCCTCCACCGTCCCCCGGCTCGCGCCGCCGAGGAGCGCGACGTCGTAGCCCGCGTCGATCATCGCCTGCACCGCCGAGCGGACCTCTTCGCGGACGGCGTCTTCGAAGCCCAGCACCGCCTCCACCCGCCCGTCGATGGCCACGAACACGGCCGTACGCCCGGCGCCCTCGATGGCCACGGCGGTCGCCTCGGCGGGCGCGACGCTCACGCCCTCGGCGAGCAGGAGCCTGCGGTTGCCGACGAGCACCGGGTCGCCCGCGGCGCTCACGGCGGTCACGCCCTGGCCGGGCACCATGGCGGGGCGACGGATGTTCTGCAGGCGCAATCCCCGCTTCGCGACGGCCTCGGCGAGGGCGCGCGCGATGGGGTCGCTCGCGTCGACCTCCTCCACCGCGGCGGCCGTCGCGATGAGCTCGGCGTCGGGGCGCGCGCCGAGGGAGACCACCTCGGTGAGCTCCATGCGCCCCTGGGTCACCGTCCCGCGGAGGCAGAGCGCCACCGTCCCTACGCGGGCCGCCGCCTCCACGCTCGCCGCGTCGCGGAACACGATGCCCCGGCGCGCCGCGGCCACGAGGGCGTCGGCGAAGGGCGACTCCGCCGCGGGGGCCGCCACCGCGCAGGGCGTGAGCGCGAGGACACACGCGGCCGCGAGGAGCCCGTCGCCGCTCGTCCAGAGCGCGTGGACGACGCCCGCCAGCGCGCCGAGCCCCACGGCGACGAAGGGGGCGCGCGCGCCGAACGCGCGGGCGAGCACGACCACCCGCGGCGCGGCGCCGGCGACGGTCATCATGCGGGCGAGGCGGGCCCACGACACCTCGGCGCCGGCGCGCGTCGCGAGCACGCGGAGGCGGCCGTCGAGCACCTGGGCCCCGGCGAGGACGGCGTCGCCCGCGCGGCGCGTCCGGATCTCTCGGGCGCCGGGCCAGAGCCGCACCTGCGCCTCACCGTCGCGCACCACGCCGTCGACGGGGACGGCAGCGCCGTGCTCAACGATCACCTCGGCGCCCGCCCGGAGCCGCGCGGCGTCGACGGTCTCGGCCTCCGCGCCGTCCCTACCAGCGACGCGGGCGGTGAGCGGCAAGGCCGACTGGAGCAGCGTCACCCGCCCGATCGCCTCCGCCCGCCGCGCCCCGAAGAACCACTGCGCCACCGGCCCCACCGCGGCGAGCACGGCCGTCTCGCGCAGGGAGCTCGGCGCCCGCTCGCCCGAGGAGCGCAGCGCGTCGACGAAGGGGAGGAGCGCCCCCGCGAGGCTCACCGCCCACGCGAGGGACCCCCGCTCGACGCGGCGGAGCCAGAGCTCCCGGCCCGACACCGTGAGCACCGCGAGGGCCGCCGCGAAGAGGGCCACCGTGCGCGCCGCCAGCGGGAGCGACGTGACGCTCCCGACCAGCAGCGCGAAGGCCACGGAGGAGGCCGCCACGCCAGGCGGGACCGGGTCCATCGAGACGTCGGGGCCCCGCGCGGGCGTCGGGCGCTCGGCGTCGACGCTCCGGGGGGCGGCGTCCTCGTCGAGCAGCGCCAGGGGGATCGACCCGAGCGGGATCGCCAGGAGGCGCAGGGTCTCCGCGAGGGAGGGGCGCTCGTTCTGCGGGCCGCGCGCGCGGGTGCGGGGGCGCTGGGGGCTCGGCCGGCCGCGCTCCCGGCACTCGCGGGAGCAGTAGAAGCGGTAGCGCTCGTGGATCACCGCCACCTGCGGCGCGCGCACGGGGTCGACGGGCACCCGGCAGGTGGCGCACGCGACGCGGTCGGGGATCTCCAGCGCGACGGCCTCGTCGGACACGGCCGCGCTCATACCCCGCGGCGGGGCCGCGACGGAAGGGGCTCCCCAAGGGCACCGCCCGCGTGCGATACGTGCGGGCGCCTCGTTCTCCTCTTCGCTTCGGAGGGATCCCGTGTCGTTCGTCAGACTCCCGATCGACCCCGTCGTCAGAGCCCGCGTCGACCGCGTCGAGCTGCCGTGGAACCGCCTGGGCCTCGACCCCTACGGCGTGTCCAAGGTGCACCTCGCGGAGATGTTCACCGCCTTCGGGTGGCTCTACCGGCACTACTTCCGCGTGCGGTGCTTCGGCGCCGAGCGGGTGCCGCCGCGGGGGCGCGCGATGCTCATCGGCAACCACTCGGGCGGCGTCGCCATCGACGGCGCGATGCTCATCACCTCGGCCTTCTACGAGCTCGACCCGCCGCGCCTCGCGCAGGGCATGGTGGAGAAGTTCATGGCCCGCGTGCCCTTCATCTCCGAGCGCCAGGCGCGGACGGGGCAGTTCACCGGCCTCCCCGAGACGGCCGAGCGCCTGCTGCGCGACGAGCGCCTGCTGATGGTCTTCCCCGAAGGGGCGCGCGGCACCGCCAAGCTCTTCTGGGAGCGCCACTCCCTGGTGGACTTCGGCACCGGCTTTATGCGCCTCGCGATGAAGACCCGCACGCCCATCGTCCCCGTGGCCATCCTCGGCGGCGGCGAGGCGCTCCCCACCGTCGCCAACTCCCGCGCGCTCGGGCAGCTCCTCGGGGCCCCGTACGTGCCCATCCCGGCGTACCTGCTCCCCGTGCCGCTGCCCGTCCGCATGGAGGTCCACTACGGCGAGCCGATGACCTTCGACGGGAGCGGCACCGAGGAGGACGAGACCATCCAAGCCCACGTCGACGCGGTGAAGCGCGCCATCAGCACCATGCTCCGCGAGCGCCTCCGCGCGCTCGGCCGCGAGCCCGCGGAGGGTCTGTCATGAGGGTGATGGTCACCGGGGTGTCGTCCCCCATCGCGCGCCTCGTCGCGTCCGAGCTCCTCGCCCGCGGCCACGAGATTATCGGGCTCGACCGCCGCGCCTGGGAGGGCGCCCCGGCGGGCGTCGAGATGCACGCCGTCGACATCCGCAAGCGCGCCGCCGAAGACCTCTTCCGCAAGTGGCGCCCGCAGTGCGTCGTCCACATGGCTACGGTGACCCACCTCGTCGCCGCCACCGAGGAGCGCTACCGCATCAACCTCGGCGGCACCCGCGCGGTCTTCGAACACGCCGGCGCCTACGGCGTCGAGCACGTCGTCTTCGTCGGGCGCCACACCTACTACGGCGCCGGCGCCGACCACCCGCTCTACCACCACGAGGACGACCCCCCGATGGCGGTGAGCACCTTCCCCGAGCTCGCCGACCTCGTCGCCGCCGACCTCTACGCCTGCCAGTCGCTCTGGCGCTTCCCCGCGCTCGCCACGTCCGTGCTCCGCCTCGTGTACGCCCTCGGCCCCACCGGCCACGGCACCCTCGCGAGCTTCCTCAAGGGGCGCTACGTGCCCGTCGTGGCGGGCTTCGACCCGCTGTTCCAGTTTATGCACGAGGCGGACGTCGCGGGCGCCATCTGCGCGTCGCTCGACCAGCGCCTCCGCGGCGTCTTCAACGTCGCCGGCCCCTCGCCGCTGCCCCTGTCGGTCATCGTGAAGGAAGCCGGGCGCCGCGCGATCCCGCTCCCCGAGGTGGCGTTTCAGCTCATGCGCGGTCGCTTCGGGCTCCCGCGCCTCCCGCCGGGCGCCGTGCAGCACGTGAAGTTCCCCGTGGTGATCGACGACGGGGCCTTCCGCAAGGCCACCGGCTGGGCCCACGCCCACGACGAGGACGACTGCATCGCGAGCTTCACCCGCGCCTTTCCTCGCCCCGCGTAGCGCCCTCCCGCTCCGCCTCTTGAGCCTCCGCCACCGGGGCCGCGTCCGCTGCGACCCGCACGCCCGTCACCCCCGCGCGGCCTCGCTCCACCGCGGTGATCTGCCCGTACGCGATCTTCGGCCCGAAGAGCCCGAGCTGAACGTGGAGGTGCGTCGACGTCGCCACCACGCGCAGGTGCGAGAAGAGCGTCGCCACGACCGTCATCACCAGCAGCGACACCAGCGTCAGCGGGAGCGTCGGGAGCAGCGGGGCCCGGCTCGCGATCGTGGCGATGGGCCCGCTCAACCCCGCGACCGCCAGCAGCGCGAAGAACCACCCGGGGATGCGCTTCTTCGCCCGGGCGAGGGCCGCGCCGCCCTCCATGTACCGGGCCTCGTAGGGGTCGGGCGTCGACGGCTCGTCGGACATGGACGCCGCCATAGCCCGGTTGAGACCTTTGCGCATCACGCCGTTGAAGCTCTCGCGCGGGACGTCGTCGCCCGTCGCCGGAAATGAGACAGTCGCATGGAAGCCAACGCCGCCCGTGTCCGGGGAGACGACCTCCCGCAGGCCGTCCCCGTCGCCCTCTTCGCCGCGGGGATGATGCTCGAGGCCGCCGCGATCGAGCGCTGGCGCCCGGAGGCCCCGGTCGCTCCCTCCGCCGTCTCCGCCCCCCGGTCACGGCCCGCCCGCGCCGCGCCCGCCGTCCCCGCGGCGCCGCCCGAGGCCCCGGCGCACCGCCTGGTGCTCCGCCCGCGCTCGTGCTTCCCGGGGTTCACCGTGAGGTTCGGGGCGGGCGAGGCTCATTTCCCCGAGGCCCAGGTGACGCAGCTCACCCCGCTCGCCCGCTGGATGAGCGAGCACTCGGGCGTGACCGTGACCGTCCGGGCCACCCTGGACGGCGAGTCGGGCGACGACGCGCGCCAGCGGAGGCTCGCGGAGATGCGCCTGTCGACCGTCACCTGGCGCCTCATCGCCCTCGGCGTCCCGCGGGACAAGGTCGCCGAGGGCCTCGACGTCCACAGCCCCCGCTCCGGCGCCCTCACCTTCAGCGCCGGCGGCTTCCACGACTGCCCCGAGGAAGGGTGAAGGCGCCGTGATCGTCTCCCTCCTCC
>Ga0105046_10014089_pt1 | contig 12347 bp, 10 predicted proteins | sample MAT03_FD_78385 | JGI IMG/M metagenome (GOLD analysis project Ga0105046, IMG submission 78385) | Freshwater microbial communities from Lake Fryxell liftoff mats and glacier meltwater in Antarctica - MAT-03 (megahit assembly) | ecosystem: Environmental > Aquatic > Freshwater > Ice > Liftoff...
CACGGTCTTAAAGTACTGGCCTGAGCGTCAGGCCGGCGCCAGCTGGCCGCGCACCGCCGCGATCACCGGCTCAACATCGGCATCGGAACTTGGGGATCACGCTGCCGCTGAACCCCAGCCCGGTAGGTTGGAGTGAACATCGTGAACTCCAACGTCATCGCTTTGCTCACACCAACCTACCGGGCTGCCGCTGATGTTGGAGTTCGCGGGCTCACTCCAACCTACGGCAGCAGCCGGTGTGACGGATTGCAGCCGCCAGGCCAGCATCGCCACGTCGTCAGTTGGACGTAACAACAGCGTTCCGTGACGAGCTTCCGTTCCTGCGGCCCGGGCTACAGCTGGCGCCCTGCTGCCGCCCGTCGAGCGGCCTAGAATCGCCGGCAGTTAAACACCGGAGTGGCGTGCATGGACGTGGTGAAAGAAGTGAACCGGGTGCTGGATGAAGTACTCAGCCTCGGCGGCCGTGCAGCCGCGTTCACGCGCGATACCCCCTTGCTCGGCGCCATCCCCGAACTGGACTCGATGGCCGTGGTGACGCTGATCACCACCTTGGAAGAGCGCTTCGGCATTCTGGTCGACGACGACGACATCGACGGTGCCACCTTCGAGAGCGTCGGCAGTCTGGCCGATTTCGTTAGCGACAAGATCGCGGCCTGAGCGATTTGACGGACGCTGGCATGCGCGCGGCACGCCATCCCGAGCCGTTCTTCCTGGACTTTGAACCAGGCCCGCTCGGCCAGCGGTTCTGCCTGCACCACCCGCCATCGGCCCCCCTGCGCGGCTTGGTGGTGCATGTGCACCCTTTCGCAGAAGAGATGAACAAGTCGCGCCGCATGGCTGCTCTGCAGTCGCGCGCGCTGGCCGATGCTGGGTTTGCCGTGCTGCAGATGGACTTGTTGGGCTGCGGCGACAGCGCGGGCGACTTCGGCGATGCCAGCTGGGCGCAGTGGCTGGCCGACGTGGTGTTTGCCTGCCGTTGGCTGCAGCGCCGGCATGGCGAGGCCGCGCAAGGCGAGGCCACGCTGCCGCTGTGGCTCTGGGGCCACCGCGCCGGGGCACTGCTGGCGGTACAGGCCGCCCAGCAACTCGACACTCCTTGCAACATCCTGTTCTGGCAGCCGGCCACCGCCGGCAAGCTGCTGCTGCAGCAGTTCCTTCGCTTAAAGGCAGCCGGCGACCTGCTTGGCGGACAGGCCAAGGCGGTGATGGCGCAACTGCGCGAGGAACTGGCTGCCGGCCGCAGCGTCGAGGTCGCCGGTTACACGTTGCCTGCGGCCCTGTGTTCCGGCCTTGAACAAGCTTCGCTCAAGCCTCCAGCCTTGTCGGCACCAAACATCGGCCGGTTGGTGTGGATCGAGCTCTCCAACCAGCCAGAAGCTACCCTCTCCCCCGCTTCCACATCTGCTTCAGCCGAGTGGCAGGCGGCCGGCTGGGACGTACGTACCCAAGTGACGCCAGGCCCTGCGTTCTGGCAAACCACCGAGATCGAGGATGCCCCCGCGCTGTTGCAGGCCACGCTCGATCACCTGGAACAGGCGTGGCCCCGATGAACGTCGTGGAGCAGGCCCTGGTCTTCGTCTGCGGCGACGCGCACCTCGTCGGGGTGGTGTCCAAGCCCGAAGCACAACGCGACACTGCAGTGATCGTCATCGTCGGCGGCCCCCAGTACCGGGCCGGCAGTCACCGGCAGTTCACCTTGCAGGCCCGACGGCTGGCGGCTGAAGGCTGGCCGGTGCTGCGTTTTGACTACCGAGGTATGGGCGACAGCACCGGCGCGCAGCGTGACTTCGAAGCGGTCAGCGACGATATCCAGGCGGCAATCGACGCCAGTTTCGCCGCACTGCCCGGCCTGCGCCGGGTCGTGCTCTGGGGCCTTTGCGATGGTGCTTCCGCAGCGCTGCTGCACCTGCGAGACCGAAGCGACCCGCGCGTGGCCGGCCTGTGCCTGCTCAATCCTTGGGTTAGATCGCCCGCCAGCCTCGCGCGCACCCATGTCAAGCATTACTACCTGAACCGCCTGCGCGAGCGCGAATTCTGGGCCAAGCTGGTGCGCGGCGGGGTCGCACTGAAGGCGCTGCAAGGCCTGATGCACAACCTGCGCCGCATGGGTCTGGGACGGGCCGTCGCAGATGCCGCGGCGGGCACAGACTTCCGGCTCACGATGGCCCGGGCCTGGTCTGCCTACGACGGCGCGATACTGTTGATCTTGAGCGGCGACGACTACACGGCACGTGAATTCTTGGATGTCGCGCGAACCGATCCCGACTGGCGCGACGTGCTTGCACGGATATCGACGCAGCGCTGCGACTTCGCCGCAGCCGACCACACGTTCTCGGTGTCGGCGCAGCGGTCGGCGATGGAGACCGCGGTTGCCACCTGGTTGGCACAGCAATTCGGGGTGCCGGCCCGGGGCCTGCCGATGCCAGAAGTCAAAAGGACTTGATCATGCAACGCTTCCGAATGCCACGCCTCGGCACCACCCTGATCGGACTGTGTGCCCTGGCACTGCCTTTATGCGTAAGCGCACAGATCGCGGCCGTCAACTGCGGTTCGCTTCAGAATGCATACGGGCCTTTCGACTACAGAATCTACAAGGACCGCCACGAGATCCTGCAAGTCGATGCCTACCACTTCACGCCGTTGGTCGAGGCGCTCATCAAGCCGATGTTCCAGCACTTCGCGGCCGACTTCGACTACACGCTGCGGGCCTCGCCGAACCACCACCGCGCGTTGATCACGATGGCTCGCTGGAGCGAGCGCGTCAAGAACCCGATGCCGCCGGGTGCGCGCTACTCGGTGGACTGCTATTTCGACCGCGCGATCCGTTTCGCCAAGGATGACCTGATCGTCAGGATGATCTACGCCGGCTTCCTCGGTCGTGCCGGCCGCAAGACCGATGCGATGCAGCAACTCGATTACGTATCCGCCAGTGCGGCCGACAACCCATTCACGCACTTCAACGTCGGCCTCGCGTACTTCGACCTCCAGGAGTACGACAAGGCTCTGAAGGAAGCCCATGCTGCTGCCAACCTGGGCCTGCAGCGCACGGAATTGCGAGACCGTCTCATGGCCGCCGGCAAGTGGGTAGAGCCCGTGGCGCCGTCAACTCCTGGCGCGTCGACGAAGGCGACGACCCCGAAGCCGTGATGCCGCGCTCAAATCGTCGCCCCTTGATGCCAGGGGCCCGCCCATGAAACGCGTGCTGATGGTCGCGTTCCACTTTCCGCCCCTGGCCGGGAGCAGCGGCATCCAGCGCACGCTGCGCTTCGTGCAGCACCTGCCGACCTCCGGCTGGCAACCGCTGGTGCTCACGGTGCGTCCGCAGGCGTACGAACGCACCAGCTCCGACCTCGACGCTCAGGTGCCGGCTTCGGTCGTCGTGCGTCACGCCTTCGCGCTGGACACCGCGCGGCAGCTCTCGGTCGGTGGCCGCTACCCGGCAGCGCTAGCACGGCCGGACCGCTGGATGAGCTGGCGCTTCGACGGTGTCCGTGAGGGCCTGCGCATGGTGCGTGAGTTTCAGCCCGACGCGCTGTGGTCAACCTACCCCATTGCCACCGCGCACATCATCGGCGCCGAGCTGCAGCGCCGCACCGGGCTGCCCTGGATCGCCGACTTCCGCGATCCAATGGCGCAGGAGGGCTACCCGGCCGACCCGAAGACCTGGGCTGCATTCAGCGCCATCGAAGCGCGTGCCGCGCGCAGCGCGCGCCGGCTCTGCTTCACGACGCCGAGTGCCGCGGCGATCTATCGCCAGCGCTACCCCGAAGCTGCGGACCGGATGACGGTGTTGGAGAACGGGTTCGACGAGGACAGCTTCGCTACGGCCCAGGACGCGCCCGGCAGTAGCGGACCACTTGAGCCCGGTCGGCTGACGCTGTTGCACAGCGGCACGATCTACCCTGCGGAGCGCGACCCGACCCAGCTGATCGCGGCGCTGGCGCAACTGAAGAACCACTACCCCGCTCTGGCGCGCCGGCTCAGGATCCGCTTTCGCGCCGCGGTGCACGACGAGTTGCTGCGCAGCCTGGCGGTGCGCCACGGCGTGGAAGAACTGATCGAGGTGCTGCCACCGGTCGGCTACGGCGAAGCGCTGGCGGAGATGTTGCGCGCCGATGCCCTGCTGGTGCTGCAGGCCAGCAACTGCAACGAACAGGTGCCGGCGAAGATCTACGAGTACCTGCGCGCTGGGCGGCCCATCGTCTGCCTGTCCGACCCGCAGGGCGACACCTGCGAGGTGCTGCGCGGCGTCGGGGTCACACGCCATGCGCAGTTGGACGACGCGGCCGCGATCGCGGCCCTGCTCGGGCGCTTCGCAGCCGGCGACCTGTCCGGCCTCAGCGCAACGCCAGACAGCGTCGCTGCCGCATCCCGCGCGGCACGCTCGGTCCAGTTGGCCGGCCTGCTCGACGCTTGCACGCCGCGCGCCGCTGCGGGGGCCGCCCGATGATCGTTGCCACCGCCACCGCCACCGCCACCGCCACCACGGCCACCGCAGCCACCCGGGCCGCAGCGCCTTCGGCGATGCCGGGATGGCGTCGTGGGCTGGCCGCGCTGTTGGGCAGTCTGGCTGTCGCCACAGCGGCGGCGACCGAAGCGCCCGCGCGTATCCAGGTTGGACCGCAGCGCGTTGTCAAGACCCTGGCCGAGGCGGCCCGGCAGGTGCAGGGTCGTGCGCTCATAGAGGTCGACGCCGGCACCTACAGGGCCGATGTGGCAGTCTGGAGCAACGTCGACGTCACGCTGCGCGCCGTCGGCGGCCGCGTCCGCCTGCAGGCCGATGGCGCCGCCGCTGAGGCCAAAGCCATTTGGGTCGTGCGTGGCTCGCAGCTGCACGTCGAGGGCTTCGACTTCACCGGCACACGCGTGCCCAGCGCTAATGGCGCGGGCATCCGCTTCGAGTCCGGCAGCCTGAGCGTGCGCGACTGCGTGTTCGCTGACAACGAGAACGGCATCCTGACTGGCAACGACAAAGCCGCCGTGCTCGATATCGAGAACAGCGAGTTCGCGCGCAACGGCCATGGCGACGGCATGAGCCACAACCTCTACGTCGGCTCGATCGCCAGCTTGCGAGTACAGGGCAGCTGGTTCCACCATGCCGCCCAGGGCCACCTGATCAAAAGCCGCGCGGCGCGCAATGTCGTGCGCTACAACCTGCTTGCCGATGGCCGCGACGGTCGCGCCAGCTACGAGCTCGAGTTTCCTTCGGGTGGTGTGGCGATCGTGGTCGGGAACCTGATCCAGCAAGCCGCTTCGACGTCCAACTCGCACATCGTCTCCTTCGGGGTCGAGGGTTACGGCTGGCCCGACAACGAGATCTACTTTGTCAACAACACGGTGATCGACGAACGGGCCAGCGGCGGCGTCGCGCTGCGCGTGCGGCCCGGTGCGGCGCGCGTGCTCGCGATGAACAACCTGGTCGTCGGCGGCGCGGCCGACCTCGCGCTCGCGGCCGGCCCCGGCGAGTACCGGCACAACTACCAGGCGGCGCCGGCCGATCTCGCGAACGGCGCCGCCGAGACCTATCCGTTGCGTGCCGGATCGCCGCTGGTCGGACGGACCGAATCGCTGGGCGACATGCGCGGCGAGTCTTTACGGCCTGCGCGCGAATACGTCCATCCCCGCAGCACGCAGCGGCGCACCGACGCGCCGCCCAGCCCGGGCGCGTTCTCACCGAAGGGGATCACACCGCGCTGATCGCGGCCCGGCCCCAGCCTTTTTACTTCCTGACCGAGATGCCCACACAACATGACCGCTGAGCCCCATGGGCTGATCCTGGGATCGCCCCGTTTCGCCGGATCTGCACCGGCCGACCTCGCCGCCTGGCAGCAGGCCGCCGCGGCGGGCATGGAGCAGGCTGCGCGCCAGGCCGGCGGCGACTTCGCGGTTGGCCTGACCAGCGCCGCCGGTGACCCCATGCTCGCGGTGGACCGGTTCGCGATGCGCACGATGTGTTGGCGCCTGGACGGCGGCCGCGTGCGTTTCGCCGATCGCGCCGATGAGCTTGCAGGCGCCGATGCCGAACTCGACCCGCAAGCGCTCTACGACTACCTCTTCTTTCACGCCATCCCGTCGCCGCGCACAGTTTTTAAGGGCGTGCACCGGCTGCCGCCCGGTCACTGCCTGAGCGTCGAGGCCGGTGCGCCAATCGTCAAGCCGTATTGGCAGCCGATTTTCAAAGAGGAGCCGCGACCCGGCTTCGACCGTTTGCGGGACGAGTTCCGCAGCCTGCTCCAGGCGGCGGTGGCGGCCCAGCTTGATGGCGGCAAGGCCGCTTGTTTCCTCAGTGGTGGCACCGACAGCTCGACTGTCGCCGGCATGATCGGGCTGGCCGCAGGCCGACCGGCGGCAACCTATTCGATCGGCTTCGAGGCCGAGGGCTACGACGAGATGGAGTTCGCGCGCATCGCCGCGCGCCACTTCGGCACCGAGCATCACGAGTACTACGTCACTCCGGCCGATCTCGTCAAAAGCATTCCCGCAGTAGCTGCCAGCTACGATCAGCCGTTCGGCAATTCGTCGGCACTGCCCTCCTACTACTGCGCGCTGATGGCGCGCGACGACGGCGTCACCCGCATCCTGGCAGGCGACGGCGGCGACGAGTTGTTTGGCGGCAACCTGCGCTACGCCAAGCAACGCATCTTCGACATGTACCGGCATGTCCCTGCAAGCGTCCGCAGCGCCGTGCTCGAACCCTGGTTGGGGCGGCCCGGCGAACGCAGCACGGCCTTGCTGCGCAAGGCCGCTAGCTATGTCGATCAAGCGCGCCGGCAGATGCCGGGCCGGATGGACGTTTACAACCTGTTGGAGCGCCTGGGCGTCGACGACGTGCTGACGCCGGGTTTCCTCGCCCAGATTGACCGCGGCGGCCCCGGCCGCCAGCAGCAGGCCGTCTGGGACGGCGCAGTGACAGACAGCAGCGTCAACCGGCATCTCGCGTTCGACTGGCGCTACACGCTGGCCGAAACCGACCTGCCCAAGGTTCGCGGCACGGCCGCACTGGCAGGTGTGACGGTCGGCTTCCCGATGCTGGAGCAGCCGTTGGTCGATTTCTCGATGCGCCTGCCCGCCGCCTACAAGCTCAAGGGCCAGCAGCTGCGCTGGTTTTTCAAAGAGGCCTTGCGCGGCTTCCTGCCCGACGCCATCCTGACCAAGAAGAAGCAGGGCTTCGGCCTGCCGTTCGGCGTCTGGGCAACCCGCGACGCCGCACTGAAGGCGCTGGCGACCGACTCGCTGCACACGTTGGCTGACCGCGGGATCGTGCAGCGAGCATTCATTTCCCGCTTGCTCAAGGACTACCTACCATCGCATCCCGGCTATTACGGGGAGATGGTGTGGATCCTGATGATGCTTGAACAGTGGATGCAAGCGAAGGCGCCGACCTATCGATTGGCTTGAGTTGGAGCCCCGCGATCAGGGGATCCCGGCGAGAGCCTCACTCACCCACAATGCGGGTGAGCTTGCTGCAGGAGCCTTGGCGGACTCGGCGAACAAGCCAGCCCTGGAACTCGGTAGCCCATTTACCAACAACATCTCGAAAGCACGACATGAACAGGTCCGCTCGATTGTCTCTGGGTCTCACCGTGCTGATGGCCGCGATGACTTCGGCCATGGCCAACAGCACGCCCAACTTGCTTGCCACGCTCGGCGGCATGCAAGACAACACCTGGAGCAAGCTGAATTTAAACTCCTTCCTGGATATCGTTCCGCCGGAAGGCGAACGAGGCGGTCTAGGTAGTGGTTACATCTACCGGCCACAGTCAGTGATCTGGGCATGGAGCAGTTTCGCCTGGGACAGCAAGCGGGGTGACCTGCTGATCTGGGGCGGTGGTCATGCCAACTACGCGGGCAACGAGGTTTATAAGTGGTCTGGTGCAAGCCAGGAATGGAGTCTGGCGTCTCGGCCCAGCCAGATGGTGCCCATTCCGTCGATCGGAGGCTCTACGCCTAACTGGGCACCGGTCGATGGCGCCATGAACGCACCGACGTCTGCACACACTTACGACAACAACACCTATCTGCCTGTCGCAGACCGGATGCTGACCTTTGGCGGCGCCTCGTTCAATGCCGGCGCCGGCTTCATGCTGCAGGTCAACAGTACGACATCCCGCATCACGGGTCCGTATGCTTTTGATCCGGCCAAGGCCGATCCGAATAAGGTTGGTGGCTCTAACGGCTCAGGCGCTGATGCCACGCAGCCCAACGGTATCGATGTGAACTCGGTCGGCGGCAACATGTGGCAGAACCGCGATACGCCAGCCATGCACGCCCTCTCATTCGTCGAAGGCACGACGGCCGTGGCCGTCGAGAGCGGCAAGGATGTGGTGTATTTCACGGCGGCACCGCAAGGCAGCACGAGCAGGAACCTTTACCGCTACGCCATCAACGACGTGAACAACCCCGCACTGGACACACTTCAGCAGGTTGGCACGTTCTACAACCCGATCAATCCCGTCTACGCCTGGAACCCGGTCGGCGCCGCAGGGTACGACCCGGTCTCCAAGCTGTATGTCGGGCTCGGGCAGGGCGATAGAGGTGACGGACTTGGCGATCAAATGTTCGTCGCGTGGGACCTGGACAACGCCAGTCCGTCGAACCCCAGCTACCGCATCAACCCAACGGTCATAGGGGGCACCTACTTGAACCCAGGCAACACGGGCGGTATTGACTGGGATCCGAATCTGGGTGCCTGGTTGATCTGGGCTGGAAGCGGCACGGTCTGGGCGCTGCGGGCGCCAGAGGCTGGAGGTGTCGGCGGCGAGTGGACCTTGACCGAGATCGCCGACGGCAGCAGCTTCGCCGCCAGTGCTCAGCCCGCGGCCAACGTGAATGCCGGCACGCTGGGCAAGTGGAAGTACGCGCCCGACCTCAACGCCTTCATCGCGCTCGAGGACGGCTCCAATGGCAACGTCTGGGTCTACCGGCCAGAGGGCTGGGTTACGCCGGTGCCTGAGCCCGCCAGCTGGGTGCTGATGGCCGCAGGCGGCCTTTTGGTGGCCGGCCTGCGGGTCCGCCGGGGACGCTCGCCGCAGGCGCGGGAACGGCGGATGTCCTGAGAGTTTTCTAGGGGCCTCCAAGACGCCTGCCTGTGAAGGCAGGCGTTTTCGCTTTCGCTTCAATTTCACTTTGCAGCGAGCTGAATTGCTGGCTGGCGATGGATCGATCAACAAGTCCGCAACTATTGCCGCACCGGCCGACATCCAACGTCCTTGGCCGACACCAGTTGCATTGACAATCGCACAACAGGGTCTTGACATGCGGCATCGCCTGATGCTGCGCCAGGCACGCGCCCTGCCGCCAACGCCGTGCCCTGCGGCCACACGACCCATGTCCACCCGCAAAGCCATCGCATTCTCGTTTCTTGATCGTTACGCGGGTCTCGTGATTCACATTGGATCATCCATGGTGCTGGCTCGCATCATGAAACCCGCGGAGATCGGCATCTATTCGGTGGTGATGGTTCTGCTGGGCTTCGTCGCAGCGTTCCGCGATTTCGGGGCCGGGCAGTACCTGGTGCAAAACAAGTCGGGGTCAGAAGCGGTGATGCGCGCCACCTTCACCGTGCAATCCGGTCTCGGCCTGCTGTTTGCCATCGCACTGGTGCTGAGTGCGCAACCCGTCGCGCAGTTCTACGCGGAGCCCGCGATGGCGGGCATCATGCTGGTACTGGCGCTGAACTTCCTGTTCACGCCCCTGCTCGCATTTCCACAAGCGCTGCTGGTGCGCGAGATGCGCTTTGGCACCATCGCCATGGTTCGATTCGCCGGTGCCGTCACCCATGCCGGCACGGCCATTTCACTGGCCTGGTGGGGTTGGGGCGCCATCAGTCTGGCCTGGGCCAATCTGGCGACCACGCTGGTCGGCATCGCTGCCACGGCGCTGATGGCACGAATGCCGATGTTCAAGCGCCCGACCCGACGCGGTCTTAAGCCGGTGTTCTCGTTTGGCGGCACGTTGACGATCGTGTCGCTGGTGACGACCCTGAGAACAGGCGCGCCCGAATTGCTGATTGGCAAGTTGCAGGGCATGGCCGACGCCGGGCTGCTGAGCCGCGCTCAGGGTCTGGTATCAATGTTTCAGCAGCTCGTGCTGGAGGCAGTCGGCTCAGTCACTATGCCCTACTTCTCACGCGAGGTGCGCGAAGGCCGCACGCTGTCCGGGCCCTTTGTCAAAGTGATGGAACTGGTTGTCGGCCTGGGCTGGGCGTTCTTTGCCGCCACCGCACTGCTGGCCTATCCGATGGTGCGCTTCTTGTACGGTAACCAATGGGACGATTCCGTGCTGATTGTGCGTTGGCTGGCCGTGGCATCGGCCGCTGGGCTGCCCGGCCTCATCTGCTACCCGCCGCTGGTGGCGGTGGGTGCGCTCAGGTTGGTGGTCCAGGGCACCGCGATGGCAGCTGCTACCGGGCTGGCAGCAGCTTTGCTCGGCGCCTTCCATGGCCCGGTCGTGATCGCACAATTGCTGGTTCCTGCGAGCGTGGTGTCATCGGCCTACTGGCTGGTCTTGACGCGCCGCAAGCTCGGGTTCGATTGGCCGGGCATCAGCGCCTGCCTGGGCCGATGCGCCGCAGTCGCTCTCGCAACGGCCATGGTACCCGCCCTCATGGTGATGGTCATGGGTTGGCGACCTGCGGGCAATGCCTTGTTGATCCTGCTGGCCGCGGCGCCCACCGTGCTGCTGTTCGTCTTGGCACTGCGTGTGTTCAGGCACGCCTTGTGGGGTGAACTAGTTCGGGCCCTGCAATCGGCTCCCTGGATTAATCGACTCGGCGCCTTTCGCAACTGATTCGCGACGCGAACGCACCTGCGTGATGCAGTACCGCTGGCTCAGCGAACCAGTTCACGGTAGATGGTTTGCATCGCCGCCGCACTCGCCGCCTCGCTGCCGCGTTCGGCCACCATGGCTCGGTTGCGGCGCGCAAAGGCAGATCTCAATTCGGGGCTGCGAAACAGGTCGACCAGGCGTTGTGCCAGCAGAACAGCATCGGTTGGCGGCACCAGGAAACCGTTCTCGCCGTCGACGATCCATTCACGCAGTGAAGGCAAATCTGAGAATACCGGCACCGAGCCGCAAGCCATGGCCTCCAGCAGGGCCATCGGTGTCGCGTCCGACGTTGGAATGGACACCGTGACGGCAGCCACCCTGTAGAAATCCACCATCTGTTCGTAGGGGACCGAGTCGATGATCGTCACCGCATGCGCGACATCCAGTTCGCGGGCAAGCGCCCAAATGCGATCGCGCTCCTCTAACAGCCCGTTGTGGAACTTCATCACCAGCACGGCGTCAGGAATCTCCCGCCGAACCAGCGCAAAGGCGCGAACCACGATATCCTGGTTGTAAAGAGGGGTGAAGTTCCGCGCACTGAAGATCACCGTCCCCCCCAGCGCCGCCAGCTGCCGCCCGATCGGATGGGCCGGTGGCCCCGGTGAGAAAACCTCCGTGTCAACACCCCACTGCACTACATCCACCGGCCGGCGCAGACCGCCGGCTAGGTCAGTGATCGCACTTGCCAGATCATCGGAGTCACAGGTTATGACGTCGGCCCGGCGGAGTGACTGCTGCAGCGCCAGCCGGTCGGATGCGGGACGCTCGTTCACCCGGTAGATGTCGGAGCCCCAGGCCGTGATCACGGTCGGACCCTGCCACACCGACAACACCGCGGACGCGAAGCCCGCCCAATGCACATGCACAATCTGCGGCTGAATGCGCCACAGCAGGAAGCGGAGCATCAGCACCTGCCAGCGCATGCCCTGATTTTGCAAGCCGATGCGGTGAGTTCGGACCTCTGCCGAAAACCGCCCCAACCCGGTGAACGAGACCACGGTCAAGGCATGACCTCGGCCGGCAAAGCGATTCACCCAGCGTTCAAAGTGAACGTGATCGCCCCATCCAATGAAGCAAATGCGCTGCCCGGTCATGCGCCTTCAGCAGGTAACGCAGCTTGCTCGGCCGCGACCCGCAAGGCACGCTGCAGGGTCATGCAGACAAGGTCGATCTGGTCGATGCGCATGCTGGGATAAAGCGGCAACGTGATCACACGCTCCCCGATCAGGTGCGACATCGGCACCTGGTCAGAGGGCCCCAACCCGGCTTGCACATACGCGGTGAAGGTATCCACCGGCCTGTAATGGATGCTGGTTTGCACACCGGCCTCGCGCATGGCCGTCATCACATCGAAGCGCCGAACCCCTGCGGGCAGCAACACTGGCATCAGATGGAAGGCCGCCTCGCCACGGTAGGAAGCAAAAGGCAAGCCCAGCCCTGGGACCAGCGCCAGCCGCTGCCGGTAAGCCAACACCCACTCGCCGCGGCGTGCGTTGCGCTCGCGCAGATGGGCCAGCTGC
>Ga0105046_10014090_pt1 | contig 12347 bp, 11 predicted proteins | sample MAT03_FD_78385 | JGI IMG/M metagenome (GOLD analysis project Ga0105046, IMG submission 78385) | Freshwater microbial communities from Lake Fryxell liftoff mats and glacier meltwater in Antarctica - MAT-03 (megahit assembly) | ecosystem: Environmental > Aquatic > Freshwater > Ice > Liftoff...
TGGCGGGCGTTCATCCTGGAGGACTTGGCTGCCTGGCCCGTGAAACTGACCGAGGTGATCGGCGCGGGCGAGCCCCTCAACCCCGAGGTCATCGACCAAGTGCACAAAGCCTGGGGCCTGACGTTGCGCGACGGTTACGGCCAGACCGAGAGCACCTGCATGGTGGGCAACCCGCCAGGCTTGCCGGTGCGTGCTGGCAGCATGGGCCAGCCCATGCCGGGCTATCGCATGGTGCTGCTCGACCTGGACGACAAAGAAACCGACGAAGGCGAATTGGCCGTGACCTTGCGCCCTGCGCCGATCGGCCTGATGCAGGGCTACGTCGGCCAGGACGAGCGCAACGCCGAACTGCTGGGCGGTGCGTACTACCGCACCAGCGATGTCGCCCGGCGTGATGCCGACGGCTACCTCTGGTACATCGGCCGCAGCGACGATGTGTTCAAGGCCAGCGACTACCGTATCAGCCCGTTTGAGCTGGAAAGCGCGCTGATCGAACACCCCGCCGTGGCCGAAGCGGCGGTGGTGCCCAGCCCGGACGCGCTGAAGCTGGCGGTGCCCAAGGCCTTCGTCACCTTGAAGCCCGGCCAGGTGCCCAGTGCCGAGTTGGCGCAGGCCATCCTGAAGTTCCTGCGCGAGCGACTGGCGCCTTACAAGCGCATCCGCCGCCTGGAATTTGCCGAGCTGCCCAAGACCATCAGCGGCAAGATCCGGCGCGTCGAACTGCGCAATGCTGAAGTCGCGCGGCGGGCAGCCAACGAGCGTGGTGCGCTGGAGTTCTGGGAAGAAGACTTCCCCGGGCTGAAGTGATTCGGGCCGTTCATGACGGCACGACTGCCGTGACCTCGATCTCGACCCGCGCCCGCGCCTCCATCAACGCCGACACCGCCACCGCCGACATCGCCACGGCGTAGTTGCTGCCCATCACTTCGCGGTAAGCCGCGCCGATGTCGCGGCCGCGGGCCAGGTACTCAGCTCGGTTGGTCAGGTACCAGGTCATGCGCACCATGTGCGCCGGTGTGGCGCCGCCCTCGGCCAATACCGCACGCACGTTCAACAAGGCTTGGCGCACTTGCGCCACCAGGTCGTCGCTGTCGAACTGGCATTGCGCGTTCCAGCCAATCTGCCCGGCGACAAACACCATCTTTGCGGCCGCCACCGCCACACCGTTGGCATAACCCCGGGGTGGCGCCCAGCCGGGCGGTTGCAAAACGTTCATGGGCTGGCCTTCAGTTTGAAGCGTTGCAGCTTGCCGGTTTCGGTGCGCGGCAAGGTGGTGCGGAATTCCACCACGCGTGGGTACTTGTAGGGGGCAATCGTGCTTTTGACAAAGTCTTGCAGCATGCGGGCTGTCGTGTCGCCAGGCATCGTGCCGGCTTGCAGCACCACGACGGCCTTGACGACCATGCCACGGGCTTCATCGGGCATGCCGACCACGCCACATTCAGCGACAGCCGGGTGCAGCATCAAGGCGGCTTCGACTTCGGGGCCAGCGATGTTGTAGCCGCCGGAAATGATCATGTCGTCAGTGCGTGCCTGGTAGACGAATTGGCCGTCGGCATCGACCAGGTAAGCGTCACCCGTCAGGTTCCAGCCGTTCTGCACATAGCTGGTCTGGCGCGGGTCGTCCAGGTACTTGCAGCCGGTGGGGCCCTTCACCGCCAGCCGGCCCACCTGGCCCGGCGGCAGGACCTGGCCTTGTTCGTCCACCACCGCTGCCACATAGCCGGGCACCGGCACGCCCGTGGCGCCGGGCCTGGCCTGGGTCTCGGTGGCGCTGATGAAGATGTGGAACAGCTCGGTCGAGCCGATGCCGTCGATCAGCGTGTTGCCCGTCGCCTCAAGCCACAGCGCGCGCGTGGCCGCGGGCAGGGCCTCGCCGGCCGACACGCACTTGCGCAGGCTGGCCAGCCCCTGTCCAGCCTGGCCGGTGGCGTCAGCCTGCAGGCTCAGGGCCATGGCACGGTACGAGGTGGGCGCGGTGAAGCACACCGTGCCTTTGAAGCGGGCGATGGCAGCCAGCAGCGCGTCGGGTGTGGCTTTTTCCACCAGCACCGTGCTGGCGCCAATGGCCAGCGGAAACACCAACAAACCACCCAGGCCAAAGGTGAAGGCCAGGGGCGGGCTGCCGATGAACACGTCGTTGGCGGTGGCGCGCAGCACGTGTGCGGGCCAGCAGGCGCAAGCCGCCATCACGTCGCGGTGAAAGTGCAGCGTGGCCTTGGGCACGCCGGTGGTGCCCGAGGTGAAGGCCATCACGCAGATGTCGTCGGCGGCGGTGTCGGCGTTGTCGAAGGTGGCCGGCTGGCGCGCTGCGTGCCAGGCCAGATCGCGGGTGGAGCCAGGTTCACCGTTGAACAACAACACGTGCTGAAGACTGGGGCAGGCCGCAGCCGCCGCCGTCAGTTCGTCAGCCAGCCGTGCGTCGCACAAGGCGTGGCTGATCTGCGCTTTCTCAACGATTGCCCTCAGCTCGCTGGCGCGCAGCAAGGGCATGCTGCCCACCGCGATACCGCCGGCCTTGACCACCGCCAGCCAACACGCCGCGTGCATGGGCGAGTTCGCGCCCCGCAGCAGCACCCGGTTGCCCGGGACCAGGCCTTGTTGCACCACCAGCACATTGGCAATGCGGTTGGCCTGCGCCAGCACTTCGGCGTAGTTCCAGCGGTGCTCGTGTCCGGCAATGCAGGGCCGCGGGCCAAGGCCCAGCGCGACCTGGCGGTCCAGCAGATCCACCGCGCAGTTCAGCCGGGCCGGGAACTGCAGGTCGGGCAGATCGAACAGCAAATCCGGCATCGCTCCAGGCGCTGGCAAACGGTCCCGTGCAAAGGTGTCGATGTGGCCCGTGGCGGTGAAAGCTGAATGCATGCCTGGCATTCTTTGGTGCGCGCGGTGTGAAGTCAACACACCCTAAACTTTGGCGCATGTCTGCGTCACCCCGCTCCCCGCCGCGCCTGTGGGACATCTCGCCGCCCGTGCAAGTCGGCACGCCGGTGTTCCCGGGCGATGCGCCATTCGGCATCGCCTGGCCGGCGCGCATCGGCCCGGGCTGCCCGGTCAACGTCAGCACCCTCACGCTCAGCCCGCACACGGGCGCACATGCCGACGCGCCCTTGCACTATGACGATGCCGGTGCCGCCATTGGTCAGGTCGATCTGGCGCCCTACCTCGGCCCCTGCCGCGTGGTGCACGCCATCGGCTGTGGGCCGTTGATCACCTGGGCGCACATCGAACACGCCGTCCAGGCCCTGCCGCCGCTGCCGACACGGGTGCTGGTGCGCACCTACGCCCACGCGCCGGTGGAACGCTGGGACGGCGCGCTCGCCGCCTATGCGCCCGAGACCGTGCAGCGCCTGGCCGACCTGGGCGTGGTGCTGATCGGCATCGACACCGCCAGCATCGACCCGGCCGACAGCAAGACCTTGGATGCGCACCAAGTCATCCGCCAACGCGGCCTGCGGGTGCTGGAGAACCTGGTGCTGGACGACGTGCCCGAAGGCGACTACGAGTTGATTGCCCTGCCCCTGAAACTGATGACGGCGTGTGCCTCTCCGGTGCGTGCCGTTCTGCGAGAGCTGCGATGACACGAGACGATGTGCTGGGCCTGGACGCAGCCGACCCCCTGGCCGTTTTGCGCGAGCAGTTTGTCATTCCGCCCGGGTTGATCTACCTGGACGGCAATTCCCTGGGTGTGCTGCCGAGAACCACCGCCGCGCGGGTGCAGCAGGTGGTGCAAGAAGAATGGGGCGTGGGCCTGATCCGCAGTTGGAACAGCGCCGGCTGGATCGACCTGCCGCAGCGCCTGGGCGACAAGATCGCGCAGCTGGTCGGTGTGGGCCCGGGCGAGCTGGTGGTGGCCGACTCCACCAGCGTGAACGTCTTCAAGGTGCTCAGCGCCGCACTGGCCATGGTGCGCGCGAATGCCGTTGGCGGTGCGCCGCAGCGCAGCGTCATCTTGAGCGAGCGCAGCAACTTCCCCACCGACCTGTACATCGCGCAGGCTGTTGCCCAGCAGCAAGGCTTCGAACTGGTGTTGGCCGAGGCCGACGACATCCCGTCGCTGCTGAACGACCGCACGGCGGTGTTGATGCTGACGCACGTCAACTACCGCACCGGGCGCATGTTCGACATGGCCGCACTGTCGCAAGCCGCTCATGCCGCCGGTGTGTTGACGATTTGGGACCTGGCCCACAGCGCCGGTGCCGTGCCGGTGGCCTTGACTGCAGACGGTGCTGACTTCGCCGTGGGCTGTGGTTACAAATACTTGAACGGTGGTCCGGGTGCACCGGCTTTTGTGTGGGCGCATCCGCAACATGCTGAGCGTTTCTGGCAGCCCCTGGCCGGCTGGATGGGCCACGCCGCGCCGTTCGAGTTCACGCCGGATTACCGTCCTGCCGCTGGCATAGCGCGTTACTTGTGCGGCACACCACCGGTGCTGTCGATGGCCGCGCTGGACTGTGGTTTGGACACCGTGCTGGCGGCCGGGCCTTTGGGCGGCATGCCGGCCTTGCGCGCCAAATCGCTGGCCTTGTCGCGGTTGTTTGCCAAACAGGTGATGGTGACCTGCCCGGGGCTGCGCCTGGTCTCGCCCATGGACGATGCACTGCGGGGCAGCCAGGTTTGCTTTTCGCACCCCAGCAACGGCTATGCGCTGATGCAGGCCCTGATCGCCCGCGGGGTGATCGGTGACTTCCGCGCGCCCGACATCCTGCGCTTTGGTTTCACGCCGCTGTACGTGCGTTTTGTCGACGCCTGGGATGCCGCACAGCACCTGGCGCAGGTGATTTCCAGCGGTGAATGGCAGCGGCCGGAATTCAATCAGCGCCAAGCAGTGACCTGAACAGGCTGTGCCCCATGACCAGCGGCTGCCCGTTCAACCCTTCGTCTGACCCGGCGGGTCAGACAACGCCCGACACCTTGCCGGAGAACTTCGAAGGCGCGCAACTCGACTTCAGCGCCGACATGAGCTATGGCGACTACCTGCACCTGGACGCGGTGCTGGGCGCGCAGCACCCGCTCAGCCCCGACCCCAACGAGATGCTGTTCATCGTGCAGCACCAGACGAGCGAGCTGTGGATGAAGCTGCTGCTGCACGAACTGCACGGTGCCATGCGCGCGGTTGCGGCCGACCAGCTGCAGAGCGCATTCAAGATGCTGGCGCGGGTCTCCAAGATCATGGAGCAACTGGTGCACGCCTGGGACGTGCTGGCCACGATGACACCGCCCGAATACAGCGCCATCCGCCCCTACCTGGCGCAGAGCAGCGGCTTTCAAAGTTGGCAATACCGCTGCATCGAGTTCAGCCTGGGCAACAAGAACCCGCTAATGCTCAAGCCGCATGCGCACCGGCCGGACTTGATGGCCCACGTGCAGGCGGCGTATGAGGCGCCGTCGCTGTACGACGAGGCCCTGCGGCTGTTGGCACGCCGCGGCCTGCCGGTGCCGGCCACCCACACCGCGCGCGACTGGACCCAGCCTTACCCCGTGGACGACGGCGTTGAACAAGCCTGGCTGGTGGCCTACCGTGCGCCGCAGCAGCATTGGGATCTGTATCAGCTGGGCGAAGAACTCACTGACCTGGAAGACGCCTTCCGGCTGTGGCGCTTTCGCCATGTGACGACGGTCGAACGGATCATCGGCTTCAAGCGAGGCACCGGTGGCACGGGCGGTGTGAGCTACCTGCGCAAGATGCTGGACGTCGTGCTGTTCCCGGAAATCTGGCGCCTGCGCACGCAGCTGTAGGGCCGCCTGAACAACGCTTTTCACCGCTTGCCGGAGGCGGCGCAAGACGGCGCAGGAGGCGGCGCAGGAGGCGGCGCAGGAGGCGGCGCAGGAGGCGGCTGGGGTGGAGGGCTTGGACGAGCGAGTCAGTCCGGGTCCGGTTCGGCGCTGCTGTCAGGCTCGCCATTGACACGGTCTTCCTGCCGCGCTTTTTCGGTTCGTGCGGCCAAGCCTGGCTCCAGTGCGGCCATGTCCTTGACCAAGCTGTCCGTCGTGCTGCCGGCAGTGGGCGCCACAAACCAGGGTGTCATGGGCAGGGTGCTCATGTACGGCGCCTGCGTCAGGCGGTCGTTGCTGCGGTAGATGTTGTTCAGCGACAGGACAGCGCCCACCACCACCATGGCCAGCACGCCCGCGTGCACGGCGCGGCGGTGGTCTGGCAGAACGTGCACCAGGTGGGCCCGCACCAGCAACGCGCCCAAGCCCAGGCCCAGTGGCGCGGCCAGGTGCCACAGCCACGGCCAGCCCAGGGCGGCGGCGACCTGCGGCACCAGCGCCTCGACCAACTCAATGGCCAGGTACCAGGGCCCGGCAATGGCCAGATGGCCCATGAAGTCGAAGCGTTGCTGAAACAGTTTGGACAGCAGCGCCCAAGCACCGCACCACGGCAGCAACACCGCGGCCAGGTCGAACACTCGAGGCAGCCAGACGCGTGTGTCGGCGCCCGGGTCCAGGCTGATGGCCAGGCGGGCCCACTCCAGTGCCAACAAGGGCAACAACCACGGCAACACCCGCCACGGCCATGGCTGTGCGTCGCTGTTTTGCTGACGCGGCGCGGCCTGCGACAAGGCGCGTTCGGCTGGCAGAACCTCGCCCGGCAGACGCAGCCGCAAACGCGTCTGGCCCAGTTGCAACACGCCGCTGGTGGCTGACATCAGGGCGCTGCTGCCACTGGCATGGTGTTGGCCACCCAACACCGCGCCGTTCTTCGTGGCCAACACTTTGAGGGTGAGGGAGCCCTGCTCGTCGGCTTCGATGCGGGCGTGGTGTTCGGCCGCATGGGCGTCGTCGAGCACGGCGTCGCTGGTCCAGGCGCGGCCCAGGCTCAGCGGCCAGGCCTGCACCGCCTGGCTGCGCAGCACCCGGCCCTGGCCGTCCAGCCATTCCAGCAGGGCCAGCCTGGTGCCGGGTGGGGCCGCTGGTGTGGCGGCTGGTGTGGCCGCTGGTGCAGCTGAGCTCAAGGCGGGCTTGGTTTGTTCGCTGTCCATGCAAAGCCGTTCAGGTAGTGGGCGGCCAGGCGCTGGGCATTGGCCAGGCTCACTCCCTGTGCATCAAAACGGCCTTGCAAGCCGGATTCTGTGCCGTCCAGCGTGGCCACCAGCACGCTCACGTCGTGCAGGCCCTGGAGTTTTTTGTAAGCGCGCAAGCACACGACGGCGCGCAGGGGCAGGCCATCGCGCGACACGCTGCGCTCCACACAGCGCGGCGCCGTGCGGTGGCGGTCGTCGCGGCCCATGCTTTCGTTGGCAAAGCTGGCGCTGTAGCGCTGGGCAAAACGCAAGGCACCGAGCTTGCTGCCGTCGTAGGCCTCATGGCGCACGGTGAAGAAGCTGGTCGCCAGGCTGTTGTTGACGAACAGCCGACTGTCCATGGTGCAGTCAGAGCGTTCGAACTGCAAGCCGCGCACGGCTTGGGCCGAGCCACTGCCCCAGCAGCGCAAGAACGTCTCCTGCGGCACCGGCACCTGGTAGCGCGGGTGGCCGGCGCTGCGCCAGGGTTGATTGATGAAACGGTCGGTCAGCGCCTGGTCGTGGGCCAGCAGTTGGCGCGTGAGTTCGGGCCACACGGCGGCGGTGATGGGCGCAGCCTTGCGGCCGCGTTCGATCAAGGCCCGGACGTTCTCAGCCGGCACCAGGAAGCTCACCTGTTCACCGTCGCGCCGTGCCGCCACGTTGACGCCGATCAGCCGGCCCTGGTCGTCCAGTGCCGGCCCGCCGCTCATGCCACCGCTGAGCGAGCCGCCGAAGAAGATGGTCTGCGGAAAACTGCGTTCCACCAGGCCGTTGTAGTTGCCCTCGGCCACGGCAAAACCCACGTCCAGCGGGTTGCCCAGCGAATAGATGCGCGCGCCACGCGGCAGCGCCTCTTCAGCCGGACGCAGCGCCACAACGCCGCGCCCGGCCAAGGCCTCGGGTTTGACCGCGCGCAGCAGCGCCAGGTCGTGCACCACGTCAAAGGCCAACAACTGCAAGGCGCCCTCGCTGCCGTCGACGGTGGCGTAAACCAGGCGGTAGCGAGCCGGCTGCAAAGCGAACTGACTGACCACGTGGTAATTCGTCACCAGCAGCCCGCCGTCTTCGACCAGGAAGCCCGAGCCCACGCTGGACTGGCTGTCCTGTGTTTGCAAAAGCGTCCTGACCTGCAACAGCCGGCCGCGCGTGCGTTCGTAGATGCGCTGGCCTGCGCCTGTGGGCGCGGCGTCGGTGGTGGGCTTGGGCGCCAGCGCCTGGGTGGTGGCTGTGTTGTGAGGCGCTGCCGCTGGCGCTGCAGTGGCCTGGTTTGCCGCCAGCAGGGCCACGGCCAGCGTCAGGAGCCGTGCAGCGGTGGTGAAGGCGGAACTGCGAAGCGGAATCGAGTAGCGGCGGGTCAGCGGTAGCGGCATTGCGGGCATGTTAGCGGGGGAGCCGCACGCCCGTGCTGCTGCCCGTGCCACCCAGCGCAACAGCTCTGGCCCGGTTCACCCTGGCAACCCGTGTGACAAGGCCGCCCGTCGCCCGGTTGCTGGCCCCAATCGCCAACCCCGTTGCTGGGTTTGCAGACCCGGAGAGGCCCAGGGGACCAGGGACGTTATCGCGCTGCGCTGGCTCTCGGATTCAACGCGTCAGAACGCGCCGCGCGCCATGGCTCAACGCATCGACCAGCGCCACCAGCAGCAGCATCGCGCCCAGGATGGTGCAGGTCTTGCCCATGTGGAACAGCCCCATGTGGAACGACAGCAACTGACCCAGACCGCCCGCGCCCACCACGCCCAGCACGGCGGCGGCGCGGATGTTGTTTTCCCAGCGGTAGAGCGTGTAGCTCAGCAGCTGCGGCAGCACCTGCGGCAGCGTGGCGTAGAGAAAGATCCGCAGCGGCCCGATGCCCTGGGTGCGCAGCGCCTGGGCGGGGCCGGCGGGCGCGTTCTCCACACTTTCGGCAAACAGCCGGCCGAGCACGCCCGTGGTGTGCAGCGCCAGCGCCAGCGTGCCGGCCATCGGGCCCAGGCCGGCCGAGATGAGCAGCAGCGCGGCCCACACCAGTTCGGGAATCGAACGCAGGGCGTTGAGCAGCAGCCGGGTGGGTGCCCTGGCCCAGGCGGATGGGCCTGCCTGCGACCCCGGGTTCAGTCGGCTGGCCGGCAGCGCCAAAGCCAGCCCCGCGACAGCCGCCATCAGCGTACCCAGCGCCGACATGGCCAGCGTTTCGAGCGTGGCCCAGCCGACTCTGCTCAGGAAGGCCGGGCTCAGGTCGGGCGGGAAGAACTCCGCCAAAAACCGGCCCATGCTGCGTGCGGCATCCAGCGAAAAAAACTCTGCCCACTGCAGGTTGAGCGTCCAGAAACTGGCGGTGACGAGCAGCACCACCGCGGCCGTGAACCAGCAGGCGCTGCAGCGCGCGCTGAACAGCGGCGGCGGCAGCTTGTAGGGCTTGTTGGCGGCTTGGGGTGTCATCGGTTTCAGCGTCTTGGCGTACCAGCGCCTCAACCCAAAGCCTTGCGCAGGCTGGCGCTGACACGGTCGGCCAAGGCCACCAACGCCATGAAGACCAGCAGCATGGTGGCCACTTCGCCACCGTTGAACATCTTCATCGAGTTGTCCAGCTGCTGACCCAGGCCGCCCGCGCCGACGAAGCCCAGCACCACCGAACTGCGAATGGCGCATTCCCAGCGGTAGACCGTGTAGGAACTGAGTTCTGCCGCGTTCTGCGGCAGCAGACCGTAGAACAGCGCCTGCAGCCGGCCGCTGCCGTTGCGCATCAGGGTCTGAGTCGGATGGGCTTCGCCGCTTTCCAGGATCTCGCCGTAGACCTTGCCCAACATGCCGCCGTAAGTGAGCGCAATCGCCAGCACGCCTGCGGTGGGCCCCAGGCCGACCACACGCACAAAGACGAGCGCCCAGACCAGCTCGGGCACGCTGCGCAGCACGATCAACAGCCAGCGCAGCACTTGGCGAAACCAGAAGGGGCCAGGTGCCATGCGACCGGACAGTGCCGAGACTGACAGCGCCGAGGTGGAGAGCAGCGTCAGCGGAATCGCCAGCACCAGGGCCAGGCTCAGGCCGGCCGTGGCGATGGCCACCGTGCGCCAGGCTTCGCGTGCGACCAGCGCCAGAAACTCGCCGTTCAGCACCGGCGGGAAGAAGCTGGCGATGAACCTGGCGCTGATCTTCATGTTCGAGGGCTCGAACAGCACCCACGGTCTGAACTCGGTGGCCACCGCCAGCGGCCACAGCAGCACCAGGGCAACGCTGCACCACCACACGCGGCCGGCCCAGGCCGGGTCGCGCAGCGTTGCTGCGCGGGTGGCGGTATTCATCGGGCGGTCATCGTGGGTATTCAGCGGCAGTGCATCACCGCAGGCTGTGGCGCGACAGCGGGCGCGGCCTCTGGCGCAGGGGCGCCATGGAGTTCATGCTCGAACTGCGCATACAGGGCCGCCAGCCGCTCGCGGCTGACTTGCGCCGCCGGCAGGTCGAAGGCCAAAGCGCCTTCGCGCAGCCCGACGATGCGCGGGAACGAGGCCAGTGCCGCGTCCACCTGGTGCAACGTGGCCACCAGGGTGACGCCACGTTCGCGCGCGCCTTCCACCAGCGCAGCGATGGCCTGGCGCGCGCGGGTGGGGTCCAGCGCCGACAGCGGCTCGTCGATCAGCCACAGCTTGGCCGGTGCCAGCAGCGCGCGCGCCAGGCCCACACGCTGGCGCTCGCCACCCGACAGGCGGTCCACGCGTTCGAAGAGTTTGTCGGCCAGGTCAAACCGTTCCAGCGCGTCAAACGCCGCCGGAATGTCGCTGGGATAGAACAGCGAGCGCACGCTCGCCCACAAACCGATCGCAGGCAGACGCCCGGCCAGCACTGCCGTGACCACACGCTGGCGTGGCGGCAGCGGCGGCACCTGCGGGGCCAGGAACAGTTGCCCGCGCAGCGCCTGCAACTGCGATCGCGGCAATGACCAGGGCTGGGCACCGTCCAGCATGAACTCGCCCTGCGTTGGCGGCAGCGCGCAGGCCAGCAATTGCAGCAGCGTCGTCTTGCCCGCGCCCGAGGGGCCGATCACCGCCAGCTGCTCGCCGGCAGCGACCGTCAGCGTCAGCGGCTTCAGCGCCATCACCGCTCCAGGCCGCGCCGCCGGGTGGCGCGCGGCCACGCCGTTGAGCGTGATGTGCACGCCGGCGTGCTTACAGCAGCCCGGCGCTGCGCGCCGCGGCTTCAATGCCCTTGTAGTTCTCAGGCGAGGTGGCGATGTAGCGGGTGGCGCGGTTCAGGCCCAGGATTTCCTTGCCTTCCGGGGTGGCCGGGTCGAGGTCCAGGAGGGCCTTTTGAATCTTGGTGCGCAGGTCCACCGGCATGTCGGCGTGCACCGACCAGTTGTAGTTGAAATAGGTCGGCGTGGTGAAGAACACGTCCACGGCTTTGGTGTCGACCCTGTTCTCAGACACGAACTTGCGCCACACGGTGATGTCCAGCGCCGCCGCGTCGACCTTGCCGCTGACGACAGAGGCGATGGTGGCGTCATGCGCGCCGGAATAAGCGATGCGCTTGAAGTCCTTCTCGGGGTCGATCCTGGCAGTGAGCAAATAGCTGCGCGGCATCAGGTGGCCGCTGGTGCTGCTTGGTGAGCCAAAGGAGACTTGGCGGCCCTTCATGTCGGCCAGCGTCTTGATGCCGGAATCGGTCTTGGCGATGAACACCGATTGGAAACGGGTGTCTTCTTCGCGCTGCGCAATCGGCACGATCTTGCCGCCCGAGCGGATCTGCGCCTGCACGTGGGTGAAGCCGCCAAACCACACCAGGTCGACCTTCTTGTTGACCAGCGCTTCCACCGCGGCCGGGTAGTCGCTCACGGGCGTGAACTCGACCTTCATGCCCAGCTTTTTTTCCAGGTAGGTGGCGATGGGCGTGAACTTGCGCACCTGCTCGGTGGCAACTTCTTCGGGGATCGTCGTGACGCGCAAGACCTGTTGGGCCTGAGCGGCCAGCGCCAGAGCCGCCAAACCAAGGCCGGCCAGCGAGCGCAGGACGGTGTTGCTGAATGAAGGAAGCATGCGGAAGTCTCCAGGGCGGGTGAGGGAGTGGGGGTGGGGGTGGGGGTGGGGTGGGGGTGGCCAACGTGACCAGCCGAAGATTTGAACCGATCTTCTGCTCATCCGCATCACGGCGGCTCCATGCCCACCGCCACGGCAGCTAGATCGTGCAGGTCCTGAAGCCCGCAAAGATGTCGTTGCGGCCTGAAGGATAGAAATTTCGGTAACGAACATCGTGCATGCGCGGCTGCGTGCCGAAGCTGGCGCCGCGCAGCACGCGCCGGCTGCCAAACCACGGCATTGAGTAGTCCAGGTAGGGATGGGGCTTGAAACCGGGGTAGGGCTCGAA
>Ga0105046_10014091_pt1 | contig 12346 bp, 12 predicted proteins | sample MAT03_FD_78385 | JGI IMG/M metagenome (GOLD analysis project Ga0105046, IMG submission 78385) | Freshwater microbial communities from Lake Fryxell liftoff mats and glacier meltwater in Antarctica - MAT-03 (megahit assembly) | ecosystem: Environmental > Aquatic > Freshwater > Ice > Liftoff...
CCGAGCCCGCCGGAAACATGCTCTTGGGCGGTTCGCGGAACGCAATCGAGATGATGCGCGCACCCTCCGCCATGCGCTTGCCGGTGCGCAGGAAGAACGGCACGCCCGCCCATCGCCAGTTGTCGATCTCGCATTTCAACGCAATGAATGTGTCGGTCTCGGAGTCGTGTGCCACCCCATGCTCCTCGCGGTAGCCCAGGTACTGGCCGCGCACCACATTCGCCGGCTCGATCGGCAGCATCGAGCGGAAGACTTTGTTCTTCTCCTCACTGATGGCACGCGGGTCCAATGCTGTGGGTGGCTCCATCGCCATGAACGCAAGCACCTGGAAGAGGTGTGTGACCACCATGTCGCGATATGCGCCGGTCTTCTCATAGAAGCCGATTCGTTCTTCGAGGCCGAGTGTCTCGGGGACATCGATCTGTACATGGTCGATGTGGTCTCGATTCCAGATCGGCTCGAAAAGACCGTTGGCGAAGCGGAAGGCCAAGATGTTCTGCGCCGCTTCCTTCCCGAGGAAGTGGTCGATGCGGTAGATCTGGTCCTCGGTAAACGTCTCGTGCAGCGATGCGTTCAGTACTCGCGCCGACGCCAGGTCGGTGCCGAACGGCTTCTCCATGATGATGCGTGAGCGCTCGACCAGGTTCGCTTCGCGCAGGGTGTCCACGACCACGCGGGCGGCGGCCGGCGGCACGCTGAGGTAGTGCAGACGGCGGGGCTCGCCGCCCAAGACCTTCTCGGCCTCGCCAACCACATCGGCCAAGCCCGCAGGACCGCGGCCCTGAGGCACATAGTGCAGGCGGCGAGCGAAGTTGGCCCACGCCTCGTCGGTGATGTTGCGGCTGGAAAACTGATCGCACGCTGCACGTGCGAAGACGCGGAAAGCCTCGTCGTCGAAGTCGTCGAGCGACGTGCCGACGATCTGACATTCGCTCACCAGTCCCGCCAACGAGAGGTGATACAACCCTGGCAGTAGCTTGCGACGAGACAGATCGCCGGTAGCGCCGAAGAGCACGATCACGTGCGGCTGCACTGGGCTCATCAGCGAAGGCTTGATATCGCTGGGGTCCGTATGTGTCAACGCGCTCTCCGACATCAACGCATGCTACGCGACTGCGGACGATGCACTCGCTGACCGCTACCGTCAAGCCAAAGCCTGAGCCTCGGCACAGCCCAACGACACGGAGAGCATCATGAAAGTAACTGTCGACTACGACGTGTGTGCCAGCACTGGCGCCTGCATGCAGCTGTGCCCCGAGGTCTTCGAGGTTCGCAGCGATGGCTACCTCTACGTGCTACAAGACGAGCCGCCCGCCGAACTGGCTGACAAGGTGCGGATGGCCGCCGACATGTGCCCCACCGCCGCCATCACCGTCGAGGGCTGAGCGTGCACCGCACACCGACCCGCTCGCCACGGGGACTCTCCAGAGAGCGCTCAAGCTTCGCTGCAAGGTGGCGATAGGCCACGTATGGATCGCCGAAGTGCCATCGCCATGAGTGTCAGCCTGGTGGCGACGGCGGTGGTCGGCGGCATTGCCTTCGCAGCACTCGGCGGTATCGACGTGCTCGGCTTCGGCTCGGAGTCGGAGGCGGCCTTCGTCAACGTCGTCGAGACCACGCCAACCACGACCGTGGAAGTGACCCTCGACGCAGTCGCCGTCGACACCACTACCACTGTCGCCTGAGCGCTGCCGCCGGAAATCACAGCGATCGCCCCGGTCGGCAACGGCTCGGGCACCGTTGCCAACCCCGGCGCGCCACGCGGCACCACACCAGGCCCCACCACACCGAGCCCCACCGCGAACGACCGAGCCAGCCACGACCCTCGCGCCGGCCACCACCGCACCGCCGGCCGTCACCGCACCGCCGCCAACGGTCGGCCCAGCTAGATTCGCGGCCCGATGGCATTCCACGAGCAACTCCGTCGCGCCTGGGCGACCTCACAGTCCATGTTGTGCGTCGGGCTCGACCCCGACCCGAGCCGCTTCCCCGAAGTGGTGGACGGTTCGGTCGTCGACTTCTGCATGGCGATCGTCGATGCCACGGCGGATATCGCCTGCGCCTTCAAGCCGCAAATCGCATACTTCGCTGCCATGGGCGCAGAGCGCGAGCTTGAGCTGATCTGCGCCGCCATCCGCGACCGCTACCCCAGCGTGATGCTGGTGCTCGATGCCAAGCGCGGCGATATCGGCAGCACGGCGCAGCAGTACGCACGCGAAGCGTTCGATCGGTACGGCGCCCACGTCGTCACCGTCAGTCCCTATCTGGGCACCGACTCGGTCGAGCCGTTCCTGCGCCACCCCGATGGCGGCGTGTTCGTGCTGTGCCGTACCAGCAACCCCGGCAGCGGCGACTTCCAAAGCCTCAGTGTCGACGGCGAGCCGCTCTACCTCCACGTCGCCCGCCGGGTTGCCACCGAGTGGAACGAGATCGGCGATTGTGGGCTGGTGGTGGGCGCGACGTACCCGGCCGAGCTGAGCGAGGTGCGCGCCATCGTCGGCGATCTGCCGTTGCTGGTGCCCGGTGTCGGCGCCCAGGGCGGCGACGTGCAGGCGACGGTCGAAGCCGGTGCGGACAGCGCCGGCTTGGGCATGGTGATCAACTCGTCGCGCGCAATCCTCTACGCGTCGAACGGTGCCGACTTCGCCGAGGCAGCGCGGACCGAAGCCACCGCCACCAGAGACGCCATCCGCACCCACTCCCCCCGCTAGCCCGTCATCCCCAGGGTGCGAGTGCCACGCCGTCAGTCCGAGTGCCCAACGTTCATTCGAGTGGGTACTCGTACCCCGGGGTGCGAGTACCCACTCGCATGACGTTGCGGCACTCCGACAGGTGGGCTGACACTCGCACTGGTCGCGAGGCACTCGGACGTTGACTGAGCGACCGTGGGCGCGGCGTGGTCAGCCGGCGAGGGGGGTGACGCTGATGATGCCAGGGGCGGTGCGCAGCTGCTCAACGACCGCGGCCGGAACTTCCATCGTGGGCGCGATCAACATCACGGCGGTGCCCGGCGTGGTGGCCCGGCCGACGTCCATGTCGGCGATGTTGACGCCCGCATCGCCCAGCAACGTGCCGACAGTACCAATGACACCGGGGCGGTCGTCGTTCTTCACCACCAGCATGTGCAGCGCCGGCGGTACGTCGAAGTGGTGGTCGTCGATCATCACGATGCGCTGCTCGCTGCGTCGGCCGACCAACGTACCCGACAGGCTGTGGCCACCCGCCCGCAGCGTCACCAGATTGACGAAGTCGGCCGACGTGGCGCAGCCCGTCTCGCGCAGCTGCACCCCGCGTTCGGTGGCCAACTGTGGCGCGTTGACATAGGTGACCTGCTCGTCCGAGATGGAACCGATGTACCCCTTGAGCGCAGCGAGCGACAGGATCCGAGTGTCGTAGCCCGCAATGTCGCCGTCGGTGCAGACCTCGAGCTCGCTCGGCAGTTCGCTGCCGACGAGCGACGCGAACAGGCGGCCCAGCACCTCCGCCAGCGGCAGGAACGGGCGCAGCGTCTCGTTGGCCTCAGCGGCATCGACGTTTACCGCGAACGGTACGAAGTCGCCGACGAGAGCCAGTTGCACCATGTCGGCGATGGTGTCGCCCGCCTTGTCCTGCGCCTCACGGGTGCTGGCACCGAGGTGGGGTGTCACCACGATGGAGGGCTGCTCGAACAGCGGCGAGGCCGTGGTGGGCTCGGTGACGAACACGTCGATTGCAGCACCGGCGATGATGCCGTCGCGTACACAGTCGGCCAACGCCTGCTCATCGACAATGCCACCGCGGGCAACGTTGATGACCCGCAGCGAAGGCTTCGCCTTCAGCAGCAGATCGCGATTGATGAGACCCGTGGTCTCCTTCGTCTTGGGCAGGTGGATGGTGAGGAAGTCGGCTTCGGCCACCGCCTGATCCAGCGTCAGTAGCTCCACACCCATTTGTCGGGCACGCTCGGCCGATACGAACGGGTCGTACGCCACCAGCCGCATCCCAAATGCGCGAGCACGATCCGCCACCAGCTTGCCGATACGGCCAAGTCCGATGACGGCCAGAGTCTTGTCAGCCAACTCGACACCTTCCCAGCGGCTGCGTTCCCAGCGGCCGGCGATGAGTGCGGCATGGGCCTGGGGCACATTGCGGGCCTGGGCCAGCAGCAGCGCCATCGTGTGCTCAGCCGCCGAAATGATGTTGCTCTGCGGTGCGTTGACCACCATCACACCGCGCCTGGTGGCCTCGGGTACATCGACGTTGTCGAGGCCGATACCGGCGCGGCCGACGACGATCAGCTCGCTGCCCGCCTCCAACACCTCGGCAGTCACCTGGGTGGCGCTACGGATGATGAGGGCGTGCGCGCCCTTCACAACCTCGAGCAGCCGGGAGAGATCGAGCTGCACATCCACTTCGTGCCCAGCCGCGCGCAGCCGATCAAGGCCACCTTCGGCGATCTCTTCCGTGACGAGGATGCGTGCCATACGCCCATCGTTACCGGGCTGAACCCCCGATGAGAAGTGCATTGAACGTTCTGTTCACGCACCGCCGCTGGTTTCGTACACTCACCTGCGATGTATTCCAGCCGCAATGAGACGGAACAGTGGTTCATCCGCCGCGGATTGCCCCACTTCATCGAGCCGTACGGCACCGGCCCGGACGTCTGGAGCCGGGCCACACCGGTCCTTCTGATCGCCTACGTAGCGGGCGGTCTGCACGCGCTCGACCTTGCCAACTGGTCGCTAGCGCGCAACATCGGCGCCGCTGCGGTGGTCATTGCGCTGCTGTTCGCCACCTGGATGCTGACGAACCGACTACGCCATCGGCCCGCGCTCTCGCGCCCTCGCCAGCTTGGCATCCCCGAGCTGGCGGCCTTCCTCATCGGCCCTGCGTTGCCGGCATTGGTGTTCGAACAGTGGGGCGACGCGCTGCAGGCACTGATCGAAGGCACCGTCGTGCTGGCTCTCATCTACCTCTTCACCAGCTACGGCGTGCTCCCGCTGATGGGCTGGGCGGCGTCGCAGACGTTCTCCCGCATCGGCTCGGTGGGCCGCATGCTGACACGTGCGCTACCGCTGCTGCTGCTGTTCACCACCTTCTTGTTCATCAACGCCGAGGTGTGGCAGGTGGCCGGCACCCTGGAGGGCCCGATCTACATCGTCACGCTGGCACTGTTCTTCCTGCTCGGCAGCGCGTTCGTGCTCTCGCGTGTGCCCGAAGCCATCCGCTCGGTCAACGAATTCGATGACTGGGGCGAAGTCGGCGAGCTGGTCAAAGGCACACCCGCCGAAGCCCTCCCGCTCCCGGCCCACGGCGACCCGATGGAACGGCCACTCTCCATTCGCCAACGGGTCAACATCGGCATGGTCAGTGTGTTCAGCCAGGCGATACTGATCACGTTCGTGGCCGTGATCCTGGCGGCGTTCTTCACGCTGTTCGGTCTCCTCGCCATCCCGGAGGATACCGTGGCGTCCTGGACCCAGCTGGAGAGGGTGCAGATCCTCGCCCACTGGAACGTCGGCGGGCGCACGCTGGTGCTCAGCGAACCGCTGCTACGAGTCGCCGGTTTCCTCGGCGCGTTCAGCGGGATGTACTTCACCGTCGTGCTCGGTACCGACGCAACGTACCGCTACGAGTTCGCCGAGGACGCCGGCCCACAGATTCGCCAGGCGCTGGCCGTGCGGCTCGCCTGTCACCACACCGCACAGAGCGACTAGGTTGCCGCCGTCACGTTCAGTACCTGAGGAGCTACTCGCCATGTCCCACCAATTCCTTTCCGACGAATGGATGGCCGCCGCCGCCGCCATCCGCGAGAAGTACGCCGACCAGGCAACAAAGGTCACCAGCAGCATCCGGATGAACCAGGTCATCACCGACGTGCCGTTCGGCGACGGCTCGGTCAATCTGTACCTCGACACCTCGTCGGGTGACGTGGTGATGGAGAAGGGCGCGCTCGACACGCCCGATCTGACCCTGACCACCGACTGGGAGACCGCCCGCAAGATCTTCGTCGATCAAGATCAGGCGGCAGGCATGCAGGCCTTCATGTCCGGCAAGGTCAAGGTGCAGGGCGACATGATGAAGATGATGGCCATGCAGACCTCGATGCCCAGCGACGACATCGCCAAGCAGATCGCCACCGAGATCAAGGACATCACCAGCTGAGCGATCGTTGGGTGGTAGGTCGTGGATTGCTGCGCTAGCGCGGCGTACTGCGTACGAAGGTGGCCGCCAGGCATCCGCCGGCGGCCACCACCGCGCCCACGATGAACGCGTTGTGGAAGGGCGTCAGGTTCGATGAGGTGGCGCTGACGCTGATGGTCGCGAGTACGGCCGACCCGAGCACCTGGCCCATCTGGGTGCTCAGCTGTTGCATCGCCCCGGCGACACCAAGGTCGGAGTCGTTCACCGAACCGGCCATCAGCGACGTGAGCGCGGGCGACGCGATGCCGAGGCCGATACCAGAGAACGCGGTCGCGGCGATGATGAAGATGTACGACGAGTCAAGCCCGACGGTGCTCCATAGCACCATCGAGATGACCACGCCGATGGCACCCACGACACCCGCCAGACGCTCGCCGACACGCAAGGTGACGATGGCCGCGAGCGGCGCGATCAACGAAAACGCCAGCGGCCGCGAGATCACCAGGTAGCCCTTCGTCGCTTCGCCAAGCCCGAGACCGCGAGCGCCCAACACCTGCGGAATCAGGAAGAACCCGCCCATGTAGGCGAAGTTGGTCAGCGTCTGACTGAGCACTGGGAACGCGAAGTTGCGCGTGCGAAACCATGCGAGCACGACCAACGGCGCCTCCGCGCGTCTCTCCACCCGCACGAATGCCACGATCGCTGCAAGCGACATCAGCAAGAAGCCAGTCGTCGCCGCGCTCCCCCAGCCCCACGCACGGCCTTGGCTGATCGCGACCAGCAACGAGGTGGCGCCGATACCCAAAGTCACCGAACCGAGCACGTCGAACTTGACGCCCTTGAGGCGATCCGTGCCCGGCAGCAGCCACAGCGCGACGATGAAACCGATGAAGCACAGCGGCGCCTGCACCGCGAAAATCGCCCGCCAACCGACGAGTTCCACCAATGGAGCGCCAACGACAACGCCGATGACTGGCCCACCAGCGGTGACGAAACTCCAGTAGCTGAGTGGTTTGACCCGCTCGCCCGGCTCGAACATGCGGTTGATGTACGCCATCGCCGACGGCCCGCACGCAGACCCAGCCGTTGCCGACAGCGTGCGGAACAGGATCAGCGTTGCAGCATTCCAAGCGAGCGCTGAGGCAATCGCAAAGACACCAGCGAAGAACAGTCCGCTGACGAAGATGCGCTTGTGGCCCCACAGGTCGCCGGCCTTGCCGAACACCGGCCCAACCACGCCGAAGGCAAGCATCGGGCCGGTGATGGCCCACGTGAGCACCGTCGTCGTGGTGGCCAGTTCGCCCGCAATGCGGTCGAGCGACACCACCAGCAGGGTGATGGTGAAGCCAACGGTGAACAGCCCACTGAGCACCACCCACAGCACCGCCCACCGATGGTCGATGCCCACCTTGCGGGCAATGCGTCGGCGCAGCAGGATCGGCCACGGGATGACGCCGAGTTCGTCAACACCGCCGCTGTCGATGGACAGCGTGCGGTTGGTGCCGGGGTGAACGTTCTCACGACGCGGCGGCCGCAGCCTCACGAACGAACAAGTGGAGCCAGGGCCTCGGCAAGTTCGGAGACAGTCCACTTCGAGTCGCGCTCGACGCCGGCGCCGCGCTGCCAGCTCTCCACCATGGTGACACTGCCGCCTTGCACCAGGAACGTTTCACCCGTGAACACGCAATCGCTGGTGGCCAGGTAGGCAACCAGCGGCGAGATGTTGGCCGGGTCCCACGGGTCGAAGGCGTTCTCCTTCGGCTTCATGATGTCGCCGAGGCCAGGCGTTGCAAGGGTGAGCCGGGTTCTGGCGCCAGGGGCAATGGTGTTGCTCTTCACGCCGTAGCGCACCAGTTCCTTGGCGGCAATCTGGCTGAGAGTGGCAATGCCTGTTTTGGCAGCGCCGTAGTTGGCCTGGCCAGGGTTGGAGAACAGACCCGAGGTGCTGGAGGTGTGCACCAGGTTGCGCGGCTTCACAATGCCTGCTTTGTGCTGCTCGCGCCAGTATGCGGCAGCCCAACGGGTGGGAGCGAAGTGACCCTTGAGATGAACAGCTATGACCGCATCCCACTCGTCCTCGGTCATGTTGACCAGCACCCGGTCGCGCAGAATGCCTGCGTTGTTGACCAAAATGTCGAGGTCACCGAAGGTCTCCACTGCCTGGTTGACCATGCGCTGGGCGCCTTCCCAGTCAGCCACGTTGTCGCCGTTGACCACCGCTTCGCCGCCCAAGGCCTTGATCTCCTCAACCACCTGCTGGGCAGGCGTCAGGTCGGTGCCGGTGCCATCGTTGGCACCGCCCAGGTCGTTGACGACCACCTTTGCGCCCTCAGCCGCGAAATACAGCGCATGCTCGCGACCAATTCCGCGACCCGCACCGGTGATGATTGCGACGCGTCCGTCCAGAGAACCCATGACGTGTACCTCCTGGCTCGGCACGTTAGTGAGCTAGACGACTGGGGCCACAACCGGGGTTGGCGCGAAGGTGAGATCCACGGAGGTGCCACGAAGGAACTGCTGGCCATCGACCACCGCCGAGCCGCTGACGGAGGCCGACTGGAACGCCTGCGTCGTATCGCCGGTCACTGGGCCAACCACGAGACCCGCAGCCTGGATTGCGGCAACGATGCCGTTGTAGTCGAGACCGGCCAGCGACGGCATCGCCACCAGGTCCGGCCCCTTCGACACAATGACGGTGACGGTGGCACCGCGAGCTGCCTCGCTGCCCGGCGGCACGTCCTGGCGAATGACCGCCCCCACGGGAACCGTGTTGCTGAACTCGTCGACGCCCTGCGCGTACACCAGACCCAAGGCCTGCACAGCGGCAGTCGCATCAGCAATCGGCATGTTGGTGAGGTCGGGCGACACGCGCGGGGCGGGGCCGTCAGACGCCACCACCTGCACGGTGGTGCCCTTCGTCACGGTCGCTCCGGCGGTCAAGGTGGGTGCGGCAGGTACCGACCAGGAGACGATGACACCGGGCGGCACCACTTCATCAAACACCGGGTCCGACTCGATGATGACCAGGCCCAGCCCGTCGAGCGCGGCGGTGGCTGCTGGCAGCGTAAGGCCGCTCAGCTCGGGCAGGGCACGCGGTGCTGGCCCGGTGCTGACGAAGATGGTGATGGTCTTGCCATGCTCCAGCGTGGTGCCAGTTGTCGGCTCGGTGCGCACGACTTCACCGGCGTCGACGGTCTCGCTGGCTTCCTCTTCGATGGCCCCCTTGAACGGGCCGATCTGGTTGAGGGCTTCACCTTGGCGCATGCCGGTGAGGTCGGGCACGGCGCTGACGTCGGGGCGAGTGTTCTGCCAGGCCAAGACGCCCCCAGCGACCGCCAGCACCGCGAGCAGGGCCAAAAACCAACGACGACCGCCGCCGACCGCGGGCGGATGCTCGGGAAACTCATCGGCCGGGTCGAAGTCCTCCTCGAAGACTTCGGACACGACTGGGTTGGCTTCGGTTGCCATCGGTTCTTCGAACGGCGGAGGTGGTGGCAATGGGGTGACGGCTACGGGGGGTGGCGGCGGGAGCGGGGTGGGCACGAGGGCAACCAACGGGGGCTCGACAGCCGCTGGCGCAGCGACCTCTGGCTTGACGGCGGCTGGCTTAGGCTCCGCCCGGGCCTCGTCGACCGGCGCCTCGTCGGGTGTCGGCTCGTCGGGTGTCGGCTCGTTGGCCTCGTTGGTGGGGAGGATCAGTAGCTCGATCGGCTCCGCGATCGGTCGTGCCAGCGGGCCGGTGGGTTCCACCGGCTGGTCGGCGCCACCGCTGTCGGGCGCGAACCGCGAGTTCGCTTGAATCGGTAGTGGCGCAGGCCTCGGCATCTGCTCCGCCGACTGCACCAACGCGCGACCGAACTCGGCGGCGGTGTACCGCGTGCTCGGATCCGGTCGGCCTGCCCGCTCAAAGACCGCTGCCAGCTGTCCGAAGTCCGCCGACACCGGCATCAGGCGGTCGACGCGATTGGCCAGTGTGGCCACAGCGGACTCGCCCTCAAAGGGAACGCTGCCGGTCACGGCCTCCAACATTGCAAGGCACAGCGAATACACGTCGCTCTTGGGCTGCACCGGCTGGCCCTGCGCCTCCTCGGGCGAGCTGTACCTGGCACGATCAACACTGCGCGCCGTCACGTCTCCATTGGTCTGGTGCAGCACTTGCGCCAAGCCGACATCCACCACTCTCAAACGGCGATCGTCACCAAAGACGAGAGTGGACGGGCGGATGTCTGTGTGCAACAAACCGGCTCGGTGTATCGCGTCGAGCGCCTTGCACGCATCGAGGCCGACCACGAGCGCCTGCGACGCCGACAGCAAACGACCGCGATCCAGCAGGTCGCGCAGGCTGCCGCCGACCATTCGCTCAGTTGCGACGTAAAGCACTTCGCGGTCGTTCCAGCGGGCGCGACCCGAGTCGTACACGGCTGCAATGTTGGGGTGGTGTACGCCGGCGGCGATCACCATCGTCTGCTCGAACGAGCGTTGCAGATCGGGCATCGCGCTCAGGTCTGGGTGGACCAGCTTAAGCACCACGGATCGTTGCAGCTGCTCATCGAATGCATCGAAGACCGCTGCCTGAAAGCTACTGCCCAGTCGCGAACCGAGCCGGTAACGCCCGGCGATCGTGCGCGCCGAAAGGGGAGATTCGTTGGCCACCATGACGACAGGAGAACCTAGCTGCGCTGGGCGGCAGCCACAGCGCGAGGGTGCGAATTCCGAATTGGCCAGCGAGACTGAGCGCGTGCGCATCCACCTTCGGCGTCCACAGCTGTCATTGCTCGTGGCCAGCCTCATCATCGCAATTTCGCTGGTTGGCATCGGTGTCGGCATCTCTATCGCAGTCACCGGAGCGGATCGTCAAAGCCTTCCCGACGAGATCGAGGAAGTCACTCCACCGCGTGCTGCGTCGCAGGTCCCCGCACAAACGCAGGTCTTTGTCGACCTGCAGAGCGGGTTCACCGGTGTGTTGATCATTGACGGTCTCGAGCTCGAAACGGTCAACCTCGATGAGGTCCGTGGCAACGCGAAGCCCGGCCAGGAAGTCAGGGTGCCGCCAACCACCATTTTCGAGCCGGGAAACGCCACGCTCACCTTTGACCCGTCACCGGAATCGACCATCAGCGAGTTCAGCCAGGGCGAGCACATCGTGAAGGTCATCTTCTGGAAGATCATCGAAGGACGCGGTCGTGCACGCTCGCACACCTGGAGCTTCACCGTCTTCTAGAAGGGCTACCGAGAGGTGCCAGTTGGCGTGATACGATGCGCCATATGGCACACGCGATAGCTGGTAGTCCGCTCGGCGAGCGCGAGGTTCGCAGCGGTGTACCCGTCACCAGCGTCACCACGGCGGCTGAAACCCTGGGCCTGCCTGTGGTCGACGTGCTCTCCTGGCTCAGTATTTCGCCACGTACCTGGGTGCGGCGCAAGCAGCAGGGCGTACTCGACCTTCTGGAGGGCGACCGCGTCGCACGCTTGCAGCGCCTCACCCGCCGGGCCGCTGCAGTTCTGGGCGGTGCCAGCGAAGGCCGAACCTGGCTGACAACTCGTCAGCGAGCCCTTGCACGCCGCACCCCGTTCGAGGTCGCATCCACGGAGGTGGGCGCCGAGGCCGTCTTCCAGCTGCTTGGCCGTATCGAGCACGGGGTTTTCAGCTAGCGATGTATCTGTGGCGTCTTGCGGCCGGCCGCCATGCGGCAACGGCCATGAGCGGCGAGGGCGCCGCAGCGTTCGGTGGTCGCTGGAATCCCCCGGGGCGTCGAATGGTGTATACCGCGCAATCGCTGGCGCTCGCCACGCTGGAGCTCTCCGTTCACATCATCGGCGGCAGAGTGAAGTACGTCGCTCTGCAGTTCGAGCTGCCTGACCAGTTGGTCGATGCGCTCGAACTCGGCGGTCTGAAAAAGTCATGGCCGACCAACGAGCCGGCGACTCAAAGGGTTGGCGAGGCCTGGCTCGACTCGCGACGTTCGGCGGCGATTGCGGTGCCCAGCGCGCTGGTGGACGCTCGCAGTGGCGAACGAAACGTGCTGCTCAACCCATTGCACCCGGCCCTCGTCGGCCTGCGCGAACTCCAACGCTTCGAGGTGCTCCTCGACGCACGCCTCTAGCAGGGTGCTGAAAAACCTTTGATTGGTGCTCGCGTTTTGGGTTGGGATGGAAAAGAATGGGGGCATGCGTGGAAGTCCTGATCGTCAGTTGTCGATGTTGTCGTCGTTGAGCACGGAGG
>Ga0105046_10014094_pt1 | contig 12345 bp, 8 predicted proteins | sample MAT03_FD_78385 | JGI IMG/M metagenome (GOLD analysis project Ga0105046, IMG submission 78385) | Freshwater microbial communities from Lake Fryxell liftoff mats and glacier meltwater in Antarctica - MAT-03 (megahit assembly) | ecosystem: Environmental > Aquatic > Freshwater > Ice > Liftoff...
ATTCCGGTTGTTTCCGGTCGAGGTACTGCCATAGCTTTTGGTTCGATATCGAATGGAATCGAGTACTGTTTGACTTTCGCTAGTTTTTCACTGTCGCTACCAGTGTTTAGCTCTGGAATCTTTCGGTAGCTCACGACATCAAGCAGGGTCTTTGCAGTAGGGATCGGGCCAAGTGCGGAGTTTTTAAATTCCCTCGCGCCACCAAATTCTCGCATTGTATCTTGAATCGCGAGATCATAGATGAAGGAACCTTGTCCATCAGTTTTTCCGATCGAGTCGAACGATCCAATTGTTACACTGCTTGAGTTACGGTCATGAAATTCGTATGCATCGTAGCCGGCCTTCCGAAGTGTTGCGGCTGCGAGGTGGGCGTGTTCTGCGGCACGAACAAGTCCATCGCTACTATCGTTAATTTTCCTCTCTGGATTATTATGATCGAGATAGAGAGCGTCGGCTCCTCGAAATGTCGCCACACGGACGGTAAATCGCCCTTTGCAATTTAGAAGCGAATAGTCGGAATTCTGATTCAAGCTTTTTACAAACTTGTCCACTTTTGGTGCTTGAAAGTAATCTTCAGGTAGTAATGGATTCTTCACCATGAAGGCTGCAGCCATCGGTCCTGCGGGCGCATCTAAATCGGGCTTCTTGTTGATCCACTTCTTTAGATTCAAGTCTGCTTGGCCAGTCAAGGACTTAGGTTGAAGGGTTTTGACTTTTCGAAGTGCTTCTTTAGATTGAGGGTGATCAAGTGAATCAAAGTCACCGATAAGCACTCCATAACCGAGAACCTTACGTTGATCTTGGTACTTCATCTTCTTCTGCCCACCACTTTCGCTAAAACCAGAGCCCGGCACGGAGTTGGTGTAGTCGAAGTTTTTTGGCAAAACGTATGCCTTCAATCGGTATTCCTTACGTAACTCGATAGCAAGTTCGTTGGCGCGTTTTTCTGCATCATCCTGCTCAAAGGATGCGGCCAGGATCAGCCACGGTCCATCCTCGGGTTTCAACTCCAGTGAGGCCGTGCTATCTGCTGCTTGTTTGTTTGCAGCTTTCAAAAACCGCAAGAAGTCCGGGGGAGCAGCAAAGGCTGTTAATGTAAAGTTAGCCAGCAAGGCAATCGTAGCAATCAAGCTCAGGTGTTTGAATTGCATAGTAGGTGTCAATCTCCAGACAACGGGCGAGTTGAAAAAATTTTAGCCTGTAAACGCAGCTTTTCTGATTTCGAGTACGAACTACTCGAAGCGATTATCGATTCCCGTGTTCTTTAAGAAAAATGATTACCAAACATACGACGCTAAGAGCTAGATGAATTTCCCGCGATATAAGAATTTAGCGATTGCTATTCCCTTTTTCTTTAGAAAAACTGTAAATACTATTTGGTCTTAGAATCAAAAGATTCTTGTACCGTCTCAGTAGAAGTTATAAGGCCCTGTGTCGGAATTCACTTTTCTGACCAACCTGACATGGATGTCATTGGCTATGAAACAATTTTCAATCGCTGCCTCCGCTTTATTGCTGACCGCTGGCTTAGCTTTCCTTGCGATTTCGGTCGCTCAGCGAGATTCACGCAATCAGATGTCTAGCGGCCTTGTAGAACGCCCCGATTACGTTGATCAGCCGATTGCCCCCATTGAGATACAACTAGCAAACCACGCTCAAGCTTTTAATGGGGACGAGACCGAATCAACCAATACTAACCGACCATACGAGATGGATAACGGAGTTGCAAAGGACCTGCCAGGAAACAAACTTCGACCAAGTCTGAATGAAATTTCTTCATTGCGATCACCTGATTCCCGAGAAGGCGAGCGGACTGACGCCACCAGTTCTCCAGACGGTCAGCTCACTGAACCACCTCGACTTGCCGTCAACTCGATGTTTTCCAGTCCAGCCCTACCGAATAACGAGGGACTTCAAAACCAAACACATGCTGATTCGGCTGGTGTGAACTATCCAGACAGCTTGGATATGAATCCAGAAATTGATTTGGTTGGTGCATACGAAGCAGTGGATGCGAACTCCGCTCCATCGGAACCAGCAAGGCTTCTTCCACCCCCTTCGTTTTCTGCGCCTGCCAATACCGCCAATGTATCGGGGCCTTCTTTGATGCCCCCTTCACTCACTTCGCCCATCAACAATGCGAGTCCTCTTTCAGGAGCCCGAGAAGTTGCTCCGCAAGGCTTTGGTGTGCCCAGTAACAGTCCGCCAAATATCAGTCAGCCCAGTAATACACACCAATCGACTGCACCATCTTCCGACGTCGCGAGTTCGAATACCACAACTCCACCATCTATGGCTCCAGCAGAGACACAGCTCTTACCAGCAACCGCGGTTCCAAGTAGCTCTTCCCCTCCTCCCACCTCTAGATTGACAGATACTGCCACTTCACCCTTTTCTACGCCCGCTGCGTCCTGGCCTAATAGCTCGATCCAATCTGGCTCGATCCAATCTGCAGCTCCTCAACGGGCACCATCAACTCCAGCCACCACGGTTCGCTCTCAACCAACCGCATTTAACCCTCCAGCCCAACCTTTCGTTAACCAACTGCTAGGTTCCAAAGACATCCTGCTTGCCAGCAGTGCACCTGGAGTTCGCCAATTGGACGGTTCGCAGAATCCAAGCCTTCAAATACATAAACGAGCACCAGAAGAAGTTCAAGTTGGACATTTAGCGACGTTTACGATTCTCGTGAGAAACGTTGGGACGGCAACGGCGTATGATGTGATCGTTACTGACTCCGTTCCCCGAGGAACAAGTTTATCTAAGACGAATCCGCCAGCTCAATCGGGACCAGATGGATCGTTGATTTGGACTATAGGTGAAATGGCAGCAGGAAGTGAGCAAGTCCTTTCGATCGAATTGGTGCCTGAGACCGAAGGAGAGATCGGAAGTGTCGCGAATGTTACGTTTGCTGGTCAAGCATCCGTACGGACGGTTAGTACTCAACCCAAGTTGACCGTACAACAATCCGCTTCTGGAAAAGTGCTTTTGGGGCAACCAATCAAGATTCAAATCTCAATTTCGAACGAAGGAACCGGAGTCGCTCGTGGCGTATCATTGGAGGAAGATGTTCCCCCTGGTTTGAGACACCCCCTTGGCTCGACCCTTGGAGTTCCGCTTGGTGATCTAGTCCCTGGACAATCACGGACAACGCAACTCGAGTTGATTGGAACCGAACCAGGAGTCGTACAAAATCTACTTCGCGCCGTTTCTAGCAATGCAGCAACCGTCGAGTCAAGTGTTCCCATCGAGATAGTCGCACCCCAACTCAAGATCACTGCAGGAGGTCCGAAGCTTCGCTATCTAGAACGACAAGCGACATACCGAATCAGTATCACGAATACGGGAACCGCGATGGCTCATAACGTCGAATTTTCCGCTTATCTTCCTCGAGGCATGCAATTCAACTCGGCCATTAACGACGGCGAATACATTGCTGACCAACACGCAGTCACTTGGGGATTAGAGGAATTGGCTGTCGGTGCAACGGCAATAACTGAGATGAATCTTCTTCCTGTGGAAGAGGGAGACTATGTGATTCGATTGCAGGGCCGCGGCGACGGAGTTAAGTCGGATCCATTTGAAAAGCCACTTCGGATCGAAGGCCAGAGCGAGTTGGCCTTTGCTATTGAAGATGACAATGATCCGATTGAAACCGATGAGGAAACGACCTATACCGTCAAGCTAACCAACAACGGCACACGTATCGACCAAGATGTAAGTCTTATGATCGAACTGCCACCGGGGGCAAAAGTCCTGCAAGTTAACGCTCCAGTCGCCTACAGCGTGACGCAAGAAGGTCTGCTATTCGAGCCGATTCCACAGGTCAAAGCAAAGGACCAACAGACTTTCCGGTTCAGCGTCCAACTCACACAAGAGGGAACGCAAGTCATCCGAGCACATGTGAAAAGCAAACTCCGACCACTTGCCGTTATTAAAGAAGAGAGTACGCAAGTCTATCGGGACAACTAAAGATACGATTGCTAAACATTGAAACCGTTTACCAATGCCAATCGCTTCTGCATTACCATCTTATAACACTGCTCGGCTTCGATTCCGTTGGTTTCATCCTTCAAGCGACGAGAGGCGTATCGCCAGACATCATAGGGACCTTCCTACTAGCCGACAAAATTTCGGCTCAATGCAGCCATGAACGACGTACAGTTTGACCAATACGCCAACAACTACGAATCGGCTCTTCAGCAAGGGCTAGCCGTTTCGGGCGAATCCTCGGACTACTTTGCGGTTCATCGCGTCCGTTGGCTCAAGCGACGACTCGCGTTAGTTGAAGCAACTCGAGAAAGTTTCTCGCAGGTTCTTGATTTTGGCTGCGGAACGGGGAATAGCGTAGAACATTTATTGAACGAATTGCCTGCGCAGCATGTCATCGGAGTTGACACTTCGGCGCAATCTCTTGCACAAGCAAGAGCTCGGTATAAACCAGAACATGCTACGTTTTTTCTTTCTGCGGACCTAAAGGAAAAGCCGGAAGTAGAACTCGCATATTGCAATGGTGTTTTCCATCACATTCCTCGCGAGCATCGCTCGGAAGCGGTACGCTTTGTCTATGAACAGTTGGTCCCAGGAGGGTGGTTCGCCTTTTGGGAGAACAACCCCTGGAATCCCGGTACCCAATACGTAATGAGCCGTATCCCGTTTGATCGCGACGCGATTAAACTTTCTATTCGCCAGTCGAAGCGTCTCTTGAGTCAAAACGGATTTGAACTAATAGCTGTCGATAGTTGTTTCTACTTTCCGAAGTTTTTGAGTTGGTTTAGGCCAATCGAACCGATGCTAGCCAAGCTACCGCTGGGGGCTCAGTACATGATCTTGGCTCGGAAGCCCTAGCTCAATTTGCTAAGATTGTGACAAAAGGGGTAACAGTAGTGTGGTTGTCCCCGTAGGACATCCCCGTAGGACATAGGAATTGTGTTCCGTAATCACGAGGCGATTGTTTAGGGAACGCGGCAGGATTATTTGTTGCAGATATGATAGACTCTGGAGCGTAAACCAGTTTTGCATAATTCCTAACCTCAGTTGGTATCCAGATCCGTTGAATTCCTACGAAAACCAAGGTAACCCAAGCCAAACGCATGAAAGCCCTAAAAGCAAAGCGGCGATCATTTTTATCCTGCTTTCGGTGCTGCTAGACGTCCTGTCGTTCGGAGTGCTCATCCCGGTTGTTCCGAGCCTGATTCTGGAGTTTACCGAAGGGGACAAGAGCAAGGCGGCTAGCTACGTCGGATTATTTGGGACGCTTTGGGCGCTCATGCAGTTTTTCTTTGCTCCTTTTCTTGGGGCTCTTTCTGATCGTTTCGGGCGCCGCCCAATTATTTTGATTTCGTGTTTTGGATTGGGGCTCGACTTTATTCTGATGGGTATGTCTCAGAGCCTAACATGGCTACTTGTTGGTCGGGTTATCTCCGGGATAACTGCATCTGGTTTTGCGACGGCCGGGGCTTACATTGCCGACGTGACACCGCCGGAGAAACGGAGTGCCGCTTATGGCTTGTTCGGGGCGGCTTTTGGAATTGGATTCACCATCGGACCGGGGCTCGGTGGCTATCTCGGAAGTATTGATTTACGATTGCCATTCTGGGTTGCAGCCGGGCTTACATTATTGAATGCCTGTTATGGATTGTTTGTATTGCCAGAATCGCTTGCGAAAGAGAATCGGCGGCCGTTCAGCTGGCGGCGTGCCAATCCCATCGGATCACTTCAGTTGTTGCGATCCTACCCTGGACTTCTGGGGCTCGCCTTCATCTACTTTTTGTACCAACTTTCGCATCAGGTACTCAACAACGTCTTTGTGCTTTACACCGCAGAACGATATGAGTGGAGTCCGAAGACTGTCGGGTTAGCCCTGATGCTTGTCGGTATTTTGAATATCATCATTCAAGGTGGACTCGTTCGTCCTGCCTTGAAAATGTTTGGCCAGAAAAAGCTACTCTTTATTGGGCTGAGTTTTGGCGCGGTCGGATACGCGCTCTATGGGCTAGCAGATGAGTCTTGGAAGTTCTGGTTGGTTACCCCGATTTTCTCCTTCATGGGTTTCTTCACGCCTGCCATTCAAGGACTGATGAGCCAAAGACTGGGCCCTAGCGTGCAAGGACAATTGCAAGGAGCGAACGCATGTTTGATGGGAATCTCCGGCATGATCGGTCCTAAGCTTTTCACCGGCGTTTTTGAGCTGGGGCTAGCCAGTAAATCCGCAAACAGTTTTCCTGGCTTACCATTTTTCTTGGCCTCAGGATTACTCGTATTCGCGATTTTGTTAGCGATAAAGACTCTTAAGCAGTCGACCGAAAATCAACCTCAAGAAAATTCGTCAGAATAGTCTTTTGCAGAAACATAGGATCGTTCGGACACTATAAGTAGTGTCGTTTAGGTGTGACCATGCTTTCGTTAGCCCGGCTAAGGATCTGCAGAGCCCGATAGGTATCTTCTAGATCGCTAACTTTGCGAACAAAGCTTGTAACGGTTCGGTGAAACTGGGTAAATAGTTGTTGGCCGACTGAAAGTTCGGTGTCTAGCACTTCTTGATGGCGGCCAGCGTCGTCGAACCAAATCAAAGTGCTTGGCAAGTCGACGAAAGCCAGTCCCTTTTCGCAGCATACCTGAACGGCAGCAGGCGGTCGAAATGCAACAGCTTCAGCCCATTTCCCAGGAATGTAAGCTCCACAAGATATCTGCGCCAAAATCGCATCTGGATCTGTTTCCGGATCTCCGAAACCTAGGCTTAGCACTTGATAGTCGCTCTTGGAAATATCGCCTGGGGTTGGATGACGAATCGCTTGAACCCAAGTAGGATCGCTCCCAACGATGTATCGACACCAATCGACAAGCTCCACAAGTTCACGCTGGCTTCGTTGCTGGAGTGGTCTGTGCGTGCGAGGAGTCTCCGGCTCGCTTGCCAGTCGCCGATGGCAGAAAAGCAAGCGAGGTTTGCCTAATCGCGTTGCCATCAACTCCTTCAGCCGAAGGGTCGCTGGCGCAAATCGCCTAGGAAGTTCCATCATGAAAGCGATGCCAGAGTCATCCACGTGGCTTTTTAGCTCGGTCGCAACTTCAGGAAGCAGGTCGACACCAGCCCCACAAAAGACTGCTTTTCCAAATTCGCAAGCGGCTAGCATCGGGTTCAACCCATACCAGTCGGATTCCAACATCAAAATGGCATCAATGTCTGGCCGCGCAATCATCGACCTAAATCCATCGGATCGTTCTGCCCCGAAGTCACGAGCTACATTCTCGGCAAGAGCAGACACAGAGCTGTAAATTGCTCGCACGTCAAAACGGTCCTGCATCAGCCTGAGAGATGGCTGATACCGGGTATTCCATTCGGTTCCTTGGCCGATAAGACCAACCTTTAACCGCATAAAAAACTACCAATCCGATAGTTAGGAGAACGGCAAACTCACCATGCCGATCGCCTCAATAAAACAATCAAAGCTCGGACTTGGTCAAACGGAGAGGACAGGATTCGAACCTGCGGTAGAAAGTAAATTCTACGCCGAATTAGCAATCCGGTGCTTTCGACCACTCAGCCACCTCTCCAATTCATCCGCGTATTCTGTCAGAATCGGCGTGAGTTGCAAGCCTAGTTCCACAAGCTAAGCCTTGATTAATTATCATTTTTTACGTGGAGAATCCTTAAGGCCCTTCGCGTTTTGAGCTTTTTCTACCCTTTTTTCACGTCTTTGGAAATTCTGATCCATCCGGTAGTCGTTTTTCAGACGCTCCAACGCCTGTGTCGGATTTGTTAAGTCAAACTCCTCACGTTTCACGTTGGGTATTCCACGGTAGAACTCAAGTAGCTCATCGGTAGTCGGTGGCTTCGATTCTTGAAAGCCAGCCGATCGCATCAACCAAGCCATCATGACCAGTGTTTGCGACTCGTGGGCCAACCCCTGAAACAAAGTTCGACTTTTCTTTGACAAACCTTCGCATAGAAGCTCACAAAGCTCTTCGTGATCATCCAGAATCATATTCGAATGTTGAGGCAATATGTAAAGGGAAAAGTAAAGCAGACGCTCAAGAGGTGCCTCTTTCATAACTGGTATGGCATCTCGAAGCCGGGCTTCGAACTCGTTCTGCCCCCAATTTACGATCGTGGCTTTTTCGCGAGTTGTGAATTCATCAGTGTGATCGAGAGCGATTGCATAATAAGCGTCCTGACGCAATCGGATGATTTGCCTGTCCGGCGGAAGCGATAGGATTTCATCGCGACGATTGGATGGCATCGCATTAAGAAGCGCCACGAAAGCCGAACCCGATGTGAGCAATTCCTGGCTATTCGGTTGCGATTGGATGGCTACGTAGTAGTTCACGTCGGCCATCGTGCTTGCAAAATCTTTTGTGGTCAGTTCCTTCTGTTGATTCCAGAGCACACTCTGTTGCTGCACATCTAAGCTCCCGACCCATTTCCGAACGTTGCTCAGTTCTTCAAAGTACGGTGGATCAGGCAGCATTCGATCATTGATACTGCGATCTTTAAGAAGGTCTTCCCAATACGGAATCTCGTTCAAACGCTTCAACATGGACAAGTCGGGAAACGTCTGCAAGGTGGGAAGGTAGGCTCCGACCGCCATCGATCTCAATTCGATTTTCTGAGAGAAAGCTCGAAGCCTCCACCCCACCAGACTTCCGAGTAAAACAGCAAGAAATCCAATGGTAAGCCATCTTGTCGTAAATGATCTGGAGGTCCACCAACCCCAACGGTTTTTGATAGGTCCGGAAACGATTGAGCCAGTTGCGATGCGGGAGACATCCTCTTGCTCCAAGTTGATGGCGACCATCTCCATTGTCGTTTGTGTAAAATTCGGCTTTAACGTTGGATCAGGAAGGTTCTCAAGGAGATCGCAAGCCTTTCGAAGTTCGGCAAGGTGCTGTCGAAGGGGCGGTTCGACTACCAACCTCTGCTCCAGTTCAATTCGCTCGGTCGGCGAGAGTTCTTGGTCGAGGTAGGCTGACAAAAGTTCTTCATCAGCTTCAGTGAACGATTGACTTGTCATAATTGCTCCTCCGTAGCCATGCAATCATCGGCATCGACCTCGCTATGGCCGTTCAGGTTGCGAATTGAGTCTGGTGGATTGACGCCTTCGTCCATGTAGGGCTGAAGGAGTGTTTTCAGATTTACTCGCGCGCGGCTCAGTAGCGATTTTACGGCCTTTACGGTAAGCCCCATCGTATCGGCGATCTCTTGATAGGACATGTTTTCGAATCGACTTAATAGGAGAGCCACGCGTTGTCGTTCTCCAAGAGCGGATACGGCTTGCCGAACAACCTCAGCCCGTTCGATTCCATCTACAATTCTGGTCGGCATCGCTCCACTGGCAGCCAACGCAATGTGTTCGATCCCCACATCCGTAGTAGAGGGGCTTGTTGAACTCCCGACTTGATACTCTTTTCGCTTGGATCGATCGCGAACTGAATTGCTGGCAACATTATTAGCAATTCGATAGATCCAGGTCGTGAACTTTGCCGTTGGCTCATAAGATTTCCGAGATCGGAAGACCCTCAAAAAGACCTCCTGTACCAGTTCCTCGGCGATCTCTTGAGAATGTACCCAGCCCATCATCAATCGAGCGATCCTTGCCTGGAATCGCCCCACCAAAATCTCAAAGGCCACGGCGTCGTCATCCTTAATGCGTAGCATCAGCACTACATCGGGATCGATGCTTGACGAGTTTTCCGAGGTCGTCGGAATCGACGGCATGGATTCGTTGGGGATCAGCAGGGCTATAAACTCCGCGTACGCGATTAGGACTATATCTGATCGAGCATTATGTCCCGAGTTAGTCACCTCTTAAACGCCCCTGAAGAAAGAAAGTTTCGTCACAGCAGGGTGAAATGGCCTTAAACGAGGAAATGCTTCTCCATAAAGCTTGGATATACTTGAATTAAGGCGAATGGAATGGATTAATCGCCTCCCTTGGCTTAGACTATTAAGTGTTATAAATCGCGTGAAAGGTGTGAATGACAGCGTATTTTCTTGTAACTCATGGTCCTGATCTAGATCATCGTTTCAGTCTTGATAAAGGGGTCGAAAATAAGATGGGTCGCGGACTTGGTTGCCAAGTCCAACTCAGCGATCCACTGACTTCGCGCGTACATGCTTCGGTATCTTATAAGGAATCCCAATGGGTCCTCTCGGATGCCGGTTCGCGTAACGGATCACTGGTCAACAGCGCGAAGGTCGATGAAGCGGTTCTCGTGACTGGATGCAAAGTTCACATCGGCGGTACTGAACTGGAGTTTTTCGAAGATCACCTCAAAGTCCGTGACGATATCACGATCGATACGATCAACCTCGCACATACCTTGATGGGTGAAGAGTCCGCTCCAGTTCGAACCGCGTTTGGAGCACTGCGTGACAAAAAGCGTCTAGAAGAGATGCTCGATTTGTACCAACTAGCCTACAATTGCCTGACCATGATAGACCAAAATCAAACGGTCGAGAATGCTCTTGAGGTCATCCGTGGCCGAACCAAGGCAACAATTGCTGGTTTTCTAGTACTCGACAACGATGGCAACCTCCGCCCCCAGTTGATCGTACCTTCTAACGGACGCGAATCACGGTTTCGGCTAAGCTCGAAATTGACAGATATGGTCTCACGCCAGATGACTGCAATTTGGGCTCAACATAACAAGAAACGCAAACCGGGTGAAAATGTCTCGAAGCAATATGCCGACGCGATCTGTGTTCCGTTATTGCAAGACAAGACAACCATCGGCGTACTTCATCTTTATAGAGATGTCGAACCGTTTGAAGCCCATCACTTCGACTTCGCAATTTCGGCAGCCAATATTCTCAGCGCCTCGCTCGTCCGATCCCGCTCGGAGCAAGCACTTCGAGCAAATCATGATCGGTTGATCGAACGTAACGCCGACTTCGATGAACTCCTTGGTGAAAGTGCTCCGATGCTTCAGTTGAAGGAACGCATTGTTCGTATCGCTCGAGCAGCCGGAACCGTTATGATTCGAGGCGAAAGTGGTTCCGGTAAGGAACTAGTCGCAAGGGCCATCCATCGAGAAGGAAATCGTTCCCACCGCCCTATGCTCAGCGTAAACTGCGCAGCGATTCCTTCGGAACTCATGGAAAGCCAGCTCTTCGGACACACCAAAGGTTCCTTTACGGGTGCAGACAAAGATCACAACGGATTCTTTCAGCAAGCCGATGGCGGGACCCTGTTCCTGGATGAAGTCGGTGAACTAAATCTGAGCGGACAAGCCAAGCTACTGCGTATCCTAGAGGGGCATCCTTTCCTCCCCGTTGGAGCCACAAAGGAAGTGCGTGTTGACGTACGGGTGCTGACAGCAACCAATCGTGACTTAAGGGACTTTGTCAAAGAGCGACGCTTTCGGGAAGATCTCTTTTATCGGCTTAGCACCTTCGAACTTTGGACACCGCCTCTTCGTGAACGTGAAGGTGACATTGCATTGTTGCTGGATCACTTTTTTGATCACTTCAAGCGAACGCACGGGCGACCTAAACTCAATCTAGGCGAAGCGGCTCGCAAGAGACTTTTGGAGTATGCGTGGCCTGGTAATGTTCGCCAATTGAGAAACGTCGTTGATAGCGCGACGGTGCTTGCCGTAGGTGACGAAGTTCGCGCAGCTGACCTCGCGTTGCATGATGCTAGCTTCGATACGCTTGACACGCTTCGAATGGTCGATTGGGAGCAACGCCTGATCAAGGAAGCACTCAAACGGACTCGTGGAAACATCCCCGACTCAGCAGATTTGCTCGGAATCTCCCGAGCGACCCTCTATCGAAAACTCGAAACGTATAGGATCTCTAAGGACGAATAACGTCCTCCGGGATGAGCACGAGCACGAAAAGCCAACGCTTGTGGTTTGAATATGGCCGTTGGCCAAAAACACGACTGACGCTGATGGATTCTTGCTCTTATCACGGTACTTCTGGTGTTTTGGGATTTGAATCCACGCAATTGAGCTTGAATTGCTTTTTATAAAACGTTACGAACCAAGCGAACTGTAATCATTGCTTCAGCAGGAACTTTGGCTAGCAAATTCGATATGAATAAACAACTCAATCGACGATCTTGGATGTCGGGAGTCGTATCGCATGGAATCGCTGGTTGCTTACTTGGCAGTTGCATGACCGGGGCCAGCTCAGGTTGTAAATCGGCTCCGCTCACCGGTCGCAAACAACTGCTTTTACTTCCCGAATCGCAGGAGATAGCGATGGGTCAGCAGGAGTTCGGTAAGATCCTGCAAGACGAACCGCTTTCACAAGATCAACGCCTTGCAAATATGGTACAGCGTGTTGGAACAAGACTCGCAGCCGTCGCTGGGAAGCCTTACTACCAATGGGATTTCCGA
>Ga0105046_10014096_pt1 | contig 12344 bp, 3 predicted proteins | sample MAT03_FD_78385 | JGI IMG/M metagenome (GOLD analysis project Ga0105046, IMG submission 78385) | Freshwater microbial communities from Lake Fryxell liftoff mats and glacier meltwater in Antarctica - MAT-03 (megahit assembly) | ecosystem: Environmental > Aquatic > Freshwater > Ice > Liftoff...
CAGGCCTACACGACTAAATGAGATTGCCTCCATCGCAGATGTATCTGAATCAGATGTAGCAGCAGTCATTGATAAATTCCGCGAACCCGGCAGATCACTGATAACTCCTGCTCATGGGATTTCGTTGAGTGGCCGATCGATGGTAGATATCTCACACGAGAGTTTGATGCGCATTTGGGTGCGGTTGAAAAACTGGGTGGAAGACGAGGCCGATGCAGTGCAAATGTATACGCGCTTAGCGGAAGCCGCCACCCAATATCAAGTAGGCAAGGCCGGACTTTGGAGACCACCCGATTTACAATTGGCGCTCAACTGGCAGACAAAACATAAGCCAACATTGGTGTGGGGGCAGCGCTACAACCCTGCGTTTGAACGCACCATTGTTTTTCTAGAGTATTCCAAAAAGGAATTTGAAACAGAGCAGCGGATAAAAGAACTCGAGCAGAAACGCAAGCTGCAAAGAGCGCGCGTTACAGCAATCATTTTAGGGTCTTTTGCAGTGGTGGCCCTAATTGCTTTCATCTACGCATTTGTGCAGAGCGGTATAGCCAAAGACAATGAGAATAAGGCCGTTGTCCAACAAAAGCTAGCCCAGTCAAACGAGAAAAGAGCTTCAAGCGCAGAGAACGTAGCTAAACAAAAAGCGAAGGAGGCACTAAAGGAAAAGGAAAAAGCAGATAAGGCTGCCAAGGAAGCACTTGATGCAAGGGATGAAGCCAAAAAAGCAACAAAAGCTGCGCTGGCTAATTTAGATCGCGCGGAAAAAGCCGAAAAAGATGCTACCGTTCAAAAAGATGCCGCTGTCAAAGCAAAAGATGCCGCCCTAGTTTCTGAAAAGAAAGCGCTAGACGCCAAGGCAGATGCTGATCGCAGACGCTACCTCTCTACTGCCAAGAGTATGGCGTTGAAATCAAAAGAGTTGAGCGATACAACTTCACAGGCACTTCTGGCGCAACAAGCCTACAATTTTAACACGAAGTATAAAGGGTATCCATTTGACAACGATATTTACAATGGCCTGTTTTCGGCTTTGGATCGATTTAACCACCCTCTCACTAGAAGCTTGTCTGGTCATCACAAAGCCGCTCGCGCAATCGTGACGAGCGTAAAAACCAACTCTATCTTTTCCGGAGGAAGTGATGGCAAAGTATACCAATGGATTCAGCAGGGCGGCATTTGGAAAGGTAAACTTCTACATGAGTTCATCGATGCTCCCCCATCCACTAAAATAAACTACCAAATCTACTCAATGGATGTTAGCCCAGATGGTAATTTACTGGCCATCGGTGGACTCTTTCCAGACGATCGAAATTCAAATTATGCGTTGATTCTTGATTTGAATAATTTAAGTAAAGCCCCGATTAAAATCCTCGGTTTTAAATCCGATATTGAAAATGTATGCTTCACCCCTGATAGCAAGGGTTTTTACGCCCGCAGCAATTCTGGCCGAAGCATGATGTACTCGGACCTTGCCTCGGCCAAAGAAGTAATCACCACAAAAGAGAAGATTACTTCGATTGATTTAAGCCCTGATGGAAGTAAACTTGCCGGTGTAAGCGATGATGGTAATTTGATTATCTGGGATGCGCGGAAGAACTTTGCACCCAATTCTTATCCTATTCTTAAAGGACCCACTAATGATATTCTTGCGGTATCATTCACGCCTACTGGCAGCGAAGTAATTGTTGGCGATCAAAAGGGAGAGTTGCGCATCATTACTATTGGATTAAGTACATCAAGAAGGGTTTTGACTGGTCACACTTCCATGATAGAACAGATCAAGTTCAGTCATTCCGGAAAGTTTATGGCCACAGCAAGTTATGACCGAACCTTGCGCCTTTGGAATATGGAGCAATTAAACGAGCAACCACAGGTTTTGGGAAGTAACGATTGGGTCTGGAGTATGGCCTTCAGCCCAGATGACGAACAGATTATGGCGGGAATTCACAGCAATACGCAAGGCGTCCGCGAATCTGAAAATGATTATACGATTCACGCGTGGCCAACAAAAATCCCCACTATGGCCGATGAGGTTTGTGGCTTGGTCAAGCGGAACTTAAATAAAAATGAATGGGAAACCTATGTGGGCGAAGATTTGCCTAGGGAGGTTACTTGTAAAAATTTGCCAATAAATAACAAATGAGTGTAATAATGGTATCGCCCTATAAATTGTGGCTACGAACTACAAGCTCCAAGTTACAGCCTTGCAAAGTCAAACTTAAACCGTTCAACTTAAATTTAGGATCGGCTGGAGTTACTACATTGCTAAAAGTTCCTCAAGCTGGGCTCATTGTTTGCAGCCTAATTTTCATCCTTTTCACCACTTCGGCCTCGGCTCAAAACTGTGCGCAAACATTACGCTTGGCGCGATCTACCTATGACCAAGGGCGGTTGCATGAGCTGCCTGGGTTACTTAAAGGCTGTCTATCCGATGGATTTACAAAAGAGGAAAAAGTAGAAGGTTTCAAGTTACTAACCTTGGCCTACATTTATTTGGAAGAACCAGAGAAAGCCGATAGCAGCATGCTGAAATTATTGCATACGGATTCTTATTTTAAATTGAATGAATCAGTTGATCCACAAGAATTCATCGGGCTTTATAATACGTTTCGTACCGACCCTGTGTATCGCGTAGGATTAAAGGCTGGCTTTATTACAACCCAACCCAATGTTGCGAGTAGTAATTTTGCGAACGATGGCGCGAGTAGCTATGACAACAAGATTGGATTTCAAGTGGGCGGCTTTGCTGAAATTCCTGTCTTTAAAAGATTTGTATTTATGCCTGAACTGTACTTTCAAAGTAAATCGTTCGCACTGAACAATACGATTAGTAACAATCAAACTCTCTCTTCGGAAAACCAGAGTTGGCTTTCATTACCTCTCTCATTGCAATATGAATTCTTCCGTGATAAATTCAAAAAAGACAAAATCAAAATAATGCCCTACGTAGCGCTCGGTGGGCAAGTCGATTATTTGATTTCAGCCACCACCACAATTAGTACCGACAGGTTCGGGAACATTCCGATTTCTCCTAAAGCAGTTGATACGAAAGAGCAATTGAATCCGATCAATGTTAGCGCTGTTCTTTCTGCCGGAGCAAAGGTCAAGGCAGGGCCGGGCTTTGTCATTGCCGAAGCGCGGTTTACCTATGGATTGTCAAATATCATAAACTCTTCGAATGTATTTGCCAACCAACTAACTGTTTTTGAAAATTATTCAGTAAATGGAATTTATAAACTCAATTCGGTTTCCTTTTCCGTTGGATATGCTTATAATATTTTCAGCCCAAAAAAACTTAAAAAAAGGTAGTCTAATATGATAACCCCTACCCAATTGCGCAACGCCATGCTACAATTAAAATTGTCGATCTTACCGAAACGTAGTAAGACGTATGTTATTAGTAGTCTACTGGGATGCTCTTTCCTTATCTTATTTGCTTGCAACAACTTGCAAGATGCTAGTCTTGAACAGCGCAACTCCTTCGTCTATTTTTATCCAAGTGAGTTAAATATTCTATCAGTGGCTTCGGCCATTGATCAAGACGGGGGAATTATCACCGTAGGTTACAAAACAAAAAGTTTAACAGACCTCACGAGTCCCATTATGCATCTGACCAAAACGGATTCAAGAGGAAAAACAGTGTGGCAACAAAATTACTCTTCAGATAGTTTATTTGGAAAGGCCGTGAAGCCAGTAGCCGATGGTTACTTGGTAGTAGCTGATCGGATAAAAGTCGAAACGGATCAAGCCACCAACGTTACTACCACTTCGTCTAGTATTAGCTTGTTTAAGATGGATCTACAAGGCAATATCATTTTAACTTATAACAGTCCGGCCTCCACAGCCAACTTTTTCGCAAACGCGGTAAATATGGATAATCAGGGCAATATTATCTTATTGGGAACAAAGAACGTAGGAATAAATAACCGACAAAGCATTATCCGAATTTTGAAACCATCGGGAATCGGTTTTTCGCTTTCTTGGGAGCAGGATTTCGATCTCCAAACGCGCAGTTACGTCAATGGCCGCACGGTAGAATTTACCAAAGCAAATGAAATCATCTGGGCGAGCTCCATTGAAGCAACCTTGACAGGTCGTTCATACGCTTCGTTCCCTACTCTCGTGCCGGGTTTTACGTTTACAAATGGGCGCACCTTTGGGGAAAATGACGATATCAACAATTTGAATGTTCAAGTCTTACAAAAAACCAACTTGGGGTTTGCGACAATAGGTACGAACTACACATTAGCCAGTGGAAATACCATAACTAATACAAATTTCTTTTTTGCGAGGGTGGGGGTAGACGGCAGCATTGATCCTACCACTGTGCGATATTATGACGGAGGTGAGCAGCTCAATATATCAACGCCAGCGGATTTGGCTAATCCTGATAACAACCAAATTGAAGACACCGGCACGGCGCTGGCGGCCAGCAGAGATGGGGGTTATTTGTTGGCTGGGTATTTAGAATCAGTGCCTGCGAGAGGGTTAGCATCGGCCAGAGGAAATGGAGGAAAGGATGTTTTATTGGTAAAAATAGATGCTTTTGGAAATGTAATTTGGAACGAAAGTTACGGTGGCGCTGGCGATGAAGTCATCACGAACGCTATGCAGGCGGCTGATGGTGGTTACATAGTTACCGGCACATCCACCATTCAAGGTTTTGCCAGCATGTTTATAATAAAGGTAAATGCAAATGGAGATTTGAATAATTAAAAATCATCAAGGAATTCAATTATTACCTATGAATAAATTTATACAATCGGGAATCATTATTTTTTTGCTACTCGTAGGAAGAACAGTGTATGCACAGCCTACGATGTCTCTTCCAACGGTCAGCGGCATCACTGATAACTCTGCGACTCTGGGTGGAACTATTGCTGGGCCTGGTATTTTAGCGAGAGGCACGGCTTGGAAAACAACTTCGCCCGTAGCGGTCACTGATAATCAACTAGCTCTAGGGGTAACAAGTGCAGGAACTTACACACATGCTCGCACCGGATTACCTTCGGGAACACAAATCTTTTTTGTTGCTTACGGAACAAATGGAGGCGGAACCGCTATAAGTGGCGAGTCGTCATTTTATACATTGTCAGCGCCTCCAATCGGCCAACCAACATTTACAGCTACAACTATTGGCGCGACTCAAATAAATTTATCTTTCAATAATCCAGCGACCCACGTTTCCATTGGGGCAACAGGCTATGCCATTTATCGAATCATTGGGGGAACGAACCCAGCTATCACCGCGGTAAATTTGCCCAACGCAGCTGCTCCTCCGACTTCGCTACCAGATGGCAGTATTTTTATTGGAACAACAGCCACCAATTCGTATTCTGACAATTCCGTTGTAGTTGGAAATCAATATCGATATGCGGCTATTCCATTTGGGGATAATGGATCAATCGCGGCAACGTTCAATTATTTCAGAACGTCTTATCCAACGGCAAGCGCCTCTACTCAATTGCCAACTGTTAACAGCCCTACTGCCACAAATATTAGCGAGACCGATGCTAACCTTGGAGGTACTATTACCACAAACGGAGGTAATCCAATTTCGGAGAGAGGCACCATTTGGAAAACATCGGCCGGGGTAACGATTGGTGACAACAAACTGGCAGAAGGTGGAACGTCTGTAGCACTTTTTACCGATAATCGATCTGCTCTCCCACCTGGCACTCAGATTTTTTACAGGGCCTACGCAACCACCGTGGCAGGATCTGGATTATCGAGCGAAAACTCTTTCTACACATTTTCTATAACCCCTGATGACCAGCCAAACGCTTTTACGGCCACTGCAGTTTCGAAAAACCAAATTAATCTTGCCAGCATTCAAGATTTCACCACATTGGGAAATACCAATGGGTACGTGATTCTCAGGAGCATAGGAAGCGACCCTTTAACCACGAGTGTGCAAGACGGAGTCGCGCCTACATCACTCGTGTTGGGATCTTCCGCGCTAGTAACAACTATTACGACTGTTAGTGCTACCTATAGCGATGGCCCCGTTCCTCCGCTTACCCCTGGAACACAATATAACTACGCTGTAGTTCCTTTCAACTGGGATGGTCTCAACCCACAAACCTATAACTACAAAACGGGAGGCGGATTCACTACTGAAAACTCAACCACTTTTTTTGCTAAGTCGACTATTACACTCAACGGTGGCACGCAAAGCGGTGGAAATTCAGGAGGAATAAATTATATCACGTTTCCCACGCCTGGTGGCGCGGTAACGAACGTCAATAGCGCGTCTCTTGCTCAATTTGGAATCAATGATACTGGCGGCAATGATGGAGTGGGAACTACCCTTACAGCTTTAACATTTAACCTCACTAATTCTGGCAACGTTAGCCGAATAGCTATTTTCGATGGCGCAACAAATCTAGCTGTACAAAATGTATCCTCCACTGGTACGGTCTCCATCACCTTCAATTCGCTGAGCATTGCCGCGGGTAACAACGGAACGGAAACCTTTCAAATCAGGGCGACCTTTAACTCTGTTGTAACAGATAATCAGCAGATTAACTTGACAATTACTAGTGCGACTGCTTCTTCATCGGGGTCAGATTTTGATGTGCCCGGAACTTCGTTGGCGACTGCGTTGACATCAAACGCCAATGCTATCAATGTTGATCGGACAAAGCTAGCGTTCAATCCTTCCGCAACTATAAATGGTAGTGCAAATGTTAATTTGGGACTGTTATCAGTACGTGCGCTCGATGCAAATAACAATCTTGACGTAGACGCTGCAAATACTGTTACACTTTCCCTAAACCCGCTCGGCTCAACGATTACATCAACCCCATCAAATGGATCTAGTGTATCGTCCGGAGTTATCAATTTTACAAACTTATCAATTAATACAACTGGTAGTTTTACAATGACCGCATCTGGTACTGGCGGAGTGACAGCCGCTACAATTACGGTAAACCTGACCAGCCCTGGCGCCACCATCACTCCTGGCACGGCCTCTACTTTATGCTATAGCGGAAGTTTTCAAAATTTAACCAACATAACCATAACAGAATTTGACAACGCAGATTTTGCAGTGGGATCAAACAGAACGTTTTCATTGATTCTCCCATCCAATTTTATTTTTGACACTTCTGTAACTACAACTCCTCTAGTTTCTGGTGGTGGTGATATCTCCGCTGCGTCTGTGCTATCGTACATCGGTAGTGATATTGTTCGATTCAGTTATACGATAACGGGTACAGCCAACCAAAACACGATTACGATTGGTGGACTAAAGGTCAAATACATTGGCACTTCACCCGCTAGCGGAAACATATTAAGATTGGGCGGAAGTGCTGTGCAGCAAGGAAATGCCGATACTGACTTGAGAAATCACGGGACGCTGAGTTCCGCAAACTCTGCCACCGTTGTAAGCTTTGTCGTGCAAGAATTGTCAGGAAATCCCACCGTGAATTCAGCGGAGACTAGATTTAGTACGACATCTCCGCCAGTGAAATTGTTGGGTACGCCAGCTAGTGGCGTTTTTACCGGAAACGGTGTTTCGTTTTCGTCAGGCCAATCAAGTTATATTTTTACTCCCGGGTCGGTTGGCGTTGGGAGTTACAGTATTGTGTATACCTACACCGAGGTCTCAGGCCAAAACTGCCAAGTAAGCACAGCAAAAACATTTATTGTTTCCACTGGGGTAATTGGGAATTTAAGCACCCAGTACTGCACAAATGGACTTCCTTCGACTGGTCTTAATGTCACCCAAGCTCAAATTGACGCGCTATTCGCACCCGCAAATTCGCATACCTTTAACGACTTTGTATTTTATGATCCCTCTTTGACAGATTACGTACCTATATCAACACCTAATAATACTACGTTTAATCCCTCCGTTCCTGCTTATTTGAATTCACAAAACATCTTCGGAGCTGTTTATGTCTATTATAGAGTAAGAAGAATTTCCGACAATGTCATTTTCTTCGCTCAACTACAGCTGGTCAATATTTTTACTCCGCCAGTGGTTACGCTTAATATTCCTAAACTTAGTTATTGCGTTGATGATGCTCCTATTGTCCTTTCACCCACCGTTTTTGCTTCTCCGACACCGTCAGCAACTATCGCAAACGACTTTTTCACGGCTAATGGAAGCGGAACCCCTGCTGTGAGCAATACTGGGAGCAACCAATGGGTGTTCGATCCGAGCAACGTGACGAACGCGACTTCTTCTCAACAGACTTTTAACATTTTCTATACATACAAAAATACAGCGACAAACTGTAGCTCTAATTCCGCAACTCAAACTATTACTGTTAACCCCAGGCCTTCAGCTGTTTTATCAATAGACGTTAGCCCTTTTAATGCCTCCTTGACCCCCGACAATAACGTATTCACGTGTCTGAACACGAGCCCAAGTTCATTTAGTGGTACAAGTATTTTAGGAACGACATACAAATGGTACGCTGACGCCCCGCTAACTGACCTTCGAAGAACCGGCAATTTGTTTACGCCAGTTGTCAATGTTGCTAGCACCGGTACCACAAATTTTTATATGACTAGAACAATTAACGGTTGCGAAAGCTCAGGATTGCAATTAGCGGTGACCGTAAAGCCAAATGTTACTGTCGATGCTGGGGGGGGCGCAGCCGCAACCATTTGCTCGGGCTCACAAGTCGACTTGGTTGCTCAGACGCCTTCAATTACAGGTGCCGTAACGACTGGTGTTTGGAGCATAGTTTCGGGGACCGGTGACTTTTTAGATGCTTCAAACGCAAATGTTAATTTAAATCCGACATTGGCGATTGCCAGAAAATTTGACCCAATACCCAATACTCAGTCATCTGTTCGTTTGCGCTTGACCTCGTCTGTGCCGTCTACAGCTGATGCTAACAATCCTTGTCCATCGGTCTTTGATGATGTGATAATAACCATAACTCCTAACGCAACGGCCTCACCAATTGCTTTGGCAAACATTTGTGCTCCGTTCATTCCATCTGGTCAGCCCAATCAATCAACTATGATAAATCTCTCAGCAAGTATTCTTGGGGCAGGCACAGCAAGTTGGTCAATTATATCAGGAGGGTCAGGCAATTTGGCAAGTACCGGCTCACTGCTTGCAAGTAATTTGGCCAACACGTATACATCTACGATAACCGAATCATTAAGTGGAACAACCCTAATGTTTAGGCTAACTACTGCAGATCCCGATGGGTTGGGTCCATGCTTACCTGCTGTTGCAAATGTTTCAACAACAATAAATCCCTCCGTTATCGTTAATGCCGGAAATGATCTTACAGTATGTGCAGGTGTTCCCACAAATGCGGTTACCCTTACTGGAGCGATAGGTGGGTCTGCCTCTACCGGAATTTGGTCAGGTGGTGCTGGATCTTTCTCCCCACCCAGCATCACGACTACCCCGAGCGCGACATTATATGCTCCGACATTGCAGGAATTAACCCAAGGCGCCTCACTGTCGCTTAGGTTAACGACTAACAATCCTGTGGGAGGTATTTGTTTTAGCCAAGCAAGTACCATGAACCTAACAATTAACCCGATTCCACCAGCACCGTTGGTGACATCTTCGGGTATTGCCAATACTGGATCCAGTGCAAGTCCTGTTTTTGAGTATTGTTCTGGAATTAATTTTGCGCAGCTTGTAACTACGCCAAGTAGTAATGGATCTATCACGTGGTATTCTGATGCGGGATTAACAGCCCAATTCGGGGCTACGCCAATAATTAATCCCGCTTTAGTAGTCAATAATATAACTACTAAATCTCAAGCGGTTTACGCAACGGAGACACGTCTAAACTGCAGAAGTGCTGGCACTCCAGTAACAGTAGTAGTTCATCCTTTGCCTGCTGTAAACTTTGATGCTTCCAGTTTCTGTCTGGGTGATTTTATGGATTTTCAAGATTTGTCAACAATTTCTGCCCCTGCCCCTGGATTTTCAACTTACTCAATATCCAATTGGAATTGGAATTTTGGTGACTTCGATCAAACGGGTGGATTTGGTAACATTGCTTTAGGGACTAACTCGGGTCGAACTATTGGTACGTACAATAAGCCGCAACATAAATACGCAAGCATAAATGCCTTCAACGTTACCTTAGCGATCACTTCTAATAAAGGGTGTGTAAGTCCTATCGCGCAGAAGATATTTAATGTGGGGCCGGTGCCACAATCTGATTTCAGCCTACTTGATATTTGCAAAGGAGATATCACCAAGTTTAAGGCCATTGCCGGCCTTGATTTTGATGGAATTGCAACTCCGCCACCGGCCAGGACTATTTCAACTTGGAATTGGGATTTTGGCGATCCCGCATCTGGTATTAATAACATCGCGAGCACAACAAATCCCTCTCACGACTTTACAGGAGTTAATACCTATATCGTGTCGCTTGAACAAACCTCGGCATTGGGTTGCAAAAACAAAGTTACCAAGCCAGTTTTTATCGTCCCCTACATTACCTCTTTCCCCTATCAGGAAGGGTTTGAAAGCGGAAATGGTGGTTGGGTTGGTGTAGGTACCAACAAAACCGGAACCAATACATGGGCACTGGGTAACCCAACCGGAAACAAGCTTAACATTTCTGCCAGCGGCACAAATGCTTGGTTTATAACTAAGCCAACTCCTTCGACAACCTATGATGATAACTTGAGGGCAGTATTAAATGGCCCTTGCGTTGATGTTACCCAGTTAAATCGACCGGTGCTTTCATTCAATTACTACAGCAATACCGAAAACAATGACGGGGCTTACCTAGAAACTTCTACGGACGGAGTCAACTGGAGTCGTTTAGGTGTTACCAATTCAGGAATCAATTGGTACAACAAAGGTTCTATTGGTGGGTTATCTCAATTTACTAGTCCGGGTCAATTCAACGGCATAGGACAACTGGTTTCGCAGATTGGGTGGACTGGCGATACGCAAAACTGGCAAGAAGCGAGAATTGCTTTGGACCAATTCTTAGCTGCCACAAAATTGAGGATACGTTATGTATTCGGATCTGACCCCGCTAATTCTCCGGGAAGTTTGCTCGATGGATTCGGTATCGATGATGTAAGTATTGATAATCGTAATCGCATCTTGTTAGTAGAAACATTTACCAATGAAAATGCTCCTCGTTACGCCTCGAACAACGCTGGATTCGGCACATTTACTGCTGAAGTAGCCAAGATTCAATACCATACAAGCTTCCCAACTCCCGATAAACAGAGCGTCAAGAATGAAAAGGATAACTCGGCAAGGAGTGCATTCTACGGAATAAATAGCAATCCTGGTGGCTCTAGCTTAATTCCCAGATCATTTATCGATGGCTTTACGGATGCCGGAAGTAATCAAGCCGATTTTTCATCTTCAAGTAATTGGTGGACATTTTTACAATCGAATAGAGTGTTGTCTGTCTCGCCATTAGACATCACTATTACAAATCCCCCAACTCCAATTTCATTAGGCAACAATAAGATAAGCGTCAATGTGAGCATAAAGGCCCTTGAGGCTGTTGGCAAGAAAAATTTAATACTCGTCATTGCATTGGTCGAAAAGCAAGCCGATGCAAATAATACTTTTGTGATGCGAAAACTAATTCCTTCGGCTTCGGGAATTCCAATGAGCACTCCGATTGCTCAAAACACTGTTGTAAATATACCTACCCAAACATTCGAGGTCGGAGATGTCAATCTTAGCCAGTTGGCAGTTGTCGCTTTTGTTCAAGATTTAGAGAATTTGCCCACAACTAATAGTAAGGAAGTGTTGCAGGCGCAAGTGTTGCTTAATCCTACTAACCTGCCTAGTATCGTAACGGGGTTAGAGAGCATTTTAGCGGAACACGTGAACCTCTATCCTAATCCGGCTAACGAAGAGTTTACACTCGAACTGCCTGCAACCTTACGCAGCGATGCACGAATTCGGTTGATCGATCAAGTTGGCAAGTCCTTCGAATCTGGAATCTTGCCAATGGGTAAAAATGTAAAAACCGTCAGCACGCAGGGGCTTTCGGAAGGAATGTATATCATTGAGATGAGTTCTTCGGATGGCGCGTTGATCCGCAAGAAAGTAATGGTGATCCATTAGACTGAATTGAATAACGAAAAAAGCCATCCGCATAATGTGGATGGCTTTTTTTTATTTTGATGATGTCTGTTGTTACTCTTCTATTTTACTTACCAATTCCTCATACCATCCCTCTCCATATTTTCGTATGAGAGGATCTTTCAAAAATTTGTACAAAGGAACCTGCAACGATTTACCATAGGAGCAAGCAGCAGAGCAGATGCTCCACTTGTGGTAGTTAACTGCCTCAAATCCCTTTTTATTTTTGGTGATACGGATAGGATACAAATGACACGAGATGGGCTTGCGATAAGAAATCTTTCCA
>Ga0105046_10014097_pt1 | contig 12344 bp, 13 predicted proteins | sample MAT03_FD_78385 | JGI IMG/M metagenome (GOLD analysis project Ga0105046, IMG submission 78385) | Freshwater microbial communities from Lake Fryxell liftoff mats and glacier meltwater in Antarctica - MAT-03 (megahit assembly) | ecosystem: Environmental > Aquatic > Freshwater > Ice > Liftoff...
CAGACCGCGTTGTAGCTAATTATAACGTTATGGGTGTTGCAAAGGCTGCGCTAGAGTCAGCTGTAAGATACTTGGCTGCTGATTTAGGTGCTGCGGGAATTCGAGTGAATGCTATTTCTGCTGGTCCGATTAAGACCTTAGCGGCATCCGGAATTCCACATTTCAAAGAGCTTCTGGCGAGTTTTGCTGAGCGCGCACCCTTAAAGCGCAACACGACTCAGGCAGACGTGGCTGGCACAGCTTTGTACTTACTTTCAGAACTAAGTAGCGGCGTAACAGGCGAAACGATTTATGTCGACTCTGGATTCAATATTCTGGGGCTTTAACACTGGGATTCTAGTATTTTTTTGGTTATACGCACTCGCTACGGAGGTGGGACATGTCTGTATCTGAGTCCTCTATAAAAGAGTCGCTAGCAAAACTTATTGCGCGTGGGGAAGAGCTTGCAAACCTCGAGCCGCTAACCAGTGATGCAAATCAGACTGGCGGGTCATTCGAAGATAAACTTGATTTATTCATCACCCAGTCCGGTGCCGTGCTTGATAAACTCGAGGATCCTTTAGACGGCGAGAATGAAGTTCTTTTGCGCCGCTTCGTTGAGGTGCATGCTCGTGTTGTAGCCGTGGCCAGTAATGTGAAATCCAGTATCGCCGTTAGACTGGCAGCGCTAGAAAGAAATAGGCCGGGTTTGATCAAATACTGGGTGCAAAGACGTTAAATATTGGGCTAAGTATTGAAGTGACAGATTTAGCCCGAGGCAAAAAATAAGTGAGAACGCAGATGTTTAATAAAATTTTGACACAGCACTTGTTTCATCGCTTAGCATCGCTTGGGTTAATTTTATTGATAGTGATTTTGGGTGGATGCGGCTACTCGTTTCAAGGTTCACGCTCAACGCTACCACCAGGGATAAATCGAATTTATATTCCGCAAGTTGAAAACATCTCTGCTGAAGCGGGATTCGGTCCGATTTTAACCGATGCCTTGCGCGATCAATTTGAACGCTTCGGCGCTGTTACAGTTGTTGACTCCCGCGCCGAGGCAGATGCGTTCTTGGATACTTCGGTATTAAAAGTAAAGCGTACTACCCGAACCACGACTGGTACTACCGATCGCGCTCTGCAATACGACACATCAGTGACGGTTGATGTCGAACTGAAGCGGATGAACGGTTCTTCAATTTGGCGTAATCCGAGTTTAACAGTCTCTAAATCTTTTGGCGGCACAACTAGTTCGGTGCTTGGTACATCGGCTGATTTTAGCGAAGGAAATCTCTCGGCAGCAGACTTGGCGGGCCTTTCAAGTCAGGAAGTTTTGCGTAGTCAGCAAGCTACTTCTTTGCGCACTGTAGCAAGTGAAGTTGCGCGTAAAGTTTACGCTGCAGCAGTAACGGGGGACTTTTAGGTTTTTGCGCAGCAGAATCCTAGCGGGTAAAATGAAACCCGCGATTTTGAAGTTGTTGGTGTGTCTCGTTAAAGCCAGCTTCTAGCAACGCCTGCACGTAGTCAGTGTCGAGCGCTACGTAACTTACCACTTCGTAGGCAAGCTCTTCGCCGAGTTTTCGTTTGAGTAATTGAAATACTGGCCATACTGGCCCCAATGCGCTCATAAATTTTTTAGTTGAATTACCAACTGATGCTTTGAGCAATTTGCCCAATCCATCCTGATTGCGAAAAACTAAAGTTTCGGGTGGACGTAAGCAGAAGGTATCTGAGCCTGATTTCACTTCCCAGGTCGGACGAGTGTCGTGAGGCTCCTGGTACCTGTCATGCCACCAACTACGCCCTGAGATATCAACCACTACCACTTGCTCAGCACCCAAACGCGCCGCTGGATCTACCGGAACATTCATAGAGATTCCGCCATCGACAAGGCGCACCGTGCCGTTTTCAGTGTCAAGCTCAACAGGTGGTAAAACTGACGGCAGTGCCGCTGATGCGAACCCGTGTTTAGCGTGCAGCCGTTTAACAAAATTTACCTCAAACGAGGCGCCCTTCAATAAATCGGTATGGGGATCTTTTTTAGAGCTTACAAAAACAAGCGGCTTACGTTGTGCCCCTTCAACTGTTGTCATCACAGCCACTGTATGCAGGCTTCCTTTAAGCGCATCCGGTGACAGTCCTCCGAATTGATCGATTACACCGTCTACGCGTCGCATTAATGGTCGCGGATTAAAAATTGCAGCTGTTGAGGGATTAGGCCCAGGGGCCAAATATTGCACTACTGCCATGCGCACAGCGCGGAAAAATGCGGTCGATGGCGAGCCCTCAAAAGTGTTTTGAAAAACTCGTTCGCGCCAAACTTCTTCGGTGATTGCCAGCGCTTTATTTAGCCCTTCACCGAAAGTTGCAGCGATCATGAGTCCGTTAATTGCCCCAATGCTTGACCCGATAATAATTGAAACCGGATTTTCATGGCGCAGTAAATGCGGAGCAAGCGCTTTAAGAGCGCCAATCTGATACGCCGCCCGTGAGCCGCCGCCTGATAAAACTATACCCACGTCGCCGCCTTGTGCGCTAAAGCTGCGCCGCATGTTAACGGCAGCATTGTCAGGATTTTGTGGACGTCGTTTCACTACCCTTTAGATGCCGAAGCACCGGATGAAGATTATTAACTCGTTTAAACGTCTCTTTTGACCATCTTCAAACCACGTTTATCTCTTATCACGCAATCATCGCTACCATTATTGCTCGTAATCTCTCACAAACAGCTGCTGCTTTAAGTATACGAAGCGCGGCGTAATAGGCGGCAAATTTTGCGCCGTATTAAACGATGTATCGTAGTTCCAGTTACGCACAGGAGCTGAATACACAGGGCTGCCAGATACCCAGGCGCCGGTTGCGTGGCGCGGGGTATTGAGACTCACAAACGAGCCACGATAGGTATACACAATCGCACTGTTCCAGTTTTCGTGAAAACGCGGGTAGTTTTCAAGGCCGCCGTTGTATCCGCCGCCTTGGCCACCGCTTCCTTCAATGTTGCCAGTAGTGCCAGTTGCAGCAAGCACCGCTAGTTGCTGTGTTGTAGCCGTTGGGGTGCGGGTAGTTAGAGCAAGTGAGCTATTAGAATCAAGCCAGTTATTCGACATCACGTTAAATGTGTCGGCAAGCGCTGCTGCTGGAATCTTGTTACTCGAATTATAATCTCCTCGCAGATAAAATGCGCCATCGGTCACAATAGTCAGGCCTACTGGATACGGGGCCGCAGCGATACTAGCGCGCAGCAGCGCGCCATTCCGCACCCGTACTCCGTAGCGACTTGCGGCTATGATTGAATCAGGTCCAGAGACTGAAAAGTGAAATACCAGTCCGCCCTCGCTTATATCATTTAACTGTTTACCGCCCCAGATTGTTGCGCGATTCGTATGCAGACAATTAAGCAGGCCAACCATATCCATCTCAAGTAGCGTCATTGTGCGATTTTCGCGTCGATCAACGAAATTTGTCACGACGTTAACTGCACGCGCGCCAGCGAAGAAACCGGTCGAAACTCCAGTGCATGCGGCCAGCGCCGCAGTTGCTGGTGCATCGTTAACGTTTGAGGCGTTGCGCACCTCGATAGCTTGCGGAACATGAGTGTTATTCAATCGCAGTACTAACCTTAAATCAGCTTTCGAGAAGTAGTTTTTGCTAGGGTCGGCATCAAGCTCTTCTGGGGCAGGCACCGAAACTGCGGGCACAGCCATCTGAATCATATTATTCCAAAGCGTCACATCAGCTGGCGCAAGTAACCGTCTTGTCGAGCAACTGGGAATCAGTTGGCGGGCAGTAGTCGGATCCATTACGGTAATCGGCCTGCTTGCGCATGTATTTGCGTTTTTCCTTCCACGATAAATACTTCCGGCGGCTGTGACCTGGCCCGAGATAGCAAGGCTCGTATCGCCATTTAAATATAAGTCGCCGTTTGTATGGATCGGACCCGATAGCACCATGGAAGGACCAGGCAGAATTTCAAGATCTTTATTATAAAACGCTGCAAACTGAAAAAGAGGTACAAGTCTGCTTTTAAAACGTAGCTCTAACTGCGCTTCTACTTTATTTTGCGCATTTCGGCTGGTCGCATATGAGGCGTACTCATACTCTTGCGCATTTAAGCCTTGATACCGCTCACCTGGATCGATCGGTTTAAAAACCGGATACAACGCTAGGTTATACGGATTTTCCACGACATAGCTCGTAACATTTCGGGTTCCAAAGGTATCAGCACGGCAAGCAAATCCACCGGTTCCAACGTTCATACCAACGCACGGGTTTGTTACCGTTGGACTAATCCCAGATGGCCGATTGTAGCCCACAAACGTCGCGCGAATGGTTTCGGCGCGCAGATTAAGCCCAGCTTCACCAATGTTAAAACCGTTAGCGCTTGAGCGTTGCTCACGATAAGTCCCCATTTCGATGCGCGATAAAGTCGCGTATGCGGCCAAGAGCGTTGCCAACATCGCTAATAAAAACATCGTTGTTATTAATGTGAATCCGCGTTGTGAAAGTCTCATACTACCTACCTTTCATTTACGTTGAGAGAATATTTCTTGGGAAAAAGTCACTAGTTAAACTACGCGTTATTACCCGTCCACCGTTTTGTGTTTCGCTAGCTGTTATCGTTACCCGCACTGCTGCAATGGAAGTCCAGCTGCCGGTAGCCGCTAGCGCTGTTAGCGTAGTTCCGTCTTGCATTAGCAACTGCACTTGAAAGTTTGTAATTTGATCAACCACATTTTTTCGGTTTGCTGCATCGTTATTCTCTGTGATTTGTAAAAGACCACCTGCGACCCCGAAGCTCCATTGGTTAATAATATAAACCGATGTCGACTCAGCAACGTATGCAGAGCCTGGGAGAATTCCATTAAAATTTAGTCTAACTAAAGTGCCGCTATCAGTTGTTGGACTGCTCGTTAACTGCACGAATTCGCCGAATCGTGTCGACTGATTAAAGATGTAAGCTTTGGGCGCAGCCGGCAGTGCCGCTGCATACGTGCCCCAAGAATCCATTTTGCCACGTTGGTTTGGATAAGTGCATGGCACTCCCACCGAGGCAGATCTACTGAGTGCAATAGAGGTTATAAGCACGCTTGCCGCGATATCTTGGCAGCCAACCAGGGAATCATCTAAAAGATTACGCCTAATTATTAATTGATCTGATGTGGTAGTGCCGTTATCTACCAATTGAATAGCTGGGAAAGTACTGGGTAGTCTTTCACCGGCTTGGCGCACTTCGTTACCGATCATATCAAGTGCTGAGCGAATACTTTGATTGATCTGCGTCCGTCCAACATCGCGCTGGTACATAGTGCGGTTCGCAAGCGCAACGGAAACGATCATCAATGCAATAAGCGCTGATAGCCCGATGGCCACCATCAGCTCAACCAAAGTAGTTCCAGCTTCGCGTTTAGCGCAGCTGGGTAAAAACCGTCTCTGTTGCATACAGTTGTTTTCCGCGCAGTAAAGCTGTGAATGTTAAATGCCTAGTAACCGACGAGCATAAACTCGCAGTAACGCAGTAGTTAGTTCTGATCGCAAAAGTTCTGCCACCAACGGTAATATTCTGCGTAGTGCTGCCCGTTAAAGGAAGCGTAGAAGGAGAATTCAAACGCGTTGTATCTATCGCTCTTTGAGTAGCTTCAAGTGCTTGTGATTTCTGCTCGCTTAGGGTGTTAGATTTTGCATTCAAGATAAACGCTGGAGTAACTAGCCCTAGCGCTAGGCCGGTAATGGCAAGTGCCACCACAGTTTCCATTAGAGTGAACCCGCGCTGCTGAGAAAGCTGTCTGCGACTGATCATAACAATCTTACGCCCCCACCTAAAAGAATCTCTACTTGGCGCGTTACGAATTGATCTTGCAGCGCTATCGTAATGTTATTCGAAGCTAGGCCGCGTGAGGTAAAACAGATCTGCCAATTAGTCGTAGTGAGTGCACTAGAGGTAGGTAAAGTTAACTGCAAACTCGGGTCAAGTGTGTTGGTAGTACTTGAGCAGTTAACGGCGAATTGCGTAACGATAGTGCGATTAGACGTTGCACTAACTTTGTAGGCTACGGTTTGTGAGATAGCGCGCGCGCGAACTTCTTTTAAAAATCCTGCAAGTTGTGCGGCAGCTCCTTGAGCAGGATTCGCCAAGGCGCTCATATTACTAATAGCAATTGAGCTCAATACGGCTGTTAGCATCAAGACAACTAGAAGTTCCAGTAATGTAAACCCAGAGATCGCGCGCGTCCGCCGATGTGCAAGTTGTGCGCAGCTGCTATTTAATGAACCCATCCTCATAGACATAACCATCGGTAATCTTTAAGATTCACTTGAATCAGAAACTTAACAATCGAGCGCCTCTCTCGCTAAGGAGCAATCAATATGCCATCTGCAAACTCAAGTAATCTGGCGGTTCCTCGTATCGTTGTTACAGTTGATGGCCTGGCGGGTACGGGCAAGTCATCAATCGCTGCTGGCGTGGCTTCAGAGCTCGGGTTTGTTAATTTTAGTACCGGCCTAATTTATCGCACGGTTGGTTTTCTAGCCTTGCAAGAAGGGGTGTCACCCGATGATGGGCAGGCGCTTTCAGAAATGCTTAAACGGCACACTCTTGAGCTAGTTGATTCCGGTGAGCTAGTTGATTCCGGTAATGATCTTGCTGCTAAAAAGATAGGTGGTTCGATGACTCTTGGCATTAAGCTTGACGGGCAAATACTAGGCAAAAATCTGCGCACTCCTGCTGTCAGCGAGGCTACCTCACTTGCCTCACGATTCCCGGCCGTGCGTGAACAGTTACTTGAATTGCAGCGTACCGCGTATCCGGATCAAAACTTAGTAACTGAGGGCCGCGACATGGGTAGCGTGGTTTTTAAAAAAGCGCAGGTTAAATTTTTTATTGAAGTGCCGGTAGAGACACGAGCCGAGCGCCGCATGCGCCAGCTTTCTAGTCAGCAGCCGGGGCTTTCCGCTGAGCAACTAACCGCAGAAATAAAGCGTGAAATAATTGAGCGTGATAAGCGCGATGCCGAGCGCTCAGCTTCACCCACCGTTGCCGCCGCCGATGCGATTGTTATCGATAATTCACAGGCTTCGCTGGAAGAGACCGTCAAAAAAATCGCGCTGATTGTGCGCGAGCGGTGTGGATTGTAAATTTGGGTCCCTGAGATTCGCCGAGTCTCTGACGCGCCAAAGGCACGATGCTCCGGATCCGGTAGGCAGGCTTCCCACGGTTCCTCAAACACCCAGTAGGTCTTTGAATGGCGAAGTGGGTCCAAAAAGGGGAGAGCGGCCCCTGCCTGTCCCGCCGTAGCCGAAAGGCGTAGAAGGAAGGGGCAATTTCGGCCTGCGACGAGCGCCCCTCGGCCTAAGCTCGGGGTCGAGGGCAGTCGAGTCGAGCATTTCTGATTGCTACCTTTCGTGAATATGCTGGCTAGTTACTCCTTAGCATTGCAGATGCACGCGTTTTAAGCGAAGCTCTGAATCTCTCGGTATCACTAAACTTTCATTAAGGACCATTATGGCAAACAAAGCCGCTACGAAATCGGAAATTCTTACAAATATCGCAACGGCCACTGAATTGAGCCGTAAACAAGTCGCTTCGGTATTCGACGCGCTTACTCAGCAAATAAAAGCTGCGGTGGGAAAGAAGGGCCCAGGCGTCTTCGCAGTCCCCGGCCTGATGAAGATTACGGTTATTCAAAAGCCTGCCACTAAAGCCCGAATGGGGATCAACCCATTCACAAAAGCGGAGCAAATGTTTAAGGCTAAGCCCGCGCGCAAGGTCATCAAGATCCGCGCTCTCAAGGCACTGAAAGATTTCGCTTAATAGAAACCTGCCCTATTAATTGTTCGCTCTATTAATTGTTCGCTACATTATTGGTTCGTTCAATAACTAAAAGCACCATTTGAATTACGGAAGTAATGCAAATGGTGCTTTTGGTTATTGGAGCCGCCAATATAAAAGTCGTGTAACGTGACAGGGTTGTTTATGACAGGGATGTTTGTGACGGGGTTGTCTATGACAGAGTTGTCTAAAAATACATCAGCCCGTTAGCGAAAAGATCCTCTCGCTGGAGTGCTAGATAATCAAGGCCAAGTAAGAGGTCACGTCGCTCATGAGCAAAGGACGCGGGTGGTTGATAAAGGGGCTGTTTTAGAAATTATCAACCGATTTGAGTTAAACGCTCAGGCCTTCATCACTGATTTTAGAGAGAGAAAAGGCAGCACATATCTTTGCTCTGAGCTGCCCGCTTTAAATAATCTAAGCGGCAAATATGATAAAGTAGTGATGTCGAATTTGTTGAATGCGTATAGTGACGAAGCGGGCCCGCAAGATAAAGGAGTGCATTTTACTCACAAAGACACACTCCAAAGCTTTTTGAATTTAGTTAATTTCGTGGCGCCAAATGGCGAGTTAAGTGTATTTCCCCATACAACTGGTCGGCATGAGAAAGCCCCTTACTATTTAGCTCTAAGACAAGCATTGTCGGAAAAACAGTTTGTGATTGAAGAACCGCCGATCGGAAAAATCGATTTCATCTATTCTACACCGGAGCATTGGAGATCTGTATTAAAAATAAAAACTAGCAGTTACAAGGGCTAGCGTGCGCCGGTGCAAAGCGTCCGGTACGAGGCGTTTGTTACCCCGCCTTCTCTTCGCTGTCATTTCAGAAGTTTACAAACTTGATATCGCAAAACGCGACATCAAGCTCTCTCCACGGTGGGCGAAGAAAACCACCCCGATTCTTTACCGGGTACGGCGCAGTAAGGGCAGCAAACGTGCTCAACAGCGAAGTCGTGATTGATGCGAGCATCATGATAATTAGGGTGTTTGTGAGACAAAAGGCGATTACCCAAGAACATGCGGACTTAAAGACGCGGCTGCAAATGTTGAGGAAGAAGGTTGCAAAAGGATTTTGGGAGCACGTCGACGAGCTTCAAGAAATTAGATTTGTCCCAGCAAAGCTTAAAAAGCTCCCGGAAATCAAGAAGAAACGACTCGGATTCTAGGCTTCGGTGGATACCGGCTTAGGCTAGCCGGTGTCCTCAAGGGCTCCCGGCTGAGCTTGATTATTATACCCCGCGCCAAGGAATAGTAATCCCATATTTTTCAACAAGATGCGCACATTTCGTTCGTCGCAGTGGATCCTCCATGGAAATACGGCTCATCTCTTTAAAAATAATCCTCGCCGCCAGCAGGTGTCAGATAGACAAGTATCTTACCTGTATACGGTCCCAAACTTTTTAAAGCGTGAGCAACACACGTTGCGCTATCACAAACTCGCCGGGTCCCGAAGTACGCCCGCTTTCGCCAATGCGGAACCGCTAATTTCCTGCTAACACAAAAACCCCCTCGTCTTACCTCGTATGCATGTGAAGCGGCGGCCCGTTATCTACGGGATGAAGCATCTCTAGCACGGCGCAAACTCCGTTAGTATTCGATGCGGTCGTATGAATAATTACCTGCTGACTGCCAACATTAAAAGACTTAAGAGTCCGGTCTTGCGCCATTTGGTACAAACTCTTCGGAGCATAGTGCTTCAACAATGAAGTAGCCGTGGGATACCTGTTTCCTTGGATTGTGGTACCCCGTTCAATGATGACTTCGGGCCAACTTACAACGAAACGCTCCATAATCAAAGGACCTGCAACTAATGCCGCTATATGAGGATTGGTTAGTGCTGGCGTCTCCCATAACGGATTCCTTTGCCGCTCTTTTGATATCAAACTACTGAGTATCTCGCTGTTTGCCCGATCAACACCAGCCTTTGGGTTTAGCCAAAATAAAGCACTTGCGGCTGTGTCTGTGCAGAAGGCAAATATTTTTCCAAGTGTTCGTTCCTCCGAAAATGATTAGTTTTCCGGCAACGAGTCGGCGGTAAGTCCCTGATATAATTTGCGGGCATTCTCCAAAAGAGTAACACGATCAGTTCAGCAGTGTTCTTAAGTGAAACTACACCGTAGTCGCTCAAGGCAAAATACATTTCCCGTATGTTTAAATATGACCGTCAAACGCCGATCTTAAGGCCGTCAGTCGCGCTTTCCATCTGTACTCGCTCGGGTATGTCAGTCAAATAAATAATGTGCGTTCCGGGAATTATGGCCTTTTCAGCAAGCCCTTGCACCGAGCCAAGTGCTGAGATCAAGACCTGTGATAAGCTCTGGATCGCGAATGTCGGAGGTGTAGACTAACCCAGCGTCGCTCCGTCCCCATCTTTTTTAACAAACAAATCCATTCCTCGACGCAAAATATCAAAATCGGCTTCTGGTAAATCATTCTTGATTTCATCAAGTGCCTTGACGAGTTGTGCGTCAGAATACCTTACACGGCGTTGCGCCACGCCTGTCTCAATTTGTCCTGCTCGTGAAAATACGCCTCCCTGATTCGCATCTAAAAATAGATGTTGAGCGAATTCCGGTACTTCATTTGGTGCCCCTGGACCGCGATTGGGGAAAACCTCTCGCAACCGTGGCCGACCAAGCTCAATTGCAGCCAAATCGATCGCAAATCCCTGCAATACAAAAGCTCTTTCTGCTCTATCAACGTAGTGGGTCTCACCGGTGAGCCGAGAGGTCATTTTATCCTCGGCCCATTGAGATTGCGTGGCGCCGGAATAGGCAGTCAAAATTCTTTCCATAACTGATAGCGCTGCTTTGGCAATTTCATTAGGGGAGCTGCTGGCACCGGACGAGAGGGGCAGTCCCCCCTTCTTGACCCGGAGGCGGGTTATGTTTGACAGGTTCATTCATCATGGCTTGGCTCCGTACAAATAAATATCAACTACGTTATGGCTCCCTAAGACTCTCAGGTAAACTTTTGGATAATGGCTTGGGCGATTGGTACCAACCAGTGCAGCGGTTGGTCTCCACGTCGGCCCGATTGTTACCTCGCCATCATTTTGCTGCCGTTTCTCTGTAATCGACCGAACCCTGAGCCAATCTAACACTATTTAGAAGAAGGCTAACTTTTTCAGGTGAAGCCTCGCCAGCCTGAGCCAATACCGCAGCAAGGCACGCTACAGTATGCGCATCTCGAGTATACTTTACCGCCAATCCCTCAATTAATTTGAAAATAACCTCCGAAGTCAGTGGACCTTTATCAAGAGCTTCTTTTAAGGCCTCTGTAGGAGAGTTCTTAGGTGGTGTCATACTCGTATTCAGCGGATTGCCAGCTCCTCCCAGCATCGCACCCGTTGCCAGATCCGTGATCATCGAAGTGAAAGTGCGAACTTTTTCAGCTACAACTGGTGCCAAAACTGCGCCAGCGGCTAATCCTATCCCGCCAGTCTTTGCGCCAATTGCAGCGACTGTAGCAGCAGCTGCAACGTTTCCAGCGGCTGCGCCCAATATATCTCCGCCGGTTTGAACTGTTCTTGCCGCGGCTTTTCGTACTTCTAACATAAATATCTCTCCAAAAGTTATCTGCATCAGGTGTTATGCGTTGTTATCGGGAAGATGTGACGTTGGCGAGGTAACATATTATTGACTATGGCCTCGCATCATGGGTAACAACACTCCAAGCCATTTACGGCTGCTTTATTCCATTCGGTTGCCCACTAAATTCCCTTCATTATTTCAGCGACTTACGCTTAATCATATAGCTCCTGAATTAGATCTGCAGTTCTAAGCCATCCTGAAGATCTTGGGGCGCGTAATTTCAGTTCTCAGTGTAATGGATCTCAAGGCAGCGAAACTTCTATGTGCCAGATCCGTTTAATATTTCATGACGGGAACAAGGAAATACGCGGGTGAAAGGCAAGAATGTAACTTCAAACAAACGCCGTGCGCTTTAGCATTGTATTCGATTTTTTAAGCGTAAGCGTTGATGCGGTTAGCGCTAGAATCAGAATAATTCCAAATAACGTTACGAAGATATTTCCTTCAGCAATGCCCTTATCCCGCAAGTCCGAAGGGCTTAATCACCGCTAAACTTGACCGCAGAGCAAAACCTCCCCCGGTTGGAAAGGGGGTCGCTACGGGTATGTACGCAACCGTCGACAGATAAAGTAGTGCTGAAAAGATCGAGTAAAAACGAGTTGTTCGCTGCTAAGACATTCTTGTGATCTTGAGCTAAGACTTAAGAAAAAGGGGCTTGCATACCCGGGGTTCCGCTGGGCCTGCACCTTCGCCAGCGCTTCGCGCTCAGCTACCCGCCGCCGCTTCGCTAAGGCGTGATAAGTTGACGGACAAGTCACCGCAACGGACTACAATTGATAAATAATATCGCAAGGGCGCATTTCTACGGAGCACACTAGTGGAGATTATAACCAACCTACGGTACTGTCGCGGCCAGCCGGCCCTGTAGCTCAGTCGGTTAGAGCAGCCGGCTCATAACCGGTTGGTCGACGGTTCAAGTCCGTCCGGGGCCATTTAGTTGTTTAG
>Ga0105046_10014098_pt1 | contig 12343 bp, 8 predicted proteins | sample MAT03_FD_78385 | JGI IMG/M metagenome (GOLD analysis project Ga0105046, IMG submission 78385) | Freshwater microbial communities from Lake Fryxell liftoff mats and glacier meltwater in Antarctica - MAT-03 (megahit assembly) | ecosystem: Environmental > Aquatic > Freshwater > Ice > Liftoff...
AAAGATAGGAATTGAAAAATGGCATGAAGTAGTCTCTGCTTTTGAAAACCATGTTTCAGATTTTGCAGGTTCATTTACTGTAATTTCCGATAAACAAATTCGGATCAAAAAGACAGGAAATTAATTATAAAACTGCAATGTCGGTTTGAGCGTATAATTTCTGCGACAGAAAAAATGTACCGCTTGTTGGTGGGGGAGTTTGGGTAGAGGCGGGTGTAATCAAATTAAAATTGCAAAACCAGATAAGATAGTTGAAAAACCATCCATGGGAAACAATCCAAAATACAACCCAAAAATTCACCACCGCAGGTCTATCCGGTTAAATGGTTATGATTATGCAGAGGCGGGTTTGTATTTTATCACGATATGTTGCCAGGATATGATTTGCCGTTTTTGGGCATATTAAAAATGGGAAAATGGTTTTGAATGATGCCGGAAAAATGGTAGAAACATGGTATGATGAATTGGAAAACAAATACCCAAACCAGGTTGGTCCCGGTTCAAAGGCAAATTGTGGCAACGCGATTATTACGAACATATCATCCGCAATGAACCATCCTATCAACGCATTGCGGAATATTATTAACAATCCAGCGAAATGGGAGGCCGATAAATTTTATAAATCATGATTTTCCACGTCTATTTATGTTTGCTGAAACTGCTTTCAAACTTTCAAAATCCCCATGCACTTACCTACAAGTCAATATCCTAAATCCACCTGATCGTGGTTTGAATTTATTCTTTGTTTTGGATTTTATAATTTATGATTCAATGGATTTCTGTTCAGTTTATAAAAACAAATTATCTTCGCGGCTTCATTCTTGAAAAGCAAAACAATAACAATTGACAATGAGCTATATAGAGCAAATCGTTGGCCGTCAGATATTCGATTCACGCGGCAATCCTACAGTTGAAGTAGATGTGTACACAGAAAATGGTTTTATGGGTAGAGCCGCAGTTCCATCTGGCGCCTCAACCGGTAGCCATGAAGCAGTTGAACTTCGTGATGATGACAAAACCAAATACATGGGAAAGTCTGTCAATCAAGCTGTTGAAAATGTAAATACCATTCTTGCCGATGCCCTGGAAGGTCTTGATGTATTCGATCAACAAGGCATAGATGCCTACATGATCGAACTTGATGGCACTGAAAACAAAGGAAAACTTGGCGCAAATGCCATTTTGGGTGTATCACTTGCCATCGCAAAAGCTGCAGCTCAGGAAGCCAATTTGCCGCTTTATCGCTACATCGGTGGTGTAAACGCACACACACTGCCTGTTCCTATGATGAATATTTTGAATGGCGGCAGTCATGCTGACAATTCAATCGATTTTCAGGAATTTATGATCATGCCTGTTGGTGCAGAATCTTTTACAGAGGCCCTTCGATGGGGATCTGAGATTTTTCATCATTTAAAATCTGTATTGAAAAAGGCTGGATATTCTACCAACGTAGGCGATGAAGGTGGCTTTGCTCCAAACATCAAATCAAATGTAGAGGCCATTGAAATTGTACTAAAGGCAATAGAGACCGCTGGTTATAAGCCTGGTGAGCAAGTGATGATTGCCATGGATGCAGCCGCTTCAGAGTTTTATGACGCTGAAACCAAGACATATCATTTCAAAAAATCAACAGGCGAAAAATTGTCTGGCAATGAAATGGCATCGTATTGGGCAGATTGGGTTTCCAAATATCCAATTGCCAGCATAGAAGATGGAATGGCGGAAGACGATTGGGCTGGCTGGGCAGAATTGACCCGATTGACAGGTTCAAAAATTCAGTTGGTTGGTGACGATCTTTTTGTTACCAATGTAAAAAGACTTCAGCAAGGCATTGACCAAAACATCGCCAATGCAATTTTGGTAAAGGTAAATCAGATCGGAACTTTGTCTGAAACCATTGCTGCTGTGGATCTTGCGCATCGCAATAAATACAAAAGCATCATGAGCCACAGAAGTGGGGAAACTGAAGATGTAACCATCGCAGATCTTGCAGTTGCTTTAAATACTGGACAGATCAAAACAGGATCTGCCTCGAGAACAGACAGGATAGCTAAGTACAATCAATTGCTTAGAATAGAAGAAGAGCTAGGTTCTCTTGCCTATTATCCTGGAAAGAAGTTTTAATTTAAATTCTTTAAAAATTATAAGCCACAGTTCTTCACAGGATTGTGGCTTTTTTTTGCTTGAAAATTAGAGAAAGAACTTAGCCAAAGACCAGGGGGAAGATTAAGAAAAGGGCAGTAAATTTTAAATATAGCTCAACCACTTCTTTTCCGGATGCGTCGTTTTGAATTGGTCGTATTTTTTGCATGTGGGAAATAGCGCAAAAACTACAGCAGCCAAAGTGCATAAACGATCCACAATGAATAACCTTCTCCAGGTGTTAAAAACAACCACGGAAATGCAATTCAAAAGCATCTTCTTATAAACCTGCATTTGAAAGACATTCAAACAAAATTATAATTCCATTTGCCCTTACAGTTATTTATCCCGATTTTTGCAGCCTGAAAAAGGAAATAAAAATTACAAATTACTGAAATTCAAATAGATGGCAACAAATCGCACTTTTACAATGATAAAGCCTGATGCTTTTACGGATGGAAATTCTGGCGCAATCCTAAATATGATTGAAAAAGCAGGTTTTAAATTGATCGCAGTGAAAGCAACCAAACTGAGTGCTGAAACAGCAGGAAAATTTTATGCCGTACACAGCGAAAGGCCTTTTTACAATGATCTTTGTGCTTACATGAGTTCTGGTCCAATTATGGCTGCCATTCTTGAAAAAGAAAATGCCGTGGCTGATTTCAGAACTTTGATCGGAGCTACAAATCCTGCAAATGCAGCAGAAGGAACGATCAGAAAAATATTTGCAAAAAGCCTTGAAGCCAATGCAGTTCACGGTTCAGATTCTGACGAAAATGCAGCCATTGAAGGTGCTTTCTTCTTTTCTGAATTGGAAAGGATTTAACAACAAATTTTGCCTTTTGGCAGGATATAACAACACGAAAAGGTCTGTTTAATCACAGGCCTTTTCCATTCTAAGCAACAAAAAGCAAGTCTAAACCAAACATGGCCCGACGGATCGTTGAAACTACTCTTCCTGCACCTTTGGATGAACTAAATCCAAAGGAATACATCATCATAAAAGGTGCTAAGGTTCACAATCTCAAAGGTTTGTCCGTTGCTTTGCCTCGAAACAAATTGATCGTGATAACAGGCCTGTCCGGTTCTGGAAAGTCTTCTTTGGCCTTTGATACCTTGTTTGCCGAGGGCCAGCGGATGTACGTGGAAACTTTGAGTAGTTATGCCAGACAATTTGTAGGCAGAATGGAAAAACCTGATGTAGAATACATTAGAGGTGTTTCACCAGCCATTGCGATTGAGCAAAAAGTGGGCAACAAAAATCCCAGATCTACCGTTGGGACAAGTACTGAGATTTATGATTATCTAAAACTGTTTTATGCCAGAATAGGCAAGACAATTTCTCCTGTAACAGGGGAGGAGGTTAAGCGAGAAACGGTCAGCGATGTGGTTAACTACCTCAATGAGTTGACTTTAGGCACAAAAGCAATGATTCTTTGCCCTTTGCATATCAGGGCAGACCGTACTTTGAAAATTGAAGTACAAATTCTGCTTTCAAAGGGATATCCAAGGTTGGTGAAAGGCGAAGAAGTCGTTTTTACGGAAGAATTCCTGGCAAGTATTCCAGAGGAAAAAGAAACCAAAGGAAAAAAGAAAGCAGAACCCATTGCCGATGATATTTATATCCTGATAGACAGGGCAGTTGTGAATCATACCGAGGAAGAATCTTTCCGTTTAACCGATTCTGTGCAAACTGCATTTTTTGAAGGGCAAGGTTTCCTTCAGATTTGGCACGATGGTGTGAAGCGCATTTTCTCCGATCGTTTTGAGGCCGATGGCGTTACTTTTGAAGAGCCATCTGTGAATCTTTTTAGTTTCAACAATTCATTTGGGGCCTGTAAGACTTGTGATGGATTTGGAAATGTGCTTGGCATTGACCCCAATTTGGTATTCCCAGATTCCAACCTTTCTGTCTTCGAAGGCGCCATTTCTCCCTGGAATTCAGAAAATTTGAGAAAGGAATGGTTGCAGCCCTTGCTTCGAAATGGAATCATGTTCGATTTTCCAATTCACAGGCCGTATTTCCAACTTACAGATGAAGAAAGGAAACTCATATGGACTGGAAATTCTCAGTTTGCCGGTCTTGATACTTACTTTAAGTATCTGGAAGCCAATGTGTATAAAATTCAATATCGGGTTCAACTAAGCAGATACAGAGGCAAAACCACCTGTCCGGATTGCAAAGGAAGCCGTTTGAGAAAAGATGCTGGGTATGTAAAAATTGACGGAAAATCCATCATCGATCTGGTTCTCTTGCCCATTCAGGATTTACATTCGTGGTTTCAGAAAATCAAATTGAATGCGTATGACACAGAAGTGACCCGTCAGATTTTGAAGGAAATCAAAAACAGACTTTTGTATATGAAGGAAGTTGGTTTGGGATATCTTACCATCAATCGCCTCACTTCAACGCTTTCTGGTGGTGAATATCAGCGGATTAAGCTTGCAACATCTTTGGGTTCGGCCCTGGTCGGGTCTATGTATATTTTGGATGAACCCAGTATCGGGCTTCATCCCAGAGATACCAAAAGGCTTGTGAATGTTTTAAAAACCCTTCGAAATCTTGGAAACACAGTTATTGTGGTTGAACATGAAGAAGAAGTGATGCTGGCTGCAGACCAACTTATTGACATTGGCCCCGATGCAGGGGTGCATGGTGGAGAATTGGTTTTTCAGGGCAAGGTAATGGAAGTGCCTGATGGTGAAGATCTCAGTAAAAGTCCATATGCCCAAAGATCCCATACGTTTCGATTTTTGAATGGTCTTGAAGAAATTCCAATTCCTCCCCAAAGGCGGCAGTGGAGAGATTTTATAAGGATTTTGGGTGCGACCGAAAACAACCTGAAGAATGTGGAGGTAAAAATTCCTATGCATATTCTTACTGTGGTAACGGGCGTTAGTGGTTCAGGAAAATCTACCCTGATCAACAAGGTATTGTATCCAGCCTTAGGTAAAATGTTGGGAATCAGTACAGAAGAAGGCGGAAAATACATCAGACTGGAAGGCAGCTACCAAAAAATTCAACAGGTAGAATATGTAGATCAGAATCCGATTGGGAAGAGTTCACGCTCCAATCCAATCTCCTATATAAAAGCATACGATCTGATCCGAAACCTTTGGTCCGAGCAGTCAATGTCTGTTCAACGAGGGTATAAGCCTTCGCATTTTAGTTTTAACGTGGAAGGTGGACGCTGTGAAATGTGCCAGGGCGAAGGCATGATGCGGATTGAAATGCAATTTATGGCAGACATCTTTCTTACCTGTGAATCTTGCGGTGGGAAGCGATTTATGCAGGAAATTTTAGAGGTAGAATACAAAGGCAAAACCATTTCGGACGTCTTGCAAATGACAGTTGCAGAGGCGGTTGTGTTTTTTCAGGAAAAGCCAAAAATAGCAGAGAAGATCAAATTTTTGGAAGACGTAGGTCTTGGCTATGTGCAACTTGGACAAAGTAGCAACACCCTTTCAGGCGGAGAAGCCCAAAGGGTGAAGCTGGCTTATTATCTCAGTTTGGGCAGAAATGAAACTCAAAATATGTTTTTTATTTTTGATGAACCTACTACAGGCCTGCATTTTCACGACATTGGCCAGCTACTTTTGGCCATCAATAGATTGGTGGATAGAGGAAACTCAGTTGTTCTCATCGAACACAATCTGGAAGTGGTAAAATGTGCAGATTGGATTATCGACCTAGGCCCGGAAGGTGGACAAGATGGTGGTTATCTGGTTTTTGAAGGCACTCCGGAGGAAATGGTCGCAAGCGGAAAAGGCCATACGGCAGATGCCTTGCGGTCTAAAATTTAATTTATTAAAGGGAACTCATTCGTTTTAAAAGAAAAGCATATTTCGCTTTTAAATAACAAGATTTTTTTCAAAAATTGTCTACTTATTTCTGTAAGCCAATGCTTTACATAAAATTTCTATTCTTTCTTTAGCCTCTGATTTGCCTTCCAAGCCCGTCAATAGTTTGAGTCCTTTTTCCATTTCAGCATCTATAAGTTGGATACACAGTTCTGGAATTTCGTTTTGATTCATCCAGTTCAGACAATTGTCAATCCGCAATTGATCATTTCTATTGTCCTGCTTTTGGTTCCAAAATGCAAGAAAATCGGATGAATTGCGGTGTGCAAAACTACAAAGAACAGGATAGGTAAGCTTTGAATTGGAAATATCTCCACCCATTTTTTTTCCTGTTATTTCCTCATTTCCAAATAGATCCAGATAGTCATCTCTCAATTGAAAACACCGACCCATTGCAGCGCCAAATTCACGAAGGGCTTTTCTTGTATGCTCTTCTTTTTCGGCCAGGAATCCAGCCATTTCGAAAGAAAATGCAATAAGAGCCCCCGTTTTTAGATCTATCATTTCCAGATATTGATCAACTGAAACCATTTTTAAATTGCTAAAGTCCATATCCAATTGCTGGCCTTCGCAAACGGCCAAAGACATTTCATTGAATCTGGTGATCAATTTCTTAAGCTCTTTTTCTGGGGAGGATAACAATGCCTGATAAGCAAAAATCAGGATTGCATCTCCAGAGAGAAGCGCTGTGGGTTCATTCCATTTTTTGTGAACGGTTTGAAAGCCCCGACGCATATCTGCCTTGTCCATTATGTCGTCATGAACGAGCGAAAAGTTATGAAAAAGCTCTGTAGATATAGCCGCCTGGGCATCTTTCAATTCTGGTTTCTTAAAAAGCTCTAAAGCCTGTAAAGTAAAAATTGGTCTTATCCTTTTGCCTGGCAGCGCCATAAAATAGCGGACAGGCTCATAAAGTGTTTCTGGATTTTGAGGAAAATGAAAGCCAGAAAGTGCTTCTTCAATCAATGGAAGAAAAGTTTGTACTTGATATTGCATTAAAATAAATAGCCGAAATTGAATCCGAGCCGGAATGGAATGGTTAAAGTATTTGTTTTAAGTCTGTTGTAAACCAAAAGTTGCTCCGGGAATTTTGCAAATCGATAGCCAAATCCAATTCCCGTATATAAATCGAGGGTGAAAGAATGCTGTTTGTTGTAATACTGAAAGAACCGATTGCCAACCAATATGCTCAACTCTACTTTGATTTCTGTGCCTTCGTAGGTTTTGTTGATCGTCATCGAATCGTTTGACTCTATAACCAAAAGCTTATGGGAAAAGTTTGTAAGTCTCAGTTCCTGACCAACATATAAATTTCCTGAACCTCTATCTATACTATAGAGTTTTTGTCGGAAATCTATGGAATTGCCCAAACTATATACCCGTTTGTTTTCAAGTTCTTCTGCATGGTTCGAAAAAAAAGGCTGCCTGTAAAAGGTGAACATGAGTTCCAGGCCCAATCTATTTTGAAAGTAATACTCAACGCCAATCGGGAATGAACTTAAAGCCGCTGCAAACGGGTTTATAGCTATAATAAAGCCTCTTATTTCATTTTGTTTGGAAATATAGTGCCGTATTCTATTTCCTGAATTTGCATAATCATGCCGAAAATGGCCGCGATTTTTAATAGCAATAGAGTCTGGTTTTGGTTTTCCCTTTGCGTCAGCGGTCGGCTCTATGATGTCATAAAATGTTTTGTAATGGCCAATCAATTTTGTGTCTTTTCCTATCAAATCCCATGAGCCAACTTTCTGACCATTATGCATTTGACCCTTCATTTTGAGGCTGCCATTTTCATAATATCCCAAATATTGGCCAATACCTTTTGTGTATTTACATTCCCCTTCCAGACCGCCATCCTCGAAGAAGTAAGTCCAAATACCGTCGTAGTTGTTGTCGTTTATTTTCCCTTTCAGTTTTACTTTTCCATTGTCGTAAAACTCCTGATAATCACCATTTCCCTTGGAGAATTTCCCTTCTCCTAAAAAATTACCAGATGGCATAAAGAATTTCCAGACGCCTTCTTTTTCATCATTTTCAAGGGTCCCTTCAGAACTTAAAACTCCATTTTCGTGAAAGTATTTCCAATGGCCAATTTTTAAATTTTTGTCAAAATGTCCTTCCGAGTTTGGTTTCCCGTTGGCGTGATAAAACCTCCAGAAACCATCTCTTTCACCTGAATTTTCAATGCCGGTTGCTTTTAAATTTCCGGTCTCATAGTAGTATTTCCAGATCGAATCGCTTAATCCATTGTCTATTATACCTTCCATTCTTACAACGCCGCTCGAAAAATATTCTTTATAAAGACCTCTTCCATTGTGCAATACTGATGTTGCTTTTAAGGTGCTGTCTTCATGAAAATACCGCCAAAAACCATCCTGAAGCCCGAATTTGTAACTTCCAAGACTCTTTATTTTGCCGCTTTCATAATTGAAGCGCCAAATTCCATCTTCAATATTGTCTTTGTAAAAACCGGTTTGGACCAGTTTTCCGTTTTCAAGAAAAAGTTTTACCTCCCCAAACAACCGGCCTTTTTCGTAATTGTATATGCTTTTTAATTCTCCGCTTTCAAAATATCTTTCCCATGTTCCTTCTGGTAAATTGTTTACATAATTGCCTTTCGACTTTATTTTGCCATTCGAAAAATAGGAAGTATAAATACCGGTTTTTATCCGTGCATCTTTTTCATTTACATAGAAACTCTCTTTTATCAATTGCTTGTTGGCATCAAAATAATTGACTTTTTTTATTGGATTGTTCTGTGCAAAACCATCAATAAAAACAAAAAGAAAAAACAAGGCAATGGCTACCTTTGCCAAACTGTTAAGCTTTCTAATGCCCTTTCTGCGCTCTATTTCTGTTCTCTTTTTTTTCAATTTTTCGAACTGAATGGCAAATGTATTCCGAATGTTGCTTTTTTCGCCATTCGCTTTAATTTTCAAATACATTGTTTGGCTTAGAAATCGACTCTTCGACTATAAGATTTTGATTCAGACCCAGTTTCCTTTCCCTGTCATAGCCATTGGGAATTTGGAAATGGGAGGTTCTGGAAAAACCCCAATGAGCGATTTTCTTATCGAAAAACTACATTCCAGATTTAAAATAGCCTATTTGTCAAGAGGTTATAAGAGAGAATCAAAAGGATTTGTTTTGGCCAATGAAAATACTGGCCTTGCCGAACTTGGCGATGAAAACTATATGCTTTTTCAAAAATGGAAAGACAAGGTTGTTTTTGCAGTAGATGCCAACAGGAAAGAAGGTATTGAAAAACTGAAAGTTAGCCATCCGGAAATTGATTTAATTTTGTTGGATGATGCCATGCAACACCGCTGGGTAAAACCTAAAATATGCATCCAATTGAGCCCTTTTGATACGCCTTTTTTCAGAAATTACGTTTTTCCGTCCGGTACGCTAAGAGATAATAAACAAGAATATAAACGGGCTGATTTTTTGATTTTTACCAAAGCGAAGATTGCCGATAAGGAAAATTTGAACGCCATTTTATTGGATATGAAGCAAAATGGAATTGTTCATGAGCAGGTTTTTGTTTCAAACATTCAGTATTTACGGCCTGTAAATCAGGCACTAAAGCGGCTTGAGTTAAATAGCGAAGTTGTAGCCGTATCAGGTCTTGCCAATAATTTGCCTTTCTTCGAAATGGTAAAGTCTGTTTATTCTGTTCAGAAAGTTATTTCCAAATCAGATCATTATGGATATTTGCCCAACTTTTTTGCAGAAAATGGCCTCAATGGAAAAACCATTCTTTGCACTGAAAAAGACTTTTACAAACTCATCGCCATTGCTCCAGAGCCAGATTTGATTTACTATTTACCGATTTCTATTCAAATATATCCTGAACAGAAATTCCTTACCAAGCTGGATGAAGCCATTTATTCTTAGCGTTTTCTTAGCGATTTTGTTTTCTGAACTTGCACAAGCTCAGATTCTTGACGATAGCACAAAGCAGATTTATTCTCATAAAACTGTGAAATATCGCTTCGAATCAAATTTGCTTACGAACCGAAAAATGTTTTTGGGAGATACTTCCCTTGTGGAATTTTCCCAAAAGGGTGACTTTATATATCAGGGAAATGAGATTTATCAAAATCTTGGTGTTTTCGGAACTTCCTCTAAACCATTATTTTATAAAAATCCAGATGCCATTGGACTTAGAAATGGAGTCAACATGTTTGATTATTTGATTCCAAATGGTGACAAGATCAAATATTTCAACACATTTTCACCTTATACTGAAATTAAGTACACCCAAGGAGCCAAACAGCGATCGAGTATCAAGGTTACCTTTTCGCAAAATGTACTTCCCAGATTGAACTTTGCTGCACATTATCAGCGGTTTACAGCACTTCGAATTTTGAATATTTCCAGAAGTGAAGAAAGACTTGTCGACCATCACTCAGCATATATTTCCGGCAATTATTCCTCTAAAGATAAAAATTATAAAATTTGGGGCTATTATCAGCATCTTAATCATCTTCAGTACGAAACAGGTGGGGCGGTTACCAACACATCTGGAAAGTTAGATAGTATCTTTATTACCCCGGAAATAATGCCGGTAACGCTTGCCAGCGATGCAAGAAACAGAGATCTTCGAAATGTTTGGTATGCCAGCCAGGTGTGGAAGCCTTTTGGAAATTCATTTTACCTCAGAACCAGCCACTTGCGGCATAAACAGATAAATACCTACAACGATCCACGTCCCAATCTGGCATTTTACGGACAAGCCAATTCATATTTTCAAAGCCAAAGAAGTATTCAAACCGGAATATCAGACACATTGAGTAGTGAAAGGCAATACCAGCTTTGGGAAAATACTCTTTTTGTTGGCATTCAAGATTCCTTGATTCAAGCCAGTTTTTATATCAAAAGACGGGACACCGATTATCGAACCAATCTATTTACTTTCCTTCAGAAAAAAGCCGAGTTGCTTTATGGTTTTCAATACAATGCTGAACATTTTGGAGGCGATGCAAAGGTGAATGCAGAAATGATTAGCCCTTCAGAATATGATGTTCGATTGGCTTGGCTTTTCAAAAATCTGAATACAGAACTCCGGTGGATGGTGTTTAAACCCAGTTTGATTCAAAGAGAGTTTTTTAGTAAAAATCTTGTGTATTTCAATGATTTTGAGTCGTCTAAGTCGCTTCGATTTAAAATTGATTATGCACTTAAATGGAAGAAATGGACCTTGATTCCAGGCTTTGAACAAATAACAGTAGACAAAGGAATCGCTTTTAATAGTTCATTTTCTCCCTTCCAAACCAACGGAATTAGCACAATGCAATATGCCAGTCTCGGCCTGAATGGGAAAATTGGCAGGGTGTTTTCTACCGAAAATAGATTCATTCGCGTTTTTCAAATGGGTCCAATTATTTCTCAGATGCCTGCTTATGTCTATCATTCTGCGCACTGGTTTGATGTACTGAAATCAAAATCGGGATTTGAAGTACAACTTGGCTTTAATCTGGACTGGAGATTCGATTGGCCTTCAGAAAGTTATAATCCTTTGACCGGACAATGGTTTTTGCAGAATGCAACCACAATTCCGCCTTATTTTCTGGTTGATGTTTTCGCACATATCAAAATTGACAGAGCCAGATTTTATTTCAAAGTACACAATACCCTACAAAAATTGGGTAGTTTGGGATACTTCGCCGCACCATATTATCCAGCCCAAAGACGGCTTTTTGAAATAGGCTTAAGCTGGACTTTCTTTGATTGAGACTGGTTAAAAGTAAATGAACGGAAAGTAGAAATTAATGAAACCGAAACACTGTTAACATTACGGTAACATTGCATTAGAAACCTTTCCTTTATCTTTGGCCGCCCTACAAGGGCATTCCCTTATGTTCGGACTTGAATTGGGCGTTTTTGCCCTTTTGATTATATGTTTACTGGCGGCATGTGCATTTGAATTTGTAAATGGATTTCACGACACTGCCAATGCTGTGGCCACAGTAATTTACACAAACTCCTTAAAACCTTGGCATGCAGTTATTTGGTCTGGAATTTGCAATTTTATAGGTGTTTTTTTAGGTGGAATTGGAGTAGCAATGGGTATTGTAAAACTCTTGCCAACTGAAGCACTTGTAGATCCCAATCTTTACCATAATGTGGCGCTCGTCATGGCGCTACTTTTGTCTGCCATCATTTGGAATTTGGGTACATGGTATTTTGGATTGCCTTCTTCCAGTTCACATACGCTCATTGGCAGTATTTTAGGCGTGGGCCTTGCATTTCCATTTGTTGAAGAGGGAAATGTAACAGCCGTAGATTATACAAAGGCCTATGAAATAGGGGCCTCTCTTGTGGTTTCACCTCT
>Ga0105046_10014099_pt1 | contig 12343 bp, 9 predicted proteins | sample MAT03_FD_78385 | JGI IMG/M metagenome (GOLD analysis project Ga0105046, IMG submission 78385) | Freshwater microbial communities from Lake Fryxell liftoff mats and glacier meltwater in Antarctica - MAT-03 (megahit assembly) | ecosystem: Environmental > Aquatic > Freshwater > Ice > Liftoff...
ATTCAGGCCATAATTGACATCCCAGGTGCCGTTGAGGGCTGCTTTGTATTCATAGGCTCCGGCAGGCAGATCAAACGTGCCTTGCCAGACATCTGTATCGGCATTGTAGGTTAGGGCTGTATTGGTGCATTCAGGCTGCCAATCACCGGGACAGCCCAGTTTGCTCTGAATCGTTCCCGCGATGGTGACTGTATCGGGCACCGGGATAACGTCCTGGTTTGCCTGTGCCTGCACGCCCAGTCCTACACAGAACATACATACTAACAGTAATATCCAGCGGCTGTGCAAAGATTTTAATCGCATAACATCCTCCAAACGTAATTTTGACCGTCAGTAAACTGACTTGTGTAGCTTATCGAACCGTTTAAGAACATGCCAGCAGAGTCCTCAACAAAACATACAAATTTGTTTATGTCCGCAAATCTTTCGCCTCATGGCACTGGCTCTCTGCTACACTGAAGGGGTGATTCTGCGCATGTGAAGGCCCTGTATGCTCTACGATATTTCTCGTCTTGTCTCTCCTGAGACTCGTGTCTGGCCGGGTGATCGATCCTACCAGGTAGACCTCCAACTCTCTCTTTCTCAGGGTGCGTCTGTCAATCTGACGACGCTGACTCTCAGTCCTCATACTGGCTCTCACGCCGATGCCTACTGGCATTATGAGGATGCCGGAGTAAAGGCTGCTGATATGCCCATCGATGCCTATCTGGGACGAGCGCGCGTTGTAACGGTCATGAAGCATGATGGGCCGCTGCATCCTGCTGATTTTGCGCACGCCGATTTGACGGGCGGTGAGCGACTGTTGATCCACAGCTCTGTCAGTAACCTGCTTGAGACCCAGTGGCCGGAGCATTTTCCTTATCTCAGTGTTGAACTCATTGAACATCTGGCTGGATTGGGCTATCGGCTCATCGGCCTTGATTCGCCGTCTGTCGATGCCTTTGACAGCAAAGACCTCCCCTGCCATCACGCGCTGCACCGTTTCGGCCTCGTCAATCTGGAATGTTTGACGCTTGCAGCCGTGCCGGATGGGGATTATGAATTGATTGCGCTGCCTTTGCGTTTGGCGGGGGCGTGTGCCTCGCCTGTGCGGGCCGTTTTGCGAACGTTATAGAGGAGTCTCGTATGTCCGGAATGATCTTCTTCTTTCTCTTTGCTGCCCTTCTTATGGGCGTGTATGTCGCGATGCGGCGGCAGTTGGCATCTGTCAAGATGTTGGCGATGGTGGGCGTCTTTGGGGGCATTATCACGATGACCCTGTTTGCCATGAATCAGGAAAACGTGCAGTTTATCCATGCGCTGCTGGTGGGGATCGTGTTGGGCGGGGGCCTGAGCTTCGCTGTGATATTGCTGGCAAACTACTTCCTCAAGCAGGAGCTGCAAGCTCACCGTTAAGAGCAGCCTGTGTAATATTTCCAAACCCAAAATGGGATGTTCGATAGGAGCGGGAGGCCGCAATCCTATCGAACATTACAGGGCAGTTTGAATTTTATATTTCAATGTACATCACTTCTAGGCAGTTTACCTCTTCTATCAGGGCTATTTTTTGATAGACTCTGAGGCTTGCCTCGATCCGCGTTGTATAATTCGGCGATGCAACATCACTCATTTAAGGACACCATAACATGAAACATATCTGTGTGATCGGGTCGGGCTACGTGGGGATGGTCACGGCCACTTGCTTTGCCGATCTCGGCAATCATGTTGTTACGGTTGATATTGATCATCGCAAAATCGACAAGCTGCAACAGGGCATCATGCCGATTTACGAACCCGGCCTGGAAGAATTGGTCGAGCGCAATGTGAAAGCGGGCCGCCTGAACTTCACGACCTCCTATGAGGAAGGCTTGAAGGACGCCGAATTTGTCTTTGTTTGCGTGGGCACACCTTCCGCTGTGGATGGCGAGGCCGATCTGAAGTATGTGCGTGCCGCCGCTCAGACCATCGCGGAAAAGATGACGCAGCCCCTTATCATCATCAACAAATCAACTGTGCCCGTAGGAACAGGTGATTGGACCACCGAAATCATCCATAAATCGCAGCCGATTCCGATTGCCTTCTCAGTGGTGAGCTGCCCAGAATTCCTGCGCGAAGGCACGGCCATCATGGACTTCATGAACCCGGATCGCACCGTCCTCGGCTCGACTAATCGTGAGGCCGCCGACGCCGTCGCCCAACTGTATGAATCCCTGGGGGGAGCGATTGTCATCACCGATATTCGTACCGCTGAGATGATCAAGTACGCCTCGAATGCCTTCCTGGCAACGCGCATCAGCTTCATCAATGAGATCAGCATCATTTGCGAACGTCTCGGTGCCGATGTGATGGAAGTGGCACGCGGCATGGGCATCGACAAGCGTATCGGGCCGCACTTTTTGAATGCGGGAGCGGGGTATGGGGGCAGCTGCTTCACGGCTGACGAGAATATCTTTACCCTCAACAGCCCCAATGTCATTGCAGAACGCATTGGTGATGCTTTCGCCAAAGTGGGCGGCGAGACCATTCAGGGCGATATTGTTGAAGTCAAAGTGCCGTTTGACAAGCGCGTACTGGCTTTCGATCTGACGACAGGTCAACCTGCTCTGGCGGATGTGAAGGCGATCACACGTCGCCCCTATCAGGGCATCATGGTCACAGTCAAGACGAGCATGGGCCGCGAAATGACGGTCACAGCCGATCATCCTGTGATTTTGAAGTCACCCGATGGTTTCCGCATTGTCTCAGCCGTCGATGTGGCTCCCGGCGATCAGGTTATGACGATCATGCGTCTGCCCCAGGACGTGGAACAGGCAAAAACATATAACTTGATCGATCTGCTGGTTGGAACGGAGCTTGAAGCTGATGTTTATGTCGCGAGCGATGAGCCTGTGTTCATTGAGCAATACGCAGCATTCAAGGCATATGTGCCCTCCGATCTGCTGAAGGACGCGCATGACGTGAAACGCTCTAATCGCATGTCACTGCGGCTGTATCGTCATCTGACCTAAAAAGGTGTCCTGAACGTTGCGGCTGAACAATTGAAACTGTATACGGCAAAGGGCGCGGCCACATTCCTCAATGCGGTCATCACGGTTGATGCCGATTTGATGCGCTTGTGCGGCTACTATGTCGCTGAGGGGTTCATCTCGGTCCAACAGGGTCGACTCGACTCGGAACGTCATCGCATTGGGTTCAGGTTCCATGAAAACGAACTCGAATACATCAGCGATGTCCAGACGATTCTGGCGCGTTACGGTGTCAAGTTCAGTACACGTACCAGCACGCACTGCACAACAACCTATACTTCATCCCGCGTCTTTGCATGGTTCTTGCGTGATGTGCTGAAGATGGGGACAGGTTCCAACAACAAGGCGCTGCCGCATATCGCCTTCAATGTGACAGATGATCTGCGATTTGAACTTTTGCGTGGCGCAATGAGTGGTGATGGCTCAATCACTGTGCTGCAAGAAGGCCAGAACATGATGCTTGAATATGCCACCATAAGCAAAAAGCTTGCTGATGGTATGGTTCTGCTGCTGCAATCTCTGGGAATTGTGCCATCTGTACGCCGCCGCATGATGAATAAATCCATCAATCTGGCTTATATCCTGCGCGTTAGCGGCTATCGTCAGTTGGCGACCCTGACAAACGTCTTTGGCGAGAAGCGGCGTGCCCAGATGGAAAGTGTGCTGGCAGGCTATCAGCGCACTATCAAGCAGCGCGGTTTCGATCAGACTGACAATTACGCTGTCCTGACGGTGCAAGATGTCGAGTATCAACTGGTTGATACGCAGGTCTACAGCCTGGAGACATCGCATGAGACTGTCGTAACATCAGATGCAATAATTAGTCACAATTGTTTTCCGAAGGACGTAAAGGCCCTTGCAAACATGGCCCTCACGCACGGCATGCACCCCCAACTGCTCAACGCCGTGATGGAAATTAATGACTTCCAGCGCAAACACGTCATCCTTAAGGTGCGTGATTTGTTGGGTGGATCACTCGAAGGTAAGCAAATCGGTCTGCTCGGTCTGGCGTTTAAGCCTAATACCGATGACGTGCGTGACGCGCCTTCCCTGACGATTGCTCGCTCGATTGTGAATCAGGGCGGCAAAGTCCGTGCCTATGATCCGGTGGCGATGGAAACAGCAAGCGCCGAATTCAGCGCGATGGGCCTGTGCGAGACACCCTATGAAGTCGCAGACGGTGCAGATGTTGTCATCGTGATTACGGAATGGAATGAATTCAAGCAGCTCGACATGACGCGTCTGCGCGATCTGATGAAAACACCCAATCTGATTGATGCCCGAAACCTCTATGATCCGGCAGATATGAAGGCCATTGGCTTCACCTATCGCGGCATGGGGCGTGGCTATAACGGCGAAGGCGTCAAAGAGGACTAACATCAAACCTCACCCCAACCCCTCTCCATAGGAGAGGGGTGCAGGACAACCTCACCCCAACCCCTCTCCATAGGAGAGGGGCTTTTGTAACAGGCAGTGCGTCAGGGGCCGATGTGTATAAACGTGTGGTGTTCTTGTAGGGGCATGGCATGCCAACGAGGTCACCATAGCTATTGCGCTCTAAGGGCTATTTCAAGCGTGGGCGCGCGCCTACACACCTATGATTTTACGGGTCGCAAAGGCCCACCACATTATTCGGAATACCACCCCTGTGACAGATACTAGCCCCAGGGGGTATTGCGGCGGCGGCCACCCCGATCCGAATCGCGATCATTCCCACCCTGACTGCGCAGCATCTGACGCCGCACCTTTTGCACATCGCTCTCATGCTTCAGCAGCACTGTGAGCGTTGTTTCCAGCGTGCGCTGGTCAAGGGTGTTGGCATTCAACATCATGAGTGCCTTGGCCCAGTCAAGAGTCTCGCTGACACTGGGATTCTTCTTCAAGTCTAATCCACGCAAGCTCTGCACATACTCTACAGCCTGCTGCGCCAGCTTTTCATTCAATTCCGGCAGACGCTGGCGCACAATATTTATTTCGTTTTCCAGCGACGGGTAATCGACGAAAAGGTACAAGCAGCGGCGCTTGAGAGCCTCGCTCAATTCGCGCGTGTTGTTGCTCGTCAGGACGACAAAGGGGCGGTGTTTGGCTTCAATCGTGCCAAGTTCTGGAATGGAGACCTGAAAATCACTGAGGATTTCGAGCAGGAACGCCTCAAATTCAGCATCAGCACGGTCAATTTCATCGATGAGCAGCACAACAGGCACATCGGAGAGAACAGCCTTGAGCAGGGGGCGGGCCAGCAGGAAACGCTCACTGAAGAACACATCATCTTCGCGCGCAAGACGATCTGCGGCATCGCTGAGGCTCTCCGTTTCGGTGACCATCTGACTCAGCTTGTCGCGCAGCAGTTGGGTATAGAGCATCTGCTTGGCATATTCCCATTCATAAAGCGCTTTGCTCTCATCAAGGCCCTCGTAACATTGCAGACGAATGAGAGGCATACCGGTGGCTTTCGCCCATGATTTGGCGAGTTCCGTCTTGCCAACCCCAGCCGGACCTTCCGCCAAAAGCGGCTTGCCCAACTGCGTCGCCAAAAACACCACCGTAGAAATTTCTTCACTGGCGATATACTGCTGATCCGCCAGAGCTTTTGTAACCTGGCCTACATTGAGAGACATAAGGTAACGCGCTCCCTATCGGTATCATGGAAAGCAGCACGATGCCACCTCCGCTTCTAACTATATCTTCTCTTTCGCGCCCTGCAAGCTAATCATCTGGTGAGGGAACAGCTTATAAGACGAAAAGAATTCGTTAAATCCCCCACTCGCTGGGGGACAGAATGCCCCACTACCGCTACAATAAAGGATGTACGAAGGAGTTACTCAGTATGAGACGTTCCACGATTGTGGTTATTTTGTTTGCGGTGATCGTTGCGGCCCTTATTGGCTATAACCAGTATGTCCGCCAGCAGCCGCCTGTTGAGATGACGCTGGCGGTTGATCCGCTGGTGGAAGACTGGGTACGGGCCGCCGTTGATCAATACAATGCAACTGATCCACGCGTGCAAAATGGATCTGTCCGCATTCAGTACCGCGTTGAGAGTGTGGTCAGCGATACAAAGGCCTGGCTCGGCCAGAGCGGATGGACGAAGGATAAACATCCGATGCTGTGGATTCCGGCCTCCTCGATGGCGGCGCAGTATTATCCCTCCTCGGCTTTCCAGACCATTCAGCCCTCTCTTGCCCGTACTCCGCTGGTATGGGGTGGCTTTCGCAGCCGCTTAGAGGCCTTGTCGCCATCAGGCGTGCCCGTGGATTGGCTCCTTGTCTCAGAGGCGCTGACCAAAGGCACCTGGACAGCCATCGGTGCTTCGAGCATTCCGGGGAACATCAACATGGCCCTGAATGCTCCCTCTGCATCCAGTGCAGGACTGGGGGCGATCTTCACAGGGGTCGCGTCTTTGAATAATACGGACACGATCACGGGTGGAGTCCTCAATGGCACTACAGCTCGCGATTGGCTGCAAGTTGTTGATGACAGCATTCGCGGCCTTAAGTCGGTCTCGGCGGCGGAAGACATGGCCCGCTATGGCGCGTCGCGTGTGCAGTTTGGCCTTTTGCCCGAAGCCCAATGGCTGACGAGCCTTCAGGATTTGCGCCGCACAGAGGAGATCAGGTTTAGCTATCCCGCGTATCAATTTATCCTTGATGCGCCTCTGGTGATGTGGATTGATACCACCACCACTGAGGTGCAGCGGCAGGCAGCGGCCAGTCTCGGCCAATATTTGATAGGCAACAGCGGGCAGCAGACAGCCCTGCAATATGGCTGGCGTCCGGTCAACACTGAACCGACGGACAGCGCGGCCCTGTTTGCAGCAGCCGTGCCCTATGGCATCTCAGTGCAACCATTGACCAGCACGCCCGTTTTGATGCCTGCCCGTAGTGACGCGGAGTTTTTGGCACGGGAATTGCAATAAGGGAATCAACCCCACCCCCGACCCCTCCCCACTTCGTAGAGAGGGGAGAAGGACGGGCTAAAGAAAGCTTCCATTAAAAGGGAGGATCAACCCCATCATTAATGGAAAATACTTTTCGAGAGACGTTTGTCTCGCCTCATACGTATGAGGCTCTACATGACCACACGATAAATATGAGGAGATCGTCATGACTAAACGCTTTAAGCTCTACTTCATCCTCGCGTGGCTGCTCACGCTTCTCGCAGCGTGCGATAGTGGTGGGACAACCGCGACCACATCGGTTCCGAGCATTCCGAGCAATGCCATTCAGATCAGCATTTTGTATGCGCCTGAAGCCAAAGATTACATGGTCAAGATTATTCAGGAATTCAACGATGCCTATGCACGCGGCATCAATCCCGTGACAGGCGCGGCGATGGCTTCCGGAGAACGCCCGATTTTTATCACAGGTAAAGATGGCTCCTCCGGGACCATGATGCAGGCGATTGTTAATGCCTTCATCGCCCCCAATAACACCAATGTAGAGAAGCCGACCATCTTCCAGCCAAGTGTCAGCCACTGGTTGGCGCTGGCGAATCATCTGAGCGGCCAGGACATCTTCAACATGGCTGAGGCCCGCCCCACAGCCCTGGCAGCTGTTGTGATGGCAATCTGGGAAAGCCGTATTGAGGCGATCAAAAAGACCACAGGCGCGGATCAAATTGGCTGGGAAGAACTGCTTCAAGTGCTTGATGCCCCCGGCGGCTGGGAAGATTTTGGTCTTGTGGGCGCACGTCGCGCTGTCTTTTATGGGCACACAAATCCCTATGTGAGTTCGACGGGCCTCTCAACACTCATCGCAGAATTCTATGCTTCGGCGCGTAAAACAGGCTTTACAGGCCGCCGTCTCACGCTGGATGTTGTGAAACAGCCTGAGGTGCAAGAGGGTGTGCGCAATATCGAGCAGCTCATCCGCCACTACTCTACGCGCACCACCGAATTCAAGAATTACATCGCGCAGGGGCCGGAATATCTGGACTTTGTTGCGCTGGAAGAGAACGACCTGATCTCGATCAATCGCGGACTGACACAGTACAAGCCGCCGGAAAAACTCATTGCTCTTTATCCCAAAGAAGGCACCTTCTGGCATGAGCATCCCTCCGGCGTTCTGAATGCCCCCTGGGTGACGGATGAGCAGAAAACAGCCGCCAATGTGTTTACCGATTATCTGCTCAAGCCGGATCAGCAGGCGTATATCATGACATTTGGCTTCCGTCCGGCCAACCCTGATGTGCCGCTTGGTTTCCCGTTTGAGGCGCAGTACGGCGTCACGCGCGAAGGCCCGGCCACCGTGCTCGATGTGCCAGACCCTGATGTTGTGGCCGCGATCCAGGAAAGCTGGTCGTTCGTCAAGAAGCAGGCCGATATTATGATCGTCATCGATATTTCAGGCTCGATGGCCCAGGAAAACCGTCTTGTGCAGGCCAAAACTGCTGCGCTTGCCTTTATTGATCGCCTGGAATCCAGCAATCGCGTGGGGCTCACGGTGTTCGATACAGATACAAAACAGCTCGTGCCGCTCGATGATCTGGAGTCAAATCGCGCCCGTTTGCGCACAGCCATTGAAGCTCTTGAGCCCGAAGGCGGCACAGCCCTGTTTGATGCCACTGCCGAAGTCATGCGCACGATGGACGCCGAAGAACCGGATTCAGATCGTATCCGTGCCGTGCTGCTGTTGAGCGATGGTGAAGACACGGAGTCGATTCGCGACACCCTGCCGACGACGGTGCAGGCGATTGAAGCCACGCGCAATGATCGCAACCCGGTGATTCTCATTCCGGTGGCGTATGGCTCTGCCGCCGACGTGCGCACCCTCAATCGTCTGGCCGAAGCCAGCAATACGACGCTGCAATCGGGCGATCCGAACAACATTCAGTCGCTGTTGGAGCTGATTAGCAGCTACTTCTAGCCAACATTCACAGGGCATCTCACGATTTGCCCTACGACGCAAAGGACACAAAGAGAGATCGTCTTTGTGTCCTTTGTTTCCCCAGAAAGGTCATTCTCGATGCGCTCTATGATACTGTTTGTACTCAGCCTGCTCTTGGTACGACCTGGGCCCCTAATGGCACAAGAGACGCCGTTTATCTGCGGCATCGATGTCTCATCGCTGCAAGAGATTGACGCCGCAGGCGGCCTTTTCTACGACAAAGCAGGACACGTCGTTGATGCGCTGGAATTTTTTAAGAGCCAGGGAGTCAATTATGTGCGTTTGCGTTTGTGGCATGCCCCGAACGCTGAAAACAGTTGGAATAAAAATCGCTAACAGCAAATAGATCCCCATCACGCCACGCGACAACATGAGCATCTGAGCAGGGGTCTGCCCGTTCTCGGTGTAGCCGCTTATCGCCAGAAAGCGCTGCTTGGCAAGCTCTCCGAGAACCATGAGGCCCGCAAACACCAGCGGCAGCACGGGCGAATCGATCACGCGTAGGAGCGCTACAAAGAGGCCCACATGCCCCAGGAAGTTCAAGATCGCGTAGATCATTGAGATGACTTCCTGCTGGCGAAAACGAAGCACCAACGGAACAATCGTAAACAACACCATCAATCCCATCAGGATCACGGCCCCCAGTTCCGGATTCCCACCAACAACAAGAGGATTTGCCGCATTGCTCGTGAGAAAAGCGAGAAGACCAGCGCCTATAGCCACCCGTTTAAGACCTGTTTCAATCCAACCCCAGGTGCCCCAACTGGCGACATGCCATCCCTGTGGTACGGCTGCTTGCTGCATAGATATACCCCTTCCCCAGGGCAATTGCATCTAAACGTAATTCAGTGAAATTAAAGACCTCACAACGGTTCTTGTAGGGTCATGATGTATCATGCCCTGGGCGCAGCACGCTGCGCCCCTACATAAATACCCTCTGTGAGCTTTCGTGAGCCAAGAAATTTAAGATGCAATCGCCCTGCCCCTTCCCAAGCTATTTGATCGGAGTAGAGATTATTCTATCTCAAGAAAATAGGGTACGAAATGACAAGCAATTGGGCAGGCTTTCAACCCATCAGACAGAACTAATCAAATCGCCGTTCGATTTTTACCCGATCTAAGCTAGAATAGCCACGAGATAATTCTTTTCTTGCAGGAGGTTTTTACCTTGCATATTGTGACCTTTACACGCAGTACCCCTGATACTGCCGCCAAAGTTGAAGTCAAAGCTGATGGTGCAGTCTCCTGGGGCGATGTGGCGACAGTGGTCAATCCCTGGGATGAGTATTCCCTGGAAGAAACCCTGGTTCAGGCCAAGAACACCAGCGGCAAATCCACTGTGATTGCCATTGGGACCGACATGCACAACGAATCACTCAAGTTTGCGCTGGCGATGGGCGTTGAAAATGCTGCCCGCGTGCAGGCCGATGGTATGGAGATGACAGACAGCCTCGCATGGGCCACACTCGCGGCAGCCGCCGTGAAAAAAGTGGGCGATGTCGATCTGGTTATTTTTGGCAAAGAGAGCATTGATGTCTCCTCGGATGCGCACATTTACCAGACGGCACGCAAACTTGGCTGGACGATGTTGAGCTATGTATCGAAGATTCTGGCGATTGATCCTGTCGCCAAAACGATCAAAGTTGAAAAAGTTGTCGAACAGGGCAAGCAGATTATCACGGCCCAACTGCCCGCTGTGGTCAGCGTGATGAAAGGCATCAACGAGCCGCGCTATCCCTCTTTCATCGGTATTCGTAAGGCGTCCAAAGCGGTCATTCCGGTGTGGACACCTGCCGATCTTGGCACAGCTCTCCCCGGCCAGACCGTGCAGCTTGTGAGCTACAGCAATCTGCCCCCGCGCGAAGTCAAAACTGAAATCATTGATGGGGCTTCGCCTGAAGAGAAGGCCGCAAAATTGGTCGATAAACTGCTTGAGGAGAAGGTTCTATGAGTGCCGTTTTTGTGTGGGTCGAAACATTTGACGGCCAGTTGAATCCTTCCAGCCGTGAAGCTCTGGCGGCAGGCAAGACCCTGGCAGATGCCTGGGGTGTGCCTGTCACAGCTCTGGTGTTTGGTGCGAATGCCAATGCTATCGCGCAGGAAGCCGGACAGTACGGCGCACAAAACGCCGTTGTGAGCGATGATGCTACGCTGAGCGATTTTCGCCTTGAACCGTATGCGGCGCTGCTGACCAAACTCGTGCAGGAACATCAGCCTAATGCTGTTATTGCTGTGGCGACCAGCCGAGGCCGTGAACTGCTGGCATCATCGGCGGCGGATCTGGATGCAGGATTGATCGCGGAAGCCATTGATCTGAGTGTGGATGGCGATGGCGTGCAAGCGACGAAAGCCGCGTATGCGGGCAAACTCGTCAGCAAGTTGGCACTCAAGACGGGGACGAAGTTCATCACCATTCGCGGACGTGCGTTTAAACCGCTGGATGCCAATGCAGGTGCATCGGTCACTATCACAACGGTGGCCGCCGCTCTTAGCGAAGATCAAATCCCCACCAGGATTGAGAGCACCGAGCTGCAAGTTGGCAAGGTCAATCTGGGCGATGCGGCAATCATCGTCAGCGGCGGGCGCGGGATGGCGAACAATCCCAAAGCAGCCCCGGCAGATGGTGGCGATGCGTCCATCTGGAAGGCCAAAGATGGCTTTGAGAACATGCTCAGCCCGCTGGCGAACGTCCTGGGTGGCGCTGTCGGCGCGAGCCGTGCCGCAGTTGATGCAGGCTTCATTCCCTATGAGCATCAGGTCGGGCAGACGGGCAAAGTCGTTAACCCGGATCTGTATATTGCAGCAGGCATCAGCGGGGCCATTCAGCATCAGGCGGGGATGCGCGGCAGCAAGCTCATTGTGGCGATCAACAAAGATGCGGACGCCCCGATCTTCAAAATGGCCCGCTATGGCGTCATCGAAGACATCTATACATTTCTCCCCGCTCTTACCGCTGAACTCAAAAAGAGGCTCGGTAAATAGACCCTCTCTCTATGAGCTATAGGAAATGTCTATAGCTCATACTTCTCCCAAGCAGGAAAATTTCAACATCAAGACAATTTTTCTTTATTCAGATCACATTTATAGAACTTATGGAGAAATTCTAAAGACTTCAAATGATCTGGATTGGCATAGGACACACGGCGAGGCATGCCTCGCCCCTACAGGCTTCCCTTTTAGAGGGTGTTCAGGGTGCTATGTTGGAAAACAATCATCATTTGCCTTTTAAGACCGTTCTCCATTATGTTCCATAGATATTTCCTTTGCTGCTGAAAACCCCTATTTTTTGGGGGAGCATCACTGTCTAATCTCTTAGTGAGTTGCGTCTATACTGGACTTTGCACATCTCAATTCTGTTGGATGATCTGATCTTGAGTTGAGTTCAAAACATTTGCTGTATTTTTCCCATGTGTTGAGATTCCAATGACATGCGAAAAATCTGAGAGGTTTTGA
>Ga0105046_10014100_pt1 | contig 12343 bp, 12 predicted proteins | sample MAT03_FD_78385 | JGI IMG/M metagenome (GOLD analysis project Ga0105046, IMG submission 78385) | Freshwater microbial communities from Lake Fryxell liftoff mats and glacier meltwater in Antarctica - MAT-03 (megahit assembly) | ecosystem: Environmental > Aquatic > Freshwater > Ice > Liftoff...
GCCGGCAGATTCCACCAGCACCCGGCCTTGCAACCCCGAGGCCTTGATCTTGGCGCGCAGAACACCTTCGGCCGTGGGTGAACGGCAAATGTTGCCAGCGCAAACCAGGAGCACACGCAAGGCGTCTGGCGCGACCGCGTCGCTTTCCGCGCCACGGCCGAACAAGCGCTTCAGGCGGTCTTTCATGCACGGGCCTTCGGCGAGCCTGGCGGCAAGGGCAACGGCACCACGTTCGCGTCATTGCCCGTCGCACCAAAAGCCTGTTCACGCAACAGGGCAAGCTGGTCGCGCACGCGCGCAGCCTTCTCAAACTCGAGGTTGCGCGCATGGTCGAGCATCTGTTTTTCCAGCAGCTTAATGCGTTTGCCCAAGTCTTTTTCAGACATCGCTTCGACCTCGGCCGCCGCCTGGGCGGACTTCAAATCGTCGCGCGCGGTCTTGTCCGAGACCACACCGTCGATCATGTCGCGGATGCGCTTGGTCACGCTCTTCGGCGTGATACCCATGGCCAGGTTGTGCGCCACCTGTTTGACGCGGCGGCGTTCGGTTTCGCCAATGGCGGCCTTCATCGAATCGGTCATCTTGTCGGCATACAAGATGGCCCTGCCATGCAGATTGCGCGCGGCGCGGCCGATGGTCTGAATCAAGCTGCGTTCTGAGCGCAGGAAGCCTTCTTTGTCGGCGTCAAGAATGGCCACCAGGCTGACCTCGGGCAGGTCAAGACCTTCGCGCAGCAAGTTGATGCCCACCAGCACATCAAAGACGCCCAGGCGCAAGTCCCGCAGGATCTCGACACGCTCAACCGTGTCAATGTCGCTGTGCAGGTAGCGCACCTTCACGCCGTTGTCGCTGAGGTAGTCGGTCAACTGCTCGGCCATGCGCTTGGTCAGCGTGGTGATCAACACGCGCTCTGACTTGTCCGCGCGGATGCGGATCTCTTGCAGCACGTCGTCGACCTGGCTGGTGGCCGGGCGCACTTCGACTTCCGGGTCGACCAGGCCCGTGGGGCGCACCAGTTGTTCCACCACCTGCCCGGCGTGCTCTTTTTCGTAGATCGCGGGCGTGGCCGACACAAACACCATCTGCCGCATCTTGCCTTCGAACTCGTCAAACTTCAGCGGCCGGTTGTCCAAAGCGCTGGGCAAGCGAAAACCGTACTCCACCAAGGTGGTCTTGCGTGCCTTGTCGCCGTTGTACATGCCGCCAAACTGGCCGATGAGCACGTGGCTTTCGTCCATGAACATGAGTGAATCCGCTGGCAGATAGTCCACCAGCGTGGGCGGCGGGTCGCCGGGTCTGGCACCACTCAAGTGGCGGCTGTAGTTCTCGATGCCCTTGCAGTGCCCCACCTCTTGCAGCATCTCCAGGTCAAACCGCGTTCGCTGCTCCAGCCGCTGGGCTTCGACGAGCTTGCCACCCTTCACGAACTCGTCCAAGCGCGCTCGCAATTCGTCCTTGATGGTGGCAATGGCATCCACCACCCGTTCGCGCGGTGTCACGTAATGGCTGCTGGGGTAGACGGTGAAGCGCGGAATCTTCTGCCGCACCCGGCCGGTCAGCGGGTCCAACAACTGCAGGCCTTCGACCTCGTCGTCAAACAGTTCGATGCGCAACGCCAGTTCGCTGTGTTCTGCCGGAAAGACGTCGATGGTGTCGCCGCGCACACGGAAAGTGCCGCGGCTGAAGTCCAGCTCGTTGCGCTTGTATTGCATGCGGATCAACTGCTGGATCACATCGCGCTGGCTCAGCTTGTCGCCCACCCGCAACGTCATCACCATCTTGTGATAGTCAGCCGGGTTGCCGATGCCGTAGATGGCGCTGACGCTGGCCACGATGACCACGTCGCGCCGCTCCAGCAGGCTTTTGGTGGCGCTCAAGCGCATCTGCTCGATGTGCTCGTTGATGGCGCTGTCCTTTTCGATGAACAAGTCGCGCTGCGGAACGTAGGCCTCAGGCTGGTAGTAGTCGTAATAGCTGACGAAGTACTCCACAGCGTTCTTCGGAAAGAACTCGCGGAACTCGCTGTAGAGCTGTGCGGCCAGAGTCTTGTTGGGCGCAAACACGATGGCTGGACGGCCCATGCGCGCAATCACATTGGCCATGGTGAAGGTCTTGCCAGACCCTGTCACGCCCAACAGGGTCTGGAAGGCCAGGCCGTCGCCCAGGCCTTCGACCAACTGGTTGATGGCCACCGGTTGGTCGCCCGCTGGCGCGTAAGGCTGGAACAGCTGGAAAGGCGAATCGGGGAAAGAAACGAACTCACCGCTGAGCGGCGTTTCTTCCACGGCAGCAGCAATGACAGGGGCCAAGGCGCCCATCAGCTGACCTCCATGCTTCGGATTGCGGTGTCTTCGCCTTGCGGGCGGCCGGGCAGGCTCATGGGCAGGTCCTAAACTTGTGCACGACTCACCAGATTACCGCAGCCACCTGGAAAGCCCCATGTCTTTGTTCACCCACCTCGAAATGGCCCCTCGTGACCCCATCCTGGGCATCAGCGAGCAGTTCAGCGCCGACACCAACCCCGCCAAGGTCAACCTGGGCGTGGGCATGTACTTTGATGACAACGGCAAACTGCCGGTGCTGGCCTGCGTGGCTGCGGCTGAAAAACAATTGCTGCAAACACCCAAGCCCAAGGGCTACCTGCCGATTGACGGCATTGCGGCTTACGACAAAGCCGTGCAAGGCCTGGTGTTCGGGCCTGACCACCCCTTGCTCCAGGCCGGCCGTGTGGCCACCGTGCAAGCCCTGGGCGGCACAGGCGGCCTGAAACTGGGCGCCGACCTGCTGAAGAGGATCAAGCCGGGGGCCGTGGCCTTGATCAGCGACCCCACCTGGGACAACCACCGCGGCATCTTTACAAGCGCCGGCTTTGACGTGCAGGCCTACCCGTACTACGACCCACAGACCCGCGCCGTGCGCTTCGAGGCCATGCTGGCCGCGCTGCAAAACGCACCCGCCGGCAGCGTCGCCGTGCTGCACGCCTGCTGCCACAACCCGACCGGCTGCGACCTCACGCCCGAGCAGTGGGACCAGGTGGTCAAAGCGTGCCAAAGCGCGGAATTGGTGCCCTTCCTGGACATGGCCTACCAGGGATTTGGTGACGGCATCAACGAAGACGCGGTCGCGCTGCGCCGCTTCATCGACAGTGGCATGGACCTGTTCATTGCCACCTCGTTTTCCAAGAACTTCTCGCTCTACGGCGAACGTGCCGGCGCCCTGAGCGTGGTCTGCAGTTCGGCCGACGACTGCCAGCGGGTGCTGTCGCAGTTGAAGATCGTCATCCGCACCAACTACAGCACGCCGCCCACCTTCGGCGCCACGGTCGTGGCCACGGTGTTGAACACCCCTGAGTTGCGCACCCAGTGGGAAATTGAACTGGCCGGTATGCGCGAACGGGTGCGCATCACCCGCGAGACCCTGGCCGCCAAGCTGCGCGCCGCGGGCGTCTGCAGCGACTTGAGCTACATCACGCGTCAGAAAGGCATGTTCAGCTACAGCGGCTTGACCACTGGCCAGATGCAGCGCCTGCGCAGTGAATTTGGCGTGTACGGCTTGGACTCCGGCCGCATCTGCGTGGCTGCCATCAACAGTCGCAACATGGATGCTGTGGTGGCTGCGTTGGCCAAGGTGATGGCCACCTGACGGCGTTTGGGGCTGCGCCGTGTCGCCCAACACGCCTTGCAACCGCACCCAACGATTTATGCTGCACTGCAGCAATTAACGTACAGTTAGATTAATGCCGATATAGCAGTGCGATGTGCGCCACCCCGTGGGCACCGCTGCTTGGAGGATACCCATGCTGTATCAGTTGTACGAGACCCAACGCGCCTTGATGTCGCCGTTTTCCGAGTTCGCCAGCGCCAGTGCCAAGCTGTACAACCACCCGCTGTCGCCGTTCGCTCAGGGGCCCATGGCTCAGCGTGTTTCGGCCGGCTTTGACCTGTTGCACCGCCTGGCCAAGGAGTACGAAAAACCGCCTTTCAACATCAGCAGCGTGACGGTAGGCCAGGTTGACGTGGCCGTGCAAGAGCAGGTGGCGATGACCAAGCCTTTTTGTCGCTTGCTGCGTTTCAAGCGGTTCACGGACAACGTCGAGTCGCTGAGCGCCATGAAGTCGCAGCCCACCGTGCTGGTGGTGGCGCCACTGTCTGGCCACCATTCGACATTGCTGCGCGACACAGTCAAGAACCTGCTGCAAGACCACAAGGTGTTCATCACTGACTGGACCGACGCTCGCATGGTGCCGGTTTCCGAAGGTGCGTTCACCCTGGACGACTACGTCGCCTATGTGCAGGAATTCATCCGCCGGGTCGGCGCCGAAGCGCACGTCATCTCGGTTTGTCAACCCACCGTGCCAGTATTGGCTGCTGTCTCGTTGATGGCCAGCCGGGGCGAGCCCACACCGCGCAGCCTGACGATGATGGGCGGCCCCATCGACGCCCGCAAGAGCCCGACTGCGGTCAACAACCTGGCCACCAACAAGAGCCACAGCTGGTTTGAGAACAACGTCATCTTCCGCGTGCCCACCAACTTCCCGGGCGCCGGCCGCGCGGTCTATCCTGGCTTCTTGCAGCACACCGGTTTTGTGGCGATGAACCCGAACCGCCACATGACCAGCCACTACGACTACTTCCTGGACCTGATCCGCGGTGACGATGGCAGCGTCGATTCGCACCGCCAGTTCTACGACGAGTACAACGCCGTGCTGGACATGCCGGCCGAGTACTACCTCGACACCATCAAGACCGTGTTCCAGGACTTTGCCTTGGTCAACGGCACCTGGACTGTCAATGGTGAGTTGGTGCGGCCACAGGACATCACCACCAGCGCCTTGTTGACGATTGAAGGCGAGTTGGACGACATCAGCGGCGCTGGCCAAACGCGCGCCGCGCACGATCTGTGTCTGGGCATTCCGGCGCAGCGGCGCTTTCATTACGACGCCGAAGGTGCCGGCCACTACGGCATCTTCAGTGGCCGGCGTTGGCGCGACAAGGTCTACCCCGAGGTCAAGGCTTTCATCGCCCGTTTCAACGGCACTGCTGTCGCCGCCAAAGCGCAGGCGCGGCCGCGTTTGGCAGCCGTCAAGGCGCGCAGCGCTTAAGGTCACTCGGGCATGGCGGATGGGGCCGAACAAGCCGCGCTGATTGACCGCCTGAACGCGGTGCTGCCGCAAACGCAGTGCACCCGCTGCGGTTTCCCGGATTGCCGCAGTTACGCCCAGGCGATGGCCGAGGGCTTGACTGAGATCAACCGCTGCCCACCCGGCGGCGCAGACGGCATTCGACGGTTGTCGGCCCTGACGGGCCGCGACGTGTTGGCACTGGACAGCCAGCGCGGCACCGAGGGCCCACGCACCTTGGCCGTGATCGACGAGGCCTGGTGCATCGGCTGCACGCTGTGCATCAAGGCCTGCCCGGTGGATTGCATCGTGGGCGCGCCCAAGCAGATGCACACCGTCATCGACGCGCTGTGCACGGGCTGCGAACTGTGCGTGCCGGTCTGTCCGGTGGATTGCATCGAGCTCAAGCCGGTGACGCCGGGCTTGAGCGGCTGGGCCGCCTGGAGCCCAACCCAGGCCGATGTGGCGCGTGGGCGTTATGCATTCCATCAGCTCCGCGTCGTCACCGAGGATGCCGACAACGACCAACGCCTCGCGGGCAAGGCTGCAGCCAAGCTGGCTGATCTCGAGAGCCACACCCAACTGACCGACACTGACGCCATCGCCGCCAAGCGCGCGGTGGTGCAGGCCGCGCTGGAGCGCGCGCGACACAATCGCGGCCCGTGAAAACTGCCGACATCCCGAGTGTCTTCGCTACCCTGGCAGCAGCCAATCCGCGGCCGCAAACGGAACTGGTCTTCACCAACACCTTCGAGCTGCTGGCCGCGGTGCTGTTGTCGGCGCAGGCCACTGACGTCAGCGTCAACAAGGCCACACGCAGCCTGTTCGCCAAAGCGCACACGCCGCAGGCCATGCTGGCGCTGGGCCTGGAGCAGGTCACCGAGCACATCCGCACCATCGGCCTGTACCGGACCAAGGCGAAGAATTTGATGTCGACGTGTCAGATCCTGGTGGACGAGCATGGCGGCCGCGTGCCGCGTTCGCGCGGGGCGCTGCAGAACCTGCCGGGTGTCGGCCGCAAGACCGCCAACGTCGTGTTGAACGTGGCATTTGGTGAACCCACCATGGCCGTGGACACGCACATCTTTCGTGTCAGCAACCGCACGGGCCTGGCGCCGGGCAAGAACACTGAACAGGTTGAAGAACGACTTCTGCAGCGCGTGCCAGCGGCCTACTTGGTGGACGCGCACAACTGGTTGATCCTGCACGGTCGTTACGTCTGCCAAGCCCGTCAACCCCAGTGCGGAGCGTGCAGCATCAGCGCGTGGTGCGCATACGCTCGCGCCGCAAAGCTGGCTGCCAAGCCACTTCTACAATCGGCGGCACAAGGGGCGAAACACTGACATGTCCAAGCTCGAAGAACTGGCTGAACGGGTGGACCGCCTGGTCCTGCGCCACGGTGAGTTGAAACGAACGCACGCCTTGGTCGAGCAACAACTCAGCGGCGTGAGCGCTGAACGTGACAGCTTGCGCTCGCGCCTGGCGGCCGCGCGTTCGCGCATCGACGCGCTCTTGGCTCGCCTCCCGGCCGAGCCCGTCCCACCCGCGACGCCGCTCGTGATGCCAGCCACGGGCGAAGCTGGCCATGTTGCAGAGCGCAGCGCGCCATGAAACAGCTGGAAGTGTCAATCCTGGGCCAGGTCTACATGCTGGGCTGCCCCGAAGGTGGTGAAGCCTTGCTGCGCACGGCTGTGGCCAGTGTGGACCGCGAAATGGCTGCAATCCGTGGCGCCGGCAAGGTCAAGGCACGTGAACGCATTGCCGTTTTGGCCGCGTTGAACCTGGCGTACCAATCGGCAGAACGCGGGGCTTTGCCGCCTTCTGCGCAGGCCGCACCCGTTGCCCAAACCGCAGGTGTGGCACAGCCTGCCACGGGCGACGTTGACATCAACGGATTGCTGCAGCGCGTCAACGCGGCCTTGGCCGACGACGACCAACTTTTGTGACTTTCGCCGCAAGCCTTTTTTCGCCGTGCAGGTCTAGAATGGCGTCGTCCGTTGTGGGTGCGTGAGCTCTATATTTCCTTGGACCGATGCTCATAGAGCCAGGGCTTGGAACATTGCTGAGCTGGCGTGATCGTCTCGCGTCAGATGAACCCAAAGCTCGGCTGACCTCGCCCACCTGAACTTCCCTGAGGGTTCAGGAATGCGGTTCACAGCTCACAGCGGACACCTATCTTTTGCGCGCTTCTTTTGATGGCCGCCAGCACTGCCCAACACTGGCTGATGAAGAGCGAACCGGCCGAGGCATCGATTGACGACCTGGGCAACGCCCCCCGGCAAACGCTGGCGTGGACAGGCGTTCGCAACTACCAGGCTCGCAACTTCATGCGCGATGCCATGCGCGCGGGTGATGGCGTGTTGTTTTATCACTCGTCCTGCGCCGAACCCGGTGTGGCAGGCTTGGCACACATCAGCGGGGGCCTGCGCGCCGACACCACCCAGTTCGACGCCACCAGCCCTTACTTCGACGCCAAGGCCACGGTCGAGAAGCCCCGCTGGCTGCAGATTGATGTGACCCTGGTGCGCAAGACGCGGCTGCTGAGCCTGCGCCAGATGCGGCTCGAACCCTCACTGGCCAGCATGGTGCTGTTGCAGCGCGGCAGCCGCCTGTCCATCACACCCGTCACACCCGCCGAGTGGCTGGCGGTGTTGGCCCTGCTGGGTACCTGACTCCTTTGGACACCTGACCTTGGACATCAGCCTGCTGCTGATCGTCGAACTGCTGGCGCTGGGCGTTGTCGGCGGTTTCCTGGCGGGCCTCCTGGGCGTGGGCGGCGGCATGATGATGGTGCCCTTCATCACTGCCATCATTGCGCACCGCGGCGTGCCCGCAGCCATGGCGGTGAAGATGGCCATTGCCACATCCATGGCGACGATTCTTTTCACGTCCCTGTCCAGTTTGCGAGCGCACCACCGGCTGGGTGCCGTGCGCTGGGACTTGGTCGGCGGCATGGCGCCAGGTATCGTCGTCGGCGGATTGTTGGCCGGCGCTGGCGCCTTTGCGCTGCTCGAGGGACAAGGCCTGGCGTTGTGCTTTGCCGGCTTCATTGGTTATTCGGCCGTGCAGATGCTGCGCGGCCGCCAGCCCCAAGCGGGTCGGCAGATGCCCGGGCGCGCGGCGCAAAGCGCCGTCGGTGCGGGCATCGGGTTTGTGTCGGGGTTGTTGGGCGCTGGCGGCGCGTTCATGGCGGTGCCGTTCATGGTGCGGTGCAACGTGCCGATTCGCCACGCCGTGGGCACCAGCGCGGCCATCGGATTCCCCGTGGCTGCAGCAGCAACGGCCGGTTATGTCGTCAGCGGCTGGAACGTGCCGGCGGCGTTGCCGGGTGCGTTTGGCTACCTCTACCTACCGGCCTTGTTGATCGTGTCGGCTGCTTCGGTGACGCTGGCGCCTTTGGGCGCACAGGTGGCGCAGCGCATGGACACCGCCCGGCTCAAGCGATTGTTCGCAATATTGCTGCTGGGCCTGGCCGCCTACATGCTCAAACAGGGCCTCAGCGGCTGAAGCGCCCGCCGTTTTCACAGGCGTCAGCGCGACAGCTCGAACCGGATCGCCGCCAGCGCCACATGGTTGCCGCCGCGCCGCTGCGCTTCGGCCAGGGCCGCGTCACAGGCCTTGCCCAGATCGTCCTGACTCTGCGCCGTGTGCGGGAAACTGGCCACGCCCATGGCCACGCTGAAACCCAGCTCCTGGCCACGGTGCATGACGATCTGGGTGGCGCATTTGCGGCGCAGGCCTTCCATGCGCGAATGGGCCGTGGCCAAGCCCACCCCGGACAGCAGCACGGCAAACCGGGCTTCGTCAAAGCGGCATGAGGCGTCCATGGCCCGTGTGCCGCCGCGCAGCAAGCGCCCCATGGCCTCGTGCACCTGGTCCAGGCCGGCTTGGCCCAGAGCTCGAACCTTGTCACTGACAGGGTCGATTTCGACAAAGACCAACGCAAACTCGCGGTGCTCCCGCACCGACAGGTCCAACTCTCGGCGCAACTGGTCCTCAAAATGAGCGCGCGAAGACAGCCCGGACGAGGGGTCGCGCAAAGCCTGGTCTGACACTTCACGGCGCAGGGTTTCATTCGCAAGCTGCTGCTGTTCCAACTGCTCAAGCGCTGCGCGCAACTGGCTTTGCAAGCGCCGCTCGCTGGCCAGGTCGCGCCACACGCTGCACAACAAGGCCGGTGTGTCGCCTTGGCCCGGGGTCAGCCAGCGCGCCACCCCAAACTCGTGGCGTACGCCGCGCCACTCCAGGCGGTGTTCGCTGAACAGCGGGGTGTTTTGTGCCAGCGCCGTGTTGCCCGCAGCTCGCAACACGGTTGCCATGGCCGGATCGAACAGTTCGACGTCGGTTCGCCCAATGGCCTCGGCCGCTGGACGGTGCATGAACGCCGCCAGCGGCGCGTTGACGTAGACATAGCGGCCGGTGGCCGGGTCTTGAAGCGCCAGAAAGTCACCTTTGGCGGCCAACACCGCCGGCAACGCGACGCCGAGAGCCAATTGCAGCGGCAAGGGCAGATCGGGCATCGGCCCGACGACGCTTTCTGCATCGGTTGTTTGCGCTTGTCTTGTTTCCATTGCGGTGTGCATCGTTACAGCTCCTACCCGAACCCAACTCGGGCAATTCGACGGCCCGGTCGACACATGTTCAAGGGATGGCGAGGCTGGAGCAATCCTGTGTGTCGTTTTCGCCCCTAGTTTGGCGTACTTGAGGCCACCCCCACATCGACATGCCTCAGGCGTGAATCTTGCAAACAACCCATTGAAGGGGGTGGAGCCGATGACCATGGCCAAGTACATCAAGGAGGTGGGCCGCGGCGCAGCAGGCGCCCGTTCGCTGAGCCGCGCTGATGCGAAGGACGCTCTGGTTCAAGTGCTCGACCGCCAGGCCAGCGACTTCGAAATCGGCGCCTTTGTCATGGCGCTGCGCATGAAGGGCGAGGCCTTGCCCGAACTTTGTGGTTTCCTGGACGCCATTCAACAACGCTGCGAGGTGGTCAGTAGCGACCGGCCCGTGGTGGTCATCCCCAGTTACAACGGCTCGCGCCGCCTGCCCAACCTCACCCCGCTCCTGGCCCTTGAGCTGGCCCGGGCTGGCGCACGCGTGCTGTTGCACGGCCCGGCGCCCACGGTCAACGACACCAGCGCACGCGTGCCCAGCGAACTCATCTTGCAACACCTGGGCCTGGCCAACGCCCAGGGCGGTGCCGACGTGCACGCCGCGTGGGCGCGGCGCGAACCTGCCTTCGTCAGCCTCGGGCTGTTGTGTCAGCCGCTGCAGGACCTGCTGGAACTGCGTTGGCGCCTGGGCGTGCGCAACGTCGGCCACACCTTGGCCAAGATGATCCTGCCAGTCTGCGGGGCACGCTGCCTGCGGCTGGTGAACTACACCCACCCGGAATTCGGCGCGCTGATGGCGCAGTGGGCACAGGAAGAACAAGCCGACGCCATGGTGCTGCGCGGAACCGAAGGCGAGGCGGTGACCGACCCGCGCCGGCAAGGCCGCATCGACACTTACCTCGCCGGCCAGCACAGCGCGGCGCTGTCGGCACTGCCACACGAGGGCGTGTTGACCGAGTTGCCCTTGCTGCCGCGCGCCAACGATGCAGCCACCACGGCCGTCTACATCCAAGACGTGCTGGCCGGCGAGCGCCCGGCGCCGGCCACACTCACCCGCCAAGTCAACGCCGTGCTGGCCGCGCTGGCGCTGCTGCAGTCGCCGGCCACACCCCAGGACCTGCGCGTCTGAGGCGGCGGCTCTGGCCAGTACCGGCAGAGCGGGCCTCGGCCACCGGCCGGCTGCCGATAATCTGTTGGATGGAACACTTCGATGCGGTGGTGGTCGGTGCCGGCGCAGCGGGTTTGATGTGCGCGGCTGTGGCGGGTCAGCGTGGCTTGCGCGTGCTGTTGCTGGACCATGCCAGCAAAGTCGCCGAGAAGATTCGGATCTCGGGCGGTGGCCGCTGCAACTTCACCAACCGCGACGTCGGGCCTGCCAACTTTCTGTCGCAGAACCCGGCTTTTTGCCGCTCGGCATTGGCGCGCTACAAACCGGCAGACTTCGTGGCCTTGGTGCAGCGGTACAGCATCGCTTTCCACGAAAAGCACCGCGGCCAGTTGTTCTGCGATGAGTCGGCTGAACAGATCATCCGCATGTTGTTGGCCGAATGCGCTGCGGGTGGCGTGGTGCACCGCCAACCCTGCGCGGTGGCGCAGGTTCGCCATGGCGCTCAGGGGTTTGAGCTCGACACCGCCAGCGGCCCTGTCCACACACCCCGGCTGGTGGTGGCCACGGGCGGCCTGCCGGTGCCGAAGATCGGCGCCAGCGACTGGGGCTTGCGCCTGGCACGGCAGTTCGGCCACACGGTCGTCGAGCCGCGGCCGGCATTGGTGCCGCTGAGCTTCGACGCCCAGGCCTGGGAGCCTTTCAGCGCCCTGGCTGGGTTGTCGTTGCAGGTGCACATCGAAGCGGGCGACAGGAAGACCCCAGGCCGGGAGCGCTGCCACTTTGTCGAAGACCTGCTCTTCACCCACCGTGGGTTGAGCGGCCCGGCCGTGCTGCAGGCCAGCAGCTACTGGCGCCTGGGCGAGCCGCTGCAACTGGCACTGGCACCGGCGGCCCTGGGCGACGCCTTGCGCCAAGCCAAGTCCAGCTCGCGCCGACAGTTGGGCAACGAACTGGCGGCGCTGCTGCCAGAACGCCTGGCCCAGACCTGGTTGGCGGTTCATGGCTTGCCTGCCCAGCGGCCGATGCCCGAAGTGCGCGACGCGGATCTGGCCAAGCTGACGGACAGCCTGCTGCGCTGGCAAGTACTGCCAAGTGGTGACGAGGGTTGGCGCAAGGCCGAGGTGATGGCCGGTGGCGTGGACACGCGCGGCCTGGATTCAAAAACCTTCGCCAGCCGCCACCTGCCAGGCCTGTACTTCATTGGTGAAGTGGTGGACGTGACGGGCTGGCTGGGCGGCTACAACTTTCAGTGGGCCTGGGCCAGCGCCGTAGCCTGCTCGCTCGCGTTGTGAATCGAACGTTGGAGCACTCGCCCCGGCGGCATATACTCGCGGGCTTTGCTGGACATGCCAGCTGCCAGCCAGTCACCGACCACGGGATATTTGCCTTCATGACCACCATCCGCGTCAAAGAAAACGAGCCGTTCGACGTTGCCCTGCGCCGCTTCAAGCGCACCATCGAAAAGATCGGCCTGTTGACCGAACTGCGCGCCCGCGAGTTCTA
>Ga0105046_10014101_pt1 | contig 12342 bp, 8 predicted proteins | sample MAT03_FD_78385 | JGI IMG/M metagenome (GOLD analysis project Ga0105046, IMG submission 78385) | Freshwater microbial communities from Lake Fryxell liftoff mats and glacier meltwater in Antarctica - MAT-03 (megahit assembly) | ecosystem: Environmental > Aquatic > Freshwater > Ice > Liftoff...
GCTGAGTGCGACATTGGGCGACAGCTCTCGATGAATGGCACCAGCCGTGTGACTGGAGACAATCAAGCACGGTTCTGTGAGCGGCTCGGGATGAATCCCCGCACCTACTCGGCGGCGGTCAGCGATGATTGTCGCTACGCTGACCCGAATCTCTTCTACGATGATTCTCTTAAGTCTGGCGCGTTATGAACGTATCGTCGCAATGGTGACGATATACAGATGTCGCAAAGGTGACCCATTCGAGAGGAAAATCGACTAGAAAGTGCTTACCCCCCAAATCATAGCTTGGGAAGCAGTTGGGCAGGGCAAATCGGCTTAAGCTTACGCTTGTTTTGCTATAACATATAAAGACAATAGTGATTTTGGTCGACACTTTATTGAATGTGCTCTGCTTTATTTTTAAGCCTGTTTGGAGAGAGTAATTTAGTCAGATAACAATCCTGAAGCCCATGGACAAAATCACGACTGCACAACGGAGTTGGAACATGAGTAGAATCAAGGGGAAGAATACCCTTCCGGAGCTTTGTGTCCGTTCACTCCTTCATCGTTGTGGGTTTCGTTTTTCGCTTCGGCGGAAAGAATTGCCAGGGAAGCCGGACGTTGTATTGCCTCGTTTTCACACTGTTGTATTCGTGCATGGATGTTTCTGGCACCGACACGCTGGCTGCTCAAACTCAGTCATGCCCAAAACCCGAATTGAGTTCTGGTCAAAGAAACTTTTAGGAAATGTTGAGCGTGATCGTCAGAATGAACGGAAATTGAAACTGCTTGGGTGGAGAGTCTTAACCGTATGGGAGTGCGAGCTCGCGGATGAGCCTAGTCTCCGGCAGAGGATGACCCAGGCGTTGCTTAGCGGTACAACTCATGACTGAGTCGATACCAGTCATAGATCTGTTTGCAGGTGCCGGTGGTCTCGGCGAGGGGTTTTCTTCACTTCGAAGCACTGATGGCAAACCGGTTTTTAAGGTGGCCCTGTCCATCGAGATGAACTATGCCGCGCATCGAACACTTGAGTTAAGGAGTTTCTTTCGTCAATTTAGCGACTCAAATGTGCCTGCTGAGTATTACGAACATTTGCGGGGCCACGTTTCCCGCGATGAACTTTTTGAAGCATATCCCATCCAATCATCTTTAGCCAAGCGCGAGGCTTGGCATGTCGAACTTGGAAAAGTTGATGAACGTGAAGTCGATGAGAGGGTTGAGTCGGCGCTTCGGGGCGCACCATTGTGGGCACTTTGCGGCGGGCCGCCCTGCCAAGCATATTCCGTGATTGGACGGTCGCGGAACGGTGGAATCCAATCCAAAGACCATCGTGTCTACTTGTATCGGGAATACCTTCGCATTCTTGCGGCACATCGTCCACCACTCTTTATCCTTGAGAATGTCAAAGGTCTCTTGTCGTCCAAAGTCGACAGTCATGGAGTATTCGATCAGATGATAGCTGATCTGAGCCAACCCGATCGTGCCCTCCAATTACGCAGTGAAAGTTCATCTCGTTACCATATCTATTCGCTTGTCGTACCACCGAGAAAGCATCACAAAGAAGGGCCCGAGTTCGACCGCCGTGATTTCATAATCAAAGCTGAGGATTACGGGATTCCGCAATCGCGGCATAGGGTAATCCTTCTAGGTCTGAGGAGTGATCTTTCATTGCCAGAAGTCCCAACGCTTCTGCCCTCGAAACAACATATCTCTGCTGGTCAAGTGCTTAGAGGCTTGCCTCGTCTGCGCAGCGGCTTATCGCGGGCTAAAGACAACAGCGACGAATGGCGTCAAGCCATATTTGGAATTCGGGCCACTGGAGTTCTTGATGCCATACCCAATGGAAAGGGAAACAAGCTTCGATCTGACATCGATTGGACTCTTAGTAGGATTCGCAATGCGCGAGCAGACCGTGGAGGGGAGTTCGTAATCTGCAAGTCAAATTCAGACTACCGCCCTGATTGGTACTGCGACAACCGTCTCAACGGCGCGTGTAATCATGGATCACGAAGTCACATGAAATCGGACCTCCACCGCTACCTCTTTGTAGCCTGTTTTGCCAGATTGTTTGGGCGCTCGCCGGGATTGCAGGACTTTCCGCCTGCATTGCTGCCAAGGCACAAGAATATTCTTAAAAAGATCGAAGCGAAGCACTTTGAAGATAGGTTTCGGGTCCAACTTATCGATAAACCAGCTTCGACGGTCGTAAGCCATATTTCAAAAGATGGACATTACTATATTCACTATGACGAGACGCAGTGCCGCAGCCTCACGGTGAGAGAAGCCGCGCGCTTGCAAACCTTCCCCGATAACTATCTCTTTTGTGGTTCCCGAACCGAGCAGTATGTTCAAGTCGGGAATGCAGTTCCGCCGCTACTTGCTCTTCAATTCGCAGAGATTGTTGACCAGATTCTTCAACAGCATTTGGAGGCCAATCGTCTGACTAAATCCAGCACTTCTGAGTGGCTTTCGCCAGCGGCTGGACAGGTCAGAGAGGTTGAGTGCTAAGTCCTCTTTTCAAGTTGGCAGTCATTTCGGGAGCCCAGCCGGCTGTCCGATTTCATATTCAGCGTGGGATTGACATCAACTCGAAGGATGCCGACGGTAGATCACCACTCATGCTCGCCGCCCTGAAGGGGCACATTGAAATCTGCAAGATACTGCTTTCGGCCGGTGCTGACCCCACTGCCGTCGACCGCGATGGCAATGATGCTTTAAGTTTGGCGCTTGGCAGCGGAGGGACTTTAGTTAGAGCGATAATTCAAGAACATTTACCGAACTTAGATGAACCAGCGGAGACAGTTAGTTCTCATCCCAAATGGGATGAAAACGGTTTCGAAATAGTGAACTTGGGCTTTGCCGACGCAGCGGGCTTGGATCCCTCAAAGTGGGAGGTGGACATTGAATCCTCAGCGCCGACAAATGATGCCACTTGTCAATCAAGCGCTTATGCCATTCAACAGGCGCTTGCTGAACACTTTCCCCTCGACATATCGGAGGATTGGTCGGACGTCGAAATATCCCTCCCCGTCTTTAAACCTCGAAGATTCTGGGAGGAGATCGACGCTGATATCCAGGGCGTAATTCGGCAGCTCTTTGTTAGAGCTCTGAGTACTGGTGAGGTATCGATTTGTGAACTCGAAGCCGTTGTCCCTGGGAACAGAGCAGAGGAGAATGACGATTTTGTGGCGGGCCTACTTCTCATTTTCGGCGAGATGGGCGTTTGGATTGAGACAAACCCGATTTGGCAAGAAGTGACGTCACAGGACGATTTGATTGAAGACGAGTTCGAAGTGGAAAGCGATGCCTATCGGCTTCAGTCAGACGAGGCCGTCCTCTTCATGCAGGATTTGAACTCTGCTGTTGGTGATCCCTACAATGCGTATTTAAAGGACATTGGCCGGCACGACCCTCTTTCCAGAGAGAAAGAGGCGGAGCTAAGCGGAGAGATTGAGGCCGGATTGGCAGAAATGGTGAGCGCGATCTCTGAATGCGCGCCTGCACTTGCGGAGATTATCCGTGTTTCTGAAGCCATCTGCCGCAGTGAGTTGCCTCTGGCCTACATGGTCGACAAAAATGCATCGAACGAGGGAGGCAGCCACGATCAGCTCGATTCCACTGTAGATGAAGAGCCTGATTTAATCGATATCGTCGATGAAAAGGCGTGTGGCCCTGTTACTGGCGCGAAACTTGATGTGTTAGCCAGCCGCTTGAAAACGATTCGAGAGTTATATCATCGAATATATATTGAGGAGAATGTCGATCGGAGTGTTCTGTCCGCATTGACCGACGCTTTGACTCCACTTAATCTGTCTTGGAAGTTCGCTGAGCAACTATGCAAAGTTGCAGCGCAAGACGAACGAGAAGTCGAAACGCCCCGCCGCATCAACGCTGGCATTGAGAGGGCAAAGCGCGCGAGAACAGAGTTTGTAGAAGCTAACCTCCGACTAGTGATCTCGATTGCAAGAAAATATCGCAATTGCGGTATTGCTCTACCGGACCTCATCCAAGCGGGGAACCTTGGTCTATTGACAGCTGTGTGCAGGTTTGACCGCCGGAAAGGCTTCAAGTTTTCAACTTTTGGCACTTGGTGGATTCGCCAATCGATTTCGCGCATGATTGCGAACGAGGCACGAACTATCCGTTTGCCAGTACACATTCTCGAATCAATCAAAAAACTCAAGGGAATGCAAGACCAACTCAGTCAGCGTCTTCAGCGGGAGGCCGAGCCTGAGGAATTAGCCGATCAACTTGGAATGAGTGAAGCCACGATCCGCAAGCTGCTGAGCGTTCCAGAGGAGCCAATTCCGATCTATATCGAATTTGAGAGTGAAGGTGAGCCCAGCGCATTTAGTGGCCTGTTTCCAGACGATCCTGATGACTCCCCTTTCAATCAACTAAGCAATAAGGAGCTTAAGTTGTTGGTAGCGAAATTAGTCGGATCGCTTCCGGGCCGCGAGGGAGGGGTTTTGAAGATGCGCTTCGGTCTAGGTGACGATAAGGAGTGCACTCTCGAAGAAATCGGAATACACTTTAATTTAACTTGCGAACGCATTCGACAAATCGAACAAAAAGCATTGCGGAAACTTCGCCACCCTTCCCGCAATTATTACCTTCGTCCCTTTGCAAATCGGCTTGATCTGCTGGAAGACGAAGATAATGATCAAGAAGTTAAGGAGACACTTGAGCCAGAATAAATCCAGAGTTGTCCCGCCCAATGCCAGTGCAATGATTGAGGCGCTGCGTGGGCTTGGATACACAACGGCAGGTGCGCTCGCAGATGTCGTCGACAACAGTATTTCCGCTGGGGCATCGAAAGTTGATATCTCATTTGTCTGGGACGGAGAGGCCAGCAAGATCACCGTATTGGATGATGGCTGCGGGATGGATGACGGTGAGCTCGAACGCGCCATGCGATTGGGCGAACGCAGTCCACTCGACCAAAGAAGCGCTGACGACCTTGGGCGTTTCGGCATGGGCCTAAAGACTGCATCATTCTCCCAGTGCCGCAGGCTGACTGTGGCGAGCAAAAAGGCTAATACAATTCAATGCCTCAGGTGGGATCTTGATGCCATTGCTGCCGCTGGAGATGGTGCCTGGCGTTTGCTGGAAGGTGCTGCACAAGGCTCTGAAAGATTTCTTGAAGGTCTTCATTCAAATTCTTCAGGTACTTTAGTGCTGTGGGAGGTGCTTGATCGCATAGTAGTGCCCGCTTTCATGGAGCAGGACTTCCTCGATATGATGGATAGGATTGAATCCCATCTGGCAATGGTATTTCATCGATTTCTAGAGGTCTCACGTAATCAACTTCGCTTGACAATCAATGGACGTGATGTCGTTCCTTGGGACCCATTCCTTTCCTGGCACTCTGCTACTTGGTCATCGCCAATAGACAAGCTAACCCTTGATTCTGGCGCGATTGAAGTTCAATGTCATGTGCTGCCACACAAAGACCGATTAACAGAAAAAGAATACAACTCAGCTGCGGGGCCCGAGGGATGGACGGTACAACAAGGGTTTTATGTTTACCGGAATAGACGTCTACTACTTGCAGGGAACTGGCTAGGCTTAGGGCCGACGCGGCGATGGACGAAAGAGGAGGCGCACAGGCTGGCACGAATAAGACTGGATATTTCAAATACTGCTGATTCCGCCTGGGCTATCGATATCAGGAAATCCACAGCTCGCCCTCCAATGACGGTTCGGAAAAAGTTGACGCACTTGGGAGAAGATACTCGAAATCGCGCACGAAAGGTATTTGCGCATCGAGGACAGATGGTTCCTGTTGCTGGTGGCCCAGTGATCCGAGCGTGGCGTGCGGAACATTCAAAAGATGGCATGAGGTATCGAATTGAAAAAGATCATCCAGCAGTTAAGGCCGTTTTTGAGTTGGCAGGAAGCCTGACACCACAAATTAAGGCAATGCTTCGCATTCTTGAGGAGACAATTCCAGTGCAGCGCATTTGGCTTGATACGGCCGAATCTAAAGAGACCCCACGGACAAGATTCGCAGGGACAGCCAAGGCAGAGGTGGCCGCTGTACTTGAAGTAATGTACCGAAATTTAACAAGCCGACGTGGCATGTCTTCCGCACTTGCACGTGAGCATCTAATGCGCACAGAGCCTTTCAATGAATATGTGGACTTGGTAAGAGCTCTCGATGGCGGTCCAAACGATAAGTAGAAAGGCAACCGTGAGTACACTAGCTGAAGAAACCCAGAGAAAAGTAGTTAAGATTGTGCAAGAACTTCTACTAGACGAAGAAGACAAATCTTCTATTACAACTGCGCTAATTGACAAGAAAATTGAGATGGTGATTCAGATGAATCGCAATTGGGGCACTGGATTGGACCGATCGGCTGTAACGGATGAGTTGATCAGGCGATTCAGCGTTTGGATTGGAGAAGATACGATACTTCAGAATGATGCTGGCCACGTTCAATGGCTCACTGCTTCGCGACGAAAAGATTGGCGGTACTGGCGGAGATACCGGGAATGGCTTGATCGGAAGTTGTCATTCACAGCAGTGGAAGCAATTGATCGGTCAAGCGACACGATTCTCGGATTGTTGGAAGACCCCATTCGGGAGGGTTATTGGGATCGACGCGGTTTAGTAGTTGGGCATGTCCAGTCCGGAAAAACCGGTAATTACACAGGATTGATCTGTAAGGCCGCAGATGCCGGCTACAAGATCATCATTGTTCTTGCAGGCTTGCATAACAACCTCAGGTCACAAACTCAGATGCGACTTGATGAAGGATTTCTTGGTTTCGAGACGAAGTCCGTTCCTGATGAGATGAGGATCATTGGTGTCGGCGAAATAGATGGTGACCCAGCAATCAGACCCAACTATGCTACCAATCGTTCCGATAAAGGTGACTTTAACTCTTCAGTTGCGAAGAATCTCGGTATCACGCCTGAGCAGAGACCCTGGCTATTTGTGGTGAAGAAGAACAAGACTGTCCTTGATGGTCTTCATCGCTGGATTAGAGATCATGTGGCAAACGCGCAAGATCAATCCACGGGCAAAAAGATTGTCACCAATTTGCCGCTCATGTTGATCGATGATGAAGCTGACCATGCCTCTGTCGATACCGGGGAGGAAGTTATCAAAAGCGATGGGCAGCCAGATGAAAATCACCAGCCAACTGCCATCAACAAAATCGTAAGACGCATACTCAATTCGTTTACGAGGTCTGCTTATGTTGGCTACACCGCGACTCCATTCGCAAACATCTTTATTCACGAAAGGGGTGCGACGCAGAGTGAAGGACCCGACCTCTTTCCCTCTGCCTTCATCATCAATCTTGCGGCGGCTTCAAATTATGTAGGGCCTGCTAAAGTGTTCGGCCTGAAATCCGACGAAGAACGAGGCCTTGGCCTGCCTGTGGTAAGGCTGATTGCTGATCACTCCACTACCGATGGTCTAGGTGGATGGATGCCACAGAAGCACAAGAACGGGCATCAGCCAATGTATGAAATGCAGAGTGTTGTTCCTCCATCCTTAGCTAATGCCATTGACGCATTCCTTCTGGCTTGTGCCATTAGGAGTCGTCGAGGGCAGGCAAACGAGCACTGTTCAATGCTGATTCACGTTACCCGTTTCACCGTTGTTCAGCAATCGGTACACCGCCAAGTTGATGAATATATTCGACAAATCAAGCAGAGGCTTCTTTGGCGTATCGATCATGAGCCAATTGTATCGAGGTTGAAAAAGTTGTGGGAAGAAGATTTCCAATCAACTTCTGCCCAAATCCGGGCAGCGAATCCCGGAGAGGTGGTGATGACAGCTGAATGTTGGGAAGACATTATGGAAGTTTTACCAAACATTTTAGTCGACATCCAGGTAAAAATGATAAACGGTACCGCTAAGGACGCGCTGGACTATGCTGACGGCAACGGAACCGGCATGAAAGTTATCGCGATCGGAGGAGATAAACTCGCACGGGGGCTTACCTTAGAGGGCCTTTGCGTCAGTTACTTTTTACGGGCATCCCGTATGTACGACACGTTGATGCAAATGGGGCGGTGGTTTGGTTATCGCACAGGCTACTTGGATCTCTGCCGCCTTTACACATCCGCCGAACTGATCGAATGGTTCAAACATATAACCGACGCGGCAGAGGAGTTAAGAGAAGAATTTGATTTGATGGCTGCGAGTGGTTCCACGCCTCGCGAATATGGTCTTAAGGTCCAATCGCATTCAATTCTGATGGTGACTTCACAACTAAAGATGCGAACGGCACGGAATCTGATGCTTTCGTTCAGTGGACAATTGCTTGAAACTGTTGCATTTTATCGTGATCATAAAATTCTTATCCGGAACTTCGAAGTACTTCAGCTACTTGTGTCCAAGCTTCCCCCGCCTCAGGTTGATCCAGAGCGCGTACGCAATGGCAGTCGTAATAAATGGCGGGGCTACCTGTGGGAGAATATTCCGGCGGCAGAGGTCTTGGATTTCCTGACGACTTATCGGACTCATCCGGAGGCTTACAAGGTGAATAGTATGATCTTGGCGGAGTTTATCAGGTCATTGATGACTGTTCGTGAACTCACGCATTGGACGATCGTGCTTATCGGAGGTGGGGAGGGAAGGGAACTCGAGATTGCAAAAGGGATTTCCGTGAGCATGCTTCAGCGGAGCACTGATAGTTGGAATGAAAATCGATATTCAATCGGAAGATTGATGTCACCTCGCGACGAGGCTATCGACCTCAATGAATCTGAGTGGATTGCAGCGCTTTCCGCGACCCGCGATGCATGGCGCTCCGATCCAGCCAGATTGAAGACAGGTAAAGACCCTGACGCCCCAAGCGGACCTGCTGTTAGGAAGATTCGCGGGTTTGGTGCCGAAGGCATCCCGGCTCATCCGGAAAGAGGTGTCCTGGCCTTATATGCACTGGACCCTTTGAAGGCAAATGAAGAATTTGCGGAGGGCACACCACCAACCATTGCTTTTGGGGTTAGTTTTCCGGGTAGCCGCTCCGGGCTCAAAGTTGAGTACAAAGTAAACAATATCTTATGGGAGCAAGAATATGGCCCGACCGACTGAACGAGATGAACTTTTAACTGCATGGCGTGCTCTTGATGGTCTTGCCGGAAACGAAGAGGGCTGGAGCACAATTTCTCTAACGTCAACTGGAATTCGAAAGTTTCGAGTCGGCCGGCATTTTCCCGGAAACGAAGAGGTGTTGTTGGTTGGCTTTGGTTCGATACATCGGCCTCCGTCCGCCCACCTGCCCCAAGGGCAAGGTTTCCTGGTGGCGCAAATTGATCTGGGCATAGAGAGCAGTGGAATGATCTGGTTTGCATTGTCGCGCCAAGTTGGAGGTAGCCTCGACATGTTCACATTGATGGCGATCGACATCATGGCGACGTTAAGCTCCCGATGTGAAGCTGCCGAAGACAAACTCTTGCAATTCTTTCTCGCGCGAATTCGCGCATGGCAGCATTTTATGAGCCAAGGCGCCGACACGACTCTTGGCCCAGAAGCGGAGATTGGCTTATTCGGTGAACTTCTTTTCCTGCGAGGCATTCTTAGCGAAGGTTTACCACCAGATTTGGCCATCGAAGGGTGGGTCGGGCCGCTGGATGGAGTCCAGGACTTTCTTTTAGGGAGCGGAGCAGTTGAGGTCAAAACAACTCTTGCTAGCGTCGGTTTGTCTGCAAGAATCGGATCCTTGGAGCAACTGGATGATTCAATTCGACAGCCCCTTTATCTTGCCGCCATACGAATTCGCTCTGATTCATCCGGCATTTCTCTTGCCGAGCTAATAGAAGAAACCCGAATATTCTTGAGTGAAGAATTAGCAGCTCAACAGATGCTGAATATCAAACTCATTCACGCGGGATACTTGGATGGAGGTTCCGAGAACTATCGGCGGACTTTTGTGCACGTTTCTACAGGCGTATTTCGTGTCGAGGCTGGATTCCCTCGCCTCACAAGGGCTACCGTTCCTGCGCGGATTACGACTGCTCGATATGAAATTGAAATCGATTGCATCGATGCCGAGCGAGTTTCTATCAGCGCGGCTCTTATACAACTGGGGGTAATGTAGGTATGGAATTAGTTGATTTTCTAAGGCAAACTCAAGCCGAGGTTCGATCACAAGTAACGGAGTTACTTGGAAGCCCATCAAATGGCTACCCCTACGCAGAATCGGTCTTTGCGGAAGTCGTTATGCAGCATATGTCCCAGATCGGCATGACATTCGAGCCTCAGATTTGCCACTATGCCAACAAGGTAGGAGGCGCCAATTTGCGCCTAAGCGGTTATGCGATGTCTGATGAAGCTGACCAGCTTGATCTGTTCGTTAGCCTGTATAGCGGCGTCGACGAAGTTGCGTCGATCACGGATGCGGAAACTAAAACCGCAGCCGAGCAATGTCTTCGCTTTTTGGCTAAGTGTGCAGAAGGAAGGCTGGCAAGGACAATGGAGGTGGCCGATGATGCCTATCCATTTGCGATCACTATTCAAGATTCTTATCTTAATCTCGATCAAATCAGGGTATACGTCTTGACAGATCGGCAGGCAAAGGCGAAGAATTTCAAGCCTCGCGAAGTGAGCGGAAAGACCGTGAAGCTGGAAGTAATGGATATCGAACGCCTTCACAGGCATTGGTCCGAGGGCAAGCCGCGTGATGAGGTAGTTGTTAACTTCGAAGAGGTTTCCGGCGGCGCTCTGCCGTGCGTCTTCGTGCCGGGCGAATCTGATGATTACGACTACGCGTTAACCGTTATCCCGGGGGAGGCTCTTCGGTTCGTTTACGAGAAATATGGCGGACGACTGTTAGAGGCAAACGTGCGGTCGTTCCTGAGCGCCACTTCAAAGGTCAATAAAGGGATCCGTGAAACTCTGACGAACAGCCCTGAGCGGTTTATGGCTTACAACAACGGGATTGTGCTTGTCGTAGATGAAATTCGATATGGGAAGACCGCCGATGGTGGTCCCGGTATCTTGTGGCTCCAAGGAATGCAAATTGTGAATGGTGGACAAACAACAGCTTCAATCTACTTCAGCAAAAAGAAGAATCCGGAGATTGACCTTCATCGAGTAAACGTTCCGGCCAAAATTATCGCCCTGCGCAAACAAGATTCTATTGCTGAAGAAGCCCTCATCTCAGATATCTCGAGGTTTTCAAACAGTCAGACTGCAGTAAAGCTTTCTGATTTATCTGCAAACAAGCCCTTTCACGTCCAGATCGAAAAATTGTCCCTGTCAACGTATTGCCCCGACGGCATAGGGCGCTGGTTCTACGAGCGTGCGGCTGGAAGTTACAACACGATGCTTTTGCGCGAGGGAACGACTACCGGGAAACTGAAACAGCTTAAGGAATCGATTCCCGCTAGCAAAAGATTCACGAAGACGGACTTGGCCAGATACTTGAATGCTTGGGATGAGAAGCCGCATAACGTCGGTTTAGGCATCCAAAAGAATTTTGAGAAACTTATGGCTGATATGAACATTTCAGAATCCGCGACGACTTTGGAATTGCCAGACGTTTTCTCCTACAAGAAGATGATTGCGAAGGCTATTTTATTCAAGAAGGCAACCTCTTTGGCGCGCCCGATGTTCAAGCAAGCGCAAGGAAATATTGCAACATATGTAGTCTCTCTCATTGCCAAGAAAATGGGACATGATCTCGATCTGGACATGATCTGGGCCAATCAAGAGATCTCAGTAGAGCTGAAAAAGCACATCGAGACTTGGGCAGTCGAGGTTCACAAAACTTTGGAGAAGTCGGCAGATGGTCGGATGATTTCCGAATGGGCTAAGAAATCAGAATGCTGGGAGATTGTGAGCGCGGACTCTTACAGTCAACCGTTGAAAACCATTCCGGAATTGCATCGAGTCTGATGGGTCGAAGCGCAAAGACACCGAAAAGAAACGAGCTTGACGCGTCCTTAGAGAGTGGGACAGCCTAGCCTGCACCTTGCAAAATCCCCAATAAAATCAGCTCTTCGGCCTCGTTCCTGCCAGTTTTCGGCAAAGAATTCCTACCCATGCCAAATGCAACAAATCGCACTATCTCTTCGCTGCCCAACAACTTAAGTTGCATCAACTAAAAATCCAATATTCGCCAAATTTTCCGAATTTCCGGCTGGGACAGGTCACCACACCCCAATCGTGCGAAACCCATTCAACCGCACGGACGAGGCCCCACAGCCTGTGCCACTACAAACCCGAACTACTGTCGAAACACTTCGACGCTGTAAACGAGCGCGGCGTCCTGCACCCACTTGAGCCCCTCTCCCCGGTCGAGCGTCAGCGCCTTCGCCCGACAGTACAGGTGGCCCTTGTGAGTGGGCGGGCAAACCTGCAAGCGGAAGATCGTGCGGAAGAGATGCACTGGCTCAGCC
>Ga0105046_10014102_pt1 | contig 12342 bp, 9 predicted proteins | sample MAT03_FD_78385 | JGI IMG/M metagenome (GOLD analysis project Ga0105046, IMG submission 78385) | Freshwater microbial communities from Lake Fryxell liftoff mats and glacier meltwater in Antarctica - MAT-03 (megahit assembly) | ecosystem: Environmental > Aquatic > Freshwater > Ice > Liftoff...
CTGAGGAGAACGGTTAAAATCAGCGGAAGAGGTGAGTCGCAGAGGTATGAAGGTCGCTGCGACGGAGGGGCTTGTCTTGACTGGAGAGTCGTCTTGAAGATCGGGAAGTCTCGGACAGGGTTGCTTGCGGCGGGCAGTGTTGGCTTGGTCGCACTGGCGGCGTCGTCGGCAGTGGCGGGGCACGTCACGGTCAATCCGGCGGCTGGTTCGCTGCGTCAGACCGCGGGGTCGGTTCTGGCCGCGACCGCGGCGGTTTCGCTCGTTGGTGACCGCGGTGACGCAAACTTTTCGCAGATGCAGTCGGGCCTGCTCGTCCGGGATTTTTCTTCGACAACGGTTTCGGGTGTCTCCGGGCAGTCGAGTTGGCAGTTCTCGCTGAGCTACCTCGCTGGCCAGGGTTACGCGTTGAGCTTTACGCCCGTCGTGACCGGGATCGTCCGCATTGGCGATGGGTCCGCGATCAACTTTGCATCGGTTTCCTCCTCTGGTCTGATCGCTGAGGAGTCGGATCTTCCCTTTGCGACCACCCCACGGGTTGCGGCGATCGGATCTTTCAACTTCCTGCGTCTGCGTGCATCGTCGCTCATTGCGGGCGACTCGCTGAGCTTTGGTGGACTGTCGTTCGTGTCGGACCTCTCGACGACCGGCTTGTTCGTCGGCGGCAGTGTTGATGGTTCGGCGCTTGGGCGTTCGTCGATTGATGGCTCCGCCGCGCGAGGCAGCTTCTTCCAGGACATCGTGAGCGACACTGATCTGTCGCAGCGCGATTGGACGCTGACAGGGCTGCTCTCCACCGGCGGAACATCGCTTGGTGGCGTCGCGTTTGGTATCGATCTTTTCGAAAGCAGCTTCCAGACGCTGCAGGTGGTGCCTCTGCCCAGCGGGGCGGCGCTGGCTGTGGCTGGTTGCATGGTCGCGGGTCTTCGCCGGCGTCGCTGAGCGAACTCACACATTCAAAGCAAATGGAGTGCTGGTGCCGCGAGATTTTGCGGCGTGAACGGTGAGTGCGCGTAGAAGTTACTGCGCGTCAGCGCGTCACGTCAGATCGCGGTGTGCCGTGCGGGCTCAAGCCGAGCGGCTCTTGCCGACCTCGACCCAGCTCGTCTGGCCGTGCCGCACGATCGCGCCGGTCGTCAGATAAATGACTTGCTCGGCGATGTTGGTGCAGTGGTCTGCGATGATCTCGCAGTCGCTCGCGACCTCGTGGAGGAGGAAGGCGAAGTCGGGCGAGATCGTGCCGCTGGCGAGCTGCGCTTCGGCGTCGCGCATCACTGCGTCCTTGAAGGCCGAGACGGCGTGCTGGCTCTGGAGCACAATGTTCGCGAGGGCCGGATCGCCTCTCGCCATGCTCGTGTTGGCGTCGCGCAGGATTCCGATCACGCTGTTGGCCATGACGCGGAAGGTATCGGGATAGGGCCGAGCGGGCGAGGTCTCGACGCGCTGGGCGATCTCGACGGCGACATCGGCCGAGCGCTCGAGCTCGTTGTTGACCTTCACGATGGTGAGGACCGCGCGAAGTTGCTGCGGCTCAAGCTCGGCGCCCTGGCGCGTCGCGTCGGAGAGAAGAAGGACGGCCTGCTTCTCGATCAGCACATCGACAGAGTCGATCGCGTCGTCCTGGTTGATGACGGCGCGGGCCTTCTCGTGGCTGCACTCGAACATCGCTTCGAACGCGGCCTCGGTCAACTGCTGAACGCGGCGACCTTGGGCGACGAGGTCGCCTTTGAGCTGATCGATACGAGAGATGAATCCTGCGGCCGACGTCGGCATTCCGAATGTTATGCCGGATGTGGAGAGGGCGGAAGGTGAGGAGCTTGAGGTGTTCGCTAGATCTGGATGTGATCGCGGACTCCGAAGGCTGGGCATGGACTGCGCATGGCATGTGTACGGACCATGAACGACGCGTAAGCGGGCGTGCTACTTCGCCGCGACGCCCGGCCATTGACCGCGGCCGCTCTGCGGCAAGAGCTGGGAACGCTTCTGCATCAGGGAGACGGGCTTTACGTCCGCCGGCACTGTTGTGATCCGCCGCAACAGCTTTGGCGCGTGTACCCTCGGGCGAAGGTTCACCGTTCACACCGATGCTGACCGTTCGGCGGCGGACTCGTTTTCTTGAAACCCAGCCCCGGTGATGCCGGGAGGAGTCTTGCCCATGTCTTTTGATATCTCTGCGATCCATGCTCGGCAGGTCCTTGATTCTCGTGGCAATCCGACTGTTGAGGTGGATGTCACGCTGTCGTCGGGTGTTGTTGGCCGCGCTGCGGTTCCGAGCGGCGCTTCCACGGGCGAGAACGAGGCGGCGGAGCTTCGGGACAGCGATTCGAAGGCGTATGGCGGCAAGGGCGTGGGCCAAGCCGTGCTGAATGTGAATGAGCGGATCGCGCCAGAGCTGCTCGGCTTTGACAGCCGCGAGCAGGAGAACATCGACGACACGCTCCGGCGCCTCGACGGCACCGAGAACAAAAGCCACCTTGGTGCCAACGGCATCCTCGGTGTCTCGATGGCGGTGGCGAAGGCCGCGGCGGAGGCGTCGGGGTTGCCGCTGTATCGCTACCTCGGTGGCAGCGGCGCCAAGACGCTGCCCGTGCCGATGTTCAACGTCCTCAACGGCGGCAAGCACGCCGACAACACCGTGGACTTCCAGGAGTTCATGGTTCAGCCGTGGGGCTTCAGCAACTTCGGCGACGCGCTTCGCGCGGGTGTTGAGATCTACCACAGCCTGAAGAAGGTGCTGCACGCACGCCACCTCTCGACGGCGGTGGGCGACGAGGGCGGCTTTGCCCCCAACCTCAAGAGCAACGAGGAGGCGCTCAAGCTCCTGGAAGAGGCGACGACCAAGGCGGGCTACTCGTGGGGCGAGCAGATCTTTGTCGCGCTTGATCCCGCGATGAGCGAGCTCTGGAACGAGGCCGCGCACGAGGGTAAGACGGGCTACAAGATGTTCAAGAGCACGAAGGAGATCGTCTCGAGCGATGGCATGGTGCAGATGTGGAGCGACTGGTGCGCGAAGTACCCGATCCGCTCGCTGGAAGACGGCCTCGCCGAGAACGACTGGGCGGGCTGGAAGAAGCTGACCGACACGCTCGGCGCGCGAGTGCAGCTCGTGGGCGATGACCTCTTCGTCACCAACAAGAAGTTCCTGGAGAAGGGGATCGCGCAGGGCTGCGCGAACTCGATCCTCGTCAAGGTCAACCAGATCGGCACGCTCTCAGAGACATTCGACGCGGTGAACCACGCCGTGCGCAACCGCTACTCGGCGATCCTCAGCCACCGTTCGGGCGAGACCGAAGATTCGAGCATCGCGGACATCGCGGTCGCGACCAACTGCGGCCAGATCAAGACGGGTGCGCCGTGTCGCAGTGACAGAAATGCAAAGTACAACCAGCTCATCCGCATCGCGGAGGACCTTGGCGAGGCGGCGGTGTTTGGCAGCGGCACCTGGTGGAGGAAGTAAGCAGCGCGGACCAATGTTGCAGCCCTCAAGACCCGCCACCCTGTGGCGGGTGTTTTCTGCGCCGGGTAGCACTCATCAACGCCCGCGGGCCCGCCTTGCGGTGCTTTCTTGCGTGTCTCTTCACAGCTTCAGCGGCACGCCCTCGGTCTTGAACTTCTCGACCATCAGTTGAACTTCTTCGAGGGTCTGGTTGAGGCGGTCGCTGGCGTCCTTGAGGGAGCGGTAGAGGTCGGGATTCTGCATGAGCTGGCCCATGGTGCCGGGGCCGCTGCGGGCGGTCTCGAGTGTGGCGGCCATCTCGCCCGCGGCCTTCTCCGCAGTGCGGAGCATGGTCAGGGTCTCGAGTGAGATCTCATCCAGGCGCTGGGTGATCTTCTCGACGCTGGTGTCGACGCCTGCGCTGGTCTTGCTGAGATCTTGCGCGGTCTGGCGCCAGGTCTGGGTGAGGGCGGAAACTTCGTCCATGACCTTTGGTGCTCTGGCGATGGTGTCGCGGAGCTGGGCCTGGAGCGCTTCGTCGGTCAGCCAGACGTTGGCCGCGGCGATTGATTGATCGAGGCGTGCGATGGTGCTGCGAACGTTGGCTGGCTTTCCTGCCGCGACTTCTTCGAGGGTGCGGGGTTCGAGCATCTCGGTGACGCGCTGGCCGACCTCGATGTACGTGTCGGCGAAGTCCTCGAACTTTGTGACGGCGGTTCCGAAGCGGGCGATAGGGCCGCTGATGGCTTCTTCGATGCGGCCGAACATGGTCTGAGGGCTGCCAGCATCGAAGACTTCGTCGGCGAGGATGACGTCGGTCGCCTGCTCGACGGTGAGGCCTTCAGGCACGCTGAACTCGAGCGAGCCGTCGCCGACGAAGCTGCTGTTGATGGAGACGCGGGCCGCGCGTGGGATCGCGACGCCCTCCTTCACGCGGATCTCAATCTCTGCGCCCGTGGCGGGAAGCTGGCGCACGCGCAGCTCGCGCACCTGCCCGACTCGCACGCCGTTGAGCGTGACGGGGCTGGTGTCGGTGATGCCAGCGGAGTTGGTCATGGTGACGACGAAGGAATACTGCCCTCCCCTGAGGCGGCCCAGCTCACCGACGAGCATGAGCGTGATGACCAGCCCGGCGACGCCGAGGAGGGCGGTCACACCAACGAGGAAGTCGCGGATCAATCCTTTGTTCATCGGTGCCTCTTGCGTGGGACGGGGGCTGGTGCGGCGAGTGGGGGTGGTTGGTGACCGAGGTGGACGGAGTGAATGCGTTGGTGCTGATGATGGCGACTACTGGAGTCTGTTCTGGCGTTTGCCCTCGATCTCCCGCGCGGTGAGTGCGGCGTCGTCGGAGCGATCGTACTGGCCTCTCAGGAAGTGTTGCACGCGTCGGTCGGGGCTGCGTTCGAGCTGCTCAAAGGTCCCGTCGGCCGCGACCTTGCCACCCATGAGCATGACGACGCGGTCTGCGATCTTGCGGGCGCCGGTGAGATCGTGGGTCACGACGATGTTGGTCACCTGCATGGTGCGCTGGAGCTTGATGATGAGTTCGTTGATGCCGTCGGATCGGATGGGGTCTAGTCCCGTGGTTGGTTCGTCGTAGAGGACGACCTTGGGGCGCAGGACGATGGCGCGGGCGAGGGCGACTCGCTTCTTCTGACCGCCGGAGAGTTGCGAGGGGAGTTTTTCTTCAACGCCCGAAAGGTCCACGGTCTCGAGCGCCTCGCGGACACGGGCCCGGCGCTGCTCGGGGGTGAGGCGCGTCTGTTCGAGGAGCGGGAACTCGATGTTCTCCATCACGGACATGGAGTCAAAGAGGGCGCCCATCTGGAAGACGAGCGAGACTTCGAGGCGGATGGGAAAGAGTTCAGTCTCGGAGCGCGTGTCAACGCGTTTGTCCTCGTACCAGACCTCGCCAGCGTCGGGGTGGAGCAGACCGACGATGTGCTTGAGCATGACGCTCTTGCCACATCCGGAGGGACCCATGACGACGGTGGTGCGGGCACGCTGGATGCTGAGGTCAACACCATCAAGCACAACCTGCGGGCCGAAACTCTTACGCAGACCCACGAGCCGGACGACGGCATCCATCGCGGGCCCATTCGAAGGCCCATTTGGCGACCCTTCGGCTGAACCGGTTGGTGCTCGGTTGATGCTGGGTCCGATCTGGGCGGGCATTCGCGGTGTTCATCCCTAGAATCGTGCGTCGAAAGCGGGTTCGAGATCGGACGTGCCTAGGCCGCGTTCAGACATACAACGCTGCGGGAACGGGGCGGGCACACGCCGCCACCTGCGCGAAGGGTACTCCCATGATTCCCGACAATCCCTCTTCTGTTACCAGCGGCACGTTCGAGCAGACGGCTCTTCCCGCGACTGGTGCCGTGACTGGTGCCGTCACTGGTTCTGTCACTGGCCCCGTGACTGGTCTGACGCGACGCCTGATTCACAAGGGTGTGAAGTTCGACCTTGACATGGTCAGCGGCACCTCCCCCTCGGGGCAGGTCTTCACGCGCGAGGCGATCCGGCATCCGGGCTCGGTCATCATCCTGCCGCTGGTGGGTGAGCCGGGGCGAGAGCGGATCGTGATGATCCGCAATTACCGGCTGGCGATGGGGGCGTGGCTATGGGAACTACCGGCCGGGACGATGACTCCGGGGGAGGAGCCGCGGGTGTGTGCCGCGAGGGAGCTTGAGGAGGAGACTGGCTTTGTGGCTGCAACCTTGGAGCCGATCTGCCGGTTTCATCCGGCACCGGGCCTTGCGGATGAGTTGATGCACGCGTATCTGGCCCGGGGACTTACACCAACCCAGCAGTCGCTGGAGGTCGATGAGAGGATCCAGGTCGAGCAGATGGAACCATCGCGGGCGTTGGCGATGGTTGAGTCCGGTGACATGACGGATGCGAAGTCGATGATGCTCCTGATGCTGTGCCAGCGGCGGAACCTGATTCGGATCTGATCTGGTCGGGCCCGGGTTCAGATGACGGCGTGAAATGCGGGAGCCGCAGCGGCGTGAGAGTTGTAGATTGGGTGTGCGGGAGGTTGATGGTGCGGCTCAAGCAGGGACCAGGCCCGGGTCGGGATCGCAGTGGTCTGCCCTATCGGGCGGATCGCTCGGCGATGCAACTGCCCTTTGGCGGCGAGGATCCGCTGCGCTGGGGTGTGCCCATCTTTCGTTTCGGCGGCGTCGGCGTCAGGCTCCATGCCATCGTTCTGCTCTGGGTCGGGGCGGAGATGGTCGCGTGGCTTCCTCGTGGCAACCTTGGTCTGATCCATGCGGCCAGCCTGGTGCTTGGTCTTCTCACGGCCTCGATGCTGCGCGAGCTTGCGCGGGCGGGACTAGCTCGGTGGCTCGGAGCACGCGAGGGTGACCAAGGAATGGGCGGCCGACGCGAACGACGCGACACGCTGGAGGCGATGGTCTGGCCACTGGGTGGGCTGACTTCCGCCGCGCCGCTGGGGGTGCGGCGGACAATGGTGGCAGAACTTGGCGGAATTGGCGCGGGGTTGCTGCTCGTGCTTCCCGCGGCGGCATTTGTGGTCCTCGCGGGAGCGCCGGCCACGACGCTGCTCTTTGATCCGATGTCGCCACGGGTGACTGCCGCGGAGTTGCGGTCGCCCGCGCAGGTCGTGGCGTGGTGGTTCTACTACGCCAACGCGCTCGTGCTGGCGCTCAACCTGCTGCTGCCGATGCTGCCCTTTGATCTTGGTCGCATTGTGATGGCCGTGACGCGGCGCAAGAGCGGGATGGCGGCGGCCTCGGCCGTAGTGCTGCGCATCGGGCTTGTCACGGCGCTCGCGGTGCTTGTGGTCGCGGGCACGCTTGATCAGACCCGCATGATCGCGGTCGCGGCGGTTGGGGCCTTGGCAACGTGGCTTGAACATCGCCGCCTGGCGTTCCTGGCGGACCCCATCACACGTTCGGACGAGTCGGCAAACGACGGCGGGGGCTCGCGGTCATCAAGGACAGGGGGCGGAGCGGGCGGCACGGCCCCAGAGACGCGAGCCTCGCGACATGGTACGGGCATCCGCGAGCCCGCCGAAGGCGGCGTACCAAGCCCCGGATCTGTCACGAGCGTCCCGCGCGGCGTGGGCTCGGACGATGTAGCGAGGCCATCCGCATCGGCGCAAGGCCCTGCCAGCGATGTGGCTCCCAAGCTGGCGATGGATCTCGATGTGATCCTCGCCAAGATCAGCGGCGGCGGGCTCGCCTCGCTCACGGAAGCGGAGCGGACGTTCCTGGCTCGGGAGACCGAACGCCGGCGCGGGTCATGATCAAATGTGACCGAACGTGGCTGAGCACGACCGAACATGACCGAACATGACCGAACACGACCGAACCTGATCGAATCGAGCATCGCCCCTTTCGGATCGCATAGGATCGCGACGATCGGATGGATCAGGGTTCTGCTGGTCGCATCTGCGGTCTTTGCATTCAACGAAATCTGGGCCCATCTCGGCCCTCGCACCGGAGCAGCGCAAACACGATGGCCATGCACGATCGCGACTACGTCCGACAAGAGTCACAAGGGTTCGGCCGCCGCGGCGGCTTGGGCTACCTCGGCCTCACCGCCAACACATGGATCATCGCGATCAACATCGCGGTCTTTGTCCTTGGCGCGATGTCGCAGAAGGACATCCTCCGCGAGTACGGCCACTTCTCCACGTACCACGCGGCGACGTGGGGTGGCGGCATCCAGTTCTGGCGGTTCCTCACCTTCCAGTTCCTGCACGCGGACATCACGCACATCTTCTTCAACATGCTGGGCCTCTACATGTTCGGCGCGATGGTTGAGGACCACCTGGGCGCTCGGAAGTACGTGGCTTTCTACCTGACGTGCGGGATCTTCGGAGCGTTTCTCTACCTGATCCTGAACCTGCTGGGCCAGTTCCTGAAGGTGCCCGGTTTGCTCTTCAATGACATCCGCATCCCGCTGATCGGCGCTTCGGCGGGTGTCTTCGGCGTGATCATGGCGTGCGCGAAGATCGCGCCCAACACGGTGGTGCAACTGCTGATCCCGCCGGTACCGCTCAAGATGCGGACGATGGCGTACGCGTACGTGGGCATCGCCTTCGTGTCGCTCTTCTTCGGCGCGCGCAATGCCGGCGGCGAGGCGGCCCACATCGGCGGCGCGCTCGCGGGCTTCTTCTTCATCCGCAACTCGCACCTGCTGCGCGACTTCTTCGATGTCTTCTCAGACTCGCGTCGAAACGGCACACGCGGCAAGCTGAGGCTGGTGCGTGATGGAGGTGATGGAGGTAGGGGTGGTGCGATGGGCTCTGCCGCACGGGTCTCGACCCAGCCCGCTTCGGATCTCGCGGCGGAAGAAGCCGCGATCGACCGCGATCTTGATCGCGTGCTCGCTCGCGTCAAGGAAGTGGGCTCGGAGGGATTGAACGACGAGGAACGCGCCACGCTCGAACGCGTCACGCGATGGAAGCGGGCCCGCGCAGGCGGTCGCGCTGAGCGATGAGATCGGCTGGCCCGCATGGCGATGAAGCAGACGACCAACATCGCGATGAAGAGTTCCATGAGTAGCGCCCTCACGTTCTCAATCTCGGCAACCTCGCGTGAGTGCGGCGCCCGGCTCGGACGGGTCCAGACGCTCCACGGCCACTTCGACACGCCAGCCTTCATGCCCGTCGGCACGCGCGCGAGCATCAAGGGCATCCTGCCCGAGCTTGTGCGACAGACGGGCTCTCAGATCCTGCTCAACAACACGTACCACCTGCTTCTGCGCCCGGGCCCGGAGCTGGTCCGCACGATGGGCGGCGTCCATCGCTTTATGAACTGGAACGGGCCGATCCTCACGGATTCGGGCGGCTATCAGGCCTATTCACTCGCCGATGGGAATGCCGTCGATGACGATGGCGTGACGTTCCGCTCGCATGTTGATGGCAGCATGGTCCGCCTCACGCCCGAGCGCGCCATCGAAGTCCAGAACATGCTCGGCCCCGACATCATGATGGCCTTTGATGACTGTCCGCCATCGGCCAGGGCCGCAGATCAGCCCGCTCCAGACGATGACTCTCAAGACGGTGCCGCACGCCCGCGTGCTTCGACCGACCCGCGCCTCGCCGCGGCCGTGCGGCGTGATGCTCGCAAGGGCGTCTATGACCACGAGAAGCGTCTCGAGATCGCCAACGAGCGCACCGTTCGCTGGCTGGAGCGATGCAAGCGCGCGCACCAGCGCGCCGATGAGCAGTCCCTCTTCGGCATCGTCCAAGGCGGGACGGACCTCGCACGCCGGTCATGGTGCGTGGAGCGCATCGCCAACATCGACCTGCCCGGCTACGCCATCGGCGGCGTCGCGGTCGGGGAGTCGCCGCAGGACATCGCCCGCGTCGTGCGTCACACCGCGCCGCTCCTCCCGGCGGATCGGCCTCGGTATCTGATGGGCGTTGGGTATGAGCGGGACCTGCTTGAGGCGGTTCGGGCTGGCGTGGACATGTTCGACTGTGTGCTGCCCACGCGGAACGGCCGCAATGCCAGCGCATTCACACGGCTGGGCCAGATTCGGCTGCGCAATGCCAAGTACGCGGAGGATCAAGGCCCGATCGAGGCCGGGTGCGACTGCCACGCCTGCGATCCCGGCCGCTACGGCTGGGAGACGCCCGGGGGGGCCCCGTTCACGCGCGGATACATCAGGCATCTGTTCATGGTGGAAGAGATGCTCGGACCGATCTTGGTGACCCTGCATAACCTTCGCCACTTCCAGCGATTCATGGCCGACGTTCGGTCTGTGGTTGGAAGTGATGACTGGACCGGGCTTGTTGCTCGGTGGCCGGTGGCGGCCGCGCCGTCCGCCTGATCGGCTTCCCGGCCGTGGCCAGTTCCGGTGCCTTGCGGCACGGCGCTGGTCGAAAGTGCTGGAACCCGCCCGAGGCGTGCCGCCGTAGAAGTTCACGCCAGAGCCTGCCGATGCGAACGCCGATCAAGACCACACAACTCCCACGCTTAACGCCCCGGCATGAACACGCAAGATCTGATCCTGACACCAGAACCTGATCATCCCATCCTCATCATTAGCCCCTGATCCGACGACCCAGATTAGACCAGATAAGAGAAGACTACTCGATGAACGACCTCTCACCCGCGGCCTCCATTGCCTTCTTGATCCCCGCCCAGACCGCTCCTCAGGCAGGTGCGGCTCCGGCCCAGCCCGCGTTTGCAGATCCGATTTCGGTCGGCTCCGCCCAGCCCACCGGGAACGCCGCGGCCCCGCTCGCGGGCACCGTGACGGCCCAAGGCACCGTTCCGCCCGCATCAGGCGCGCGCCCAGGTGGCGGCATGGACATGATCTTCTGGCTGCTACCCGTCATGCTCGTGGTGATGATCCTCTTCAGCGTCCTGTCGGGCCGCAAGGAAAAGAAGAAGAAGCAAGAGCTTGTCTCCGCAATCAAGAAGCATGACAAGGTCCAGATGCTCGGCGGGATCATCGGCACCGTCGCGGAAGTCGGCGATGACGACATCGTGCTGCGCGTCGAGGAGGGGCGCATCCGCTTTGCCAAGTCCGCCGTCGCGGCGGTGATCACCTCGGCCAAAGCCTCCGGCTCGGTTGAGAGCAAGCCCGAGTCCAAGTCCGACGCCAAGCATGACAAGCATGACAGCAAGTCCGGGGCCAAGGCCTCGGTCTGACGCCATTCTCGCTCATCCCACGTTCCACCCAGCTCCGCCCGCCATCTCAATTTCCTCGGCCTCGCCGCGATCCAGCACATGCGCAACAACTTCAGAATCTTGTTCATCGTTCTCGTCCTGCTCGCCGGGGCGATCTACGCCACATTCCCACCCGAGAAGAAGCTGCGGCTCGGCAAGGACCTGCGGGGTGGTGCGAGCCTGGTCTATGCGATCCAGGTCGCTCCGGGCGAGAACCCCGATGAGATCATTCCGCAGACCATCGAGATCCTGAAGGAGCGTGTCGATCCAGACGGCGTGCTCGAAGTCTCGATGATGCAGCAGGGTCGCGACCGGATCGAGATCTCGATGCCGCTGCCCAGCGAGCGCGTGAAGGCGCTCCGCCGGACCTTCGAGGCAGAGCTTGTGAAGCTCGGGCGCGCTCAGGTCACAGAGAACCGCGTCGACCTCGCGGTGCGGCGTCCGGCCGCGGAGCGAGAGGGCGCTCTGACCGAGCTCAGTGCCGGAAGTTCCACCCGACTCGCGAACCTTCGCACCGCCGCCTCCACGTACGACACGCTGAAGGCCGCGATGCAGACAGTGCGTGATGCGGGGGCATCGCCCCCGGTGCAGCTGCTCGCGGCCGCCGCCGATGCGGAGAAGGCCTATTCCAACGCCCGCTCTGCGGTGATGCGCTCGGCGCTCGCGGCCGAGGACATCCGCGCCGCGGCCTTCGCCAGCAGACGCAGCCGCCGCATGGCCGACGAGAACCGCGTCATGGTGGACTTGCCGAGCCCTCGCGACCAGGCGGTCGTGAGGCTCAAGGCCCAGCACCCAGACGCGGAGTCTGTGGCCGAGATCGATCGATTGGTTGGCCTCTTTGACACGTACGCCGCCGAGCGAACCGGCTTTGATGATCCCGCCGACCTCAAGAAGATCCTGAAGGGTGCGGGCGTCCTGACGTTCCGAATCACTGCCGATCCCGGCCAGCACCCAGAGGAGGCCCGCCTGCGTGCGGAGCTTCGCGAGGTGGGTGCCAAAAACGTCCGCGCGTCGGATGCTCGCTGGTTCCAGATCAACGATGTTGAGACCTGGGTCGACAGCAAGGCCGAGCTTGAGTTCGTCCTCTTTAGCGATGACAACGCGCGAGAGTTTTTCCGCACGCGCGAATACACCGTCGAGTCTCGAAACGGCCAGTTCTACATGCTCGCCTGGGACACGCGCAACACGCGTCTGACTCCGGCCGACGGCGCCTGGCGCGTGGAAGCTACCGGCGGCGTGGACCGTCTCGGCCGGCCA
>Ga0105046_10014105_pt1 | contig 12340 bp, 12 predicted proteins | sample MAT03_FD_78385 | JGI IMG/M metagenome (GOLD analysis project Ga0105046, IMG submission 78385) | Freshwater microbial communities from Lake Fryxell liftoff mats and glacier meltwater in Antarctica - MAT-03 (megahit assembly) | ecosystem: Environmental > Aquatic > Freshwater > Ice > Liftoff...
CCCCAGAAATAGCGGAATTTCTTTCTCGGCGGGGTTGTCGCTGGCCGGGTCATCGGCCTTGTAAGACGGGATTTCGCGCACCGCGTCCACCAACAGCCCGTATTCGCCCAGCGTATTGATGTATTCGCTGATTGGGCGGTGAAAGCTGATCGAGACGCCTTCCTGTCCCGGATAGGCTTTCATCGGGATCGGCAGTGGCGTCAGGTAACGGTCAATCCGCCGATAGGTTAGCTTGCGCCCCTCATCAAACCCCCACCCGCTTTGGCGTGGGATGCGAAAGGCTGGGTGCGTCATTAACAAAACGACGCGCCCGCCTTTTTTGAGCGCCCATGCCGCCCCACGAATCGCGGAATCCAGCGGGTTGATGTCTTGGATACTGAGTAAAAATAGGGCGGCATCATAACTGTGTTGGGTCAGGCCGCGAGTCAACTCGAGCTGACAGGCGTCAGCTTGAATGAAAAGCGCGCCTTTGGGGTGATGTTCCCGCCCCATCTCCAAAAGTTTTGGGCTGACATCGACGCCGGTATAGGTCGCGCCCGCGCTCAAAACCGACGGCGCGAACACGCCCTGACCACAGCCGATGTCTAAGAACGACTCGCCTTCTTGCAAATCGAGCAAGCTGGCGGCTTGTGGCACAGCCAAGCGCGTGTGATGCTTGCTGCCGTCTTTGCCCATCCAGCCGTCATACCACCCCGCCAACGGATCCCACCCGGCGCGTTGGGCGCGCCCTCCCTCACGGGTTTGGCGAGGGGCATCTTGCGTCGGGCGCGGCGGCCTGTTATTGCGCGGCGGTTGGCTCACGGACGCTCCAGTTTCAGGCTGTAAAGCTGTTGGTCTACGGCATTGAAGCGCACGACTACCGTATACACCCCGTCGGCTGGCAAGCTGATTGTCAGGTCTGTGCCGGTGGTGGATTGGGCGCCGCGTTCGGCGCTGCCCGCTTGCGAGATGAGGATGTCATCGGCGGCGTACAGTTCCAGCGCGGCGCTACTCTGACTACCCAATGCGCGAACGCGAATCACGACAGCCTCGTCACGGTAGCCGCTAAACGTCCAAGCGTGGTCTTCGTGCGGCTTAATCACAGCCCGGCGAGCGAGGTCATCAATCAAAATGTCTTGGTTGACGCGCACCCGTCCGATGATGACGGACGAGGCGGCCTGATTGAATCCTTCGGGCAGTTCGGCGGTGTTGCCGGTGGTGGTAGCGAGGCTATTGGGCGTCGCGCTGGGGATGGGCAAGCCCAGCGCCGCCGTCGATTCTGGGGCAAAAAGGTTAACTGTGGCTTCCGGGTCAATGGTGGGAGTCGCGGTGCTGAATCCGGGAGTCGCGTTGACTGCGGCGGGAATCGGGGTGGCGGGTGTTTGGCCGGCGGCGACTTGGGTCATGGCTTGTATGGTCAGGCCAAGCCCCGGCTGCGGGTTGGTGGCGCTGGGGATAGCGGATGCGGTCAGCGTGGCGGTTGGGGTCAGCGTGGCCGTCGGGGTTGAGGTCGGGCTGGGCGTCAGAGTCGCGGTCTGAGTCGGGGTCGGGGTGGGCGTGCGGGTGGGCGTCGGCGTGCGGGTCGCGGTTAAAGTCGACGTTTCCGTCGGCAGTTCAACCAAGGTCGGCAACGCGGTCTGGGCGGCTTGATCGGCGCGGCGGTTATTTTCGAGGTTAGACAAGAACAACGCGCCGCCGACGACCAGCGCGATGAGCAGTAAAATACCCAGCACCCATGCCAGCGTTGAGCCGCCTTTATTTTGGCCGTCCGAGATTTGATTGACCAATAGGCGGGCGCTCAGCTTACGGGCGCGCTCGTGATAGGCTTTGGGGTTGGGCGCGACGGCAATCATTTCATCGAGGGCGCGGCGGATGCTCTGCGGCTCGTCCAGCGCGTTCGCCATCAACCACCAAAGTTCCGGGTTATCGTGGTCATTTTCAATAAGGGTGGTCAGGCGCTTGACAACATCGTTGCGTTTGCCCGCTTTCAACAGGGCGCGCACCTGCTCTAATTGCTGAGGGTTGGTCGGCATTGGGGTTCTAATCTCGCATCCGGCTTTAACACAATACCGTTTAGGATAGCATCAATTTCACGTCATAGGCTAGAGAGTTTATTGAGTGTCTGCGTGTGTAGTGGGGGACTCGGCGGTTTATCCACCTCAATGCGAGGATTTGGTATGATTAGGGCTTGTGATAAGGCTAAGGATTGAACGCTATGACGGGATTCGTCATTTTTATTTTTGGTTCGGTGATTGTCGGGGCGGGCGCGATGCTATCACCCGCTTACCCAACCCACCAGCCACGCATCGGTTTGGCGGCGGCGCTGGCGTTGGCGCTCATCATGGGCGGCGCGGTGTTCTATGGCACGGCCTTCGGCTGGGATACGCTGGCAGTGGATTATATGTTGTTCTTGCTGGTGGTCGGCATCTTCCTCGGCGGAACGTTAAGTTACGGCCAAAAACGCGCTGAAGACCGTGGCGAGGAATTGCTCGACGCCGATCAAGGCTGGCCGGGGCCGTGGGATTTACTGGGCTTATTGGGCGTATTCGCGGTCTTCTCCACCCTCATCCTGACCGCACCGCCCGCGCAAGCCGACTTATGGGCGGCCTCGGCAGAGCAAATCAAGCTGGGCGCCGGGTTATATGCCGTCCCAGTATCGCCGGGCGCGCCCGTGCTGGCCGCGTATCTGAGCCACCAACTCGGCGACTCCAACGCCAATACCCTAAACGCGATTGCCGTGGTGGTCGCCGGTTTGTTGGCATGGTTGGCTTATGATTTCGGCGCAGAAATCCGCGATAAACGGCTTGGGCGCGTGTTGGCGGGGGTCGGCGCAGGGGTCGGCTTGGGCGTGCTGTTGACCGGGCAAATTGGGTTGAGCATGGCGGCTTTGTGGCTGTTGGTGATGGGCTTGGCGACCTTGCGCTATATCTGTGCGCCCAACCGAGTCGACCTCGTGACGGCGGGCTTGATGCTGGGGGCGACGGGCTTGGTCCTCCCAACCGCAGTCATGGCCGGGTTGCTGATTTGGGTTTTTGGCGCGGCCCAAACCCGCAAAGCCCTCTTCATCGTCGGCGTCCCTTTGATTGCGGTGCTGGCGATTCTGCCCACCCTTTTGGTCGGATTGCGCTAAACTAGGGGCTATGAGCGACATTCCTCCCCCCGACGATAACGCCCCGCGCCGCACTCGCAGCCGTAGTGGTGATTTGCCCGCCTCGTTGATTTTCACCGAGATGGTGCGCCAAGCTGCCCGTAATCAACCGTCGCCAGACGAACCCGCGCCGCCCGCGCCGCTCCCCTCAGAAGCCCCGTCAGGGCTGTTCAATCTGCCAGTTGCGCCGGACGCGCTCACATGGGAATCCGGTCAAGACGAAGGGTTGGCGTTTGAGCCGCCTGACGCCCCCTATGAGCCGACTCAGCCGCCGCTGCCGCCGCCGAGTCTGGTTGAGCCGCGCCAGACCCAAGCCCTCGAAGCCGAGCGCGTCCGCCGTATCAAGCGCCGTCATCAGCAGCGCCAAGACCGTCGTGTCAGTGTTTTCGGCGGGATATTTCGGGCGGTGTTCGTGGTGGTGGTGGCGTCCGGCATCATGGGGACGATTTTGAGTTGGTTCACCAGCGCAGATTTTCTCGACCCGGAGACGCGGCGTAATTTGGCGGTAGCCCTGTATGCCGTCCAGCCGACCCCGACCCTGACGCCCGCCCCTACCCCAAATTGGGCGCGCACCATCGGCATCGTGTCCGGCCACCGTGGGCCGGGGCAGGAACAAGATTATGACCCCGGCGCGGTCTGCCTTGATGCCTCCGGTGAGGTAATTGTGACCGAGAACGACATCAATTTTGGCGTCGCGTCCAAAGTCGTACAATATCTCCGTCAGCGCAGTTACCGCGTCGATTTGCTGGACGAGTTCGACCCGCGCCTGAACGATTATCAAGCCGCCGCGTTGGTCTCTATTCACGCCAACACCTGCCAAGATTACGGCGCAGAGGTGGTCAGCGGTTTTCTGGTGGCAAAGGCCGCCGCCAAGCCCGCCGAAGGCCCCGATGACCGTCTGGCGGAGTGCGTCGCGCAGTATTATGCGCCGATGTCTGGGCTAGAGCGCCGCTTCAGCTTGACCATCGACATGACCGATTATCACAGCTTTCGTGAGCTTCACCCGCTGACCCCAGCGGCCATCATCGAATTGGGCTTCTTGCGCGCCGACCAGAAAATCTTGGTCGAGCAGCAAGACATGTTGGCGCGGGCGATTGTTGAGGGTATCTTGTGCTTTTTGGAACCCGAAGACCCGTTTGGTTTTGCGCCGACGCCCACCGCGACTCCGGCTGAGTCCCCCATCCCTTGAGAGCATTGACCGCTATGGCACACAGCTTAGTTTTTATCACCCGCACCTTTGGTTGCCCGATGGCGACGCTCGCCCGCCGCGTGCTGAACGATTATGCCGTCAGCTTCCGCGAAGTGTTCTACGATCAAGACCCGCTATGGCGCGAAAAATTGCTGGATTGGGCGGGTTTTTTGAGCGTGCCGACCCTGTTCATCGCCGATGACGCGCTAGACCCCGACGCGCCCATCAGCCCGCCCGCGCCGCTGGAGACCGGGTTCAGCCCGCGTGGGGTTGACCGTGGCGCGATGATTACCGAGCCATTCGAGGACGAGCTATTGCGTTGGCTGCGGAAATTTGAGTTGATCGAACCCTAACCCATGCCGCCCGATTCGTAGGGGTGACAGCGTGAGTCGTCCCCTGCGAATCGTGATTTTGTCTACGGCCTCGGCGTTGAAGTCGGGCGGGGCGTCTCGGTGATGAGGTACGTGCCTTGCGCGGTGGCGGTGGCCGTCCCTATCAGGAATGGGCGTAGCCGAGTCGGGGCGGCAGCCACTGTCGCGTCGAAATTGGCCGCGCCCTCGGCATCTTTGGGCAGCAGATAATCCAGCGTCGGGCCGATCAGCGTATTGCGCTGTTGGACGCGGGCGGTCTCGATGTCGTCATATTCTGACAGCGGCATCTGCACATTCCTGAAGCCAATCAGATAAATGGCGATGAAGAAGGTCAGCAGCATCGGGATTGAGATGAACACTGCCGAGTTGAGGTTGGCGCGCCGTAATTCTCGCTCGGTACGCTGGGGGTTGGGTGAGTTTTTGTCGGGCATTGGTTTTTCTCCTTTAGAGATGTGTTACGGGTGATTTATACGCTTTAATCCTGTAGGGACGGCATTTTTGCCGTCCGTTTAGGGCGTCCCTACGGTTTATGATGCGCTACGGAGTGCATTTACGGCATCCCAACGTTGCGAATCGTCTAATCCCGCGCAAGCGGGGAGTCCCCGGAATCCGTCACGGGTGAAGCGGAACAACTCCTCGTCACGGGTGCGCGCCAAGCGAGTCTGTAGCTCCTCCCAGCCCGGCGCGTCGGCTGACCACCCGCACGTCTCGGCCAAAATCAGCGCCCCGTTTTCCAGCGAGTCTTGAGTCGGCAGCGTCGGGTTGATGACTTCCGGCGCGGTGTTGAAATTTCCGCCGTAGTCCTGTGAGGTCTGTGCGACCACGCTGATCCCAATCACAAACGCCGCCATTCCCCCGCTTAACGCCAGCAGCACGATTAGGCCGCCTTGTCGTGACAATCCCAGCCGCCGATAAAACGCTCGCGCCGGACTCGAGGCCGCGTAGCCGCTTGCGAGGGTCGCCAGTGCGAGGGCGGCGGCTTGGAGCGCGGTCAAGGGGACGGTCTGCTGAACGGTATTTTCGGCGCGCACCTCTAAGACGAACGCGGCGCGTACCGGGTCGCCTTCTGACGGGATGAGGTCAAGCGCCGCCCACCACATCCCCGCTTGGCTCAAGTCAGCGTTGGCCGTCTCGTATCCGCCCGCCTCCAACGGGTCAAGCGTCGCCCGATTTGAACGTTGGTCAAAGGTCGGGAGCGACAATTGCAAAAGTGTCGTCAGCCCATATACTGGCTGACCGTCACGCGCCACCGTCACATCAAACGTGTTGAAGCCGGGGCCGCCGGGCGAGGCCGTCAGCGTCACAGCATAGCCCTCCACGGTCAGGCTAGAGGTCAGGGCGGGCGATTCGGTGAGCGCGTCGGGCGGGACGGGGACGGGTGAAGCGGTCAGCCAGCCCGCGCCAATGAGGATCAGCACGCCCAAAATCGCCTCAGCCCGCAAGGTATTATCGAGTCCTCCCAAGCGTTGACCCCAAGTCGCCCAGCGCGCCCAGCGAGTCGGATTCAGCGCCGCGTGATGCACCGCGCCCAAGAAAATCAGCCCGCCGACCAGCGCCAGTTTGATGAGCAGCGTCAAGCCATACGGACTCGCGGTCAACTGCGATGGGCGCACCCACAGCGCGGCGCTGAATAGACCCGACCCGACCACCGTCACCAGCGCCGCCGCCGCATACGGAGAATAACGCCGCAGCGCCGCCAAGATCGCCAAGCGGCGGGCACCGGAGTCCAATGGCGCGAGCGCAACCGGCATCACCCACGCCAGCGCCGCCAATCCGCCCGCCCAAAATCCAGCGGCGGTGATATGCGCCCAATCCAATAACAACGCCGTCCACGGTTCTGCCCGGCTACCGGGCGCGTGGCTGATGCCGCTACTGGCGGCGAGGGCTAAGGCCAAGCCCGGCACAGCCGCCGACCATGCCGCCCGTACCCACGCAGGCGACTCGGCGCGGTTGACATGCGCCAAGACCAGCAACGCGCTCACGGCGGCCAGCACCATCATGCGTAGCGTCCAAACCTGACCGAAGCGGGTGCTGGCGCGGACAATCTCCCACAGTCGGTCTGACAACACGACGCCTAAGTCTGCGCCGAAAAACGCGCTGGTTTGTTGCAACAGGGCCAAAATCTGCGCGGCGAACGCGATGCTCAATCCGATGATGATGAGGGTCGTCAGGCGGCGCATGACACGCGGCGGCAACCCGCCCGCCCGATAAAAGGTGCTGCCCCATGCCGGAATCAGCACGCCGGTGTAGAGGAAGGCCGTGCCGAACGCAAACATCAACCCGACCAGCGTCCCCGCCCGCCACAGGATTTCCAGCGAATCGACGGCATTATTCGCGCCAGTCCCGCCCGCGCCGCTGGCCTGTCCGACGCTGAACGAACGACTGTCGGCGATGACATGGCCGTCACTGGCGAACGCGAGGCGCAAATCGACCAGATACGTCCCGTCAGGCAAATCCGGCGGCAGGCGCACCGCCAACAGCGCGTCATTGTCAGGGTTTGCGCCCGCCTCAGCCACAATGACGCCGCCGGGGCCGCGCACAGTGATTTTGCTGAAAGCCGGTTCGAGCGATTCGCTGAACCAATATTGGGCGCGGGCGGGGCTACGGTCTAGGACGACGCCATCGGGCGGGACGGCACGAATCAGAAAGCCGTGCGCCTGTGCTGGGGAGAGGATCAGCAGCAGAAGGCAAACGGTCAGGAAGATGACGGGGATGCGGCGCATAGAGGGTGTCAATCGAGTTTGAAGCGGTCTGGCGAGTCTGGGTCGGTGGTATCTACGGCGGCGGGGTCAGCCACAGCGGGCAAATCAGCATCTTCTAAGGCGCGGCTTCGGATGTAGGCATAAATCATCATCCCGAAAAATGCGACGGCCACCGTCAGCCAGATTAGCTCGTCAAACACGCCCAAACTGCCGTGTGCCAAGAAAACAACCATGTCTACACCCGCTTTTTCAACCTTTGGTGATTTAAGTATAACAAAAAGCCCGCACGATTGTGCAGGCTTTCACGAAAGGCTTATCGGGAATGGGGCAAGGCAGAACGAGCGGACGGACGCCGTAGGGAGGGCATTCTTGCCGTCCGTTTTGGCTAATCTCTATTCAACAGCATCCCCATACAATCTCACATGCGCCTGAATCATCTTTTCGGCGCTGAAATGCGACGTTAGACGCGCCAAGCCCGCCAAGCCCATCCGCTGACGCAGACTCGCGTCCGCTAATAATCTCCGCAGAGCAATCGCAATCGCAGTCGCGTCCGCCGGAGGGACGGTCAAGCCGGTGTCGCCGTCGCGCACCACCTCTGGAATCGCCCCCGCCGTGCTGCCCAGAATCGGGACGGCTTGCGCCATCGCCTCTAACAGCGTCATGCCGAATCCTTCCCATAAGCTGGGCATCAGGAACAGGTCTAAGCCCGCCATCAACTGAGGCGCATCCGTCCGCCATCCCAGAAAATGAACCCGCCCGCCCAAGCCTAAATTCTGCGCCTGTGCTTCGAGATCTGCCCGCAATACCCCGTCGCCCGCAATTAAAAGATGTGCGGTGGGATATTCTGACGCAACTTGCGCGAACGCCGCTAGGCCATACGGGATGCCCTTCTGCTCAATCAGGCGGCTGAAAATCCCGACCCAAACCCCATCTATCGGCAAATCGAGGATTTGCGCGGCTAGTCCGGCGCGGATGGTCTGACGATCATAGCGTGGGACGGGCAACGGCAAACCGTAGTAAATTTGGTGAAGTTTGTCGGCAGGTGCGCCTTCAACCTTGAGGACATAACGCTGCACGGCTTGTGAGATACACACGCCGCGCTCTGTCAGCGCCCATAACGCCCGGAACATCACGCGCAACGGCAGGCGGTCAAAATGCGGGTTGTCGTTGTGAACGCTGTGTATCACCCGCCGAATTCCGGCCAGCCGCGTCGCAATTGTGCCGTATAGGTCAGCGTGAATCAGATGGGTGTGTACGATGTCGGGTTGGGCGGCGCGCAATACGCGGGTCAAGTCGATCAGCGCCGATGGCGACGCGCTGCGCGGCAAACTCAGGGTTTGAGTCGGGATGTCACGGGCGCGGGCGGCCTCAATCAACGGTTGGGCGGCATCCCCCGGCGGGGTCAGCAGCAGAAATTGGGCGTCGATTCCGTTGGCGCGCAGCCCCGGCAATAAATCCAGCAGATGACGCTCTGCCCCGGCGATTCCGGCGGCTTTAATCAGATGAAAAACGCGCATCTATTCCTTAAAAACCAGTTTGAGTGGGAGCGAAAATCCCGGTAAAACGGGCGCACCGTCCAACGTATCGGCGACGGTCAAGATGACGGCCTTCTTCCCCGGCACATACACCTCAACCCGTTTATCAATAGGGTTGACCAGCCAAACCGTCACGCCTTCGCTGAGATAATTGATGACCTTAATGCGGATTTCTTCATCACTATTCGATGGCGACAGCACCTCAACCGCCAAGTCGGGCGGGATGGGCAGATAGGCGTCGTCGGTGGGAGTCGGCAGTTTGGCCTTGCTGATGAACGCGACATCCGGGATATAACGCTCGCCCGCGATGCGATAACCGCCGTCCGAACTGGTCAGCGTGCCGAGGTCTTTATCGCGGAGAAAAACGTAAAGTTCGCCCGTGAAAATCGCGGCATAATTGGACGAACGATTGTTAGAAACCACTTCGATAATCTCCTGATTCACGAACTCGAAATCGCGCCCGGCGTTTTCCGGCAACAACACCCATTGGTCAAACTCCTCAACCGTCATCGTGCGGGTGGGTGCATTAACGAACATAGCGACCTCCTAAAAAACAAGTGATGAGCGCTGCGCCCGCCATCAAAACAACCAAATCGGTCTGATGTCGAATTTTCAAACGGCTTCTCATCACTCATCACTTTCAACGCATTACTCTATTGTACGATAGTAGGCCAGCGTGCGGGCGAGGCCGTCATCAAAGCTGACGATGGGCGAGAAATCCAATAGGTCGCGGGCGCGGTCAATCGCGGCGCGACTGTGTTTGATGTCGCCATCACGGGCGGGCGCGAAAACCGGCGCGATGCTCGTCCCCAGTAAACCATTAATCTTATCGACCAATTCCAACAGACCGACCCGCCCGCCGGTGGCGAGATTCATCACCTGACCATTGGCGTCTGGCGCGCTGGCGGCCAACAGATTGCCATGCACCACATTGTCGATATAGGTGAAGTCACGGCTCTGCGTCCCGTCCCCATTCAAGGTCGGCGACTCGCCCTTGAGCATGGCACGGATGAACAGCGGAATTACCGCCGCATACGGGCTATCCGGGTCTTGGCGCGGGCCAAACACATTAAAATAGCGCAGCACAACCGTTTCGAGGCCGTAGGTCTGGGTAAAAACTTGACAATACAGTTCACCGGTCAGCTTGGCGACCCCATACGGCGAAATCGGGCGGGGGAGCATGTCCTCGGTTTTGAATTCGCCGGGCTGCTCGCCGTAGATGGAGGACGAAGCTGCGTAGACCACCCGCCGTACCCCGACCCTACGGGCGGCGTCCAAGACGGTCAGCGTGCCGGTGGCGCAGTGATGGTGAGTCTCTAGCGGGTTGTCGATGCTACGCGGCACGCTGGGCAGCGCCGCCTGATGATAAACCACCTCAGCGCCATCGAATACGTTTAGAAGCGCGTCATGGTCTGTGATGCTGACTTCATGAAAGCTGAATTTATCGCCGAATGGGGTCAAGACGTCTAAGTTACTGCGCTGGCCGGTTAACAGATTATCGACCACGGCCACTTGATGACCGTCACTCAGCAAACGATGGGCGATGTGCGAGCCAATGAAGCCCGCGCCGCCGGTCACAACATAACGCATAGGATTTTCCTCAGCTTGGATGGGTCAACTGGTAAGTTTTTCGGATCTTCCACGCCAGCCTATATTGGGCGGCAATCAGGGCGGCGCACGCCAGCGCCAGCGGCCATGACGGGCTGATGCTCAAAGCCAGCCCCGCAAGGCCGAACAACCCGCAAGTGGCGTATAGGATGAACAAGACTTTGCGGTGCGACAACCCCAAACTCATCAGGCGGTGACTGGTATGGTCGCGCCCGGCTTGCCCGGGTGAGCGCCCCTCGCGGAGTCGCGTGAAAATCACCAGATTGATGTCAAACGTCGGCAGCCACATCACCAATAAGGGGATGATCCACTGCGCGTTAAACGGTGGGCTGACCATCTCAATCTTGATGCCGATTACCGCCAGCACGAACCCCAACATCAGCGCGCCCATATCGCCCATGAACGTGGAAGACGGCGCGAAGTTATGGACGAGGAAGCCGACGGCGCTGCCCAAAACCGCCGCCGCCAATAAGCTGACCAATATCAAGCCCTGTGACAGCGCGATCAAGAGGAAGAAGGCGGCGGAAATCGCGCTGCTGCCCGCCGACAGCCCGTCCATGTTGTCTTGGAAATTAACGGCGTTGGTCAGCGCTATAATCCAGAAAATCGTCAGCGGCGCGTCGATCAACCACAGGCCGGTGAACGTGAACGAGATGCCCGACAGCACCACAAATGCGCCCGCCACCCCCGCCGCGATGAAGCGCGTGCGGATGTTCAGATTATAGCGGTCATCAATCGCGCCGATGGCCGCGATGAAACCCGCCCCGGCCAATACCGCCGCGAATTGGGTGATATAGGCGGGCGGGCTGAACAGCAGCAGCGACAGCGTGAACCCGATATAGATGGCAAGCCCGCCCAATAGCGGCATACTACCGTTGTGGATGGTGCGATTATTCGGCTTGGCGACCACGCCCAGCCTCAGCGCCAATTGGCGCGCAACCGGCGTCAAGCCCAGCGCAATGATGAATCCCACCACAAGGATCGGCACAAATTGGAGATGATCGGTCATCGGGAAAAGCTCTTTTTTTAGTGAGAAGTGAGCCGCCTAAAGTGGGCGATTTGAAACTCGTTTTTCTGTGGTATTTCTGTGAGAGCGTGCTGGCGCGTCCGCCTGCTATCCCGCCGTATCGTTTTAGCTCAACGCCTATTATTAACTGCAAACGGCCTACTGATAACCGTTAACTCGCGAAATTATAGCCTTGTTACATTCTATTTGACATCGCGTGTGTTACACTAACCGTCATCAAAAACCAGTAGGGGAGAGCCGCCGCATGGCGACGGAATATGTGGCAGCCATTTTTGCCAAGCGCGAAGTTCTCACCCGCGCCCTCGACCATCTCAGCAGCCTCCCAGACCTGAAGATGTATCGGGCGACGGTGATCGCCAAAACCAAAACAGACCGCACACTCGTGATTGATGACGAAATCCGGGGCGAAGAAGCCGGGATTTTCGGCGCAATCGCTGGCGCGGTGGTCGGCGCGGTAGGGTTGGGCGTCACGGTTTATGGATTCGCGGGGTCAGACCTGTTGCTGGAACTTGGCGGCATCCTCGCCGGTATGATTGGCGGCGGCATCCTCGGCTTTCTGATTGGGCGACTGGTCTCGCTGTTGTTAGACAATCGTCAGCGCAGCGTGCAGTTAGATGCGCTGGCTGAATACCTCAACACCGAACAGGCCGCGCTGGTGATGGAACTTGACTTCACGCCTAAATTGCTTGACCGGCTACGGAAAGAGCTAGAGGCTTACCGCCCGGAGCGCATCGACTTGCTCAAAGACACGATTACAGCGCGGGCGAGAAAGTAAAGAGAC